>SXGQ01595581.1_pt1 | contig 20669 bp, 19 predicted proteins | sample 3178371 | NCBI WGS metagenome assembly SXGQ01 (sample SAMN11356859, study PRJNA531348) | freshwater metagenome | isolation source: freshwater sample F1-20 | place: China: Fuxian Lake, Yuxi | collected 2017-12-25 | reverse complement strand
TCTCCAAATACTCATCGATGTAATCTTCAAGATCGCGTGCAGATTTGCTAGTGAATGGATCATCCTTAAGAAAATTATGTGTTAGTCGCCCTGCTCCAAGTGGAAGTGATAGAGCAAGAGCCGGTTCCTCATCGCGACCAGTTGCTAGTTCAAGGGATCCACCTCCGATATCGATGACCATTAAATATCCACTTGACCAACCAAACCAACGTCGAGCAGCTAAAAAGGTAAAACGTGCTTCTTCTTCACCAGATAAAACACTTAACTCAATCCCACAATTTTCATTAATGTGATTGATTACGCGCTCACCATTTGCAGCATCTCGGATAGCAGAGGTAGCAAAAGTTAAAATCTCTTCACTTTGGACTTTTACAGCTTCGGCCATTGCGGTTTTGATAATTGAAGTTAGCGCTTGGATTCCATCTATTGTGATTGATCCACCGGCATCCAAATAATCAGTTAAGTGAAGTTCTGTTTTGTGACTGGTAGCGGGAATTGGTTTTGCACCGCGGTGTGCGTCCACTACCTGTAAGTGAATGGTGTTGGAGCCGACGTCAAGAACTCCCAATCGCATGCTGGAAACTTACCGCGCAGAAGGCAAATACTCCGTTAAGCGGATCAAAACTTTTATTAGCGTCAAGAACTGTAAATCGCGATTGAGATAGCGACGTACTGAGATATCCAAGCAGCAATTACAAAGAGGTGGAAATATTCATGAAAGCCAAAGTAGCGGGCATTTTTTCCAGGGAACTTGAAAGCGTACGAAAGTGCCCCAACGGAATAAAACAATCCACCCAAGAGAAGGGGTATCAGAATCTTTAATCCACCCTCTTGATATAACTGTGGTGTGTAAATAATTGCGACCCATCCAAGGGCCAAATAGATACCCACATAAAGCCAACGGGGTGCAGAAAGCCAAAAAACTCTGATCGCTACTCCTGCAAGGGCGCCCATCCATATTACCCAAAGCAAAATCGCACGATCGTTTCCAGTTAAAAGTGTCACAGCAAATGGCGTATAAGAGCCGGCAATAATCAGATTTATATTTGCATGATCAAGTCGGCGCCAAATTCTTTTCTTTCGAGGCGACCAAGGAACACGATGATAAATTGCAGAAACGCTAAATAGCGCTACTGCCGTTAGTGCATATAGGGCAACTGCAAACTTGAAACTTTCTTTACTTAAAACAAACAAAACTAGAGATGCAATAAAAACAAGCGGGGCTGCAATTAAATGTGACCAGCCGCGTAACTTTGGCGGGACTGGCAGGTTGGGGAAGGAAGGCGAAGAGGGTAATGAAGGTAATGAATTTTTCAACTGTACCTCCGCTTCTTATCTAAGCAACAGCTGAACAACTCCTGATTTACTGATCTAGTCATTTAACTGGAGCGAAGCCGGTTGAAATCTTTTAAGATTTTCAACTGGTGCGGGAGGCGGGACTTGAACCCGCACGTCCGAAGACACAGGTTCCTAAGACCTGCGTGTCTGCCATTTCACCACTCCCGCAAGAGCGACGGAGATAAGGGTAAGCCCGATAGCCTTAGAGTGTGAATCCGGAGGAGCTAGAAGCGGCCTTAATGGCCAAAGTACGCTCACTTTTTGCTTCAGGGGCGATAGGTGGAGCGATCCCTGACCGCATCTCGGTCGAGCGGCCCAAGAATCGTGACCATGGGGATTTCGCAACTTCGGCGGCTTTGCAACTGGCCAAAAGTGCTGGCCTCCCACCGAGAGAGATTGCACAACTATTAGCAACTTCATTTGCAGAGATCGATGGAGTTGAAAAAACTGAAATTGCTGGACCTGGATTTATAAATCTGACGTTAGTTTCTGGTGCCCAAAGTGCAATTGTGAAAACTGTTTTGGAGCAAGGCAAAAAATATGGTGAAGGAAATCTTTTAGCCGGACTAAAAATCAATCTTGAATTCATTAGCGCTAATCCAACTGGTCCCTTGCACTTAGGTCACACCAGATGGGCTGCTGTTGGCGATGCCATGGCTAGAGTTTTATCAGCAGCAGGTGCAAAAGTAACACGTGAATTTTATATTAATGATCGCGGTAATCAAATGGATCTATTTGGAGCATCACTTGCGGCTTCTGCACATGGATTACCAGTTCCAGAAAATGGATATCACGGGGAATACATTAAAGATTTAGCAAAAGAGGTAGTTGCCCAAAATCCAGAGATTAAAAAATTGATTGGTGATGATTCTCTAGTTGCTTTTCGTGAAGCTGGATACAGATTACAACTGGCGCAACAACAAGGTGTGTTAAACCATTTTGGAAGTATTTTTGATGTTTGGTATTCAGAGCGTAAATTGCATGACAGTGGAGCGGTTGCAAAGGTAGCCGAAAAATTAAAAAAGAATGGCCACGTCTATGAAGATATGGGTGCAACTTGGTTGCGTACAACTGATTTCGGTGATGATAAAGATCGAGTTTTAGTTAAGGCAGATGGCGAACAAACTTACTTCACCTCTGACACTGCTTACTATTTAGATAAAAGATCTCGCGGTTTTGACTTATGCATTTATTTATTAGGCGCAGACCATCATGGATATGTTGGGCGCTTAAAAGCACTGGTTTCCTGTACTGGTGATGACCCAGCTAAGAATTTGCAAGTACTCATAGGTCAGATGGTAAAAATAATCGAAAATGGCGAAGAATTAAAACTTTCAAAAAGAGCTGGAACGATTATTACTCTTGAAGAGTTAGTCGAAAAAGTCGGAGTCGATGCTGCTAGATATTCACTAACACGTTATCCCACCGACACTCCACTTACTCTGGATGTGGACTTGCTAAAAAAACGTACTAACGAAAATCCAGTTTTTTATGTGCAATACGCACATGCAAGGATTAGTGCTTTGTTGCGCAATGCGAAAGAACTTGGGATGAAAGTAGAGCTCGCTGATTTCAAACAAGAATTACTTGATAGCGAAGCAGAGGAGGCATTATCTGCATCAATCGCGCATTTTCCGAAAGTTGTTGCAAGTGCTGCCGAGCTTCGCGAACCACATCGAGTTGCTCGCTATTTAGAGGAGTTAGCGGGCCATTACCACCATTTTTATGCTCATTCACGTGTTCTTCCGATGGGAGATGAGCCAATTACGGCACTGCATCAATCTCGTGCGCTTTTGTGTGATGCCACCCGTCAGGTCTTGGCAAATGGATTAGCACTACTTGGCGTAAGCGCGCCAGAAAAAATGTGAGTAAATTGAATCCCGTGAATATCTGGCCACGAAATACATCATTCGAAAATGGCGAAATATATATAGCTGGAATTCGCGCACAAGAGTTAGCAAAAGAATTTGGCACACCCGCATTTATTATCGATGAAGATGATTTCAGATCTCGGGTACAAGATTTCAGAAAAGCACTTGACTCTACTTTTGGTAGAGAAAAATCAGATCTAATTTATGCCGGAAAAGCTTTTCTTTCAGTTCAAGTTGCTAAATGGCTTGAACAAGAAGGTGCCGGATTAGATGTGTGTTCCGGTGGAGAGTTAGCAGTAGCCCTTGCAGCAAAATTTCCAGCAAACCGAATTGAAGTTCATGGAAATAATAAGTCTTTAGCAGAGATAAGAAGTGCAATCCAGATTGGCGTGCGGGTTCTAGTTGCTGACTCCTTATTTGAGTTAGATAGAATTGAAGAGATCGCGTCGCAACTCGGTAAAAAACAAGCAATCCTTTTAAGATTAACACCTGGAGTAGAAGCACATACTCATGAATTTATTTCTACCGCACATGAAGATGTGAAATTTGGATTTTCAATTTCAAGTGGAGCTGCTGCGGTTGCTACAAAGAAAGCATTGGAATCAAAACATATTGAAATGCGCGGCTTTCATTGTCATATTGGTTCACAGATTTTTGACAACAATGGTTTTGATATTGCAGCACAGCGAGTGATTGAATTCATGGCAGAGATGAAAGCAGTGCATGGGATTGAATTCTCTGATCTCGATCTTGGTGGAGGCTTTGGAATCGCTTACGTAGAAACAGATACGCCACAAAGCGCTGAAGTAATAATTAATAGGATGCATGAGATTGTTTTAGGTGAGTGCAAAAAGCACGGCCTCGCAATTCCACATTTGTCTATAGAGCCAGGGCGTGCCATCGCTGGTCCATCCACCATCACGCTTTATGAAGTGGGCACCACGAAAGACGTTAGTTTAGATGGGGATCGACGCCGCAATTACATTTCAGTAGATGGTGGAATGAGTGACAACATCAGGCCAGCCCTTTATGGCGCAAAGTATTCAGTGCAAATAGCAAATCGCACTTCAACCTCTCCACTAACTTCTAGTCGAGTTGTCGGAAAGCATTGCGAAAGTGGCGACATAATTATTAACGAAGTTGATCTTCCTAGTGATGTAAAACCTGGTGACCTTTTAGCAATTCCAGCGACCGGTGCCTACGGCCGGAGCATGGCGAGCAATTACAATCACCAGCCGCGCCCGCCGGTAATTGCAGTGAAAAATGGAGAGGCGCGTGTGATTTTGCGCCGCGAAACCGAGGCCGACTTGCTCAATCTTGAGGTCAACTCCTAAGAGTTAGGTTGATCGGTAGGCTGTGCGTATGAATTCAGCTAAAGGTGTGCAAATCGGTGCGCCCTTGCTAAAAATCGGAATGCTTGGTGCCGGCGTTGTCGGGGGCCAAGTTGCCCGTTTGTTAGTTGAGCAAAATAGCGATTTAGCGGCACGTTCTGGATCGCAATTACAACTAATTGCCATCTCTGTTAAAGATCTGAAAAAACCGCGTCCAGGTCTAACTAATTCTGGAGTAACTATTACCAGTGATGGTGAATCTATTGTTAACGATCCACAGATCGACATAATTATTGAGGTGATGGGTGGAATTGAACCTGCACGGTCATTAATTTTAAAAGCATTAAAAAGTGGAAAGTCAGTCGTCACTGCAAACAAAGCATTACTCGCCCAACACGGTGCTGAACTTTATGAGGCAGCATCTGATAATGGTGTTGATATTTATTTTGAAGCGGCCGTTGCTGGCGCAATACCGATTATTAGACCACTTCGTGAATCACTTGCCGGAGATCAAGTTAAACGTGTAATTGGAATTGTTAATGGGACAACAAATTACATCCTTAGTAAAATGGCCGCTTCCGGTGCATCTTTTGAAAGTGCACTTAAAGAAGCTCAAGTCCTTGGATATGCAGAAGCAGATCCGACCGCTGATGTCGAAGGTTTTGATGCAGCAGCGAAAGCTGTGATTCTGGCAAGTTTGGCATTTCATTCTCGCGTAACTGCAGCAGATGTGTATCGTGAAGGGATTTCTGAAGTAACTTCCGACATTGTTCGTATCGCAAGTGAAATGAACCATGTTGTTAAGTTATTAGCAATCGCGCAATTAACAGATGACGGAAGAATTGCCGTGCGGGTTCACCCCGCGCTACTTCCAAAGGAACATCCGTTGGCCGCAGTCAGAGATGCATTCAATGCAGTTTTCGTAGAAGCAAAATCTGCAGGAGAGCTAATGTTTTATGGACGTGGTGCTGGTGGAGAGCCGACCGCATCAGCGATTCTCGGAGATTTGGTAGCGGTTGCGCGTCATCGTGCTCTAGGTGGCCTTGGACCTAAAGAAAGTTCGTATGCTGAGCGATCAATTGCTCCTATGGGTGAAACAGAAACGCGTTATTTGATTCGTTTAAATGTCAATGATCGACCAGGTGTTTTGGCATCTGTTGCGCAAGTATTTGCTGCACATTCAGTTTCAATCCAAACAGTTCGTCAAGATGGTAGTGATGAACAAGCAGAGTTAATAGTTGTGACTCACTCTGCAATGGATTCAGCGTTGGCAGCCACCGTTGCTGATTTGCGAAAATTAGATACGGTTCGTTCAGTTGAAACTGTTATTAGAGTCGAAGGAGGCGCCAGTTGATCTTTGGGAAACCAAGCAACGCGCATCTTTGGCGCGGAATAATTGAAGAATACCGCCATCGCCTTCCAGTTTCGCGAAAAACTCCTGTGGTAACTTTGCAAGAAGGTGGAACTCCTCTTGTTTACGGCTGCGTTCTTTCCGAGTTGTTGGATAACGAAGTTTGGGTGAAAGTAGAAGGTTGTAATCCGACTGGTTCATTCAAAGATCGTGGAATGACAATGGCGATGAGTAAAGCCGCTGAAGATGGTGCAAAGGCAGTAATTTGTGCATCAACTGGAAATACCAGTGCAAGTGCTGCTGCCTATGCCACAAAAGCTGGAATGATTCCTGCGGTATTAATCCCGGAAGGGAAAATCGCCATGGGCAAGTTAGCCCAAGCAATAATTCATGGTGCAAAAATTTTACAAGTAGATGGAAATTTCGATGATTGCTTAACTCTTGCCCGTGAGTTATCGGAAAATTATCCAGTAGCATTGGTTAACTCAGTTAACCCTTATCGAATTCAAGGTCAAAAAACTGGATCTTTTGAAATCGTTGATGCGCTTGGTTTTGCTCCAGATATTCACGCACTTCCAGTTGGCAATGCCGGAAACATCACTGCATATTGGCTGGGATACCAGGAGTATCAAAAAGATAGAATTTCAAAAACTTTGCCACAAATGTGGGGATTCCAAGCAGAGGGCGCAGCACCAATTGTGCGCAATGAAGTTGTGAAAAACCCTGAAACAATTGCTACTGCGATTCGAATTGGCAATCCCGCATCCTGGGAGCAGGCTGTTGCTGCTCGTGATGATTCTGGTGGACGGATCGGAGCCGTTTCTGATCAAGAAATTTTGGCGGCATATCTTTTGATAGCTGGACGTGAAGGAATTTTCTGCGAACCATCTTCTGCTGCTGGGCTCGCTGGTTTGATCAAGGCAAAAGATGCAGGGCAATTACCTAAAGGTAAAAAAATCGTGATCACAGTTACCGGCAACGGACTCAAAGATGTTCAGTGGGCACTTGATGGAGCACCAGACCCGATTGTGATTCCGGTAAGTGTTGCAAAAGCGGCCGAAGTTCTGGAGTTGACATAATGCAAAGCAAACCAACTTTTCGCGCGACGCCAGTAACAATTCGTACGCCAGCAAGTAGCGCGAATTTGGGTGCTGGGTTTGATTCTTTAGGTCTAGCCCTTGAAATTTATGATGGATATGCAGCACAAGTTTCGGATGAAGCTGGTTTAGATATCCAAGTTGCTGGTGAAGGCGCTGATGAAATTAGAAAAGATGACAAGAATTTAGTGATTAAAGCGATGAATCGGGCCTTTGATCATATGGGCGGAAAGCCAAGAGGATTGTCAGTACGTGCATTGAATGCTATTCCTCACGGACGAGGATTGGGTTCCTCCTCAAGTGCAATCATTGGTGGACTTTACTTAGCACGAGCATTAGTAATCTCAGGACAAGAGCGCTTAACAGATCAAGATTTACTTGCGATTGCAACAGAGATGGAAGGTCATCCCGATAACGTTGCCGCGGCTCTTTATGGTGGTGCAACTATTGCTTGGTTAGAAGGGGGAGTTGGTCGGGCGACCCCGATAATAGTTAATCATCGAATTAATGCAGTTGCATTCATTCCAGAAAGTGCAGTCGCAACATCGAGCGCGCGCAAAATGTTGCCTGATGAGGTTTTGTATAAAGATGCGACTACAAATATTGCTCGCAGTGCGTTAATGGTTGAGGCTCTAAGCAACAAACCAGAGTTTCTGTACGAAGCAACTCAAGATTTAATCCATCAAGAGTTTCGTAAATCTGCAATGCCAAAATCTTTCGCGCTCGTGCAAAAGTTACGAAGCGCTGGAGTCGCAGCTTTTATTTCTGGCGCAGGCCCTACCGTTTTAGCGTTACACACGGGCTCAGTTACAGATGCTCAAGAGATTGCCCGTGCCGGAGGCAGTTCATTTGCCACTCAGATACTGGGAATTAGCCGAGTCGGAGTCCATATTTACGCTCCTAATTAGCTCTGAATATCTGTATTTGCCGTAAAACTGCCCTTATCTGGGTGATATGCTTTTCTTACTCGGCCGGGATTGCCCCGAGTAGGCAATAAAAATCACCTTCGCTTAAAATTCTTACTTCTCCAAGTTTTAAGTTAAATCCGGAATAACTTGAAACTTATTGTTAAGAATATCCAAAGCGATTAAAAAACCAACTGAGCTTATTTAATTGTAATAAACCAAATAACCAAATAACCATGAATGAGGAAATGTGACTGAAACTTCAACCCGCGCGCGTAAACCTGCGAGCGATCTAAGCGCGATGCTCCTTCCTGAGCTGCGCAAAGTAGGTGTCCAACTTGGAATTGATGGCGCTGTAAAGATGCCAAAAGCTGCTCTTGTTACCGCAATTAGTGATTTACAAGCCGCTAATCGCGCTGCATCAGCAAAACCTGCACGTAAAGAGCGCTCAGCAGAGAAAGAAAGTTCAGCTGAAAAAGCTGGTAACTCTAATTCTGAGAATGAAAACTCTAGTGATAGCCGCGAAGATACTCGCGACAATCGTGGTGATCGCGACAATCGTGGTGATCGCGATAACAGAGGTGACCGCGACAACAGAGGTGACCGCGACAATCGCGGTGATCGCGACAACCGTAATGACCGTAATGACCGTAATGACCGTGGTCGCGACCGTCATCGTGATCGTGATCGCAACCGTGATCGCAACCGCCCTCCACGCGAAGAGCGTGAAGCAGTTATTTCCGAAGATGATGTTTTAGTTCCAGTCGGCGGTTTGGTAGACATCCTCGACAATTTCTCATTTATTCGCACAAGTGGTTATCTGCCAAGCCCTAACGATGTCTATGTCTCTATGCAACAGGTTCGTAGATATGGACTTCGTAAAGGAGATGTTGTTACAGGAGCGGTACGTGAACCACGTGAAGGCGAGCGCCGTGAGAAATTTAATGCGCTTATTCGCTTGGACACCATTAATGGAATGGAACCAGACGAGGCTAAAGATCGTATTGAGTTCAATAAGTTAGTGCCGCTTTACCCACAAGATCGTTTACGTTTAGAAACAGAACCAAACATTTTGACCACACGTGTTATCGATCTGATTGCACCAATTGGAAAAGGTCAACGTGGATTAATCGTTTCGCCTCCAAAAGCCGGAAAGACTATGGTCCTGCAAGCAATCGCAAACGCGATCACAAAAAATAATCCTGAAGTTCACTTAATGGTTGTGCTTGTAGATGAGCGACCTGAAGAAGTTACAGATATGCAACGGTCTGTAAAGGGTGAAGTAATTTCTTCTACATTTGATCGTCCTGCTGAAGATCACACAACTGTTGCAGAACTTTCAATTGAACGCGCCAAGCGCTTAGTTGAATTAGGGCATGACGTAGTTGTGCTGCTTGATTCAATCACTCGTTTGGGTCGTGCATACAATATTGCTGCACCTGCTAGCGGAAGAATTCTTTCGGGTGGTGTGGATTCTGCTGCTTTGTATCCACCTAAGAAATTCTTTGGTGCTGCACGAAATATTGAAGATGGTGGTTCGCTAACTATTCTTGCAACTGCACTTGTGGACACTGGTTCAAGAATGGATGAAGTTATTTTCGAAGAGTTTAAGGGAACCGGAAATATGGAACTTAAACTCGATCGCCGTTTAGCTGATAAGCGCATCTTCCCAGCAGTTGATGTTGATGCATCTGGTACTCGTAAAGAAGAAATTCTGATGGGTGCTGAAGAGTTAAACATTACTTGGAAATTGCGTCGAGTTTTGCACGCACTTGATTCTCAACAAGCACTAGAACTTCTGCTTGAGAAGATGAAAGGCACCAAGTCCAACGTAGAGTTTTTGATGCAAATCCAGAAGACCACAGTCGGGCCTACAAGCGAGGTTTAAGCGCAATTGCTACCGCCCCTATATGGGCGGTATCCTTTGTACCTCTGGTTCACGACGATCTCGAAAGAGAGAGCCGACCCAGCCCCATCAAGTAATTGGAGTAAGTAATGAAGGCAGAGATCCACCCATCATACGAAGCAACAAATGTGACTTGCAGTTGCGGCGCAGCATTTCAAACTCGTTCGACAGTTTCTTCCGGAGCGATTCACGTAGATGTTTGCTCAGTCTGTCATCCTTTCTACACCGGAAAACAGCGCATCCTTGATACCGGTGGACGTGTAGCTAAATTTGAAGAACGCTTTAATAAAAAAGCCAAGTAACTACTTTTAATCGGCCGTACTCATCTCGCCTTTGGCGAGTTTGGGTGCGGTCTTTTTATTGGAATTACTTAAGTTAATTGCTAGAAAGAAAAGATTGAGAGGCAGGTGCACAGATGGCGAAAGAAGTTACCGAACGTTTCACCACGGCGCTAGAGATGCTTGCCGAGCATGCTGAAATTGAGACATCACTTGCCGATCCTGGAGTTCACAACGATCCAAATCGGGCCCGTCAATTAAGTAAGCGGTATTCACAACTTGGTCCAATTGTTGCCGGTTATCGCGCATGGCGTGCGGCAGAGGATGATTTAATAGCAGCAAGAGAGTTGGCAGTTGAAGATCAATCTTTCGCGGCTGAACTTCCGGCACTTGAAGAGTTTGCAGCCGCAGCCGCAACTAAGTTGGAGGAGTTGCTATTACCTCGAGATGTAAATGATGATCGAGATGTAATCATTGAAGTTAAAGCCGGCGCCGGGGGAGATGAATCAGCGCTATTCGCAGGAGACCTTTTACGTATGTATATGCGATATGCAGAAAGACAAGGTTGGAAAACTGAGTTAATTGATGCAACTGAAAGTGATCTTGGTGGATATAAAGATGTGTCGGTTGCTGTTAAAGCAAAAGGCGTTGCTGAGCCAGGTCGTGCTCCATTTGCCAGATTAAAATTTGAAGGTGGCGTTCATCGGGTGCAAAGAGTTCCTGAGACTGAATCTGCCGGTCGTATTCATACCTCAGCTGCAGGCGTCTTAATTCTTCCGGAAGCAGATGAAGTAGATGTTGAACTAAATATGAATGACGTTCGAGTAGATGTTTACCGCTCTAGTGGTCCTGGAGGGCAAAGCGTTAACACTACTGACAGTGCGGTTCGTTTAACACATGTTCCAACAGGAATTGTTGTTTCTTGCCAAAATGAAAAATCACAATTGCAAAATAAGGAATCAGCTCTTCGAATTTTGCGTGCTCGATTGCTTTCTGCCGCGCAAGAAGCGCAAGATGAATTAGATGCAGCGCAACGCAAGAGCCAAGTAAGAACTGTGGATAGAAGTGAGCGAATTCGCACCTACAACTACCCTGAAAATCGTTTGAGTGATCACCGAATTAATTTCAAATCAAATAATCTGGAGTCGGTACTTGATGGCGACTTAGAGCCAGTCATTCAAGCACTAATTGATGCAGATAAAGCAGCTCGATTAACTGCATCTGAGTAACTCAAAAAAATGGCGCAGATCAAGCAACTCTTGTTGGAATCAGAAACAATCCTTGCTTCTGCAAATATTGAAAACCCCAGATTAGATGCTCAACTATTACTTTCGGAACTCTTGCAGATTTCACGGGCAGAATTGCTGCTTCAATCTGAGGTAAGTGTTGAACAAGCCACGATTTTTAATAATCAGATAAAGCAAAGATGTGAGCATCGTCCAATTCAATATATAACGGGAGTAGCATATTTTCGATATCTAACTTTGCGAGTCGGCGAAGGAGTTTTGATTCCTCGTCCAGAAACTGAAGAATTAGTCAGTGGAGTTATTGAAAAAATAAATGCGGCAGATCGGCCAATAACTTTAATTGATTTGGGATCTGGCTCTGGAGCAATTGCTTTATCAGTGGCATATGAGATTCCAGATGTAAAAGTTATTGCTGTAGAAAACAGTGAAGCCGCATTACTTTGGCTTAAAAAAAATAAAGATTTAATAGCACCACACGTGGAAGTTATTTCAGCTGACGTGAAAGATTTTGTTGTGGCTAAAAAAGTAGATTTCGTTATGGCCAACCCGCCATATTTACCGGATGCTGAAATACTTCCGAAAGATGTCAAAGATTTTGAACCATCTGTGGCACTAAGGGGTGGTGCCGATGGGATGGAAATCCCAAATCAATTCATCTTATGTGCGGCCAGAGTCCTGAAAAATGGTGGGTACTTTGCAATTGAACATGGGGAGCAGCAAGGAGAGTTAATTAAAATTGCACTTAACTACTACTTCACCGAAGTAGTAGTTCACTATGATCTATCAGGGCGTCCTCGTTGGACCAGTGCGACAAGAAATGATTTGGAGGTTAGTAACTAAATGTCAGAGCGTTTGCTAACGTCAGATCCACAAACTATTGTTGAAGCATTGACCCATATTCGGGCCGGTGGAGTAATCGCAATTCCAATTGAAAATTCATACGTATTTGCTGCTGATGCATTCAACAGAAGTGCAGTTGAATCCCTTCATGTGATTAGAGATGATCCTGAAGACCAAGCAGCATCTGTCATGGTTCCAAGTATCACAAGTGTTAGAGGGTTAACTGCATCATTAAGTGAGGAAGCATTACTACTGGCTGAAAATTTCTGGCCGGGAAAATTATTTTTACAGTTGAAAGCTAATCGATCTCTAACTTGGGACTTGGGAGATGGTGGTTCTTTAGGTCAATTTATGGTTCGAGTTCCAAATAATGATTTTGCGGTGGCTTTACTAAAGGAAACCGGACCGCTGGCAGTTGCTAACGCTGGGCTATCTGGTCGGCCGGCCTTGCGCGAGCCAGGTGAAATTAATGAAGTTTTTGGAAGTGTTGTTCACTTAATTTGCGATCACGGTGCCCTTGATCTGGCTTTAGGTTCAACTGTGGTCGACGCCACAGATACCCCGCACCGTATTGTGCGTGAGGGAGAAGTAACAAATACGCAGCTCCGCGTGCTCTGCCCAACATTGGTCTAGATCCCGTTCTAGGCTATGGGCTCTACCCGCCAGGAGGATCGATGAGCCCAACTGCATCAAGTAAAGACCACGCATATTACGGTGCAAGTTATTCTGATTTAGAAGCGCAAGATCCAGAGATTGCTGCGATTTTACAATCTGAACTTGAGCGTGAACGTAATGGTCTTCAACTTATTGCAAGTGAGAATTTTACTTCTCCAGCAGTTTTGGCAGCACTTGGTTCAACTCTTTCAAACAAATACGCGGAAGGTTATCCAGGTAAACGGTATTACGGCGGCTGCGAAGAAGTAGATAAAGCCGAAACGATTGGCATTGAACGTGCAAAAATCCTTTTTGGTGCAGAGCATGCAAATTTGCAACCACATTCTGGAGCAAGTGCAAATATTGCTGTTTATCAAGCTTTCACTAAACCAGGAGACACAGTTCTTGCGATGTCCTTACCTCACGGCGGACATTTAACTCATGGCTCAAAAGTTAATTTCTCGGGCAAATGGTTCAATGTTGAGTCCTACGGTGTTCGCGAAGATAATGAGTTGATTGATTACGACGAATTACGTGACCTTGCAATTAAACACAAACCAAAAATGATTTGCTCTGGTGCAACTGCTTATCCAAGTTTGATTGATTTTAAAACAGTTCGAGATATTTGCGATGAAGTTGGTGCGATCATGTGGGTTGATGCTGCACACTTCATTGGTCTTGTTGCAGGTAAAGCAATTCCATCACCTGTTCCATATGCAGATGTGGTTTCATTTACAACGCACAAAGTTTTGCGTGGTCCCCGTGGTGGGATGATTCTTTCAAAAGCTGAGCATGCGGCAGCGATCGACAAATCTATTTTCCCAGGCATGCAAGGTGGCCCAATCATGAGTGCTGTTGCAGCCAAAGCGGTAAATCTAAAAGAATGTGCAACTCCTGAATATCAAAATTACGCAAAAACAGTAATTGTTAATGCACAGGCACTTGCAGCCGCTCTAGTTGATGAGGGAATGCGTGCAGTATCAGGTGGAACTCAAACCCATCTTGCATTAATTGATGTTCGCGCACTTGGCGTTACCGGTAAAGAAGCAGATGAAAGATGTGGGGCTGCAGGAATTACTCTCAACAAGAATTCAATTCCATATGACCCGCTAGCCCCATCTATTACAAGTGGAATAAGAGTTGGAACTCCTTCTGTTACCACCCAAGGCATGGGAAAAACTGAGATGAAATCTATTGCTTCCCTAATTTCCAGAGCGATCACTAAGCCAGAAAGTGCGAAAGCAATTTCTGCTGAAGTAACGCAACTTTGCAAGGCCTTTCCGGTTTACCCAGAAAACTAATGCGCGAGCATCTTTTAGTTTTATTCATAGCCGCGGCCTTAACCTACCTACTGACGCCGCTCGCCGAAAAAGCCGCACTTAGATTTGGCGCTATCGCATATGTACGAAATCGTGATGTACACACCACTCCAACCCCACGATGGGGTGGATTAGCTATCTGGTGTGCGATTGCTATTTCGATTGGAATTGCAAACCAGCTTCCGTTACTAAATAAAGCATTTGCACAAACTGGACAGATCACCGGAATCGTTTTAGCTAGTGGAATTGTTTTATTGCTTGGAATGGCAGATGATCGTTGGGGCTTAGATGCAATCACTAAATTAGCAGGACAATCTATTGCTGCTGGAGTGCTACTCCTTAATGGTGTTCAACTTCTTTGGTTACCAATTAATGGAATAACTACTCTGCCAAGTTCCCTAGGTCAGCTGTTAACAATTTTGGTAATTTTAGTTTCGATAAATGCCGTTAATTTTGTTGATGGGTTAGATGGCTTAGCAGCCGGAATTGTTGCAATTGCTGCCCTCGCCTTTTTCTCTTACTCCTACCTCCTTTCAGTTGTATATAACTTTGACCGTGCGGGTGCACCCTTACTCATCACAGCTGTTGTCGTAGGCGCTTGTATTGGATTCCTACCGCACAACTTTTATCCAGCAAGAATCTTTATGGGGGATTCTGGTTCAATGGTTTTAGGTTTATTGCTTGGAGTTGCTGCAATAACTTTGACTGGCCAGATTGATTCGAATGCTATTTCCGCACAACAACTAGCACCAGCTTTGCTTCCGATACTGCTGCCTTTTGGAGTTTTAGCAATTCCGTTAATTGATTTAATATTGGCAATCATTAGAAGAACTAAAGCAGGTCGTTCCCCATTTGCGCCAGATAAAGAACACTTGCATCACCGAATAATTATGTTGGGGCATTCGCAACGTTCGGCAACTTTCCTTTTGTATCTATGGACTTTTTCATTTGCAATGCCACTAGCTGCATCTGCTTTTATTCCTTGGCGTTTCACTTTATTAGTTTCGATTTTTTTTATAGCGCTATCACTATCTTTTACAAAATATCCTTTCTTGTATCGAAAACTTAAAGTTGGAGTCTTTAAAGAGTTATGAAGCATTACTCGAGATCTCTTTTTCACGGAGCTGCGAAGCCAGCTCTAATTGTCGGGGCCTTGTCGGCAATAGTTGCGTCGATTGCTTCTGGATTAAATGGGCTAAAGGGCAGCCTGCTCGCGACCCTCATAGTTTTTATTTTTTTTGCGATACATCTGTTTTTAGCAAAGGTAACTACTTACTTGGATCCAAAAATGACTTTTGTGATCATGATGCATTCTTATTTCTTAAAAGTGATTGTGATTCTGCTCTTCTTGGTCTTGGCACGAAAATTGGAGCTGGATCGAACAGTTTTTGCCTTGGTTGCGACGGCAGTTACTATTGCTTGGATAGGTGGCGAGGTAAAGGCATACTGGCGACTAGGGGGTGCTCGTGGCGACAAAAGATGAGGGTGCTTACTGGTCAATATTTGGTTACCTGCTCTCCGGCCTGCTGATCTGGGGCGGAGTAGGCAAATTGCTCGATAATTGGGCGGGAACCAGTTTTTTCTTCCTAGGGGGGCTACTTCTTGGGATTTCCTCAGCCATCTATCTGGTTTGGGTCAGGTTTGGGCGGCAGTAGAAATTTCGCAAGATTGCGGATTTGGACATAGGGTTGGGCGTCGTTAGATCGCCCATGCGGATGATGGAAGAGATGGTCTGTCTTGAGAGTAAAGCTTGCAGAAGAGGGTTTTAATCCTCCAAGTGCCGCCGACTTTGAATTACCTCCCATCTTTGGCGATAACGCATTTACTACCAAACCTGTTTTTCTAATTTTTCTATCAGTAATTTTAATTTCAGCATTTTTTATTGCGTCATCTAGAAAAGCCGCGATTGTTCCTTCTAAATTACAGTTCGCTGGTGAAGGCATCTATTCATTTGTAAGAAATGATCTGGGTAAAGAAGTAATCGGTCATGAATTCATGCGATTTGTACCTTATTTGTTTACTTTGTTTACTTTTATCTTAGTTAATAATTTGTTTGGAATTATTCCACTTTTGCAATTCCCCACAATGTCTCGAGTAAGTTTTCCGTATGCCCTAGCGCTGATTACATTTTTAGTTTTCCATTACGTAGGTGTGAAGAAACAAGGTATTGGTAAGTACATCAAAGAGATCATGTTTATGCCTGGAGTTCCAAAAGCTGCCTACATCTTGATTACTCCACTTGAGTTACTTACCTTCTTCCTAGTTAGACCACTGACTCTTTCCCTACGTTTATTCGCAAATATGTTTGCAGGACACCTTTTGTTGTTGGTCTTTATTCTTGGTGGCGAACATCTACTGCAAGGCGTAATCGGACTCAAATTAATTAGCCCTTTTGCTTTCGCAATCGGCATCGTGCTCACCTTTTTTGAGTTTATGGTGCAGTGCTTGCAGGCGTATATATTTACCTTGTTGACCGCGCTATATATTGCCGGAGCGTTGGCCGACGAGCATTAAGCAGAGGGAAAAGTAAAAAAGTAAAAGGGATGAGACGCCCGTCTTATCTAAAGTGCAAGAAAGAATGAAAGGTACAAAGATGGAAGGCACACTCAACCTGGTTGGTTTTGGTCTCGCAGCTATAGGACCCGGAATTGCAACTGGACTTATCTTCGCCGCATATATCAATGGTGTGGCACGTCAGCCTGAAGCACGCAGCATCTTGCAGCCAATTGCATTCCTTGGCTTCGCGCTTGCAGAGGCACTTGCACTCTTCGGTCTGGTTCTTGCGTTCGTTCTGTAATAAGAACTGACCTGAAACCATGATCACATTAGCTGCTGGCGGTGAGATTAATCCGCTAATTCCACATACCGCTGAAATTATTGTTGGACTTGTCGCTTTTACTCTGCTCTTCTTAGTACTGCGGGCAAAAGTGGTTCCAATGTTCGAGCGTGCATTCGCAGCTCGCACTGAGGCGATCCAAGGTGGTATCGAACGCGCTGAAGCGGCACAAGTAGAAGCTGCACAAGCTTTAGCTTCATACAAGGCACAACTTGCTGATGCAAAAGGCGAAGCGCAAAAAATGCGCGAAGAAGCACGAGTTGAAGGTGCTGCGATTATCGAAGAGATGCGCACAAAGGCTCAAGATGAAGCTAACCGCATTACTGCAGCGGCCCGCTCATCCATTGAAGCCGAACGCACTCAGGCTATGAGCTCACTCATGAACGAAGTTGGCGCGATTGCAACAGCACTAGCATCAAAAATTGTCGGAGAATCTCTCGATGATCAAGTTCGTCAATCTCGCGTAGTCGACCGTTTTCTTGCAGATTTGGAAGGATCCAAGTAGTTATGAGTTTGATCATGAAGGGAAGTAGCCGTGCCTCGTTTGCGAGTGCGCGCGCGAGCCTAGATCAGCATTTGCAGGGAGCAAATAATGCCCGAGCAACTGCGATTTCTGGCGACCTATTTCTAACTCTTCATGCTCTAGATTCATCGATTGCTCTTCGTCGTGGATTAACGGATCCATCAAGAAGTGGTCAAGACAAAGTAACTCTTGTTGATCAATTAGTTTCAAAACATGTGGGACCGGCAACAATTGATTTATTACATTCAATGGTCGCTTCACGTTGGTCTTCACCTGTAGATCTATCAGATGCGATTGAGTGGTTAGCAGTCGAAGCACAGGCTGCAGCAGCAGATGCTGATGGAACACTGGATCGTTTAGAAGAAGAACTTTTTCGCTTTGGAAGAATTGTTGCTGAAAACCCCGATTTACGTAGCATTCTTGCAAACCGCACAACCACAACCGGAGTCCTCAAGAGCACGTTGATTGCGGATTTACTTTCAAACAAAACTGCTCCCGCAACTCTTGCATTAATTTCTGTCCTTGTGGATCATCCACGTGGACGAAATCTAGAATCAGGCTTAACTCATTTTGCTCAAGCAGCTTCCGAACGTCGCAACCAAGTGATTGCACACGTTAAGAGCGCTACTGTCATGAGCGATGCGCAAGTAAGCAGACTAAGTGCTGCACTTGCTAAACAAATTGGTAGAAATGTACGAATAAATGTCGAAGTTGATAAGTCAGTCGTGGGCGGAATTTCAATTCGCTTTGCTGATGAACTTATTGATGGAACTGTTGTAAGTCGTTTAGCAGAAGCAGGTCGTAGGCTCGTAAGTTGAGTCGAAAACTAAATTAAAGAAGGAGCAACTGTGTTTGCGCAAAGTGTGCGAGCACCTATTAAAAGGAGAAGTTGATGGCCGAGCTTACGATCCGACCAGAGGAGATTCGCGACGCGCTTGCGAAATTCGTTGCCTCATACGCCCCAGGTGCGGCTGCTCGCGATGAAATCGGAACTGTCACCGAAGCCGGCGATGGAATCGCACGTGTTGAGGGACTTCCTTCAACGATGACAAACGAACTTTTAAAATTTGAGAACGGGACTTTAGGTCTTGCATTAAACCTTGATGTTCGCGAGATTGGTATCGTTATTTTGGGTGAGACTGGCGGTATCGAAGAAGGAACAACCGTTCGTCGTACTGGTGAAATTCTTTCTGTGCCCGTTGGCGATGGATTCCTTGGTCGCGTAGTTGATCCACTTGGACGACCAATTGATGGAAAAGGCGAGATCAAAGCAGAAGCTCGTCGTGCATTAGAACTTCAGGCACCTTCGGTTGTGCAACGCCAACCTGTTAAAGAGCCAATGCAAACTGGCATCAAAGCTATTGATGCGATGACTGCTATTGGTCGTGGACAGCGTCAGTTGATTATTGGTGACCGTCAGACTGGAAAGACAGCAGTTGCGATCGACACCATTATTAATCAGCGTGCAAACTGGCTATCTGGAGATCCAAAGAAGCAAGTTAAATGTATTTATGTTGCTATTGGTCAGAAAGGTTCAACAATTGCCTCTGTACGTGGAGCACTTGAAGAAGCTGGTGCAATGGAATACACCACAATCGTTGCTTCACCTGCATCAGATCCAGCCGGATTCAAATACTTGGCTCCATACACCGGTTCTGCTATTGGTCAGCACTGGATGTATGCCGGTCAACATGTGCTAATTGTTTTTGATGATCTCTCAAAGCAAGCAGAGGCTTATCGTTCGGTCTCGCTACTTCTTCGTCGTCCACCAGGTCGCGAAGCCTACCCAGGAGATGTTTTCTACTTACACTCACGTTTGCTAGAACGTTGCGCAAAACTTTCAGATGAACTGGGTGCCGGTTCAATGACTGGACTTCCAATCATTGAGACAAAAGGTAATGACGTATCTGCTTTTATTCCTACAAACGTTATTTCGATTACTGATGGACAGTGCTTCCTTGAAACTGATCTATTTAACGCAGGCGTACGTCCCGCAATCAACGTAGGTATCTCTGTTTCTCGTGTGGGTGGATCGGCTCAGACAAAAGCCATCAAGAAGATTGCTGGTCGTCTACGTCTTGATCTTGCTCAGTATCGCGAACTCGAAGCTTTCGCTGCATTTGGTTCTGACCTTGATGCTGCATCAAAGGCACAACTTGAGCGCGGTGCGCGAATGGTAGAACTTTTGAAGCAGGGTCAGTACAGCCCGTTCTCAGTTTCACAGGAAGTTGCATCGATCTGGGCTGGAACTACCGGAAAGCTAGACAAGATTCCGGTCGCTGACATTCGCCGTTTCGAAGCTGAATTCCTTGAGTTCTTAGCTCGTGATCGCAAGGCCGTAATTGATGTTATCGAGACAACCAAAGAGTTAACCGATGAAACAGTTGCATCTCTGACGGAAGCAATCACTACATTCACCGATCGCTTTGTTTCTTCAGAGGCAAAAGCCTTGGAGGAAAAAGCAGCGGATGCGCTAACTGATGAGAACCAAGAGCAAATCACTCGATTTGTTCCACCTGCAAAGAAGTAATTTAAATTAACGTCAAATTAGAGATGAAAGAGATGAAAGAGATGAAAGGAGGTAGAGAGTAGCTATGGGTGCACAACTTCGAATTTATCGTCGTCGGATGCGATCTGTTAAAGCGACGAAGAAAATTACTAAAGCCATGGAATTAATCTCTGCCTCACGCATAGTTAAGGCTCAGGGTCGGGTACAAGCCTCGACTCCATACGCGAATGAATTAACCCGAGCAGTTTCTGCCGTGGCATCTTATTCAAGTACTAAGCATCCACTCACAACTGAATCCGAGAAGCCAATCCGTGCTGCAGTATTGATTATCTCTGCAGACCGTGGAATGGCCGGAGCGTATTCAAGCTCGGTAATTAAAGAAGGCGACCAATTAGTCTCGCTACTTCGCAACCGTGGCATTGAAGCAAACGCATATTTAGTCGGAAGAAAAGCGATTAACTATTATCGTTTCCGCAACCGTGCAATTTCAGGTCAATGGAGTGGGTTTAGCGATAACCCAACCTATGAGCATGCAAAAGAGATTGCGAATGCATTAATTGGTGCGTTTATTGCAGAGGCACAAACAGATAAAAATGGTGTTGATGAGTTGCATATCGTTTACACCGAGTTCCGGTCAATGGTTACCCAAGAACCAATGGCAAAG
>SXGQ01179387.1_pt1 | contig 20669 bp, 15 predicted proteins | sample 3178371 | NCBI WGS metagenome assembly SXGQ01 (sample SAMN11356859, study PRJNA531348) | freshwater metagenome | isolation source: freshwater sample F1-20 | place: China: Fuxian Lake, Yuxi | collected 2017-12-25 | reverse complement strand
GAAATTTCCAACACCACACCGCTCCCCGCCAAGATTTACGCCAACGAAGGCCTCGCCCAAGTCCTCTTCTTCGAAGCCGAGGAAATCTGCGAAGTCTCCTACGCGGACCGCGGCGGCAAGTACATGAAGCAGACCGGCATCACCATCCCGCGGATGTGATGGGCGCCCCGCTCACCACCGAGTTGCTCCCCGCCGCCGACAAGGGCTCGCGGCCTCTCATGGTCGTGCTCCACGGCCTCGGCGACAGCATGGAGGGCTACCGCTGGCTCCCCGCCGCGCTCCACCTGCCGTGGCTGAACTACCTCTTTGTGAACGCGCCCGACGCCTACTACGGCGGCTACTCGTGGTACGATTACGCCGGCGACCCGCACCCCGGCGTGGTTCGCAGCCGCCAGTTGCTCTTCGAGTTGCTCGACGTGCAACGTGCCGCCGGCTTCCCCACGGAACAAACGTTCCTCTTCGGCTTCTCGCAAGGTTGCTTGATGAGCTACGAAATCGGCCTGCGCTATCCGCACCAGCTCGCCGGGTTGGTTGGCATCAGCGGCTACGTGCATGAACCGGAGAAGCTGCTCGCCGAACGCCCGCCCGCGGCCGCGCAGCAGCGCCTGCTCATCACGCACGGCACGTACGATCCCGTCGTGCCCTTCGCCGCCTCTCGCGAGCAGATGAATCAGCTCAAAGCCGGCGGAATCCACATCGACTGGCACGAGTTCCCGAAAGACCACACCATCGCCGGTGAAGCCGAGTTGGATGTGATCCGCGAATTCGTGAAGCGTCAGGCTGGGCACTGACCCGCCGCGAACGCTCCCTTCACGGCGCGCGCTCGACCCGGATCCGCTTCAGATCGTTCACCCCGTGGCGCATCAGTGCGGCGTTCTCGTACAGCACCAGCCGCGGCTCCATCAGCGGCAGTTTCGCGATCGCGCGGAGTCGCTCCAATTCACGCACCGCGAGAACATCCAACGCCACCGGATCGCGACTGAACCAGAGCTGGCCGGGCGCGGTGCAGTAGTGCAGCAGCGTTTCCTGCTCGCCTTGATACTGGCAGATCAACGCATCAGTCACGCACAACGCCACGCGGTTGTCGAAGGCCGGCAGCGCGAGAATCTCCACCACCGCCTGCTCGAACCAATTCTGGTCGCGATCGAAACGCCGCGTGTTGTCGAGCGTGTCCAGCGCCAGCCCCGTCAGATGCCCCGAGACACCGGCGCGCTGGCGGATGTGCAGCGGCGCGACGTGGATGACACGCGTGATCTCCCGCGTGAGCAGTTTCGTGACGTGCGACCGGCGGCCGATCCCTTCCCCTTTCTTGCCGAATTCCAAGTCCGTCGGTGCCGGCTCGCCGATGAAGGGCGAATCGTAGAACGCCGACGCTTCGTAACCCATCTCCGCCGCGCCGGCGACCCGCACCCTGTAATGTTTTTCCAGCGCCGCGAACCCCGCGCGCTCCAGATCGGCGGCGAGCCGGTCCCACACCACGATCTGCCGTGGCGCGAGCCCCGCGGCCAGCAGGCTTTCGATCAATGCCGCAGCGGTTTCCACGCGTGCACCGCCCCCCTCGCGCGCGGCGGCGGCGACTTTGATGCCGATCAACTCGTTCGTCGCGTACACGCCGTTCGTCGTCAACAACGCGCGCCAGGCGGCCTCCAACCGGTTCGTTCCCGCCAGTTGTTTGATCCCGCGGTCCACCAGCGTGCGCACCGTGGCGGCAACCGGCTTGAACTTCACGACCGCATCGGCCGCTTCGGCCATCACCACACGCACCGGCGGCTCGGCCTTCGGCGTTTCCGCGCCGGCGGCTAGGAAAAGCGCGTGGAGGGCCGCCACGCAGGTCGCGAGACGCGTGCGCCAGTCCGGCGTTGCAAACAGTGGTCGCTTTGTTGACACTTCCGAACCGAATGCTAGCAGCGCCGTCCATGCAGACCATCAAAAATTCCGCCACACGCGGCCTCGTCGCCGTGTTCGCGCTGGCCGCGCTTTTCTCGACCGGTTGCAAGCCGTCCGGCCCGAAATCGCTCCTCGAAGGCGAGCAACTAATTCAGGAAGGCAAACCGGAAGAGGCCATCGCGCCGCTGTTGACCGCCACGAAACTGCTGCCCCAAAACGCGCAGGCGTGGAACCACCTCGGCATCGCCTATCACGATTCGGGCAAGATCACCGATGCACTCGAGGCGTACCAAAGAGCCGCCGCGATCAATCCGAATCTCGCCGCTGTTCGTTTCAACATCGGCTGCCTGCATCTCGAAAGTGGCCGGGCCAAAGCCGCCATCAACGAGTTCGCCACGTTCAACGTCCTGCAGACGAATTCCTACGAAGGCCACCTTTGGATCGGCACGGCCCAACTCCACGCGCAGCAGCTCCCGGATGCTGAGAAGTCGCTCACCCGCGCCACTCAGATTAATCCGCGCGCGCCCGAGGCGCACAACGCGCTCGGCGTCCTGCACATCCAGCAGAAGCGCGTAACCGATGCGGTGAAGAATTTCTCCGCCGTGCTGCTGCACACCAATTATCCGCCCACGCTGCTGAACGCGGCCATCGCGCTCCACCATCATTATCCCGGCCGCGCCGCCGACAACCGCAAGGAAGCCCTCCTCCGTTACCGCAAATACCTCGAGACCGAGCCGCGTCCACCTTACGCGAACACCGTGCAATCGCTCGTGCGCCACTTGGAAAACGAATTCGAGACGCCTAAAATCACCGCGACCAACGCGCCGCCGAAGATCGCTATCACAAACGCCCCGCCGGCCGCCACGAATCGCATCGTGACCGGGACGAACACCGCACCGGCCACGAACATCCTCGTCCTCACACCCAAAACAACCAACGCGCCGCCCGTGAAGCCGAACCCGCCGATCGAGACGAACGTCGTCATCGTGTCGCCGCCTTTTCCAAAACCGCCGGGCGTCATCGAACCGCCCAAGCTGACTACGAACCAACCGCCGGTCGCCATCACCAACGTCGCGAGTATCCCGCCGGTGAAACCGAAGCCGCCACTGCCGGTCGGGCCGCGTTACAAGTACAAGAAGCCGGCCGCGCCCGCTGAAGGCCAACGCGCGGAGGCCAACGCGCCGTTCGAGAAGGCTTTGACCCACCATCGCCTCGGCCAGCTGCCCGAGGCCATCGCTGGTTACCGCATGGCGGTGAAGGCCGACCCCGCTTATTTTCAAGCCCAGTTGAACCTCGCGCTGGCACTGCACGGCGCGGGTGACCTCGCCAATGCGCTCGTCACCTACGAGACCGCGCTGGCGATCGACCCTCTCTCACTGCTGGCGCGATATAATTTCTCCCTCGCGCTGGACAAGCAGAAGTTCCCGACCGATTCCGCGAACGAGTTCGAGGAATTGCTCGGCACGCACCCGGCCTACGTGCCGGCCCATCTGCAGGCCGCGAATCTCTACGCCGAGCAGCTCAAACAGCCGGACCGCGCGCGCGAGCATTACCGGCGGGTGTTGCAGCTCGAGCCGGGGCACACGGAGGCGACCAACATCCGCCGCTGGCTCGCCGCCCATCCTGAGTGATCCGCGCCGCGTTATGGCCGGTCTCTTTTCGCAAGCCAACCTCGAGCAGATCCGCGCTGCCAGCGACATCGTGGATGTGATCGGCGGCTACTTCCCGCTCAAGCGCGCCGGCGCGAACTTCACCGCCCTCTGCCCGTTCCATAAGGAGAAGAGCCCGAGCTTCAACGTCAATCCGCACAAGCAGATCTTCCACTGCTTCGGCTGCCACAAGGGCGGCGACGTGTTCGGCTTCGTGATGAATTTCGAGAGCGTGGATTTCCCCGAGGCCGTGCGCCGCCTCGCCGAGCGCGCGCGCATCCCGCTCGAGGTCGAAAACAACCCCGCGCAGCGGCAGGCCCGCAATCTGAAGGATCAGCTCCTTCAGATCCATGAGCAACTCGCCCTGCGCTGGCAGGCCGCGTTGGAAAACGATGCGAAGGGGCAGATCGCCCGGGACTATCTAAAGAAACGCGGCGTCAGCCCCGACGCCGTAAAGCTCTTCCGCCTCGGCTACGCGCCCGACGCGTGGGATGACACGGTGAATTGGGCGCGGAGCAAATCCTTCGACCTCGCGCTTGTCGAGCAGGCCGGCCTCATCATCCGCAAGGAAGGCACCGACCGGCATTATGATCGTTTCCGCGGCCGGCTGATGTTCCCGATTTGCGATGAACAGGGGCGCATCATCGCCTTCAGTGGACGTGTACTCACGGGCGACGAGAAGACAGCCAAGTACGTTAACTCGCCCGAGACCCCGATTTTCACCAAGGGCAAAATCTTCTTCGGCCTCGACAAATCCAAGCGCGCCCTCGTGGACGCCGGCAGCGCGCTCATCTGCGAAGGCCAGCTCGATCTCATCGCCTGCCACATGGCCGGCGTGCAGAATGTCGTCGCGCCGCAGGGCACCGCCTTCACCGCCGACCACGCGCGCATCCTCAAGCGCTACGTGGATGAAGTCGTGCTCTGCTTCGATTCTGACACCGCCGGGCACGCCGCCGCCGTGCGCGTGCTCGACAGCCTGCTGGCCGCGAACCTCGCCATCCGCGTCGCCATCGTGCCGGCGCCGCACGACCCCGATAGCTTCATCAAGGAACATGGCGCCGACGCGTTCCGGCAACTCGTCGAGAAAGGCGCCGCCTTCTTCGACTGGTACCTCGACAAGCTCTGCGCCACCAACGACACCAATTCCGACCGGGGCCGCGCCACCGTACTGCGCGAGATGGGCGCCGCCGTGCTCAAGGCCGGCGACTCCGTGTTCACGGACAAATACGAGCAGAAGACCGCGCTGATGCTCGGGGTCTCGCCCATTTCCGTTCGTGCTGAATGGAAGAAGATCCGCGCGCATGCTCCCGCCGCCGAGAGAACCGACGCCAGCGACGAGCCGTTGGACGCCAGCGAACCGCGCCCCAGCCCGCACGAGTTCTGGTTGCTCAAGCTCGCGTTCGGCGAGGAGCCGGACTTCGCCTGGCTCGCCGCGCGCCTCGACCTCGACTGGGTGATCCACCTCACCACGCGCCAGTTGCTAGCCCGCCGGCTCGATTCCCACGCGCGCCACGCATGGCTGGGCGCGGCGCAGTTCCTCAGCGACATCGAAGCCGACTCCGCTCGCGTGCTGCTCAGCGAGGCGCTGGCAGATGCGCGGCCCGCCGAGAACCCGCAGCAGCAGCTCACCGACGTGCTGCTGCGCCTGCGCAACCAATCGATCGACCGTCGCCTGATGCGCCTCACGCAGGAATCAGCCCGCACCGGCCTCGCCGAAAGCGAGTTGCTCCGCCTCCTCCAACTGCAGCAGGAGCTGCGTCGGTTAAAGCAGCATCCGCTTCAGCCGCGCGACGAGGCGGCGTGAATCTCCGGCTTTCGGCTTGCCGCGTGGCGCTTTCCCCTTATTCTCGCCCTGTGGAAATCGTCATCGCATTACTCGTCACGGGCGCGGTGTTGCTCCTGCTCGAAACGGTGCTGCCGGGATTGGTCGTCGGCACGATCGGCTTCTGCTGCCTCATCGGCGGCGTGACGATGGCCTACGTGAATCTCGGCACCACCGCGGGCAACTGGACGTTGCTCGGCGTGGGCGCGGGATTGACCCTCGGTACTTTTCTCTGGGCGAAATACTTTCCCGACAGCCGCGCCGCGCGAATCTTCGTTTCCGACCAGCAGGTCGGCGAACTGGGCGTGGGCGACGCGACGCTGGTGAACCAGACCGGCGTGACCCATTCCAGCCTGCGGCCCTGTGGTACGGCGATCGTCGGCGGGAAGCGGCTTGACGTGGTGACCGAAGGCGGGTTTATTGAAGCCACCACTCCAATCAAAGTGGTCGCCGTCGAAGGGCTGCGGATCGTCGTGCGCCCGCTCTGATAATCGGTTCAACCAACACTACCCACTATGCAACTCCCATTCCTCGCGGAAGGCAAAAATATCCCCCTACTGGCCCTCGGCGTCTTTTTAGGCATCGCGGTCCTCGTCATCGCGGTCCTCGTCATCAACTTCTTCAGCGTGTGGGTGCGCGCGCTCTTCTCCGGCGCGAAAGTCACCTTCACCGAGCTCATCGCCCTGCGCCTGCGCTCGGTGCCGGTGGGCATGGTCGTGGATACGCGCATCAACGCGGTCAAATCCGGGCTGCCCCTGACCATCGACGACCTCTCCACCCACTACCTCGCCGGCGGCAACATCGAGATGGTCGTGCTCGCGCTCATCGCTGCGCGCAAGGCGGGCATCCACCTCGTATTCGACCGCGCCTGCGCCATCGACCTCGCCACCAAGGGCACAAACAAAACCGTGCTCGAAGCGGTGAAAACCTCCGTGAACCCGAAAGTCATCGATTGCCCGAACCCGGCCTCGGGCAAGACCACCATTGATGGCGTCGCCAAGGACGGCATCATCGTGAAGGCCAAGGCGCGCGTCACCGTGCGCACCAACCTCGACCGATTCGTCGGTGGCGCGACCGAGGAGACCATCGTGGCGCGCGTCGGCGAGGGCATCGTCACCACCATCGGCTCTTCCGACAGCTACAAGGTCGTGCTCGAAAATCCCGACCGTATTTCCAAGACGGTGCTCGATAAGGCGCTCGATTCCAACACGGCCTTCGAGATTCTCTCCATCGACATCGCCGATGTGGACGTGGGCGAAAACGTCGGCGCCAAGCTGCAGGCCGAACAGGCCGAGGCGAATAAGCTCATCGCGCAGGCGCAGGCCGAAGTCCGCCGCGCCGCCGCCGTCGCGACCGAGCAGGAAATGGTCGCCCGCGTGGCCGAGATGCGCGCGCGCGTCGTCGAGGCCGAGGCGCAGGTGCCGCAAGCGATGGCTGAAGCCTTCCGCAAAGGCAACCTCGGCATCATGGATTATTACCGGATGAAGAACGTGCAAGCCGACACCGGCATGCGCGAGAGCATCGCCGGCGGATCGGACACTGGCGATAAGCAGCCGAGTTGACGTTCCACGAACGCCGCGACGAGCAGGGTGATGATCGAGCCAAGCAACATCGAGCGCGTGGTTTCTGCCGAGGGGTGGGAATCGCTGCTCGTCGTGCTGGTCATCATGATCTTCTCCGGCCTCGCGAACCTCTTCAAGAAACTCCAGGGCCAACCTCGGGAGACATCGTGGGAGGATGAATCGCAACCCTCGACCGAGAGGCCGCAACAGTCGTGGGAAGAAGAATTGCGGCGGATGCTCGAGGAGAAACCGAAACCCGTCACCCCGCCTCTCCTCGCGCCGACGACCTACAGACCGGCGTCGTTGAAGCCGCCCGCACCGATCATCCACGAAGAAGAGGGCCCCTCCTCGCCCGCGCTGGCGCATCTCACCCAATCGGCCACAGCCCTCGAACGGGCCTCGATGCTGCACGAGCGCGTGATTTCGCACTTCCACCAAGTGGACGAGCGGACGCAACTCCATCGCCCCGCCGTACCGGTCGCGCACACCCGAAAACCCAGCGCTGAAGCGGATGCTGCTGTGGCACTGCTCCGGAAGCCGGCCAGCGCGCGTCAGGCCATCATCGCCTCTATCATCCTCGGCCCGCCCAAAGCGCTGGAAGTTTAACTCGGCACGGGAGGGAAAAGAAAAAGGCCGCGCGATGCGCGGCCCTTCCATTTGTGAGCAGAGCCTCGGCTCAATCCACGTAGGTCGTCTCGTTGCTGAGCAGGAGTGCCTGGGCGTATTTCTCCCAGACGTTGAGCGGCTTGGGCTTGGAGTTGGGCGGAGCGAAGTCATCCGCCGCCTTCCACTCGTTCATCACCATCGAGCCGGTCTTCGGATCAGCCGCCATCGCCTCCATCATGCCGGCGACCTTCACGACGGGCGCCCAGTTGAAAAAGTCCTGGTGCGGCCCTTTGCCGCAATGCACGACGAAATCGATGGTGTCGTTCTTCTTCACCACGATGTTGGCCGCCGTGGCGTTCGCACGGCCGCGCTTGGCGCTGCCGCGCCAGAGTTCCTTCGGCGTGCCCGCGGCGGTGTGGAGCATGAACCCGCTGACGCCATCGTACACCTTGTCGAGCGCGTCGCGCTGGGCCTTTGGCAATTTGTCAAAGATGGCTTTGGCTTTCTCGTCGATATAATGGTCGAGCCCGCCTTCGATGTTCACGGTCATGTCGCGCGGAGCGATCCAGCGACGGACGGCGGCGATTTGCGGCAGCGGACCGGGATGGCCGCCCTTGGCATCCATCTGCAGGTTGCCGTACTGCGGGTCGGGCAAGCGGCCGCTGCCCTGCCAAGACTTGCCGGTGTAGTGCTGGAGGACGTAGAAGCGCGGGAGTTTCCTGCCGACCTCGTCGTAGTTGCCGTAGCCGTACTTCCATTGCGATTCGGGTGTCGCCTCAGATTTTTCGCCGGACTCCTCTTCGAGGAAGCGGATGCCGAGTTTCATCTCGATCGGCTCGGGCGAACGCTGATAGATCGAGGCGTAGAGCGAGGCGATGCGCTGCTGGTCGCTCCGATGGTCCTTGAACTCTTTCTTATCAACCAGGCTGCGGGCGAGGCCGGCGATCATCGGGCTGTTCAGCATGAAGAGCGCCTGCTGGGGCACCGTGGAAGTGAAGCGCTGCGCGACGGTGGACTCGGGGTTGGCCATGTCGAACGTGCGGAACATCTCCGGCAGGTTGCGGCGGTCGATGAAGGCGTACACGCTGCGGCGCGGCGGGTAAGGCGCGCGGGTGATCTCCACCGGCTGGCCGCCCATGGTCATGTCGAGCTGGCCGCTGACGAAGAGAAGTGAGTCGCGGAATGATTCAAAGTCGAGCCGGCGGCGGTTGGTCTTGTACAGGTACGCGTTGGACGGATCCACGGAACCATAACGCGGATTGTCCTCGCTGGATTGCTGGTAGGTGTTGGAGAGCATGATCAGCTTGTGCAGCTTCTTGAGCGACCAGCCATTCTCCATGAACGAGGCGGCCAGCCAATCAAGTAACTCGGGGTGCGTCGGGTCGTCGGAGCGCACGCCGAAATCGCTCATGTTCCGCACGATGCCCGCGCCGAAATGGTTCATCCAAATGCGGTTTACCATCACCCGCGCGGTGAGCGGGTTCTCTTTGCTGGCGATGGCCTTTGCCAGCTCGAGGCGGCCGCTGCCGTCTTTGAAGGGCTGGCGATCCGGACCCGAGAGGATTTCGAGGAACTGGCGCGGTGCCTCGGGACCAAGATTGTTCCGGTTGCCTTTGATCATCACCCGCGCGTTGCTGGGGCGGGCGGTGTCCACCATCGACATCGCCCGCGGCGGCGAGCCGGGGTGCGTCACGATGAGGTTGTCGATCTTCTCATCAAAATCGCGCCCCTCGCGGTCGCCGATGCGGTTGTTGTCCATCCGCGCGAGCTGGGCGTAGGTGAACCAACTCGGCGAAGAGGGCCCGTAAAGCACGGCGCGAAGCGGCTCGTAATCCGCGAGCTTGATGTCTTTCAGCTTGTAGCCAAAACGCTTCTCGGCGTCCGGCAGGTCCGTCGGCGGTTTGATGTCCGGATTCTTGCCGCCCGGATTGGCTGCGTAGTAGGCGAGCAGCGCGCGGTTCCAGTGATATTCTGCCCCGTCGAACAACGCCTTGTAGCGAAGGATCACATCCGCCATCGAAGCCGGCGGCGACTTGGCGGGGAACTGTGCGACCACCAGCGGATTCAACGGCTTCTTCTGCGGAGCGGCAGCCTTCTTTTGTGGGGTAGCCGTCTTGGTGGCGGCGGCAGCAGCAGCGACAACGGCAGCATTAGATTCGGCGGCAAGCCGCTCGGTGATGAGCTTGGCTTCGACCGCGAAAACTTTGTTGGTCGGGATGGCCGCGTAGGCGAGGAAATGAGCGAAGGTCTCGTCATCCGCCTTCTTCTTGCTGAAGTAATTATTCCAGCTCTGGAGCACCTCGAAGTCAAGCTTGGTGGTCCGCTCGAACATCTCGCGATCGGCGCGGTCGCGCAACGGTTTCGCGCTCGTCTTTTGCGCGTACCATTGGCCCATGTAACGGACGGTGTTGGTACGGGCCTTCGTCTGGTAATCGAACTCGGTCTTGGTGCGGAACATCTTCCGATCCGTCTCGATTTCGTCGATCTTCTTCTGAAACTCCACGTAGTCCGGATTGGTCGCAGCAGAAGAACCGGCGGTGTAGTCCGTCTCAATCACCGGCCTATCTTCCGGCTCCGTGGTGCTGTTGAAGATGCCGTAGAGCGAGTAGTAATCCTTCGTCGGGATGGGGTCGAACTTGTGATCGTGGCAGCGCGAGCAATAGACCGAGAGGCCGAGCGTGCCACGGGTGAGCACGTCAATGCGGTCGTCGATGATCTCGTCCTGATTACGGTCGCGACGGCCGAGGCTGAAAAAGCCCAGCGCCGGCAACGCCTTCTGGTTGTCGCCCGGCAAGCGGTCCGCCGCAATCTGCTCGATGAGGAAGCGGTCGTACGGCTTGTCCTCGTTGACAGCGTGGATGACGTAGTCGCGGTACGTGTAAGCCCACAGGTAACGGCCGTTGCCGCCGCGGCGGTTGTTCGCGCCGGTGGTGTCGGCATAACGGGCCACGTCCAGCCAATAACGGCCCCAGCGCTCACCGTAGTGCGGCGAGGCCAGCAGACGGTCAACCACCTTCGAGAAAGCGTCCGGAGCTTCGTCGGCCATGAACGCCGCCGCCTCTTCCGGCGTGGGCGGGATGCCGATGAGATCGAAATAGGCGCGGCGGATCAGGGTCCACTTATCAGCCGGCAGCGAGGGGAGCACGCCCTTCTCTTCCATTTTGGCAAAGATGAACGCGTCGATCGGGTTCTTGATCCACGTCTTGACCGGCCGCTGCGGCACGGGAATCTCCGGCTTTTTCACCGGCTGAAAGGCCCAGTGCTTCTTGGCCTTCTCCACGTCATCATCGCCCTTGAGCATCCCCACGGCCTTGCCGGTGCGCGGATCGGGCGCGCCCATGCGGACCCACTGCTCGAGGTCGGAAAGTTGTTCCGGCGTCAGACGCGGCTTGCCGCCGGGCGGCATCGCTTCGTCGTTCGTATCAGGCAAACGGATGCGCTTGATGAAGGTGCTCTTGCCGGGATCGCCAGCCACGACAACGGGGCCGGAGGAACCCCCCTTGAGCATCCCCGCTTTGGTGTCGAGATAAAGACCGCCTTTAGCCTTGGGCTTCGAATCGGCGCTGTGACAACTGTGGCAATGCTCGATGAGCACCGGCCGAATCTTGGACTCGAAGAACTCGGCCTCCTCCGGCCGCAGTTCTTGCGCGGAAACGGTCGCCGCCAGCCCAGCTGTGATCACGGCCCACACCCAACGCGGATGGCTCACCTTCATTGTTCTCCTTCTCGTACGCCTGGCGCGCGGCTCCTGCGATCCCTCGCCCGCATCAGGCGATGACGCCCATGACCGGCTTGCCCCACTCGTTCTCGTTGTCGTTATTACCGATGAGGATGGCGTCGCGCGCGCCGTTCTTGTAGGTCAACTTTGTCGGATCAAAACCGAGGGTGTGCAGGATGGTCGCGTGGAGATCGCGCACGTGAACCTTGTTCTCCACAGCCGATCCGCCGAGTTCATCGGTGGCGCCGTACGCCGTGCCGCCCTTGATCGCTCCGCCCGCCAACACGGTGCTGAACGCCTTGTTGTTGTGGTTGCGGCCCGTCGCGCCGTCGCGCGTGGGGCTGCGGCCGAATTCGGTCGTGGCGACAATCAGCGTATCCTTGAAGAGACCGCGCTGCTTGAGATCCGTCATCAACGCGGACCAGCCCGTGCCGATCTCGCCGGCGAGACGGCCGACCTGCTGCGGGATGCCGTTGTGGGTGTCCCAGCCGCCCTGCCAGACCTGCACGAAACGGACACCGCGCTCGAGCAAACGCCGCGCGATGAGCATCTGCCGGCCTTGCGCGGTGTTGCCGTAGGCGGTGCGCGTGTCCTCGTTTTCCTTGGCGATGTCGAAAGCCTCGGCGGCATCGGTCTGCATCCGGTACGCCAGCTCGAAGGACATGATGCGCGCCTCGAGCGCGGCCTCGGCCTGGCGCTTCTGCTTGTGCAACTCGTTCAGCTGATAAAGCAGATCGAGCTGTTTGCGCTGATCGCTCTGCGATGTGAACTGGCTCTTGATGTTGGCGATGATCTCTTCGATCTTCGTGTTCTGCGAATTCACGAAGGTGCCCTGAAAGGCGCCGGGCATGAAGGAGTTGCTCCAGTTCTTCGCGTTGGGCATGCCACCCGGAGCGAGCGAGACGAAGGCCGGCAGGTTCTGGTTCTCCGTGCCGAGACCGTATGTGACCCATGAGCCGACGCTCGGCTTGGGCAGCTGGAACGAACCGGTGTTCATCAACAGCGTGGCTTCGTCGTGCGCCGGCACATCGGTGTGCATCGAGCGGATGATGGCCATGTCGTCCGCGTGCGGGGCGAGCTTGGACCACGCCTCGCTGAACTGCAGGCCGCTGCGGCCGTAGTTGGGGAACTCGAACTGCGGCGCAAGCAATTCGCGCCCCATGCCGCCCTTGCCATCGCCCGTACCCATGCCGGCCTTGGCCTTCAACTCGGGCTTCGGATCCCACGTATCCAGATGCGTCTGCGCGCCCTGGAAAAAGATGTGGAGCACGCGCTTGGCCTTGGCCGCGAGGGGCGGCTGCTTCGCCGAGAGCAATGCAGCTTGGGCCTGCTGCCCGTGGGTCAGCTCAGGATAAAGCAGGCTCGCCAACCCGAGCGCGCCAAAGCCCGTGCCGAAGCGGTTCAGGAATTCGCGCCGGGTCTGGAAGGCGTTCTCCAGCCGAGGACGGTGATCATTGATGTAATTGTCGATCATAAACAGTTTGTGCCATGTAAGAAGAACGTTTATCTCACACTTTGCAGTGCGTAAGTCACTTCAATGCTACCACCGATACTTCCCCTTGCAACCGATTTCTGGCCTTCGAGTGCTTTTGTGAATGGCGGTGAAGAATTCGACGTTGAGTTCCACCAGCATCCCGCTACCTTCGTGCCGATGCGTCTGTTTGCGGCCATCTCTGTCCTCTGCCTCGTCGCCTTCATAGCGATTGAGACCCGCGCCGCCGAGGCGACCCTCGGCAAGGTGCTGCCGCATTACCTCGACGAGGAAGGCCGGCACACGCTCGGGCCCGGCCTGCTTGACCGCGACGCCTACCAAGCCCAACTCCGCCGGACCCCGACGAAAATCCGCGCCGTGCGGTTCGACATCAAGTGGTCCGGTCGCGCCGGCACCCAGCCGCTCACGCTCCGCATCGAAGCCCGCGGCAGCAAGGCCGCTTCCGCTCCGATCACTCTCGAAACCACCGGCCAGCCAGGGCTGCTCGCCGGCTGGACAGCCCTCGCGATCGATCCAGCGGCGTATCAGAAGCTCGGCCAGATCGAGGCGTGGCGCGCGACCGTCTGGGACGGCCAGACGCTTCTAGCCGAGCAGAAATCCTTCCTCTGGTAGTCCGCTGCGGGCCTGTCCGCGCGTTGTGAACAACGCGTGAACAAAATTTAATATCTTCGGCTCGTTCCCCTTGTGCGCCGTCGGCATCCTGCCGTCGTTTAAGAATATGAATTCTATCCGCGCGCTCCTCTTTTGCATCGCGATGGTCGCTCTCGTGCGGCCGGCTCAGGCCTTTGTTCTCATCGGTCTGCCGGCCCCCAACCAGAGCCCTGACCGGAACTTCACCGACGACATGGGCGCGCCGCGAGACATCAAGCAGGGCTTCCGCTGGAATATCCCGAACCTCACCTATTCCTTCGACGCCAGCTTCGTGACCTTCTTCGGCCTCGACGGCATCAACGCCGTGAACGAGGCCTTCGCCGCGGTGAACGACGTCTTCATCCCGGCCGACGGCGCCTACAGCGGCATCACCGCAATGGATCTCGTCGCGCACGGTTTCCGCAGCAACTACAACACCACCGCCATCAACACCACCGCGCAGAACGCACAGGTGATGGACGTCAAATCGCTCGTGCTCGGCATGCTGGTGAACCACATGGGCCTCGGCAACCCGCACCGGCACGCCTTCTCCATCAACTCAATCAGCACCAACCTGGCGGGCACCCAGTGGAACTTCAACGTCGTCCTCCGTAACTGGGATCCGATCACCTACACCTCCAGCGCCAACATCAACAACGTCGCTTACAGCTACCGGCTCATCCACGACTCCCCGCCCTCGGTCGGCGTCACCATCCCGCCGACCATCATGGACATGGAGGAGTTCACCAGCGACGTCTCCGGCAACGCCTACACCGCCGTCGCGGGCATCGCCGACGCTTTCTACGGCAACACCGCCCTCTTCTGGACCGACACGCCCAGCCTCTACGGTTTCGGCGTCTATTACCACCACGACAACGCCGTCGGCGGCCAAAACAAGGCGCGCCACACGCTCACCTACGACGACGCCGGCGGCCTGAAATACCTCTATCGCACGAACAACTTCGTCTTCGAATCCCTCGATCCCTCGGTGGTGCTCGTCACCCCCACGCAATTCCTGCCCATCACCGCCATCCCCGTCTTCCCCGGCCCCACCGGCCGGCTCTTCCCCGACTCGCTCGGCGGCAACCAGGGCCTCATCCCGCGTCGCAACCTGCCCGGCCTGCCGCCCGGCATCCCCACCGTCTCCGTCCTCCCCGCCCCCACGCCCCCCGTGCTGGTGGATATCGCCCTGCGCGGCGGCCAAGACCGGATGCAGTTCACCTACCAGCCGTTCGACTCGCTCCTCGGCGTCACCTTCACCGCCACGAACCAGACATGGACCGACGTCTTCGTGAGCACCAACGGCCAGAACGTCGTGCAGACCGGCAACGCCTTCGCCATCGCCCAACCGAGCCTCAAGTTCTTCGAGCAGACCATCGGCCGCGCCGTCTTCCAGCCTGACATCATCTTCGTGGCTGACGACCTCGGCGTCAGCCCCGACGGCGTTCCCATCGCATGGGACCGCACCCCGGGCACCAACTGGATCGACAACGCCACCAACAACGTCGGTGCCGTCCTCCTCACCACCCTCCCGGTGGGTCCCGGCATCATCTCCACCGCCGGCGCCCCCATCCAGTACACGTTCAACAAAATCGCCGAGGGCTTCGAAGTCATCTGGTCCGGCGAAGCCAGCGTCGTCGGCAACACCGTCCCCTATTCCCTCTGGGGCCACATCTTCGGCCCCGGTGCGAATGACATGACCATCTTCCCCAACAACGGCCGCATGTCCATCATCGAGAACGTCGTCGCCCCCATCACCCTCCCCCCCACCATCTCGATGGTCTCGGATGACGGCGGCCTCAATCCCATTGCTCCAAATTCGCTCAATCGCACCTCCGAGACACTCACGCTCCTCGGCCAGAACCTCGCCTCGGTCGTCCAGATCGAGATCATCGACGCCAGCAACACCAACGCCATCCTCCAGACCTTCGCGCCGACCGGCATGATTCTCTCTGATCAGAAAATCGTTATTCCTCCCCGTGTTTTGGATGAGAAAACCGACAACAACGGCAGTGCCAGCGGCCGCCGCGTGCGCGTGAAAAACTCCATCGGTGCCGCTGTCGGCCCGCAAGCCTTCGGCATCACTACCGGCCCCGCCGTCCTCACCGGCACCTCGGCCGATAATGAATCTTTCGACCGCGCCGGCAACGCCCCCTTGCGCGTCTTCGGCTACGGCTTTATGTCCTTCGGAGGCGGCAAGCTCACCCATCTCCGCGTCGAAAATACCAGCGGCAATCTGCTCCAACCCGCCACTGGAAATAGCGCGCCCGTCACGTTCAACGTCATTTCCGACACCGTGGCCGAGATTGCGTCCGGCACCATCACCAGCCTCTCTGACGGCGCGAATCGCCGCATTCGCGTCGCCCGTGGCTCTACTGACGCCGACCTGAGCGCGACCAATAATGTTGGTACCATCGCCAACATCACCACCACCCCGAGCATCACCGCTGTCCGAACCATAGAGGCCAATGGCACCATCCTTTCCAACACCTTCCGGCGCGACCAGACCGTCGAGATTATCGGCGCAGGTCTCAACACCACCTACAAAATCGAACTCACGAAATCCGATAGCGACTTCTCTCAACCAGTCTTGATCGATCTCCCTGCTGCCGGTGTCGCCATCGACAGCAACGGTTCCAAGATCACAATCAGTGGCAATGCTTTCACCAACCCTAACGCCGACGGCAGCGAAACCAATCGTCGTGTCCGCATCTTCAATGCCATCGGCAGCGGCGTCAGCCCCAACAACAACGCCTCCGTCCTCATCGCCGTCAACACCCAGCCTGCCATCACTGCCGTCGCCGGCTTCGCCGGCACACATCCCGCCGCCTTCGACCGCAGCCAAGCCACCGGCGACGACATCACCATCACCGGCACTGGTTTGCTAGCGGCCGCTGCAATCCACATCGTGGATGAAAACGGCACGGCTCTCGGCGGTGCCAGCAATCCTAAAATCACATTGCCAAGCAACGGCGTGACGGTCACGGACACCAGCATCATCATCGACACCCAGACCGCCCAGTTCTTGAACGGCGACAATGCGGACTCCAACAGCACCTCCATCTATCGTCGCCTCCGCGTCACCAGCGCGCGCGACAACGCCACCGCCCCGCTTGATCAGAAGTTCCAAGTCGCCGTACCGCCCACTTACACCGCGCCGCTGGCCGGCAACGGCACCTTAAATATGGGCACGGCCAGCGCCGACTTTGAGCGCAATGGAACCCTCATCTTCACCGGCACCGGCTTCGGGCACTTCACTAGGATCGAGATCGTGGACACGGCCGGCAACGCGATCGCCGGCGTGAGCGCCCTCGACCAGACCACGCTCGGCACCGGCGGCAGCTTCAACGCCACCACCGTCACCGTCGGTGTCAACGCCTTCACCCAAGGCAACCTGCTCGACTCCGTCACGGCCAACAGCCGGCGCGTGAAGGTGACGAACCCGGTCGGCTCGGTGGTCAGCACCAGCGACACGAACGGCTCGTTCACCGTCTCGATCGTGCCCACCTTCGGCACCACCGTGCAGCAGACCTTCGCGGGCGGCGGCTACGACGGCTCCTCCGGCAACGGCACCTATGATCTAAGCAACGGCACCCTCGTCATCAACGGCGCGAACTTCCGCGGCGCGGCGAACATCTACTTCGACTACGGCAACGGCACGGTGGACACGGCCACGACGGTCAACGCGATCGCACCGCCCGCTGGCATCACCTTCAACGCCGCGGGCACGCAGATCACCATTGCCAACACCTTCTCGTTCCCATCGGGCTGGATTGGCGGTAGCAACCGCTCCGTCATCCTGAATACCGCTGCCAATCGCAACGCCACGACCTCCACCTTGGGCGGCATCACCACGCAGAACTAGGCAAAGGTAATTTTGTCGAAGGCCACCACGCTGAGCATCCGCACCCAGCCGTAGCTCTGGCGCGGATTCGTTAGCTTCAATGCGAGGTCGCCGGTCGGCCTGAGGCAGGTCCGCCTAGCTTGCGCGCCACCCCCCGCAGCAAGGTGCGCCGAAGTCCCGTGGAGCTCCGGCGCAGGGTGCTCCAGTCCGGCTCCGGCTGGAGCCAGCGGCGGATGATCCACTCCAGGAAATGGCGCAAAAGACGTTTCACAAACGCTTCACAAAAATCTCGCAAAAATAGGACCGCACGCACAGGCACGCTTGGCCCGTGAAGGGAAATTGAATGAGGACCGGACTACTCGGGCTGAATGCCCCGGGCCGATTCCTTTTCTAGCCGGATCATCTCCCGGTTCACCACGGTGCTGACGCGGTGCTTGGCCAGATAGACCTGGCCGGCGTTGACACCAAGCATCTGCGCGACCTGTTTCACCGGCCAGCCTTTCACGACGTGGCTGTGGAAGATCTGGAACTGCTCGGGGCTGACCTTCTCCTTGGCCGCATCGAGCGCGGCGGCGAGCAGGTTGTTGCGCCATTCCTCCTCCCAGATGGTGTCGAGCCTCTGGCTGGCCGGGTCGGGAATCTGGTTCAGTAAATCATCGCCGTCACCGCTGCCATCGCCATTACCATTGAGCAACGGCTGGGTGGGCACCCGGCGGGCGCGCTTGCGCAGATGATCGGCGATGCGGCACTTCGTTAGATGTACCAGCCAGCTCTTGAACGTGCAGCGCTCGCGGTCGTACTGGAAACCCTCGATCGTCTTGGCCACGGAGATCACCGTCTCCTGCACCACGTCCTGCGCCTCCTCATCGCGCAGGCCCGAGCGCAGGGCCACACCGTAGATGAAGCGCCAGTAGCGGTTGAAGAACTCCTGCCAGCTCGTCCCGTCCTCGTGGTCCTTGAGCCGGTGCAGCAACGTCTGCCGCGTGGGCAGCCACTCGTCGTTTTTCATAGCTGCCCCCTTCCATCGCTGGGCAGCAGCCGCTTCTTTCAAACTTTCTTCAAAATCATCCACGCGCTGAAAAATAAAATGTCGGCACGACGACCGGCTGAACGACCTTTGGATACCAAAAGCACCCAAACACTGTCAAGCCTGCTCGTCCCGCCCTGCTCTTCCATCACCCCAAAAAGCCCGTTTTATCCCCCGCCCATTTGCCGCCTAACAATGCGCCAAAATGGCCCACACCCTGCCCCAGAGAGGCCATTTTTCGACCTCGTGAACGCATTCTTTGACCCGATGAAAGCATTCATCGACCCCGTGAACGCATTCTTGGCATCGATGAACGCGTGCATCGACCCGATGAATGCATTCATTGACCCCGTGAACGCGTTCACTGACTCAGTGGAAGCCTGCATCGACCTCGTGAACGCGTTCATCGATGCCAAGAATGCGTTCACCGAGACGAATAAAACATAAAAAGCCAAATGAAACGCTCTTTTCAGTCCGAAAATGAGCCGGAGAGCGCCCGATGCCCGGCGCAAGGCGCGGGACCGATAATCCCCCACGCATTCCCTTCGGAAGGGGCCAAGCCACACGGGGCGCGATCGCCCTGAAATGCCTTGAAGACCCAGCGGAGATCCCGCCGCCGGAAAGCGGGGGCAACGCTGCGGGCGGGCGGAGCGGCTACAGCAGTGGGTAGCAGGCCAGCTCGCGGGCGTCGCGCACGTAGAGGCGGCCGCCGGCGTAGGCGGGGTAGTTCCAGTTCTTGCCGCAGGCCTGCGCGCGGCCGATCTCCCGGTAGGCACCGGCCTCGCCGGCCACGAGCACGAGCTGGCCCTCGTCGGTGAGCACCAGCAGGTTCTTGCCAAGACCGATCACGGAGGAGTTGTCCTTGCCGAAACCGGGCGCGACCCATTTCTGTTCGCCGGTGGCGGGGTCGAAACAGACGAAGTTCTTGGCCGGCCCGTGGCTGAAGAGGTGGCCGTTCACCAGCACCGGCGTGGCGAGGTTGATCTTCATGGCCGGGTTCTTCCAATCCTCGAAGGCCTTCACCTCGCCCCCCTGTTTCACCACCTTGAAGGCGATGGTGCCGAAGGTGTGGGAGTTGACGAGCACGCGGTCGCCAAGGATGACCGGCGTGCCGACATGGCGGCGTGCGGCGGTCTTGAGCGGCACGCGCCAGAGCGTCTTGCCGGTGGCGCGATCGAGGCTGAGCAGCGCCTCGGCGTTCAGCACGAGCGCCTGCCGCACGCCGGCGAGCGTGGCGACCTGCACGGCGGAATAAGCGGTCTCGTCATTACCGCCAGCCCAGATCTGTTTGCCGGTGAGTTTGTCGAGACAAGCGAGCGTCCCCTTCTCCGTGCTGCCGACCGGCACGATGATGTGCGCGCCATCCACCACGGGCGAACCGTTGTTGCCACGGCGACGGCTGGTGCCAGTGTCGGAATTGCCGCCGAGGAAGGCGACGCCGTAATCCTTCTCGAAGCTGATGCTCCACAGCTTCCGGCCGTCCGCCAGCGCGAGACAGGCGACCTCGCCATTCACCGACTGCACGTACACGCGGTCGCCATCCACGAGCGGCGTGGCGCGCGGGCCGTTGCCGAAGTTGTCGCCCTTCGCCGGCGCGTAGAGGGTCCTCCAGATTTCGCGGCCATTCTTGGTGTCGATGAGGTGGCAGATCTCGTTCTTCTCATCCACGTCGGCGTACACGAGTTTGTCGCCGACCACGACCGGCGAGGAGAAGCCACTGCCGACCGGGATGCGCCAGGCGGACTTCAGATCCTTGGGCAGGCTCGCCGGCACCGGCACGCCTGCGGGCACGACGCCCGTGCGGTCTGGCCCGAGCCATTGCGGCCAGTCGGCGCTGGCGGCGAGAAGGCTGGTGACGATGAAAGAGGCGGACCAGAAGGCGGCGCGGGGAAGCAGAGTGCGTGTGTTCATCGGGGGTTTAATTACGGGAAAGGGACACCGCCCTCAACGCTTTTCTTCAGGCGCACCATCGGTGCGGCCATCCCAAACACACCGGCGCACCCGCCGCGCCTTTTACCACGTGCCATCCACGACAAGCGCGACAGCGCGGCGTGCGAGGTCCTCGGCGATGAGCGGCGCGGCCTGACGCTCACCGCTGGCGAGATCGCTGCCCACGCGCAGAGTGGTGGTGCCGGTGAGTTCGCGGGTGAGAAGCACCTTGCCGGTGGCCCGCTCCGTGACGACCACCTCGGCGGTGAGCACGAGCGAATAATCCTGCACCTGCAACACATCGCCGGGCGTGTAGCTGACGCCGTTACGGGTGAATTGCTTCAGCTTGCCGGTGATCACGAGATCGCCGGCGCCGGCGGTCTCGAGCTTGTAGGTGCCGTCCTGCTGCAGGCGCTTGCGGAAGGCGTGGCTCACCGCTTCGACCAGCCGCGGTTCCTTCGTCAGATTCTCGAAGAAGGCGACCTGCACCGTGCGCGCGGTGG
>SXGQ01461984.1_pt1 | contig 20672 bp, 17 predicted proteins | sample 3178371 | NCBI WGS metagenome assembly SXGQ01 (sample SAMN11356859, study PRJNA531348) | freshwater metagenome | isolation source: freshwater sample F1-20 | place: China: Fuxian Lake, Yuxi | collected 2017-12-25 | reverse complement strand
GTCGCGGATCGCGCACAGACAGACGATCAGTTCCGTGGCTCCGGCGGCCGCGATCAGGTGGCCCATCATGCCCTTCGTGCTCGACACCGGAATCTTGTAGGCCCGCTCCCCGAACACCTTCTTGATGGCGAGCGACTCGACGCGGTCGTTCACGCTCGTGCTGGTGCCGTGGGCGTTGATGTAGTGGATGTCGTTGAGTCCGAGGCCCGCGTCCTTGAGGGCCATCGTGATGCACGCCGCGGCACCGCGGCCCTCGGGATGCGTGTCGGTGATCCGGTAGGCGTCGGCGGTCGAACCATAGCCGACGAGCTCGCCGTGGATCTTCGCCCCGCGTTTCTTCGCGTGTTCCAGCTCCTCGAGCACGACCATCGCCGCCCCCTCGCCGAGCACGACGCCGTCGCGGTCGTTGTCGAAGGGCCGGCTGGCCCGGGTCGGCTCGTCGTTCCGCGTCGAAAGCGCCGTGAGCAGATTGAAGCCCGTCACTCCGAAGGGATGGATCATGCTGTGGGTGCCGCCCGAGAGCATCACGTCGGCCTCTCCGCGGCGGACGATCTCGGTCGCCTCGCCGATCGCCTGGCTGGAGGCGGCGCAGGCGGTGAGGCAGTTGAGGTTGGGTCCCTGCGCGTCGAAGAGCGCGGCCAGATGGCCGGCCGGCATGTTGGGTTCCTGCTCGACCTCCGACAGCGGATGGAGCGTCTCGAGGCCGAGCCTCGTGAACTTCGCCACGTCGAGCGTGTCGCCCTCGATCGCCGCCATCATCATCCGCGTGAAGGCGGCGAAGTCCTGCTGCCCTTCGCCGCTGCCGAGATAGATGCCGAGCCTGGTGGGATCGGCCGGCAACCCCTGCGGGAGCCCGGCGTCGGTCATGGCCTGGATCGCCGCGCCCGCGGCGAACTTGGTGTGGCGGCCACAGAACTCCCACGCCTTCGGATCCTGCCCCTCGTCGGCGATGTCCCAGCCCCGCACCTCGGCCGAGATCTTCGTGGGAAACTTGGATGCGTCGAAGATCGTGGTCAGCCCCACGCCCGAGGCTCCCGCGACGAGATTCTTCCAGAGCTGCTCCACCCGCACGCCCAAAGGCGTAACGCAGCCAACACCCGTGATCACGACCCGTCGCCTGCCGGCACCCATCGCCCGTCTCCGCGTGGACTCACCAGTCGGGCCGCGCGAGCGGCTGGCCCGCCTCGTCGCGGCCGATGTCGTAGATGTGCATCTGATCGAGCCAGCGGAGCAGTTCCTCGGGCTCGAAGAGTTTCGGCACGCCCTCGCCCGGCTCGAGATGGGCGAAGAAGAGTTCCGCCTCCCCCTGCAGCCGATCGCCGATGGTGCTCGTGACCCTCGTCAGCGAGCCGGCCGGTTTGAGGTCGAGCACCTCCGCCTGGAAACGGATCGTGTCGCCCGGCACGGCGTCGAAGTGAAACTCCGCGGCCGCCACCTTCGCCAGCACCACGCGTCGGTTGAAGTCGATCGCATCGGCCACGAGCAGACCGGCGGCTTGGGCCATGCCCTCGACGATCAGCGAGTTGGGCATGATCGCCACGCCCGGAAAGTGGTCGTGGAGATGTTCCTCGGCGAGCGAGACATTCTTGACGGCCGTGGCGCGGCGGCCACGGACGAACTCGTCGAACCTGTCGATCCAGAACCAGCGCATGAATCCGTTCGCGGCGGTCTGCCGCCTCTGGAGGGAAAACCGCGGAGCGTGGACGCGCCCCTGGAAAGAAGTCCTCAGGCCGCCAGTTTACTCTGCACGTACCGCACCATGTCTTCCACGGTGAGGGTGTTGGCGAAGTTTTGCACGCTGGGGTTGGCCTCGAACTTCGAGAGATCTGCAAACGGCATCCGGGCCTTGAGCGTCGCGATGCCCGCTGCCGTCAGTTTGCCGTCGGCCACGAACTCGGAACTCGAGAGCACGTCTTCGGGGAAGAGCTCGCCCCTTGAAATCTTGATGTTGAAGGCCTTTTCGAGGCGGAACACGATGTCGAGGAAGTCGATCGACTCGGCACCGAGATCGCCCACCATGGTGGCGTTCGGGGTGACATCATCCTCGTCCACTCCCAGAGCATCCACGAGGGCGGATTTCACCTTGTCAAAGATTTCATCGCGAGACGGCATCGACGTTTCACCTTGAAAATGAGGGATCGGGCACGCTCGAGTGGCGTCGCTGTGTTGTAATGTCGGCCAGCCCGCATGGGAACCCGAAGTTGCCCATTTTCCGACGGCCGAAAGGGGCCAAACGGAAAAATCGGCCACGAATTCACGCGAAAACGTCGTTCTTCGCCTGCCTGGGAGCGGCCGACGAACAGACGTCCAGGGCCCTACCTGTCCGCATTGGCGAAGGCGGCGCCGGGGGTCGCCCCCTGCGACACGTAGGGAACGGGCTTTTGCTGGGCGATGACGCGGGGGGGATAGAGCAGCGCCCAGAGCTTTCGCATTTCCGACCGCACCCGGACGTCCAGGGCAGCCCCATGGGGCACCCGGTCGGACATGTTGTACCGCTCCAGGACGAGCCTGGCCGTGAGGCTCGTCCGATCGCCGACGGTGCCGCTGGCCTTCACGGTGGTTGTCTTCTCGTCCTGCGAGAGGATTTGGGCCGTGACGGTGAGAACCCGTCCGGGCTCGACAAAGTCGCCGTATTTCACGTTCCGGGCCGAGCGGAGCACGACCATGCTGTGGGCAAAGTCCTCGCCCAGCCGGACCGTCCAAGCAGCGGCCTGGGTCATCGACTCGAGCATCAGCACCCCTGGCATGACCGGAAAGCGGGGAAAGTGGTCGGCCAGGTATTCCTCGGCCAGCGAAAGCGTCTTGATGGCCGTGATCGACTGACCGGGTTCGATGGACAGCACCCGGTCGAGCAGCGTGAAACGCATGTCTACTTCCTGTTCCTACGTGATCGTCCCGCCGATTCGGAGGGCTGACGCCGGCCATGGCACCGTCGTTGGTTCGCTGGTTTCACCGGCATGTTGCCGGGGAAAACCGCTCACCACCCGATCGAAGAGCCGTGAGTATAGGAGTTGTCCATGCCTCCACAACACGCGGGGTGTCGAAAAACCCGCGGCCTCCACGTTGACGCTCCTCACGATCGCTGCGACTGCCAGGGTTTCACGGCGGCCCCGCGACAACCGCGTTTTTGAGCGGCCTCGCAGGCCTGCACTCCGGTGTTTTCCCCCCGGTCGTCCATGGCGGGTTGCTTTTCGGCAGCGTCCTTGCAAATCATTCCCGGCGCACGAAGGGCCGGGAATGCCGCTCCACGGACGGTGTCTTTTCACCACCTGTTTCCAGGAGCCAGACCATGCCGACGTTCCGCCCGGGATTCGCGTTCCCGTTTGAAGAGTTGCGCGACGAACTCGATCGTGCCTGGAGCACCCTGACCGCCTCCCCGCCGCTCCGCGGCTGGAGTGTGGGGCCCGCCGAAGGGGTCTTCCCGCCGGTTGTCATGCGGGAGAGCGACGAGGCGATCACCATCGAGGCCGAGTTGCCCGGCCTCGAGGCGGGCGACGTCGAGATCACGGTCGCCGGCGACGAACTGCTCATGAAGGGATCGCGGCCCGACACCTGCCCCGTTCCTCCCGCGTCCGACCGCGGGGGCGACGGCGAGAAGAAGGGGCGCGTCACCTGGCATCGCCGCGAGCGGGGCACCGGCGCGTTCGAGAGGCGGATCACGCTGCCTGTCGCCGTCGATGCCTCGCGGGTCGAGGCCCGGCTCGTCGATGGCGTGCTCGCCGTCACCTGCCCCAAGGCGGCCGAATGCCAGCCCCACAAGGTGGCCGTGCGATCGGCCTGACCCGCGCGTTCCGTCGTCCTCCATCACCACGCACCCCTCACGCCGGAGAATCCAGCATGGTCACCCAGACCCAGACCACGATGCCCGCCACCGAACAGCCGGCGGCGCCGACGCAGACCTACCAGCCCAACGTCGATATCTGCGACCTCGGCGCCGAGGTGCTCCTCGTCGCCGACATCCCCGGCGCCCGTGCTTCGGGAATCGACGTCACCTTCGAGGACGGCGTGCTCGAGGTGCGTGCAGCCGTGCCGCTGCGGGAGCTTCCGGGCCGCGTCGTGCGGCAGGAGTATGGCATCGGCAACTACCGCCGCTCGTTCCGGCTCGGCGAGGGCTTCGACGCCGCGCAGATTTCGGCCGACTACAAAAAGGGCGTGCTCACGATCCACCTGCCACGGCTCGCCGCCGTGCGGCCGCGCAAAGTGGAAGTGAAGACCGCCTGACGCCCGGCTGCGTCGCTTGCCCGTCATCCATGTGTTCGTTGGTGTTCCTGCCTGACCCGAAGAGGAGACATTCCATGAGTCTGATCCCTTTTCGCACGAAGCGTTCGAGTGGAATGGAGTCCGGGAGCCTCGCCACCCTGGCGGACTTCCGCAACGAGATGAACAGGTTGTTCGAGGGCTTCTTCAGCCGCTCGCCCCTGGCATCGCCCTGGTTCGAGACGAGTGAGCCGGGGCAGTGGCTGCCGGCGATCGACATGTCGGAGAACGACACGCAGATCCACATCCGCGCCGAGCTGCCGGGAATCGATCCCAAGGACGTCGACGTGAGCGTGTCGGAGGATCGCCTGGTGATCTCCGGCGAGAAGAAGTCGGAGAAGGAGGCGTCCGGGGAGGGCTGGAGCCACCGGGAGAGCCACTACGGCGGCTTCAGCCGCGCGATTCCGCTGCCGGAGTCGGTCGATCCCGCGAAGGTCACGGCCCGCTACGACAAGGGTGTCCTGATGGTCGAGCTCACGAAGTCGCCGACGAGCGCCTCGCGCAAGGTGCCCGTGCTGACGGCGAAATAGCCGCCGATGGCGCGTGTCCGAGGTATGCTGCGTGGCCGCGGGAGCGATCGCTTCCGCGGCCACGCGCCTTTCCGAGTCACTGGCCACACGCCTTCCCGAGTCACTCCGATCCTCGCGATGCCACTCGCCCTCTCCCTCCGCGTCGTCGGCGATCGTCCCCCGTTGTCGATCGATCTCGGAGGCATCCTGCCCGAGCGTCTCGTTTCGCTGCCGCTCCCCGCGATCGCGCGGCTGCCGGTTCTGGCCGATGGACGGTCCTGCGAACTCGGCACACTGTTCGAGGTCTCCGGCGACCCCGCCGACGCCGTGATCGAATGCCGCGGAGACTTCTCGCGGGTGCATCGCGTCGCCGCAGGCATGCGGTCGGGGGCGATCCGGACGACGGGCCCGGTCGGCCGCCATGCCGCCGCGGGCATGTCGGGCGGGCGGCTCGACGTGGCCGGCGACGCGGGCGACTGGCTGGCCGCCGAACTGGCCGGGGGCGAGATCCACGTCACAGGCAACGTCGGCGATAACCTGGCCGCCGCCCTGCCCGGCAGTCCGATCGGCATGCGCGGCGGGCTCGTGACTGTCGGCGGTCATGCGGGCAATCTCGCCGGCGCGCGGCTGCGGCGGGGCATCGTCGCGATCGCGGGTGGCTGCGGCGACGCCGCGGGGTTCGAGATGCGGGCCGGGTCGGTGGTGATCGGCGGCGATGTCGGCCGGCAGCCCGGGCTCGGCATGCGCCGCGGCTCCGTGATCGCGCTGGCCACGAGGCCCGAACCGCCGGCCACGTTCCGCCGCGGCGCCGCCTGGCGGCCCGGCTTTCTCCCGCTGCTCCTCACGCGACTGGTCGCGGCCGGGTTTCGGCCGGCATCGGCCCCGCAGCCCCCGGGTGGCTGGCAACAGTGGCACGGCGACATGCTCGCCGGGGGCCGTGGCGAGATCCTGCATCCAGCGTAGCGGCCTTGCGATCGGCCGAACGGGCGGCAGCAGCCCGGTTTTCAGGCCATTTTTTGCGACCGCCTTCCGCCGCCCCGGATCCTCGGCTATCTTTTGGGGTTCCCGATTCCAAGCACACCAAGATTCATCATGCCCACGATCAGCCAACTCGTCCGCAGCCGCCGCCGTCCGAAGCGGAAGTTCTCCAAGTCGCCCGTGCTCGACCGCTGCCCGCAAAAGCGGGGCGTCTGCCTGCAGGTCCGCACGATGACGCCCAAGAAGCCGCACTCGGCCCTGCGGAAGATCGCCCGCGTGCGGCTTTCGAATCAGAAGGAAGTGACGGTCTACATTCCGGGCGAGGGCCACAACCTCCAGGAACACTCGATCGTCCTGGTCCGCGGCGGTCGTGTTCGCGACCTCCCGGGTGTCCGTTATCACATCATCCGCGGCGCTCTCGACACGCTGGGTGTCCAGGGCCGCAAGCAGTCCCGCAGCCTCTACGGCGCGAAAAAGGGCTGAGGCGACACGTCACCGCACCGGAAATAAAGCCAGGAATAAAGACAGAGATCCATGGGAAACATCACCTCCAGCCGCGAACAGCTCCGCCCCGATCCCCGTTTTGGATCGCTGCTCGCCAGCAAGTTCATCAACTGCCTCATGGAAGACGGCAAGAAGAGCGTTGCTCAGAGCATTTTCTACGACGCGATGGAGATCGTCGCCAAGAAGATCTCCGAAACGGAGCCAATCGAGGTCTTCAATCGTGCCCTCGAAAACATCAAGCCCGCCGTCGAGGTCCGCTCGAAGCGGGTCGGTGGTGCCGCCTACCAGGTGCCGATGCAGGTCAATCGCAACCGGCAGCAGTCGCTGGCGATCCGCTGGCTTCTGCAGGCCGTCCGCGAGAAGAAGGGTCGGGGCACGTACGAGAAGCTCGCTGAGGAGATCATCGCCGCCTACAAGCGCGAAGGCGCTGCGGTGACCAAGCGTGACAACGTGCACCGCATGGCGGATGCGAACAAGGCCTTCGCTCATTTCGCCTGGTAAGACCAGGCGAAATGCATGCCTTACGCCTGAAAAGCCATCCCTGGCCTTTTCAGGCCGGAGGAACGCGGCCTCGTGCCGCCTCGCCTGAAGGATAGGCCGGCCATGTCGATCACGGGCAGTTCGTCGGGCGATGCCTGAAAGATCGCCCGGTCGAAAGTGGACCTGCACGAACTCTCCCCAGTCGGTCGGCGGACCACGGGCGGGAGAGACGGGCGGTGGTTCGAGCGGTTCGCCGATTGAAGGCGGCGGCCATCGCCTCCACCGTCGCATCGGTGACGGCTGGCACCGCAGGCGTGCCCGCCAGTTCCGGCCAGAGCCGGGCCTGGGTCTCGAGGGAGGTTCGGGCCAGCTCGAGCAGGCTGGGCCGCGCGGTCAGGCCAAAGTCATCGCCGCGGAGCCGACCGCGGCCGCATCGATCTTCATTCGAATTGACAGGGTAACCAGGGGATCCATCACAGGCTTGGCCCGCGTTGTCGTTGAAACGGACCATAGGAAAAACTTCGGAGGGGAAGGAAATGCCTCCGGGGCAGAGCAGTCTGGCTCGGGCCGAAGCCCCCGCCGCTCTTGTTAATGGCCTCGGCGGTAAAGCCCCTTGGCCCTTCTCGCCCGCAACGCATCCCCGTCAAACCAGCTCTGGTACGGGAGCGGATACGGGCAGAGACCGCCCATTTCGGCGGGGCTTTCGCTAGAACGCCAAGTCGTACGGGGAGTGACGTCACGGGTCACCTCGACGACACGGAACAGACGACGCGTTCGTGCTGCCGGGGCCACGGGATTCTAGCGGGCTGTGGAGCAGGTCCGCCCGTGCCGGACGCGAAGATCATCGACCCGGGGAAACCCGCGGCGTTTCCACCGGTCGATCCGGTGGACAAAGGTGATGGATGACTTTGTCCACGGACAGTTTTCGCCGGCGGAGCGTCGCGTTCGCCTCAGGGGACGAACCGACCGGTCCCGGCGGACGTTAGACTGTCGGACATGGACATCGAAACCTCCAGACTGCTCGGCTCCCTGCTCCTTGGCCGAGGGGTCGCCGCTCTGGCCACGCTGCACGAGGGGCGGCCATTCGTGTCGATGATTCCGTACGCCCTGCGGCTCGATTCCGGCGCGGGCCGCCTGCAGTTCATCACGCACGTCAGCCGGCTCTCGGCCCACACCCGCGACATGCTCGCGTCGCCGGATGTCTGTCTCTTGGTGACGGCTCCGGAGGATGGCTCGCTGCCCCCGCAGGCCCTGCCGAGGGTGTCGCTCCCGGCGACCGCCCTGTTCGTCACACCGACCGAGCCCGACCATGCCGCCCTCAAAGCGGCTTACATCGACCGCTTCCCTCATGCGGCCGACTATTTTCAGCTCGGTGACTTCTCGATCGTCGTGCTCGAGCCGACCTCCGCCCGGTTCATCGCCGGCTTCGCCCGCGCCCTGACGCTTTCGCCCGCTGAGGTCGCCGCCGCCGTGGGCGACACGATCCCGCGGCGAGGCTCACCGCAGGCGGACGCGGGCGGGCAGGAGCAGTTGCGGCCGGCCTGAAAGCAAGAGCACGAGCGTGTCGGCCTCGGCCACCAGCGGCCCAAGCCCGGGAAGCTTGGCGATCCGCGCGAGGAGCAGCCCGCGGAGCGACGGCACGCCGCCCAGGGCGGTGGCCATTCCGGCGACGGGATCACCGCCCTGGATCGCCGCGCCAAACAGGTCGTCGAACAGGCCCCGAGGCTCCGGAAGAAGCGTGCGATCGATCTCCTCGCCGGCCTTGATTCCGGCCAGCGCCTTCGCCTCGTCGATGGCGTCGTCAAGCGTGCCGAGGCGGTCCACGAGACCGGCCTCCTTCGCCTGCCGCCCCGTGAAGACGCGGCCCTCGGCCAGCTTCTCGACCTGCTTCTGATCCAGCTTCCGGCCGGCGGCGACCTTCGACGTGAACAGCCGATAGACCTCCCTCATCGTGTCCAGAAAAGCCGTCCGCTCGGCGGGGGTGAAGGGCTCCTGCATCGACAACCAGCCGGAGTTCTTTCCCTTGCTCACCACGTCGGTGTGCACGCCCAACTTCTCGAGCGCGTCGCCGACGGCGACTTTCCCCCCCACCACGCCGATCGAACCGGTCAGCGTGCCGGGCGCCGCCACGATCGTGTCGGCCGCCACCGCGATGTAGTACCCGCCACTGGCGGCTATGTCGGACAGGCTCGCCACCACGGGTTTTTTGGATCGTTCGATCTCCCGCCAGATCAGATCGCTGGCGAGGGCCGATCCGCCGGGGGAATCGATCCGCAGCACGATCGCCACCACCTGGTCGTCCCGGGCGGCGTCGCGGATCGCCTTCATGATCGTCTCGGATCCGGCCGCGCCACCCATCACGAGGTCGTCGGCGCTCTTCCCCTCCCGGATTTCGCCGGCCACGTGCACCACGGCGATCCGCTTGTTGCGACCTGTCGGCGCCGACGGCTTCTGTCCGGAGAGGAGTTCCATCAGCTTCATGAGGCCGGCCATGCCCGAAAAATCCTGATCGAGCTTCCGCTCCGCATAGTCGCGAGACACCTTCGGCTGTTCTTCGCCGATCCGCTTGGCCAGCGTTGCGATCGTTTCGTCCTCGTAGCCGACCGCGTCGATCAGCCGGGATTCCAACGCCTGGTCGGGCGTGAACACGCCGACATCGATCAGTTCACGGACCTTCTCCACGGTCAGTCGGCGGTCCGACGCCACCCGCTCCACGAGCTGGTCATAGAGGTCGCCGATGAAGCTTTCGTATTGGGCCCGCAGCTGGGGGCTCATGCTGTCGCGGGTGAGCGGCTCGCCCGCCCCCTTGAACTCCCCCACCTGCAGGATCTCGGCCGCCACGCCGAGTCGGTCGAGCATCGACTTGAAAAAGGTCATCTCGGCCCGCACGCCCGTGAGCTCCAGCGTCGCGGCGGGCGGCATCGCGATCGTGTCGCAGGCCGTCGCCACCGCGTAGTGCACGGGCGAGCCGCTCACGAGCTGCGCCGCCACCGGCTTGCCGGCCTTCCGGATGCGAGTGATCGCCGCGCGGATCTCGTCGGCCCGCGCCCGCCCCAGATCGGGCGACTCGATCGAGATGACCACCCCCTTCACGCGGGTGTCATCGGCCGCCCTGTCGAGCCGCTCCACGAGCCGGTGGAGGTGGGGGGCGACGTCGGCGAGCAGCCCCCCCTGCCCCGCGCCATCGGGCAGGCTGCCGGCGATTCTCACGTGGGCGATCGTGGCCGCCGCTTTTCTGCGGTTGGCCGCCTCCCGCGGCGCGTCGGCGGATGCCTCCGCTACCGCGGCGGGAGGCTCAGCCCCGCCGGGCGTCAGCTGCAGCGCCACGGCTGCGGCGACAACGATCCGCTGAAAAAGTCGGCCGAGCAGCTCCCGCAGTCCTGCCATGATTGTTTCTCCGGCGGTGAAGGGGCTTTGAGCCTACTGCCACCCCACCGCCGGAGGCAAACCGTGACCCCCTTGAAAATGAACGGCCGTATAGTAAGATACTGACGTTCATTCATTTTTCTGGCCGATACACGACCATACCCCGGTTCTCCATACCCCAGCTTTTCAAACCCTAGCTCTCCAAAGGACTAGCGGCCCCCGCCGCCCGGCATTCATGTCAAAGCGCAAAGCCTCCGCCCCCCGCTCCGCCGCCAACGACCGTCCAAAGGCCCGCCGGGTCGCCGCAGCCGTTGCCGCCGTCCGCGGCAATCCGCTCAACCTATCCCGCAAGAATGCCGCCGATGAAGGTGATTCGCCCACGGAGCGGCAGATGGAGATCTACGCCTTCATCCGCGACAAGATTCATTCCCGTGGATTCGGGCCGACGGTCCGCGAGATCGGACTGGCGTTCAAGATTCGTTCCCCAAACGGTGTCGTCTGCCACCTCAAGGCACTCGAGCGGAAGGGCATGATCACCCGCGGAAAAAACATGTCGCGGGCCATCGAACTCGTCAATGAGCCGGCCCATCTTCGTGGACTGCCGATGGCCGGCTGGGTGGCGGCCGGCACCCTGCGGCCCGCGGAGGAGCAGAGCGAGCGAATCGACTTCGAATCGCTCTTCAACCGCGACAATCACTTCGTACTCAAAGTCATGGGCGAATCGATGATCGATGCACAGATCGCCGATGGCGACTGGGTGGTGATCCAAAAGAAGCAGACGGCTCATTCGGGCGACATCGTCGTGGCCCAGACAGAAGACGGCGAGGCCACGCTCAAGCAGTGGTTTCCCGAACGCGACCGGATCCGGCTGCAACCGGCAAACGCCTCGATGAAGCCGATCTACGTGAAGAACGCGCGGGTGCTGGGCGTGCTCGTGGGGGTCGTCCGCAAGACCTGACCGGGGGTCCTTCGGCTTTCCACGAAGAGAGAACTCGGGGTGTCCGCATCCCGGCGGGCGTCACCCGGTCTTGTCGAGCCCGCCGTCATTGAGCTGGTGAAGCTTGTTGTAGAGCGTCTTCAGGCTGATTCCGAGCTCCTCGGCGGTCCGGGCCTTGTTGCCCTTGTTGCGTTCGAGGCCCTCGAGGATCGCCCGCATTTCGAGTTCCCTCAGGCTCTCGGGCCGGGCCTCGCCGGCTGCGACGGCCGCCTGCGCGGCGGCCCCGGGCGCCGGAAGACTCGCGACCACGGGCTCGGGGATCGGCCGCGGCGTGCCGAAGCGGGCGGGCAGATGGGTCACCAGCAGCGGCAGCTCATCGCAGAGCACCAGCGCATGCTCCACCACGTTGGCCAGTTCGCGAATGTTGCCCGGCCAGTGATGACCAGCCAGCGCCGCCAGGGTCGCCGGGTCGGCCACGACCCCCTCGACGGGCAGCTGCGGCCGGGACTGTCGCACGAAGTGCTCGACGAGCATCTGAATGTCGTCGCGGCGGTCACGCAGCGGTGGAATGGCGATCTCGAACGTGTTGATCCGGAAGAGGAGATCCTCGCGGAAATCGCCCGCCTTCACCATGTCTTCGAGTGACCGGTGGGTGGCGCAGACCACGCGGACATCGACCATGATCGGATGGTTGTCGCCGACACGGCGGATCTCGCCGCTTTCGAGCGCCCGCAGCAGCCGTGACTGCAACGACTTGGGCAGCTCCCCGATCTCGTCGAGACACAGGGTGCCGCCGTCGGCCACTTCGAACAATCCGGCACGGTGCTCATCGGCCCCGGTGAAGGCTCCCTTGCGGTGCCCGAAGAGTTCGCTCTCCACAAGATGCTCCGGGAGCGCGCCGCAGTTGACCGCCACGAGCGGACCAGCGGCCCGGCCGCTCCCCTCGTGGATCGCACGGGCCACCAGCTCCTTGCCCGTTCCCGTCTCCCCGCGAACGAGCACGGCCGCCTCGCTCGCAGCCACGCGGGAGATGAGCCGCCGCACCTGGTCGAGCCCCGACGACATGCCGACGAGTTGCGTGCTCCCCTCGGCCCGCCGCACCCGCCTCTCGAGGGCCCGCAGCCGGAGGTTGATTTCCCGCTTCTTCCGCACCCGCTCCAACACCGCCTGGATGTCGGCGAGCTTGCAGGGCTTCGTGAGGTAGTCAAACACCCCCTGCCGCACCGCCGTCACGGCGCTCTCGACCGACGACTTGCCGGTGATGATCACGGTTTCGGTGTCGGGGGAGGTCTCCCGGACCCGCGTGATCAGTTCGAGCCCGCCCACGCCCGGCATGTCGAGGTCGGCGATCACGCAGTCGTAGGACGTACGGTCGAGCGCGGCCAGTGCCGTGCGGCCGTCGGGGCAGACGGTGGCCTCGTGCCCAAGCCGTGGCAGTTCGATCCGCATCAACTCCTGGAGCGACGCCTCGTCGTCGGCGAACAGGATACGCATCGGTCGTGCGGCGGGCTTCAAGGTGTGATCCTCGTGGGGTTCGGTCGATGCATCTCAGGCGGCGCGGCCCGGAACGGGCTCTCCGCCCGCTTCCGTGCCGAACTGGGCGAGCGGCATGATCAAGCGGAAGGTGGAGCCCTTGCCAGGCCCCTCGCTCGTGGCCTGGATGCGTCCGCCGTGGTCGGTGACGATTCGCAGCGCGATCGACAGGCCGAGTCCGGTTCCATGGCCGGCCTTCCGTCGGGTGAAGAACGGCTCGAAGAGGTGCTCGAGCACCTCCTCGGTCATCCCGCAGCCGTCATCGGTGAGTGTCAGCACGGCCTCGCCGCCGCTCCGCTTCGCCGCCACGCTCACCCTCCCCGTATCCTCGATCGAGTCGAGCGCGTTGACCAGCAGATTCAGCACCACCTGCTTGATCTCCTGCGGATTGACCATCACGAGCACGTCAGGGCCATCTTCGATCTCGATCGTGCGGCCGGCAAACCGGCCGACATGCCGCAGCATCTCGGCCACGTCGGCCACGAGGCCGACGAGCGCCGTCGCCTGCCGCCGTACCTCGCCAAGCCGGGAGAAGTCGAGAAGTTTCTCCGTGATCCCCTTGCACCGGAAGGCTTCGCTCTGAATCAGCGCGAGGTATCGCCGGGCGACCTGCGCGTCGGCCTCCTCCGGCGAGAGCGTATCCAGGCGGCTCTCCAGCGACTCGGCGCACATGGCGATGGAGGCGAGCGGGTTGTTGATCTCATGAGCCACGCCGGCGGCCAGAAATCCGACGCTCGCGAGCTGCTCGCTGCGGATCACCTCCCGCGTCCGCTCCTGCACCTGACGGTCGAGATCGTCGCGGGTGGCCTGAAACCGCTCCGTCATGTCGTTGAGCGCGTCGGCGAGCTCGGCCATCTCGTCCTGCGTGTCGAGTTGGATGCGGTAGGCGAAGTCGCCGGCGGCGACGCGGCGCGAGCCGTGCCCGAGGAGTCGGAGCGGGCGAAAGACCCAGCGGTAGGTGAGGACCGCGATCGCCGTCAGGAGGGCCGCGGCGGCGAGCGCCGCGGTCCAGGTGGTGACGATCAGCGAGCGGTAGCGGGTCCGCACCTCGCTGGAGAGATCGTGGAGTCGCTGCTGGAGAAATGACGGCAGCTCGGCGGTGAGCGATGCGAGCAGGTCGATGTGGGGAGCGGCGGCCAGCAACATGCCGCGGCGGGCGGAAGGCGCGTCGGTTTCTCCATCCTCGACACCGTGCTCACGGGCGATGCCGTCGATCGTCGCGAGGCAGTCGGCGATGCTTTGTGCCGTCTCCGCCTCACGGGTGCGGTCGGCGAGCGGCACGTCGTCGAGTTCGAAGGCCGCGAGTTGCTGCCGGTAGGCCTCCAGGGCGGCACCGGTCGCCCGCAGCACCGAGTCGAAGGCGTCGTCCTCCGTCTCGTCGGCCAGCGCCCGCGCGTGGGCGACCCGGAGGATGCCCACGCATTCACCGAGTTCGCTTGCCAGCGGCAGCTCGGCCGCGCGACAGGAGAGCGAACGAACAAGCCGGCGATAGGAATAGATGCCCAGGAAACTGCTGCCTGACAGCACGACCACCATGACGCCCACGAGGAGCGCGCCGAGCAGCAGCTTCTCGCGGATCGCCCTTTGCCGTGGCATGCCCGATCTCCCTGTCGGCGGTGGAGCCCGCGGCTTTGGCCCTGCACGGGCGGGGGAGGCGGGCTGGGGAGGGTAGCAAGGTCGGCCCGCTCCACAAAGGCGGAAATGTCCCGCAGAAAACCCGCGGCGTTTCCACCGGTCGATCCAGTGGACAAAGGTCGTGGATGACTTTGTCCACGGACAGTCAGCAGACTGTGGAACACGTCTGCCCGAGCAGGATGCGAAGATCATCGACCGTGGGAACCCTCGGCGTTTCCACCGGTCGATCCAGTGGACAAAGGTCATGGATGACTTTGTCCACGGACAGTCAGCAGACTGTGGATCACGTCTGCCCGAGCAGGATGCGAAGATCATCGACCGTGGGAACCCTCGGCGTTTCCACCGGTCGATCCAGTGGACAAAGGTCATGGATGACTTTGTCCGCGGACAGTCAGACGAGGCCCCAGCGCTTCCGCAGAAACCACTCGCCGCACAAGCACGCCGCCAGCAGCAGGAGCATCGGCCAGGTATCCCATGGTGAAAACGACCACTGCTCCGTCGATTCGAAGGTGGGCGGCCGGGCGGCGATCTCCTCGAAGATCGCGGGCAGTTCCTCGGGCAGCCGCACGCTGCCGCTGGTCGCTTCCGCGATCTGCCGCATGAGCAGCGGATTGGCACGCGGGCTGGCGAGTTCCAGATCCTGACGGAAGACGGTGAACCGCGCCGACCGCTCCCGCGGCGTGGCATCGCCGGGCCGTGTCGCCCTGACGACGAGTTTCCAGTCGCCTGGTTCGGCACACTCGGCGATCGTCCCGGAGAAGGTGTCGCCCTGACGGCCGACGCGAATCGGCCGCTTCTGGCCGTCGGGGCCGATCACCGTGGCCTCGACCGCGACCCCGGCCTGCGCCGTGCCGTCGGGCTTGGTGAGACCGGTGTCGAAGGGCAGCGGCGTACCCGGCGAGATCCGTCGCTGGGCGAGCCGCACCCAGAGCGTGTCCTGTTCGGCATCGTCCTGCCGTGCGAGCCAGAGCACGAACTGCCGCCAGAAACGGCGGTGCTGCTCGCCGGCTCCCTGCATCGCCCACCGCCAGGTGGAGTCGGCGGCGAAGGCGAGCACGCGGCCCTCGCCATACTCGCGTCCCACGAGCAGCGGCTTTCCGTCCGGCGTCGCGGCCAGGGTCTTCGACGTCGGCAGCAGCCGGCCGATGATGCTCGCGCCATCGAGCGGGGGCATCGCCTGCCAGGCGGCGGCCGTGTCGTCGTCGGTCTTGCCGAGCCGGAGGATCGAGACGTTGCCGAACCGCGGGTCGGGCACCAATCGCACCGCACCCTCCAGGTGCAGCCCCTTGCGGACCGGTTCGTCAAACGGCTGCCTCGAGAGGCGGTCGGCCTCGAAAGGCATCGCCGGCCCGAGCGCTGAGCCGGCCCAGCCCCCCGCCTCGAAGGCGTGAAAACCGCCGAGCAGACCCAGCCCGGCGCCGGCGTTCACCTTGGCGAGGATCGTCTTCAGGTCGGCGGCCCGGATCGCCGACGAGTCGAGGTCGCCGATCAGGATCGCATCGTAATCGCCGGCGAGCCGCCGGCCGAGATCGACGGGCCAGCGGTCGCGGCGGCTCGAATCGATCCAGTCGAAGTCGACCTGCATGTCGGGGCTCGCCGCGAGCATCCGCCGCAGGAACCGCTGCTCCACCCGCAGCGCACCCTCCAGGTAGAGCACGCGAAGTCCGCCGTCGATCACCTCGACGAAGGTCGAGGATTCGTTGTTGGCGAGGATCACCTCGCCGTCCTGCGGTTCGACCTTGAGCGTCAGCTTCCGCTCCCCGACGACCTTGGGCGTCCACGGGAGCCGCACCGCCTCCTCGATCGCCTCGCCGGCGACCCGCACGATCGTTCGCGCCACCTCCTCCATCGCTCCCGACTCGTTCTCCGCCAGGAGCACCACGGACGCCTGCCGGCCCGCGAGCCCATCGAGCCGCACTCGGCCCGCCACTTCGAGCGTGTTCTTCACGTAGACAGTCTCGGCGACCGCCAGGTTGACCACCGCCGCGTCCCGCCCCTGACCGCCCCCTCGTTGCTGGCCGAAGGTCACGCTCCAGAGGGGCACGCCCGCATCGGCGATCCTCCGCGCCGCCGACTGGGGGGGCAGATCCCGGGGAGCGTAGGCGTGCTGGGCTCCGTCGCTGAGCACGACGACACCGGCGACCGTTCGCCCCGCCGTGGACCGCAGGCCGTCGTCGATCGCGGCACCGATCGCCGTCTCGTCGGCAGCCGGCTCATCGGCCCAGTCCCCGAGCGGAAAAGGGTCGGCGGCGACGGGGGCGACGGGGTGCATTTCACGGTCGAACTTCCAGACGGCGATCTCGAAGCCGCCGGCCGACGTGAGCGCCTCGGCCGCCGGCCGCGCGGCGGCCAGCGCGTCGGTCATCTCCTGCCACCTCGTCCGGCCACCGGGCCCGTCGGCCACCGTCATGCTCTCCGAGGCGTCGGCCAGCACGATCACGGTGCCCTGCTGCCGGGCATTGCGGGTGGCCACGAGCGTGGGTCGCAGCATGCAGGCCACGACCGCGAGAAAAGCGACGAATCGCAACAGCGAGAGGACGAGCCGGCCGGCCAGCGACACCCGCGATCGGTCGGGGGGCACGGCCAGAAGCACAATCAGGAGGGCGACTGCGACCGCCCCCACGAAGGCCCATGACCAGACGGGGTCGAACTGCAGCGACGTTTCCTGGACAGCCTGCGCCGGCGTCATCCAGACACCTGTGGCGTGGGGGAAACCGGCGGCGGCCCAGGCCGCGGCGGCACGGGGGGCGGCCCCAGGGGAGACTCCGCGGCGGCGCGGGTCGGATCCGGCGGCGGCGGCGGCACGACTCGATCGGCTGACACAGACTCCTCGGCAAACGTCACGGCGGCCCCCTGCCTCGCATCGCCCCCCGTCTCCCGGGGCGCGTAGAACCGGTTGGCCACGATCCAATCGGCGGCCATCGCCAAGGCCACCAGCACGATCACCCAAGGAAAGAGCTCCGAGCCGATCCGCTCGATGTTCACGTCGCGGACCAGTTCTTCTTCCGTCCGGGCGAGCCGATGCCCAGGGCCGAGCACCGCGGCCAGGTCGGCCTCGGGCACGCGGCTGAAGTCCGTGGCGGAGGGGGCGAGATTGACGCTGAAGCCCTTGGCCACACCCCCCACTTCGCCTCCGGCGCGGATGACATAGTTGCCCGGCAACTGCGTCGAGGTGACGGTGATCGTGCCCCGCTTCTGATCAACCGCCGCGGGAAAGTCGTCGCCGGCCGGCGTGCTCACGACCGCGGCCGGCATGTCCCGGCGGTCGAGGTGCAGGACGGCCGCGGAGCCGGCCAGCACGTTCCGGTCATCCGACGTGTCGAGGGCGTGCAGGAGCGTCTCGTTGGCGAGGATCAGGAACGGCCAGGGCTCGAAGCCGGTGGCGAGGATGTTCCAGGCGTCGGGATCGGTCGCGTTCTGCGAGACGGGAGTCGTGACGAGCACGACGGTGCCGCCGCCCAACCGGTGCTCGACGACCGCGGGCAGACCGTTGCGGTAGGTGGCGACCACGGCGGCGGATTTTTCCGCGTTCTGCTCTTCCCCGGCCGCGGCGAACTCCCAGTGCCGGGTCACCGGAAAATCCTGCCACGGCACGGCGTCGCCCACCCGGCGGAAGGCCGCCATGATCGGATGATCGAGCGCCGTCGGTGCCAGGAAGTTGCCCTCCTTGCTCCGCCACACGCGGACGATGTCGCCGCCGAGCACGCGGCGGGAGGCATCGGAGTTGAACCGCTCGGCGGATCCGGCCCGCGGACCGAGCCAGATCACGAGCCCCCGGCCGCCCGCGACCCACCGCTCGAGCGACTCCCAGGTCTGCGGCGGCAACGGGGGCGGATCGAGCAGCACCATTCCCTCGGCGGCATCCCACGAGACCGTGTCGAGCGACTCCAGATCGATCACCTGCGTGTCAAACCTCGACTTGCCCGACTTCACGAGCGATTGCGGGGCGATCGCCTGCACGAGAAAGTTCGCCGTTCGGACCGCGGGGCGTGGAGCGGCCACGATCACGCGGGCCGCGGCCCCGACCTCGACCGTGAAATAGCGGACATCGTCGGCGTCGAGGTCGTCCGTTCCCTCGATGAGCACGCGGCCCTGCCGCGTGCCCGGCTCCAGCCCGACCACGTCGAAGTCGACCTGCGTCGGCGCCGAGGGTGTCCATGTCACAGGCTTCACTCCGCGCCGGACATAGTTGCCATCGGCGCCGCGGATTTCCACCGCCACGGAGCGGGTGGCTTCGACACCCGTCCGCGAGGCCGATGCGGTGACGGCCAGCGCCGTGCCGGCCGAGACCCGCTCCCCGGAGAGATCGATCGCGTCGATCGCGAAGTTCTGCGGCGCCGAGGCGGCGACGTCGATGAACAGCGCCGTCGGCTCGCCGGCGGCCGCCTCCGGCTGCGGCGGGGCGTTATCCCAGCCACCATGTGAGCAGTCGGTGAAGACATAGAGTTCCTTGCGGGCCAGTTCCGCAGCCGCGAGCAGCCGGCGGGCCTCGGTGATCACGCCCGACAGCGATCTGGCCGGCGTGGCGGCCGCCAGCCGGTCGATCCGCGCCGCCGCGGCCGCCACCGTCGGCGAGAAGTTGACCGCCCCGCCCGAGGTGTCGAGCACCGCGACCTTGCTCCCCGCGGGCAGCTTTCCGAACAACACCCGGGCCATCGTGGCGGCCCGCTCCAGCCGCGTCTGGTTGGCCTCGCGGAGCATCATCCGCGGGGCCGTGTCGAAAACGAAGACGGCGGCGACCGGCCCCTCACCGTCGGCGAGCCAGCCCGCACCGCGGAGCACGGGCCGGGCGAGCGCCAGGGCGAAGAGGGCCAGCGCCGCCATCCGCAGGAGCAGAAGCAGGATGTGGCTGAGCCTGAGCCGGCGCCGGTTCGACACCGCCCGCTCCCGCAGGAACCGCAGCGCGGGAAACTCGTGGGGCACGGGCTTGCGCCGCATGATGAGGTGCAGCACGATCGGCACGGCCACGAGCGCCGTCCCGCCGAGGAGCAGGGGTGTGATGAACGAAAGTCCCATGGCTCAAAACCTCGTGCGGCGGCTGGCGAGGTACTCCATGAGCGCTCGGTCGAACTGCATGCCGGTGTCGAGCGGCACGTAGTCGATCCCCGCCCGGAAGCACGAGACACGGTAGTCCTCGCGAAAGGCCGCGACCGCCTCGAGGTAGCCCCGGCGGGCCGAGTCGGCGTCGATCACCAGCTTGTCTCGGTCCTCCGGCTCGGTGAGCTCGACCATGCCTTCGAACGGAAACTTCACCTCCGCCTCGTCGAGAACGTGAAACAGGATCACGTCGTGGCCGCGGTGCCGCAGCCGCAACAGCGCGTCCCTGATCGGCGCCGGATCGGCGAGCAGGTCGCTGAAAACCATCACGAGCGACCGGTGCCGGAGCATCGCGGCGACCTGCACGAGGCTCCGCGCGATGTCGGTCTTGCCCGACGGCTCGACCTTCGAGAGCACGGAGAGCACCTGGGCGATCTGCGACCGCCGCGAGCGGGCCGGCAGCGAGGCGTGGAGCTTCTCGTCGAAGACCATCAGGCCGCAGGGGTCCTGCTGGTGGATCATCAGCCAGCAGAGGGCGGCGGCGAGCGAGATCGCATAGTCGAGCTTGGTGATCTGCTGCCGGTAGGTGTAGGCCATCGAGCCGCTCGTGTCGATCACGAGGTAGCCTGTGATGTTGGTCTCGGCCTCGAACTTCTTGACGTAGTGCTTGTCGGTCTTGGCATAGACCAGCCAGTCGATGTCCTTCGGGTCGTCGCCCGTCGCGTATTTGCGATGCTCGCTGAACTCGACGGAAAATCCCTGATAGGGACTGGCATGCAGCCCCTGCAGGAAGCCCTTGACGATGAACTGGGCGCGGAGGTCCAGCCGTGCGATCTGCCGCACGACCTCGGGCTTCAGGTATTCCTCGACCGCGCGGGGCATGCTTCACGAGGGGCCAGGGCCCCGGTTCCTCGGCTGTTCACTTCACGAGCTTCGGAATCTCCGGCTCGGGCGTCTCGCGAACCAGCCGTTCGATGATCGTCTCGCTCGTCAGCCCCTCCGCCTGGGCCTGGAAGTTGGTGGCGAGCCTGTGTCGCAGCACGGGCACGGCGATCCGGCGGATGTCGTCGAGCGAGACGCTGAAACGGCCGTCCATCGCGGCCATCGCCTTGCCCCCCTGGATCAAAAACTGGCCGGCCCGCGGCCCCGCCCCCCAATCGACGAGTTCCGAAACGTACTTCGGCGCCTGGGGATCCTTGGGCCGCGTCGCCCGCACGAGCCGGGCGGCGTATTTGACGACGTATTCGCTCACCGCCACGCCCCCGACGAGCTTTTGGATGTTGGTGATCGCGCGGCCCGAGAGCACCTTGCGGACCTCGGGCTTCTCCGACCGCGTCGTGGCCATGAGGATCTGCTCCTCCTCACTGGCCGTCGGGTACCCGACCTTGATGTTGAACATGAACCGATCGAGTTGGGCCTCGGGCAGCGGATAGGTG
>SXGQ01760987.1_pt1 | contig 20674 bp, 10 predicted proteins | sample 3178371 | NCBI WGS metagenome assembly SXGQ01 (sample SAMN11356859, study PRJNA531348) | freshwater metagenome | isolation source: freshwater sample F1-20 | place: China: Fuxian Lake, Yuxi | collected 2017-12-25 | reverse complement strand
GGCATCCTGCACGACTGGGGCATCCACACGCTCGGCCAGCTCACCGCCCTGCCCCGCGGCGAACTCGCCGATCGACTCGGGCCCGATTCCGCGCGGCTGTGGGAGCGCGCCGCCGGACGCACCGAGCGTCTGCTGCGCCTCTCGCGCGTGCCGGAGACGTTCGCGGAGTCGGCGGAGTTTGAATACGAAGTGGAAAGCACGGAACCGCTGTTGTTTTTGCTGCGGCGATTCCTCGATTCACTCACCGCACGCCTCGCCGGATTGCATCGCGTGACGGAACGCATGACGCTGGAACTCGCGCTGGAAGGCTCGCAGCGCTATGAGCGCGACTTCCAAGTCCCCTCGCCTACCGCCGATCCATCCGTGCTTTTCCGCATCCTGGAAACACACCTCGAAACACTGCGGCTCGAACAACGCCCCGTCGGCCTGCGCCTCGTCCTCGCCAGCGCGCTGCCGTCGCACGATCGGTTCCAGCTTTTCGAAAACACCCTGCGCGATCCGAACCGCTTCGGCGAAACGATCGCCCGCATCTCCGCGCTCATCGGCGGCGGCAGCGTGGGCGTGCCGGTGCTCGAAGACACGCATCGCCCCGACCGCTGGCGACTCGCCGAGCCGCGCTTTCACGAGAGCACCAGAACCACCGCGCCCGCATTGCAAATGGACGGAATCCCACTCCGACGCTTCCGCCCGGGATTTTCCGCCAACGTGCAAATCGTCGATCACGCGCCCGCATTCATCGTCTCCGAAAAAGCGCTCGGCGCCGTGATCAAAGCGGGCGGCCCGTTCCGGCTCGACGGCGGATGGTGGGACGCGCGCGACACATGGAGCACCGAGGAGTGGGACGTGGAACTCGCCGACGGTTCGCTCTGGCGAATCTCCCGCACCGCCACCGCCTGGCAACTCGAAGGCAGCTACGAGGAATCCACGCAGCCCGTGGCAAAATCAAACATCGTTCCTTTTCGCGCGGTATGAGACGGAACTATTCATTTACCGCAGCGAGCGCCTGCTGCAGGAGACTCGCAGAAATCCAAAAGCCAGCCTCGACTTGCAGTCTCTCCAGCAGTGGACGAATCGCTGCAATAAGACCGGACTCTTTCGCTTCAATCAGAATACCCACGATACCGATCGAACGAATGCCAAGAGCAGTCGCAGCAATCCGTCCGGCACGCTCATCCATCAAAATAGCATCCGCATTTTCCTGCACGGCGAGCGCGATTGCTTCGATTTCCCCGGCATGTAAGCGGCGGTTTTTCGAAAGCTGCGCGGGAATAAGTGGAGGTCCTGCGATTTGAATACTCGCCGGAAAAGAAAGTCCAAGGAAGCGCGCATCGGACGCGGCGAGCCTGATGAAGTCCGCTTTCACTTGCGGTGGCGCGAGAACAACACCAAACAGCGTCGGCAGCAATCCACCGTGCCCCAACAGGCAGAGATTCAACACCACCGAGGTGTCCGTAACGACAATCACTTCGGAAACAGTTTACGCAACGTCGCGAGGTCTTCTTCGAGCATTTCCTCGGTGAAGCTCGGGATCTTGCGTCGCACAAGTTCCGCATCGAAATCAAACCGCTCCATCCCGGCCATGCGGGCACCCACCGAACGCGAGATTCGTCCGCCTGCGAATAGGGCGCAGGCGAGGTCCAGACGGATGTCTGATTCCGCCAATCCATCAAGTGCTGGGTCATCCGGCAATGTGAGTGTCATGGCCGCACACTAACGCCGTTTCAGATGAGAAGCCACGCGAAAATCCATCGTCTGAAGATGCACACCCACCCATGACCTACGCCGAACTCCATTGCCGAAGTGCGTTCAGCTTTCTCCGCGCGGCATCGCAGCCTGAGGCGCTTGCAGAAAATGCGGCGGCGCTGGAGTTGAATGCGGTCGCTGTGACGGATCGCGATGGCGTTTATGGTTCGGCGCGGTTTTATGCGCGTGGACGGGATCATGGCGTAAAGTCGATCGTCGGCGCGGAACTCACGATGGAAGACGGCAGCGTGGTGCCCGTGCTCGTCGGCTCCCGCGAGGGCTATCAGAATCTCTGCATGCTCATCACCCGCGCCAAACTTCGCGACAGCGCGACGAAGCATCACGCGCCGGTTCGGTGGGCGGAACTCCCGGAGTTTGCAGCCGGGCTGGTCGCGCTCACCGGTGATGAGGAAGGACCGGTGCGGCGGGCGCTGGAAAACGACGATCTCGCGGCTGCGCGGACGCAGACCGAACGACTCGTGGCAGCGTTTGGAAAGGCGAACGTCTTTGTGGAAATCCAGCGCCATCTCCGGCGCGGCGAGGAACTCACAAACGCCCGACTCAAGGAGCTTGCCGACACACTCGCCCTTCCGCTGCTCGCCACGAACGGCGTGCTCCACGCAACGCCCGACGAGCGGCAATTGCTCGATGTTTTCACCTGCACCCGCGAGCACACGCACCTCGATGCCGCGGGCCGCAGGCTCGCGCTGAATGCCGAGCGTCACCTCAAACACGCGAGGGAAATGCAGGAGCTTTTCCACGACCGGCCCGACGCAATCGCGAACACCCTGCGACTCGCGGAGCGGCTCGATTTCACGCTGCAAAATCTCGGCTACGAGTTCCCGCGTTACCAAAACATGCAGCGCGAGGAAATGGACGCATTCCTCCGCAAGATGACGATGGCCGGTGCGCGCTCCCGCTACTCGCACCTCAGCCGCCGCGTGCTGAGGCAAATCGAACACGAACTCGCGCTCATCACGAAACTCGGCTTCTCCGGATACTTTCTCATCGTCTGGGACATCGTGAATTTTTGCACCGAGCACAGCATCCTCGTGCAGGGCCGCGGCTCGGCGGCAAACAGCGTCGTGTGCTACTCGCTCGGCATCACGGCCTGCGATCCGATCGCGTGCAACCTCCTGTTTGAGCGCTTCCTCAGCGAAGGCCGCACGTCGTGGCCGGATATCGATCTCGACCTCCCGAGCGGCGATCGGCGCGAGCGGGTCATCCAAGAAGTCTATCGACGCTACGGCCCGGATGGCGCGGCGATGACGGCCAATGTGATCACCTACCGCGGCCGCAGCGCTATGCGCGAAATCGGCAAGGCGCTCAACTTTCCGCCCGATGTGCTCGATCGTTTCTCGCACCTTTTCGGGCACGGCGATTTTCCGCACACGCTGGAGCTGGAAGCACAAATCCGTCAAGCCGGGCTGCCGGCTGAAAACCCTCGCCTGCCCGCCGCCGCGGCGCTCTACCAGCGCATCTACGGCATGCCGCGCCATCTCGGGCAGCACAGCGGCGGGATGATTATCTGTCAGGGCCGGCTCACGAAAATCGTCCCACTGGAGCGCGCCAGCATGGAAGGCCGCGTCGTGGCGCAGTGGGACAAGGACGACTGCGAAGATCTCGGAATCATCAAGGTCGATCTGCTCGGACTCGGCATGATGGCCGTCATGCAGGACTCACTGGAACTCTGCGCCGCGCGCGGGCGTCCGGTCGATTTGGCTGCAATCCCGAAGGACGACACTGCGACCTACGACACGATGTGCGCCGCCGACACCGTGGGCGTTTTTCAAATCGAGAGCCGCGCGCAAATGGCCACGTTACCGCGCATGTTGCCGCGCTGTTTTTACGACGTCGTCGTGGAAGTCGCCATCATCCGTCCGGGACCGATTCAGGGCGACATGCTCCATCCTTTCCTCGCCCGCAGACAAGGCCGCGAGCCCGTCACCTACTTCGATGAACGGCTCCGGCCCGTGCTCGAGCGCACGCTCGGCGTCCCGCTTTTTCAGGAACAGCTTTTAAAAATCGCAATGGTCATGGCCGACTTCAGCGGCAGCGAAGCCGAGGAATTGCGACGCGCACTCAGCTTCCATCGATCGCAGGAAAAGATGAACGCCGTCTGCGTGAAACTTCGCGCCGGAATGGAGCGCAACGGCATCGCCGCAGACGTCATCGACCAAGTCACCAAAGCCGTGCAATCCTTCGCCGTGTATGGATTCCCCGAGTCGCACGCCATCTCGTTTGCACTCATCGCCTACGCGAGCTGCTGGATGAAAGTGCACCGCGCGCCCGAGTTCCTCGCCGGCCTGCTCAACAACCAGCCGATGGGCTTTTACTCACCCTCCACACTCGTCCTCGATGCCCGCCGCCACGGCGTCCGCATCCGGCCCGTGCATGTCGTGGAGAGCGACTGGCTCTGCACCGTGCTGCCCGACGATTCCGTGCGCCTCGGCCTGTGCTACGTCCGCGGCGTCACCCGCGAAGACGGCGAGCGCATTCTCGCGGCGCGAAACGAAACGCCCTTCGTCACGCTCGCCGATTTCCAGCTCCGCACCGGCATCGGCAAGCCAGCCCAGCGCGCACTCGCAAAAGCCGGCGCGCTCAACGGCCTCGCCGAGCACCGCCGCGCGGCGCAGTGGAAAGTCGAAGTCGCCCGCGACCCCGACGACCTCTTCGCTCACGCCGAATCCACCACCGCGCTGCCGCTCGCGCCCATGACGCCCGTCGAGCGCACCCACTCCGACTACAGCACCATCGGCCTAACCACCGGCGCGCACCCGATGGCTCTCGTCCGCGAAAAGCTGCCCGACCTCTGGCTCGCCTCCGAGCTTGAGCAGGCCGAAAGCGGAATGCTCGTGCGCGTCGGCGGGCTCGTCATCTGCCGCCAGCGCCCCGGCACGGCGAAAGGCTTCGTCTTCGTCAGCCTCGAAGATGAAAGCGGCACCGCCAACGTCATCGTCACCCCGCAAATTTTCGAGCAATACCGCCTGCGAATCAGCGAGGAGCCGTTTCTGATGATCGAAGGCGTCGTGCAAAACCAGGACCGCGTCATCCACGTAAAAGCCCGCCGCATCGAGCCCCTCATCTGCCCGGGCCTCGCCGCTCCGCAATCACACGATTTTCATTAAATCGCCCCGGCCTCCGGCAACTCCGTGATTGCGTGGAACCGGCCTTGCGATGAGGTTTGCACCATGCAGTACAGGGAAAAAGCCCGCATGTTCCGCGACCTCGCACAATTGATTCGCAGCGGCGTGCCTTTTCCAAAAGCCATCGATACGCTGGCACGACACGCCGGCGGCAGTCAGGCGGCGGTCCTGCGCGGAATCAGAAGTCGCCTCAAATCCGGCGACCGCGTCACCGAGGCAGTCGAGGCACAATCCGGTCGGCTCGATACGCTGGAAATCGGAATCATCGCGGCGGCGGATACGTCCGGAACGCTCGACCAAGGTCTCACGCTTTGCGCGGAGTATTACGAATCATTGGCGATTGCCCGGCGGGATATCCGCGGGCGGCTGGCCTATCCGCTTTTCATCCTCCATTTCGCGGCGCTCACGGCGGCGCTCCCGCTTGCCTTTGGAGAAAAGGGCGATGTCGCAGTCGCGCTTCGCACCGCCGCGTTCGGGATCGGATTCATCTGGCTGCTTATCGGCTTAATCATTGCCGCATCCAAAATGCTCATCGCCGCCGCGCGCGGGAGCAGTTTCTTCGATTCGATTCTCCGCAATCTCCCGGTCATCGGCACACTCCGGCGCGGGTTTGCGATGAGCCGCTTTTGCGCCGCCTATAACATGCAGCTCGACGCAGGCATCAATGTGTACTCCAGCCTGGCCGCATCAGCGCGGGCGAGCGGAAGCGCAGTAGTATCGGACGCCGCAACGAAGGCGGCGCGCGTGGTCGCCGACGGATTAAGCGTCGCAGATGGAATCGCACCCACCGGTGCATTCCCGGAGCCTGTGGTCCGCGCGTTCCTAATAGGGGAACAAACGGGCCGTCTGGACCAGGAACTAGCCCGGCTCGCCGCCGAGTATCGCGAGAACGCCCTGCGACGACTCGCGACGATCACGGAATGGTTCCCTCGGATCGTTTACATCGGAATCGTGCTCTACATCGGCTGGACATTTGTTGTCCGCTTTTATCTCGACTACTTCCGGATGCTGAACGACGTGATGAAAGGCTAGGCTCGGCGCCGACGGACTAGCATAAACGTGCCCGCAGCCAGCAGTGCCGCACTTCCAGGCTCGGGTACCGGCGTCGCATTCACCTGCATAATCGGTGTATTGAATGTCGTCGTCCAAGTGGTTCCGTTTCCAAGATAGGATTGCGTAAAGCTCCAGTCCGAAGGCCCGGGAATATCCACGGTGCTTTGCACCCGATACGATCCGCCGGCGGAGTTGACCTTGAAGCGGAAGAAGACATCCGTGCCCGCGGGCAGTGTCAGAGCGGTATTCGGCGTGTAACTGCCAACGACGCTCGAAGCATTCAGATTCCCGCTGAATGTGGTAAGCAACGAGCCCTGCGGAGTCCCCGTTCCGAGCGAAAATGCAGCGAGTTCGAAAGGCGTCGTGGTTTGAAGCGCGAGATCGAAAGAGAACTGCAACGAATCGAGCTGATAATCCGAAGTCGCCGGGACGTGCATCACGAGCCCGAACTCCTGATACGGAAGAATGCCCCCGGCTCCCTTAAAGAAGAACACACTCGATGGGGTATTGGAGAGCGTATCAAAAACGATCGCCGCATTCGCTGACGCAGAAATCAAGGATACGGCTGCTACCGGTGCGATATTGCGGATGAACGTGGAAAGAATAGGTCTCATGGGTTTGCGAATTGGTTGCAGTCCATTCTTACGGAACCCGAACCGGAAGTTTCCGGCGCCCGCGAAAAAATATCCACCGCCCGGCTGCTGGACGCCCGCCGCGCAACCTGCTTCAACCGCGCGTGATGAACTCCACCGAACCAACGCCCATCCCGACTCTGCCTGAGAATGCCTCGCCCGAGGAAAAGGATCTCCACTGGCTCAAATACGTCTACCGCGGCGACTCGGAGAAACAGCTCACAGTCCGCGCCGTCGTGACGGGCGGACTCATCGGCATGGCGATGACCCTTGCCCATCTTTACACATCGCTCCAGCTCGGCTGGGGATTTGGCGTCGCCATCACAGCCTGCGTGATTTCCTACGTCGTCTGGAACGGCTTCGCAAAACTCACCGGCGGCACACCGCTTTCGATGCTCGAAAACAACTGCATGCAGAGCACGGCCAGCGCCGCCGGTTATTCCACGGGCACGACGGTCTCCAGCGCATTCGCAGCACTGCTGCTCGTGCAGGGCGTTCACCAGCCGTGGTATGTTCTGGTGCCGATGGTCTTCTTCACCGCGGTGCTCGGGGTCTTCATCGCGATCCCGATGAAGAAGCAGATGATCAATCACGAGCAACTTCCCTTTCCGAGCGGACTCGCGGCGGCGGAAACCCTTCGCAGCCTCTACTCCGCAGGCACGGAAGCCATCGCCAAGGCACGTGCATTGATTCTTTCTCTCGCCGCGGGGGGAATCATCGGCCTTTTGCGCGGATGGGAACTCATCGCAAAGGCGCAAACTTCCGCCGGACAAAAGCCGGGCATCATCGACTGGCTCGCGAAGAACTTCCATCTCGTGCACGAGTGGTCGCTTGAAAAATTAAGTCCCATTGCCGGCAAAAAGCTTTCCGGCCTTGCAGTCGATTCCAGCGGCATGCTCATCGCCGCGGGAATGATGGTTGGCCTGCGTGTTTCGCTGTCGATTTTGCTGAGCGCCGCTGTCTCCTACTTTGTTCTGGCGCCGTGGCTCTACAGCCTCGATGTCGCAAACTCGGCGGTGGCGGGATACGTGCCATCGTTCAAGGTGCGCGACGACGAGTTTTATCCCGTGAGCTGGTCGCTCTGGCTCGGAACCTCAATCATGGTGTTCTCGAGCCTCATCGCGCTCGGACTGCAATGGAAAACTCTGGCCCGCGCATTTCAAAAACGCTCCGGCGGTGCGGAAAGCGATGCGCTGGATCGCGTGGAAGTGCCGGGTCGCTGGTTCTGGCTCGGAGCGATTCCATCCGGCATCGCGCTCATCATCACGATGTGGCTCTCGTTCCAAATCAACCCGCTGCTCGGACTGGTCGCTGTGATTCTTTCGTTCGCCATTTCCCTCGTCTGCTCCCGCGCCACTGGCGAGACCGATACCACGCCCACCGGCGCAATGGGCAAGGTAACCCAGCTTACCTTCGCGTTACTGCCGGGCGCAGCAGGAAACACGACGGCGAACCTCATGTCGGCCGGCGCGACATCAGCCGTGGGACTTTCCTCCGCCGACCTGCTCACCGATTTAAAGAGCGGCTATCTCCTCGGCGCGAATCCGCGGCGGCAATTCATCGCGCAGCTCTCGGGCGTTTTCTTCGGAACCATCGCGGTGATTCCGTTCTGGTATCTCATGGTGCCCGACAAGGCGGCGCTCGAAAAGTTTCCGGCCATCGCGGCCAAGACGTGGAAGGCCGTCGCCGACCTGCTCACGCAGGGCGTCCACATGCTTCCGGCAAAAGCGCTGCCCGCAATCGTGGTCGGCGCGTTCATCGGGATTCTCCTGCCCGTCCTCGAAAAATTCGCGGGCAAAAAGCGCGCCTTCATTCCCTCCGCGATGGGACTCGGACTCGGACTCGTGATGCCGTTTCAAAACGCACTGTCATTTGCAATCGGCGCCGTAATCGCGTGGGTCTGGAGCCGCACCAACGCGAAGCAGGCCGAGAACTACAATGTGCCCATCGCCTCCGGCCTCATTGCAGGCGAAGCCCTCATCGGCGGGTTCATTGCAATCACCTGCACGATCATCGCGCTCTATTTAAAAGCCTGACTTACCCCAGCAACTCCTTGATCACGTGCCCGTGGACATCCGTCAGACGGCGGTCAATTCCGTTGTTCCGGAATGTCAGCTTCTCGTGATTGATTCCGAGCAGGTGCAGCATCGTCGCATGGATATCGTAGACCTCCGTCGGCGCGTTCCGATTCTGCGGTTTGTAGCCCCACTGGTCGCTCTCGCCGGCGACCACGCCGCCCTTGATTCCGCCGCCGCATAGCCAGTTCGTGAACACATAAGGATTGTGGTCGCGTCCCTTGCCGCCCTGCGAACTCGGCATCCGGCCAAACTCCGTGGTCCAAAGAACGATCGTATCCTCAAGCAAACCGCGCTCTTTCAAATCCCGAATCAGCGCCGCCGCGCCATGCGCAAAACCGCGCGCGAGCGGACCGTGGTCGCGCTCGATGTCCTCGTGACTATCCCAATTCCGGCGCGGGAATCCGTTGTCGTTGCCGCTCCAGATTTGCACAAATCGCACGCCGCGCTCCAGCAGCCGGCGCGCGGCGAGACACTTGCGACCGAAGACGTCGACTTCCTCCGCCGCGTTGATTTCCTTGGGCCAGTTCTTCACGTCGTTCCGGATTCCATACATCTCCAGCACCCGCGCGGGCTCCTTGGAAATATCGAGCGCTTCGGGTGCGGCGAGCTGCATCTTCGCAGCAAGCTCATAACTGCGGATACGCCCCTCCAGCCGCTCGTCGCCGGGGCGTGATGCGGCATGTGCACGGTTTAGAGCGGCGAGCAGTTCGCCGCCTTCGCGCTCGCTCGCAGGAGTGATGAAGTCGCCGCGCTTGTGGGGAAAGAGGTCCACAATCGGCGTATCGCTACCGGGATAAATGACCGTTCCCTGATTCTGCGTCGGCAAAAACGCAGCGTCCCAATTCTTCGTGCCGTTTGAAGCGAGCCCTCGATGATCCGGCAGCACGACAAACGTTGGCAGATTCTCGTTCATCGATCCGAGCGCGTAACTCACCCAGCAGCCTGCTGCCGGGAATCCGGGGCGATTGAAACCTGTCGTCTGCAACAGCGTGCCCTGCGAGTGAACACCGGTCTTCCCGACCAGATTGTGAATCCACGCGATCTCGTCCACCACATTGCCAAGCGCTGCGACGGGTTCGCCGAGCATCTTTCCGGTTTTCCCGTACGGCTTGAAATCCCACACCGGCTTGAGCCACGGCCCGAGCCCGTTCTGAAACGCCTCCACATGTTCGCCAAAATCACTCGGCTTCCCGTGATGCTTCACAAGTTCCGGTTTGAAATCGAACAAGTCCAGATGGCTGGCCGCACCCGCCATGAAAAGCTGCACCACGCGCTTCGCCTTCGGCGGATGATGCAACACGCCGGCGCGCGCCTCACCGCCGAGCAACGCAGCGAGCGCGATTCCGCCGAGCCCGCCGCCGCTCTGCCAAAGAAAATCGCGGCGGTTCATCGGGGCCTTCGCGTTGATGCGGTGAAACGGAGAGCTGTTCATTCCCTGACAATAACCCGCCAGCGGGACGGAAAGTAGTCACGCGTTTCCAGGAAAACTCGCAGCCGCGCGCGAGCAACTCACATCCGCTACTTCAGCGAGTGCAGGCCGATCATGTTGCCTTCCGTATCCGTCACCAGCGCGATGAACCCGTATTGTCCGATCGCAAACTTCGTTTTGAAAACACCCCCGCCCGCCGCAACAACGCGCGATTCCTCGACGGCACAGTCGTTGCAGGAAAAATACACCAGGGTGCTGTTTCCGCCGGAGCGGCAGCCGTCCATCTGCACCAGCGCGCCGGGCGCTCCGTAGGAGTCGTTGTCCATTCCAAACGTCCACATGTTCAGATCCGTGCCGGGGAGTTTTGCGAGCGTCGTCGCAAAGACCGCTTCGTAGAACGACTTCGCGCGCTCCATGTCCTGAACGTAAATCTCAAACCAGCCGACGGGATTGTTTTTCATACGGTTCGAACGCTTGTCCGGGCGCGACGGAGGGTCAAGCCCGGCGCGCAAATGGAACGATGGTGACCGCTTGCATCCCCGCCGCCCGACTGCTAGGTAGCGCGCGTGTTCGGAAAGCTGCTCAACCTGTTTCGAAAGCCGGTTCCGGTCCGTGAATCGTGGGCCGGCGAGCCTGCGCGAATGGAGACGATGGTCGAATTCCTGAACTGGTTCGACGCCACGACATCCGTCGAATCCACCGTCGCAAAGGCACGCAGCGACTGGCGTTCACGCATCGCGGCGTTTGAAGGTTACGCCGATCTCCCGAAAGAACGGAGTCTTGAGATCGGATTCGGTGGCGGTCGCCTCGTGGCGCAGGCCTCGAAAGATTTCACCGAAGCAGTCGGCGTGGACATCCATGAAGCCTTCCATCGCACGCGTGAATTCCTCGCGCTCCAGGACGTGCAAAACGCGCGACTGCTCCATCGCGACGAGCTGCCATCGCTTACGCACGGCTCGTGCAACTTCATCTACAGCTTCATCGTCTTTCAGCATTTCGACACGATGGAGGAAGTGGACTTCTACCTCGATCAATGCGCACGACTGCTCGCTCCCGGCGGGCGCTGTCACATCTTCTTCGGGCGCACGGATGCGGGTGTCCGCGTCGTGGACGCGAAGGATTTCACAAAGCGCGCATGCAGTCTGTTTATCGAGCCGCCGCTGTTTCGCGAGCGGGCGGCGCGCTTCGGCCTGAAGTCCCTCGAATACGAAGACCGCATGCGTCGCGACATCACACGCCCGGAAGGTCCGGACAACGTGTCCGTGCAGGCACGGGTGCTTCTCGCCCGGGTCGCTGACTAATCCACGAACGCGAACTCGTTCATGTTCACGATGAGCCGGCAGGCGTTCGCGAGGCCGTGCTTCTCGGCGTAGTCGGTCATCGCGGCCTTTTCCTCGCTTGTCGGAGTTCGCTGGAATGCGATGCGGAATGCCTCTTCGACGCCGCCGCCCTTCTCCACGCGCGCGGCAAAGTGTTTCGCCATCACGACCATGAGCTGGTTGTTGAGCTGCGCGAGCGCCTGCAGCGGCGTGATCGTTTGATTGCGCTTGTCCACGAGCATCGACGGGTCCGCGCAATCCAGCGAGGCCATCCACGGTTGCTGCTGGCTGCGCACGAGAAAGCGATACACCGAGCGGCGGTGAAGCGCCGGGTCCTCCATGTCCGCGAGGTGATACCCATAATGCGGCGAGTGCTCGGGATGCGTGACTTTGAAATCCTGGAAACTCGGCCCGCCCATTCGCAGGTCCAGCTTTCCCGACACCGCGAGAATGCTGTCGCGCAGCGCCTCCGCTTCGAGTTTCCGGCGATTCTGCCGCCAGAGCAGCGTGTTGTTTCCATCGACCTCCCGGGCTTTCGCGGAGTCGATCGTGCTCGACTGCCTGTATGCCGCGCTGAGCACGATGGTTCGGTGCAGTTTCTTGAATGAACCGCCCATCTCGTCGCGGAAACTCGCTGCGAGCCAGTCGAGCAATTCCGGATGCGTGGGAACCCCGCCCATGCGCCCGAAGTCATTCGGCGTGTCCACGATTCCGCGTCCGAAATGATAATGCCATATGCGGTTCACGATGCTCCGCCACGTCAGCGAATTGCTCGTGTCGGTCAGCCATCGCGCGAGCGCTGCACGCCGCTCTCCCTCCGGCGCGGATTCCGGAACATCGAAGCGCAGTCCGATGGTTCCCGCCTTCACCGGCACGCCGGGCCGCGTAACGTCGCCGCGGGCGAGCAATGAAATCGGACGCGGCTTTCCACCGGTGCCTTTGAATGTCCCGCTCCCGTTGTGCACGGTCCCGACATAAATCTTCGTCGGCACCGGAAGCGCAGCGAGCTTCGCGGCGATGTCCATTTGTTCCGCGAGCAACGCCGCGCGCTTCGTCCTCGTGGCGTCATCCGCGCCGGTGAGAAGGAGCGCCTCGCGCTCGGCGAGCAGCTTCTCCTTTTCATCGGCGGATGCGGCGACCGGCGCGATTCCATCCGTCAGATTCGCCTTCCGCCAGCGCGGCGGGGCTTCGATGGAATCCATCGCGGTCACCGGCTTTCCAGCGGCCACATTCTTCCCGGCCGTGTCGAAAACCTGCACCTCTGCGAGCGCGAGGATGAAATCATTCTGCCGCGGCGCGAGCTTCGTCGCGGTCACGCGCACATAGCGACCGGCGAGCCCGTCGTCCTTCGCAACGTGAGTGGAGAAAGGCGTGAGCTTCGGGTTCGGAAAATCCGCCATCAGCGTCCGGTCCAGGTCGCGCCAGAACTGCTTCACGCCGCTGCGAAACTCCGCGTCGTCGCTCACTTCGATTTTGAAGCGCACGGGAAATCCGAACCCCGCACCGATGTTGTTGAAGTCGTCGTAGCACGGAAGGAGCGTGACCCGTTCGAGCGCCACCTTTTCGCCGAGGTCGATCTGCACCCATTTCACCGCATCCTGCACCGGCGAGATTGCCGCGTGGTAGCCGAAGTCCGGATTCGTATTCCCCTGCTTCGCTTTCGATGCACCGTCGATGCGCCGCGTCAGCGCTGTGTACGCGTCGCCGGCTTTCTTGCGGAGCGGTTCCTCGATTGCCGAAAGCGCGCGCTCATTCTCCACGCGCGCCGATTCCAGCGCGAGGAAGCGCGCCTGCATCGCATCGTCGGGGTAGTATTTGCGGTCGGCCCGATCGAGCGCGGAGAAAACCGCCTGCAGCGAGTAGTAGTCCTCCTGCGAGATGGGGTCGAACTTGTGGTCGTGACACTGCGCGCAATGCACCGTCAGCGAATTGAACGTATTGATCGTATTCGCCACCATGTCGTCGCGGTCAAGGTGGCGCGCGATTCTGCCGTCGATTTTCTCCTCCGGCACCTCCGCGTGGCCGATGAGATCCCACGGACCCGCGGAGATGAATCCGAGCGCCTCGATGCCGTCGCGTGTTCCGGGAAAGAGCACATCCCCCGCGATCTGCTCCTGCACGAAGCGCGCATACGGCTTGTCCCCGTTGAACGCGCGAATCACGTAGTCGCGATACGGCCAGGCATTCGGACGCGGCTGGTCTTTGTCATACCCGTGCGTTTCGCCAAAATGCACCACATCCAGCCAGTGCCGCGCCCACCGTTCGCCGTAGCGGGGCGAGGCGAGCAGTTTATCCACCAGCGCTTCGTAAACGGGATTTGCACCCGCCGATTTGCAGGCCGCCACAAACGCATCCACCTCCTCCGGCGAAGGCGGCAGACCGGTGAGATCAAAATACACCCGCCGGATGAGCGTGCGCGGATCCGCCTCGGGCGACATCGCGAGCCCGTTCTCCGCCAGCTTCGCATTGATGAATGCATCGACCGGATTCGCCGGTCCCCCGTAGAGCGGTTTCGCCAGCGGCTTCAGCGACCACCAGTCCTTTTTATCCACCACCTTCGCGCTCGCCGAATCCGGCCATTCCGCACCGTCATCGATCCATCGCCGCAGCACGCCCACCTGCGCCGCAGTCAGCCGCTTTGCGTCGGACTTCTTTGGCGGCATCAGCATGTCCTCATCGAGCCCCGCCACGTATTTCATCAGCGGACTCTCCGCGCTTTTCCCCGGCACGATATTCGGCGCCGAGTTGTCCCCTCCGCGAATCGCGATATGCTTCACATCCACCCGATACTCGCTCTTCTGCTTCTCCGGCCCGTGGCACGACACGCAGTGATCGCGGAAAATCGGCTGCACATCGCGGACAAAATCCACCGGCCCGACCGCGGCAGGCGGCAGCTCCGCAGCAGACGCCGCAACGCAAAGGAAAACCGGTAGAGAACGAATCATACGCACACTGATAACCACCCCGCCCGCCGACCCATAGTCACGCAAACGCGGGAACCCATTCGCCCGGTCGTTCATCGGACTGCATCAAGGTATTCCACCGGCCATACAAACCCGGCATTGGCTCCAGCATCTGCAATCTACTTCGCAATCCGCAGCCGTACGAGAAACTGCGTCGCGCCGACCGGCGGGGTGATTCGGTAGGTCTCGCTGATGACGCCCGGCGAGACGTTCGTGCTCGAAACGAACACGGCATTTGCCGGGGCCCACGGGAGCGTGAGGTCGGTGCTCGCTTGCAGGGCATAGGTGACGTCGTCCACGGCAGCAGGCCGCCGGTAGGTGAAGTCGAATCCGCCGACGACCGGCGTGAGCGTGTAGGCTGCGCGGCCTTGCGAAGCGTCGGTGTCGCTCGTGGCGAGGGCGTATTCGAGCAGGGCGTTGAGACCGTCGCCGTCGGAATCGGCATTCGCAATGCCGGTAAACGTGGTCGCGTCGCTCGCGCCCGGTGTGCCCCCGGCGACGAGGCTGGCCCTCCAGTTTGCGGGCACAGTGTGGTCGGGCAATGTCGCGGGTGCGATGAGCACGAGCGTCGCGCCGTTGCCTGCGGGCGGCGTGGGCCATGGGGCGATGGATTGGTAGGTAAACGAGCGAATCTCCGTGCCTGCGCCGTAGCTCAGTTTGATTTCCTCGCCCTCGTTCCTGAGGTTGTCGCCGCCGTAGCTTCCGGCGATGAGCGCATTGAGCCCGGTGCCATAGCGCGATTGGAAAGCGGCGAGGTTTTTCACGACGAGCGCGTACCCGCCGGCCGGGATGGTCCATCCTGCGGGGAAATCGAAATCCACGCCTTTGGTAAAGCGCACATCGGTCATGTCCACGGTGAGTGCACTGACGTTGCGGACCTCGATCCACTCGAACGAATCGCTGCTGAAGCCCGCGTTGATCTCCGCCTGCGATGCGGGCGTCGGGTTGTAGTTCACTTCGCTGATGACGAGCGACTGCTGGTACACCGAGACATCCGGGACGCCGACGGTGAACTGCACCGGCGCGGACCAATGCGACCAGCGGCCGTTCGCGTCCTTGTGGCGGACGCGGGCGCGATATGTGGAGCCGGGTCTGGCGTATGCCACGGGCACTCGCGCCGTTGCGTTAAAAGGCGCGATTTCCGCCGAAGTCCACACGTCCTCGACTTCGTACTTGCGCGGCTCTCCGGCGACGTAGCCGGGGATTCCGGGCGCGGCGATTTCGCCGATGCGCCATTGGATCGCGGCAAACGTCGTGCCGCCGCTCGCCGATGGACTGAACGCGGAAGAGCTGAAATCCAGAGCGTTGGCGGGGAAATTGACCGGCCCCGTGTACGTGATCACCGGCGTGTTCGGGAAGCTGAGGTCGGGCGTGGTCGGGTTCAGTCCGAGGCCGCCGTAGAGCGATTCCCATTCAAGATATTTGTAGCCGTAGCCGTTCTGGTTTCCGTTGCTGCGCGTCCATGTTCCGCCGGGCCATGTGTTCGTCGCGTAGTTGCGGAACCATGTCATGAGGCCGTTGAAATCGCTGTATCCGTCGGCGTCCGGGTCGCTCAACGTGCGGTTGTAATTGGTCTGCGCGACGTTCGCTCCGCGATAATCATTGTACGGCGTGCGGAAGAAGTTATTCTTATGACTCGTGTAGCCGCTCGCGGTGACACCGTCGCCTTGCGTGCGCGGATGGAGATTCCACATCGCCGCATCCAGCGCGGCCCACGTCAGCGTCGCACCGGTCGGGCTGACCAACTGCGCGTATTCATCGATGAGCTGCCCGACCTGACCGCCGTTCGCACTTGAATCGCTCGCCAGCAAATCCAGCAGCTCGCGGGCGCGGTTACGGAACTCAAGCCCCAGCGCCGCGTGCCGCGTGATCGCGCGGAACTGATCCGTCACGCCGGCATACACGCTGCCATCGATGTTCGCAGCCCAGTGGTGTCCGCAGACAAACATCATATCGAGGTCGTACGGAGCGATGACCCAATGGCCGTTTGTGCCGCCGTTGATGTTCGTCGGGTTGTGATAAAAGCGAAGGTTGTCGCCCGCGCGAATGTCCACGTTCCCGTTCAGCCGGTTCAGCGCAAAAAACGTGTAGAGCGCACGAAGGTCCATGTTTTGCCGGTACCAGGTCTCCGTCTGTCCGGCTGCATTTGCGCCATCGCGGAATGTGTTCCAGTCGGACGCATCGGTCGAGTGCGTTGCGCCCTGGCGGGTCTTGTCGCCTAGACCGCCCTCGATGTTATACACGTTGCCATCGGGCAGGTTTCGCTCGTCGAGGTAGTTCCCCTCCATCGGCTCCAGCGCGAGGTAAAGGCCCCACAGATCGCCGTCGTACTGGGTCGCGCCGCTCTCCGCCGCTCCGTCAATGACGCGCCAATGCACGTAATTCGTCCGCAGCGCGGGCAGCCCGCCGAGTTCAAACATCCGGTACGATAGCGCCTCCTCGACGCCAGCACCGCCGCGATGCACGGCGCACCACGGACTCGCATTGGCGTCGAGCGCCACGGAGTTCCACGGTTCGTAGTATCGCCCCCAGTTGTCCTTCACGCGGATGTCGCGGGCGCGATTGAAAAACAGCGCCCACTTGTTTTTGCCGCTCACATAAATCGAACCCTTCCCGCGATTTTTGAACTGGATGTGATCATACACCTTCCCTTCGTACACGAGCGTCGCGGAGAACCGCACATCGTTGAACCCGCTGTTGTATTGCGAGTTATCCACGTCCGTGTTGTTCGCGATGAGATGCCACGGCTCATACTGCGCGAGCATCGTGGCGGGATACGTCTGCACCGTGCCGCGCGCACCGCCTGCGCCGGGCTGGAGCGCACCGCTCCACGCCGGCAGGCCGTTGTAAACGAAGTAGGCAAAGTTCGGCTGCTCGTCGTCCGCGTAGGGCACGGTCACGCTTGTGCCGAGCGCATCGGTGGATGAAATGCGATAGCGCACAAGGCGGCGATGCGTCTGCGTCGCGGCCGGAATCGTCGCGGAGAAAATGCCGTCGCCCGCGAGCGCATCGCCATTGATTCCGGCGTCGTTCATCGCCGTGCTCGTCCAGCTTATGGCCGTGGCGTAGGCGGGATCGGTTTTGCGGATGTAGCTTCCGGGGTCCACGGTTTGCGTTTGCAGCGTCGCGGAGGCCACGCCGTTTGCATCCGTGATTCGCGCCGTCACGACCACCGCCTGCCCCGCGAGCGGTTGATTCGGCGTATGCAGCACATCCCGAATCGCCGGTGGAGCGATGCCTGCAAAAGTGGAGTTCACCGCGCCCGGCGTTTGCGGCAGCGGCGTCTTCGTCGAGCTGCGCCACGCGCCACCGAGGTCGTTTTCGAGCGACGGATGGATCAACTCGATGCTCGGTCCCGCGCCCGCTGCGGAAGTCGGCCACGGAAATCCCTCGGAGAAATCCACGTCGTCCACCTTCACATTCGTCGCATCGCGAAGCTCAATCGTCTCGCCGGATTTCTTCAGCTCGCCGGTCCACTGCCCCAGCGGCGCAAAGCCGTAGGTCGCCTGAAACACCGCGCTGTTCGCCGCGATGACCACGTAGCCGCCCGCCGGAATCGTGGTCGCAGCCGGGAACAGAAAATCCACCGCATTCACAAAGCGCCAGCCGGCGACGTCCACCGCGCTCGCCGACGGATTCCACAGCTCGATAAACTGCGTGTCCTTCGTCCGGTCGCTCGGTTTGTAAAAGACTTCGTTGATGACCACCGGCGTTTTGGTCGTCGTGGTAAAACTCCGCGCTGGCGTCCAGGTCGTGCCCGCCGCATTGGCCGCAGCCGCACGGAAGAAGTAGGTCGTCGAAGGCGCGAGATTATTCGCGAGCCCGCCAAACGAGGACGATTGCAGCCCGAGCGACGCCGAGCTGGCCCACGCACCGGCGCTCGTCCCGCCGTCCGTCGTTCCCCAGTACAGCGTCACCACCGGCTGGTCGTTGCCGATGGAATTCACGCGCCCGTTCAGCCCCGCGGTGTAGCCCGTGATTCCCGTAGCCGCGCCTGTCTCCAGCGTCGCCGCGATTCCCGCTGCGGTGGTGAATGTCGCCGACGAGTCCGCCCAATCCGAGCCTCCGCTGTTCTGCGCAAAGGCCCGGAAGAAATACGTCGTGCTTTGCGTGAGCCCGGTCACCGCCGCGCTCGCAGCACCGGCCTGCGCGCCGAGGTCCACGAACGACGCCCAGTTGCCCGGAGTCGTCCCGCCATCCACGGTGCCGTAATAGATCCTCACGTTCGGATTTTGAAATCCCGTGCTCGTTACATTCGCCGCCAGCGTCGCCGTGCCCGCGCCGATTCCCGAGGCCGCGCCGTTCACCACGACCGGCGGACCCACCACCAGCGGCGTGCCAAACGCCTGCACTTCCGCCAGCGCGAGAAACTCCGCATTGACCGTCTCGATCCGCACCTTCCGGCCTCCCGCATTCGGCGCGAGCGAAAAGCCGAACTTATACGGCGACGCCGCGCCCAGCGTGATATCCACATTCTGCGTCCACACCGTCGCGCCGCCCGCATCGAGCACCGATACTTTCACCACGGTCGTCGTGATGGCCTCGCAGCGATTGAAGATCAGCAGCGACTTCACGAGGTAGTCCGTCGGCAGCGTCATTTCCCAAAACTGTCCGACGCCGGAGCCGAGGCTGTGATAAATCGGAATGCCCGGTCCGTTGTAGTTCCCGTTGATGTCGCCATCATTCGCATCCGCCGCGACCGTGCTGAATCCGCCCGGCGACGCATTGATGGAAGCCGGCGCGATCAGCGGGTCCGGCGCGGTGGTCGTCCCCCATACTTCAAACTCCGCAAACGTCAGGAAATTCACCCCCGGCACTGCCTGCGAGACGCGTTCGATGCGCACAAAATCCGCCTGCACCCCGCGCAACGCCGAAGTTCCCCAGGCCCGGGAGTTGTTGTTGTCGGTCGCGTTCGACGGCAGGAAGACCTGATTAAAAACCGTCGTCGCCCCGTTTTTGGCTATGATTCGGAAATTCCCCACCGAGCCCTGAATCGCATCCGTCCGGTTAAAAATGCGGATGTGGTCGAGATACCGCACGCCGGGCAACTGCACCTGCCAGAACGACTGGGCCGCCTCATTACTCGTATGGAAGACGGAGCCGTTTGCATAAGCGCCATCGCGATTCCCATCGTTCCCATCCGCCGCAATCGTCCCGTAGTCCGCCGACGACGAACTCGCCGTCCCCGAAGTGGCCAGATTCACGAGCTGTGCGCGCACCGCGACCGCGAGCGCGAGGAATGCGAAAAGCCGGACGAGGAGATGATGAAGTCGCTTCATAAGTGTCGAAAGCATGGGAGGGCACCACCATTGCACGACGGAGGAAAGCCGCAAGTCAGCAAGCGACCGCTTCCGAAGGGAATGAAGGGAGCCATGCATTCCCCCACTGCCCACTGCCCACTGCCTACCGTCCCCTGCCCCCTGCCCCGTACGTATTTCTCCCTTCTTGCGCGCCCGCGGCAAACCCGCTTCCCTCCACGCCCATGCCTCCAATATCCGAGACACCGGAATACCACCGCATCAAACTCGTGTTCAGGGTTCCATAGCCGCCTTATGTTCGAACAAACTTTCAAAAACATCGACGATATCCTCCACAAGGAGGCCGGCTGCACCACGGAGCTCGACTACACCGAGCAGTCGTCGTGGCTGCTTTTCCTCAAATACCTCGACAGCCTCGAAGCCGACAAAGCCACCGAGGCCGCGCTGGAGGGAAAGAGCTACGATTACCTGCTGGACCTGCCCTACCGGTGGGAAACGTGGGCCGCGCCGAGGGACAAGTCCGGCAAACTCGACCATAACGCCGCGCTTACCGGCGATGATCTGGTCGATTTCGTGGATCGAAAGCTTTTCCCCTACCTCCACGGCTTCAAGCAGCGTGCTTCGGGACCGGCGACGATCGAATACAAAATCGGGGAGATCTTCGGGGAGATCAAAAACAAGGTCCGCAGCGGCTACAGTCTGCGCGATATCATCGACCAGATTGACGCACTGCGTTTCCGCTCCCAGCAGGAGAAGCACGAGCTTTCCCATCTCTACGAGGCCAAGATCAAAAACATGGGCAACGCCGGACGCAACGGCGGCGAGTATTACACCCCGCGCCCGCTCATCCGCGCCATGATCCGCGTGGTGAATCCCCGGCTCGGCGAGACCATCTACGACGGCGCGTGCGGCTCGGCTGGCTTCCTCTGCGAAGCCTTCGATTACCTCCGGCAGGCCCACCCCAAGCGCACCACCGCGCAGGACAAGGCCCTCCAGGAGCGCACCTTCTACGGCAAGGAGAAGAAGTCCCTCGCCTACGTCATCGGCATCATG
>SXGQ01765420.1_pt1 | contig 20676 bp, 12 predicted proteins | sample 3178371 | NCBI WGS metagenome assembly SXGQ01 (sample SAMN11356859, study PRJNA531348) | freshwater metagenome | isolation source: freshwater sample F1-20 | place: China: Fuxian Lake, Yuxi | collected 2017-12-25 | reverse complement strand
TTGAGCGGCCCCTGATCGAAGGCGTAGCTCCCGACAACATTCACCAGCCAATTGGTGCCCCGCAGCCGGGCGCCACCGACCTGGGCTTCATGGTAGTTCAACCGGCGCTCGATGCCCGTGATGTAATCGCCGATGGTCCGCGTTGCGTTGAAAGTAGGGTTGGCGATGACCGACCGGATCGCGGCGTCGTCGCGGACGGGTTTGACGTATTGCTCATACCACGGGCGCGTGAAGTTGTAGGTGCTGTTCAACTTCGAGTCGTTGTAGGAGACGTTGAGCAGGACGCGCAGTTGCTTGGTAGGATTGAGCGTCGCCTCGACTTCATAGCCTTCGGTCAAATCCGATTCCACGTCCGTCCAGAGTCCGTTACCGGGGTAATCGGCGAAACGACGGGCCCCGGCGACCCTGCTGCCAAAGCCGTTGAGAACCATGCCTTCGAGGTATCTTTCAACAAATCCGTTCTGCCGCGCCATCTCGACGCCGATCGCTCCATCCCGGAGCGGGTTCGAGATCCGGTTCGTGAGCTCGTTGTTGAAGTAGTTGAGTTTCAGAATCACGCGGTCTTCGAAGAAAAAGCCGCGCAACCCGAGATCGTAGCCCCGGCCCTCTTGATTGGGCAGCGTCCGGTTGAAAACGTCGTAGTTGGTGCCGCCCGCGCCAACCGTGTTCGTGGCCGTATTGGCGAAGGCATCGAGCCACTTCGTGACTTTGACCACGGCGCCATAGTTGGTGTTGGTGACCGATGACTTGGTCTCCGGGGCAAAGGCGCCTTGGCCCTTGCCGAGGAAAAGTCGGGTAACGGGGTCCGTCGCGAAAACAAAGTTCTTGGAGCTGAGATCATCGCGGCGGAGGCCGCCGGTGAGAATCAAGCGGCGAGAAAACAACTCCCATTGGCCAATCGCCGCGTAGGACTTGGTCGTCTCGGGCGCATAAACGGGATTCAGGCGATTCGCAAAGGCTGACGAAACGGTCGGGAAGACACTGCCTGGAACGGCAGGATTTCCCGTCTGCGTGATCCGTGCTTGGCTCGGGAGAAACGCGGGGAACGACACCGGTTGCCCCGGTGTAAGATAGTAGCGCCGACGGATCTGATTTTGCGTATCCGCGAGCACACCCGTAGCCAGCACCGAGTTCGTCGTCAGCTCCTCCGGCTGCTGAAAATAGCTGTCGAGATGCCGATAGTAGTGAAAAGCCACCGCCGTGAATTTGCCGAAGTCGAGCCCCTTGACCGGCTCGATCCGGCTCAGATCGAACTGGCGGGTGAGCGTCGCCCGATACTGTTTCAACGTTGTGCTGCGATTTTGCAGGGTGGCGTTGGACTCGACATAAGGAGTCCCGAAATAGGGGTTGAGCGGCTTGGTGGGATCGGGGTTGTTCACCGCCAACTGGGCGGGCAGATAATAATTGTTGTCGATAAAGACCTCGTAGTCGCCGCGCGAGACTGGCTGCCAATCCTCGTCCTCCGCGGTCTCGTAGGCGCCGGCCAGCTCGACGAAGGTTTTTTCAAGAATCCGCTGCTGCCACGAAGCCGAGAATTTATCGTAGGTCGTGTCAAAATAGTCCGACGGACCCGAAACGACGGTGGCCAACGGAAAGCTCACTCCGGGCACGCGGGTCGCACCGGAGATACTGGTCTGGCTTTGGGCCAGGCCGTTGACGAAGGCCTCCGAGCCTCTGGATTTAAAATTCCAGTTCTGCACGCCCGATTGCGGGGCGTTCATGATGTAGACGAGATAATTGGTGGTCGAAAAACCTTGGGAGACCCCGGTGATGAGATTCCGGGCGGCGTTGCGGGCGGCGGTGGTACCGGATTGGACCAAGGCCAGATCGATCGTATTCGCTTTTTGCAGCGGAGTCCGGGGGTCGTTCAACCAAGCCGAGACGCTGTCATAGGCTTGATAAGGCCGAGGGTTCAGTTCGTCGATTCGGCCGGTCTCCGCGTTGAGATTGATCGTCGCGCCCTTGAAAGGTTGGAGCGTGAAATTCAGGTAAGCCGAGTTGCGCCGCATATACTGAAACTCCCGCGGCGTGCGTTGATCGGTGGACAATGCGGCGAAGCGCAGTGCCAGTTTTTTAGGAACGATGATCCGGTTGATGTCCAAACTGACGCGCTTCGAGCCTTCCGAGTCCAAGCGAACATCCAAGCTGTGACTGTTGGCGTTGAAGCGGCCGAGCTTGTTGGTCGCATCAAGCCCACCGCCCACCGAGCCGAGACCGAAGAGCAGAGAATTGGGCCCACGGCTTTGGGTCACCGTCTCGGTGTTGAAATTATCAACTTTGATCCGACTGGTGAAAAAGTTGTTGGTCAGTGACGACGAGCGAAAGCCGCGCACGGTGAAAGGCGTGCCCGTGCGCGAGGAAACGGATTCCGGATCGGAGGTGTCGCCTTTGAACGCCTGCGTGCTCGGCAGAAACTCAAGGGCCTCCTCGTAGTTTACCGCGCCGATATCCCGCATGAATTCCTCGGTGAGGATGGTGATCGGGTTGGCCAAGTCGCGCACCTGAGACTTCAGCTGAGTCCCTGAAAGCGTCTCCGAGGCGTAATACCCTTTGTTGGCATCGGTGCTGACCACGAAGGGGTTTAGGATGACCGCGGCGTCGTCCGCCGTAGGAGCGGCGGAGGTCGCCGACGGCGCGACCGATTGGGCGAGCGCAGTTCCGACGAGGAACGACAGCGACAGGGCAAGGTAGGGTTTTTTCATTTTCGAATGGGTTAGCGGGGTTGATTAGGCACAACGGCTCCAAGGGGCCGTCGGTCGTTTCTAATAAGGATCATGAGGTTTTTCGCGACCGCTGGCTATCCCCTGTTCGGGGGATGGGCAATCACTCTTGAAATCGTTATGTTTGGCGCGATGTGGTGCGGTTCTTCGGGAAAAAATGCACTCGGAATGCGCCAACGGATCGCGAGTTTGGGGGACATGCGGCTCCTCACCTCCTCGTGCGTTTGCCTTGCGGCGTTTTGCGTGACCGGTGGCTGGGCGCATCTGGAGGCCGCCGAGCAAGCGGTCCGTTATTCGGCTCGGCCGGTCCTCACCGAAGTCGTGGTCGGGGGCCGGTCGGTCCCCGTTGCCATGGAATCAAGTGGGGCCGACAGCGCGGACACCGACTACCGAGGGCTCTCTCTGCTGCCGCGAGAACTTCCGCTGCAGATCGGGCTGGCGACCGCTCCGCCCGGCACGCCGCAGGTTGTGCGCCTGCGAACCCGCCTCGAAGGGTGGGAAAATGACCTGCAGGACCATGATAGCCAAATGTACCTCATGCTGCGATTCCTTGATCGGGACAATCGCCCCGTCGGCAGTGCGGCGTTCATTCGCACGGGCGATAGTCCGGGCTGGGGCGGCCTGCCGCAAAACTCACGTTGGCACCGGCACTCGGACGAAACCGTCGTGCCGGAACGAGCCAGCAAAGTGCGGATACTGATGGTGTCAGGTGGCGTCCCGCGCACGACCGGGTTCTGGGCCATGCGCCGCTTACGACTCACGGCGTTAATGCGCGGGCCGGATCCGGAGGCGGCGACGGAGCTCTACAAACTTGAACGTCTGCGCGGATCAGGTCTGGAGTCTGCCCGCGGGAACCCCCGCGGCTGGGGGCGTGATGGCACCGGCCTTAACATTCCGCGTTTGTGGGTGTATGCCGGAGAAGACGAGGCCCCGGAGCCTCTGCTCGCATTGGTCGATACGGAACCCGACAACACGGGAGGCTGGCTAATGAACTTGGACGCGACCGTTCCGGTCGCGCCCGGCCAGCGTCTGCGACTGGAAAGCGAAGAAATGTATAGTATCGGTCGCGGCCACGATGCGGCGCTGTCCTTCCGCACCCTCCCGGTCGGCAACTACGTGTTTCGAGCGTGGGCGACCGACGAGCTGGGACGGCCGACGGGCCCAGCTCTCCGCCTGCCGGTCGAGGTACGCCCGTCGTTTTATGCGACGACATGGTTTCGGCTGTGCGGCGCCAGTCTCATCGTCGCCGCTCTGCTCGGCGCGGTCCGTTATCTTACGTGGCGCAAGCTGCAGCGCGAGGTGCAACGATTGGAAAAGCGCCGTGCCGTCGACGAAGAACGCACGCGGATGGCACGGGATCTTCACGATGAACTCGGCGCGCGCTTCACCCAAATCTCGCTGCTGGCCGGGCGTGCGTTGAAGTCGGCACCGATCGATGAGCAGGTGCGGGAACCGATTCGAAACATCAACGGCGCGGTCAAGGAATTGGCGGCTGCTCTTGAGGAAATCGTCTGGGCGGCCAATCCCTCGCACGACTCGCTAGAAGACTTTAGCAACTACCTCAGCCAATACACCGGGACGGTCTTGCGCGACGCCGGCGTGCGTTGCCGGCTCGATATCCCGACTCTGTTGCCGCAGCGGACGCTCCCGAGCGGCCTGCGCCACCGGCTCATGATGGTGGTGAAGGAAGCCTTGAACAACGCCCTCAAGCACGCCCAGGCAACCGAGGTGAGAGTGCAACTCGAGTTCGACGGCAAAAGCCTGAGCGTAACAGTATCGGACAACGGTAACGGCTTTGATCCGGCAACGGCAAATCGCGGCAACGGCATGAATCATTCGATGCGCCGAATGGAGGAAGTTGATGGCACCTGTGCGGTGAATTCGGCTCCGGGCGCAGGCACCCAGGTCCGGCTCAACGTGCCGGTGCCGGCGACGGAGGATATCCGATGAGAGCCGGCGTCGTGATTGTGGAAGACGACCACGCAGTACGGGAGAATCTGGCGGCCCTGATCCGCACCGACGAGCGCGTGCGGCTGCTCGGGGCGTTTGGCTCGGCCGAGGAAGCACTCCGTGGAATCCCCGCGATGCAGCCGCACCTCGCCGTCATGGATATCAATTTGCCGAAGATGAACGGTATCGAGTGCGTGGTGCGGCTAAAGGCCCAGTTGCCGCGGCTACTCGTGCTCATGCTCACGGTTTACGAGGACGACGACAGCATCTTCCGCGCGCTCAAAGCCGGGGCCAACGGCTACCTCGTCAAGCGCGACGCGGCCGAAAAACTCTTGGACTCGCTCCACGATGTCCAACACGGCGGGGCGCCGATGTCGGCTCACATTGCCCGGCAAGTCGTGCAATTTTTTCACCGCAGCGAAAAACCGTCGGTCGAGTCCGAGCAACTCTCACCCCGGGAACATGAGATTCTCGATCTCCTAGTAAAAGGTCTGGTTCTCAAAGAAGCCGCGGACCAACTCGGCATCGGCCTAGAAACCGTGCGCACCCACGTGAACCACATCTATCAAAAACTGCACGTGCGCAGTCGGACCGAGGCGGTGGTGAAATACCTGCGGAAGGGGCAGTAAAAATCATCGCGATTACGAAATATCCGCGCTCATCCCGCGGCCGGTCGGGTTTTGAAGGTTACCCAAATCCGCAGCCGTGAGTTGCGCGCGACGGACGGGATTTCCTGCGAGGTTTTTCGTTTCGCAGGAGTCGGCGTCGGGACCAAGAATTCGGTCCAAGTGGGGCGATCAATACCACGGCCAGCGAGCGCGGTCGCCTTGCTCGCGCCGGACAACGCCCTTGAACAACGCCCATCGCGTCCCGGCGCTGATCGCCGGCAGAAATGAATCAGAATCTGGATTTGCGGGCCGGACCGGTCTAGACGCCAAAACGGGCTCCGCGTGCGAAGAGCGCTCGAACGGGCATGAAAATGACGCGGATGGTTTTCATGAGCGGGCATCTAGCGGCGTGCATCGCGGGGAGTTGCGAGGGCCGCCGTGAGTTGAAGGCTCATGTCGCGAACAATGTCGGTTTCGACCGCGGCGACGTTGTGGTTTTCCTCCGTATCGGCGGCGTGGTCGTAGAGTTCGAGCGCGCCGTCGCTCCAGCGGGTGAAGCGCCACCGATCCGTACGGATGGAATCCCCGCGGGCGGTGCCCCGAGTCACGAGGGTGAAGGCCGCGCGTTTGCCCGGTGAGGCGGGGTCGCGCAGCAGCGCGCGGAGACTTTGACCGGCGAGGTTCGGCGGCGGGGTAAGGCCGCAGAGATCGGCGACGGTCGGGTAAAGATCAACAAACTCGACCAGCCCCCGCGCGACCCCGGGTTTCACGCCGGGCGCGGCGATAAGGAGCGGGGCGCGACAACTGCGTTCAAAGAGAGTGTTCTTGTTCCACCACTCACGTTCGCCCAGGTGATAGCCGTGATCGCCGAGGAAGACGACGACGGTGCTCTCCCAAAGTTGGAGCCGGTCTAGCGTGGCGAGCACGCGGCCGACTTGGGCGTCCATGTAGGAGGTGCAGGCGTAGTAGGCGCGGAGAAACTCGCGGCGCTCGCGGTCGGTGAATTTGCCGAACGCCGCGCCGAGTTCGCCAAAACCAACCGCGAAGGGCGGCGCCGGCGTTTGCCCGGAGGGCGCTCCGTGGAGCATAAGCGAATCCTCCGGATAAAGGTCGAAATACTTCGCGGGCGCGACGAACGGATCGTGGGGCTTCATGAAACCGGCTCCGATAATCCACGGACGGTCACCCAGTCGCTCGATCTCGGCGCTGACGGCGCGAGCGATCTGACCGTCGGGTTGATCGTCGTCGGCGCCGGCCATCGCGCCCCAGTTGCACCAGCTCAATTTTCCCTGCGAGAGATCGCGGCCTGCGAGCTTTTCCCGCCCCAGCGGCGTCGCGGCAAACGACCGTGCGGTGTGCCACGAACGCGGCAGGTCCATCCACTTCGCGCGGAGCGCCTCGTCACTGCCCCCACCGAGGTGGAAGATCTTGCCGAAGGCGGCGGCATGGCGGCCGTCCGCTTTCAACAACTGCGGCAGCGTGACGACGTCGGGCAATCGATCACGGAGCAGCGTACGGTTGTCGGTGACGCCGGTGCGATCCGGGCGAAGACCGGTGAGGAACGAGCTGCGGCTCGCGTTGCAGACGGGATATTGCACGTAAGCGCGCTCAAAGCAGACGGCGCGCGCGGCGAGACGATCAATATTGGGCGTCTTGACGGCGGTGTTGCCGTAACACCCGAGGGTGTCGCGCAGATCGTCGACCGCAATGAGCAGGACGTTCAGTTTCGGGTGGGCCGCCGCACCAAGCAGGCGGACACCAAGGACCAAGAACAGCGCGCACAGCAGCGACCGGTGCCCGGTGCGGAACAGGAGCGGTGACCGGGGCGGGACGGAGGGGAGGTGGTGGTCAGGCATTTAAATTTTTTCCTTATTTTTCTTCCGGTCCCGCTTCGGCGACCCGGCTGCTTTCTGAGGACGCTTGCCGACCCCGTCCATCGGTTCGGTCATCTGATCGAGCCAAATGTCGTAGAGCTTCGTCAGCTCGGCGACCTTGGCGGCGTTCTGCGGTGCGAGGTCGGATTTCTCCGCCGGGTCGTTCGCAAGATCAAAGAGCTCGATCCGGGTCTGACCGCGCTGCTGGACGAGTTTCCAATCGCCGGAACGGACGGCAAACCCGCCGGCCGCGCCACCTTCGCTCCAGTAAAACGTGTCGATATGCCGCGATGTTTTCCCCGTCAGGAGCGGCAGCAGGCTTTTCCCATCGAGCGGCTTGGCCGTCGGCAACGCGACGCCGGCGGCCTCCAGCGCAGTCGGCAAGATGTCGAGCGAGCTGACCGGCGTGGCGAGAGTGCCGCCGCCTTTGAAGGCCGCCGGCCACGACACGATGAACGGCGTGCGGATGCCGCCCTCGTAGTTTTGCTGTTTGGCGCCGCGCAACGGCGTGTTCACCGCACTCATCGCCTTGGAGCCGCCGTTGTCGGTGAGAAAAACGAGCAGGGTGTTTTCCCAGAGCCCTTCTTTCTTGAGCGTGTCCACGACGCGACCGACGCCGAGGTCGAGGTGATGGAGCATCGCCATCAAGATGGCGCGGGCCTCGGTGATTTCCGGAAACTGCTTTTTGTAGCGCGCGATATCCTCGGCAGGTGCCTGTGCGGGAGAGTGGACGGCATTGTAGGCGAGATGAATGTAGAAGGGCTGTGCTTTGTATTTTTGGATGAAGACGACCGTTTCATCGGTGAGCCGCGTAGTGAGGTAGCCCTCATCCTTGATGGGCTGGCCGTTCCGATACATCGGCGAGCCCTCACTATCGTCGAGCTTGAGATAGTCGTGCGCGCCGCGGCCGAGGAAACCATACCACTCATCAAAGCCGCGGCCAACGGGACTCTGCTCGACGGTGAGACCGAGGTGCCACTTGCCGAATGCACCGCTCACGTAGCCGGCGGGTTTCAGAAATTTGGGAAAAATCGCTTCCGTCTGCGCAATGCCACGCCCGCCCTCGCCGGCGGTGTAAACGCCCGCACGCTGCTGGTAACGGCCCGTAAGCAGACCAGCGCGCGTGGGCGAGCAGACGTTGCCCGTGACGTAGCCTTGCGAAAACCACACGCTCTCGCGCGCGAGGGCATCGAGGTGCGGCGTGGAGACCTCTTTCGGGTGCTGCGGGTTAAAGCTGATGTCGGCATAGCCTTGGTCGTCGGTGAGGATGACCACGATGTTGGGCGGTCGCGCGGTCACAGCGGTCTCGAGGGCGAGGACCGAGGCGATTCTGGCTAGAAGGGTAAAGCCGCATTGGAGAACCGATTTCATCAGAAAAAATGCATGGGGGATTCGATCGTTGTGCCAGTTTTCAATTTCTCTACAGGCGCGTGCTCGGGTCGAGGTCCGGATATTTCTCCGCAGATCGGAGTTTAGGGGAAGTAACTTCGGGCTCGAGCGCGTTCCACGCCGCGAGATATTCCACCGAAGCGACCGCGATTGGACAAAAATCGCGGCCTTTCTCCGCGGCTGCGCCGAAACCGTTGCTCGAAGAATCCACCCCTGCCTCAGCGCAAATCCGGTCGGTTCGGCCGCAGGCGGAAGACGCGGCATCGGAGCAGCGGGTCAGGGGACGATCTTCGGCCGAGCCCTCCCAGCCGTCGGTCCGGCACTGATTGCACGCATGAACTCAAAGTCGCTTTCCCTTCGCCCATCCGTTTTCATCCAAACTACCCATGCGCCTCCCCTTACCCTTATCGGCCTTTATTTTCTTCGTTTTCCTATTTCCTGCTTTCGCGGCCACGTCCCGCCCGCCAAACGTCATCGTCATCTTCTGCGACGATCTCGGCTACGGCGATGTCGGCGTGTTCGGCGCCAAGGGCTATACGACGCCGCACCTTGACCGCCTTGCGCGCGACGGCGCGATGTTCACCGGTTTCCACGTCTCACAACCCGTCTGCTCCGCGTCACGCGCCGCGCTCCTCACCGGCTGCTACTCCAACCGCCTCGGCATTCATGGCGCGCTCAACCCCAAGGCCAACCACGGCCTCAACGCCGCCGAGACCACGCTCGCCGAACTCTTCAAATCGCGCGGCTACGCCACCGGCATGGCGGGCAAGTGGCACCTCGGCCACCACGCCCCGTTTCTCCCGGACCGCCATGGCTTCGACGAATTCCTCGGCATCCCGTACTCAAACGATATGTGGCCCTACCACCCCGAGGCCAAACCCGGCACCTATCCGCCGCTCCCGCTCTACGAAAACGGCCGCGTGATCGACCCCGCCGTCACGCCCGCCGCGATGGACGACTTCACCGCCCGCTTCACCGCGCGCGCCGTCTCTTTCATCGAGCGCAACCGCGCCGCGCCGTTTTTCTTCTACCTCGCCCACCCGATGCCGCACGTCCCGCTCGCCGTGAGCGCGAGGTTCAAAGGCAAATCCGGCGCCGGTCTCTACGCCGACGTGATGCTCGAACTCGATTGGTCCGTCGGCGAAATCCTCCGCGCCCTCGAGACCCACGGGCTCGACCGCGACACGCTCGTGATCTTCACCAGCGACAACGGGCCGTGGCTGAGCTACGGCGACCACGCGGGCAGCGCCGGCCCGTTCCGTGAGGGCAAGGGCACCGCTTGGGAAGGCGGCACCCGCGTCCCGTGCCTCATGCGCTGGCCCGGGAAAATCCCCGCCGGTCTCCGCAGCGACGCCACCTTCATGACCATCGACGTGTTGCCCACGCTCGCCCGCCTGATCGACGCCCCGCTGCCCGCGCTCCCGATCGACGGTCGCGACGTCTGGCCGCTCATCGTCGGCCGCCCCGACGCCGTCAATCCCCACGAGGGTTACGCCACGTGGTTCAACCAAAACGAGCTCCAGTCCGTCCTGTCCGCCGACGGCCGCTGGAAACTCGTCTTCGCCCACCGCTACCGCACTCTCGCCGGCCGTCCCGGCGGACGCGACGGTCAACCCGTAAAATACGAAACCGCCTCCCTCCCCGCGCCCGTGCTCTTCGAACTTACCCGCGATCCCGGCGAGACCACCGACGTCGCCGCCGCCCACCCCGAGATCGTTCAACGTCTCCAAACCTTCGCCGAAAAATGCCGCGCCGATCTCGGCGATTCGCTCACCGGCCGCACCGGCAAAGGCCTCCGCGAACCCGGCCGGTTCACCCAGTAACCCGACCATCAATCTTACCCGTATGCATCCGCTCCCCTTCTTCCGCTTTCTCCCCCTCTCTCTTTCGCTCCTTCTCCCCGTCTCCGCCGCCACAGGAGCCCCGGCCGCCACCCCGCCGCCCAACATTCTCTTCATCGCGGTCGACGACTTAAACGACTGGATCGGGCCGTTGCGCGGCCACCCGCAGGTCAAGACGCCGCACCTTGATCGCCTAGCCAAGCGCGGCGTCACGTTCACCAACGCCCACTGCGCCGCTCCGCTTTGCAACCCGTCCCGCGCGGCGGTCTTCAGCGGTCTCCAACCGTTTCAAACCGGCGTGCTCGCCAACGACGAAAAGACGATCCGCTCGGCGCGCCCCGATCTCGTCTTGCTCCCCCGGCACTTTCAAGAGGCCGGCTACCGCACCTTCGGCACCGGTAAACTCCTGCACCAAAAAGGCACCGGCCTCTGCGAAACGGAGTTCTACCCCGAGCAGCGCTGGAGCCCATTCACCCCCGAAGCCGTGCTCTACACCGCCGAAGAACTGCCCTCCAAGGGTTCCGCCAATCCGCAGCACCACACTGTCCTCAAGGGTCGGCCCGTTGTCCTCCCGCTCAACCGCATGCCCAGCGACCGGGCCGCCGCTTCTCGCAACGGAGAGTCCTTCGACTGGGGTCCGGTCGATGTGGACGACGCCGATTTGGGCGACGGCCAAATCGCCGACTGGGCCGTGCAGCAAATCCGCACCCAGGCGAAAACACCCGCACAGCCTTGGTTTCTCGCCGTCGGCTTTTATCGCCCGCACATCCCGCTCTTCGCTCCGAGAAAATACTTCGATCTCTACGCCGGCCTCGACATCCAACTCCCCCTCACCAAAGCCGACGACCTCGCCGACCTCAGCGACACCGGCCGCCAGTGGGCCCGCGATCCCGTCACCGCCGGCTCCCACGCGTCCGTCGTGAAACACGGCCAATGGAAGGCCGCCGTCACCGCCTACCTCGCGTGCGTCTCGTTCATCGACGCCCAAGTCGGGAAACTCCTCGACGCCCTCGACGCGAGCCCCGCCGCCGCCAACACCGTGATCGTCTTCTGGGGCGACCACGGCTGGCACCTCGGTGAAAAAGAACACTGGGGCAAATGGACCGGCTGGCAGCGCTCCACCCGTGTACCGCTGCTGATCGCACCTCCGATGAGCGGCTCGACCGCGAATTTCCCCCGCGGTGCAACCTGCGCCGATCCCGTCGGCCTGATCGATCTTTACCCCACGTTGATCGACCTGTCCGGCATCGCCGCCCGCCCCGGTCTCGCCGGTACATCGCTCGCGCCGCTGCTGAAAAACCCGCCGACCACCTCCGGGCGCCATATTCTGACCAGTTTCGACGTCGGCAATTTCGCAGTGACCGGTGCCCACTGGCGCTACCTCCGCTACGCCGACGGCAACGAAGAACTCTACGACTCCGTCAACGACCCGCACGAATGGACCAACCTCGCCGGCCGCCCAGAGGTGCGTGCGATCCAGCAAATGATGGCGGCCAAGATTCCGGTCCTTCCCGCCAGCCCGTCGGATGCTTCCACTCCGCCCGCCAAATCCAGCCGCAAGAAAAAGAACGCCTCGCCCTGAGCTCGGCTTTCCTCACACCGATTTTTCGCCCTCCGCTCCCCCCCCCCCACCTCCCCTCGCATGAAGGCCCACCTTCTTCTCTCCCTCTCGCTTTCCCTCCTTCTCTCCTTTTCCGCGACGGCTGCCACCACGGCGGAGCCAAAACCGGACCGGCTGACGACCTACAAAACCGCAAACGGCGTCGAACTAAAATTGCACGTCTTCGAACCGATGGGCCTCCAGCCCTCAGACCGACGGCCCGCCATCGTCTTCTTTTTCGGCGGCGGCTGGAACAGCGGAGAGGCGAAGCAATTTTATCAGCAGGCCCGAGCCCTCGCGGATCAGGGAATGGTCGCTTTTTCCGCCGACTATCGGGTGAAGAGCCGCAACCAAACCACACCCTTTGAGTGCGTGCTGGACGGCAAGTCGGCGATCCGCTGGGTGCGCCAGCACGCCGCCGCACTGGGCGTCGATCCCGAGCGCATCGCCGCCGCCGGCGGTTCGGCCGGGGGGCACGTCGCCGCCAGCGCCGGCTTGGGACTCGGGGGCGAGGAACCGGCCGAAAACGCACAAATCAGCTCTGTGCCCAACGCCCTGATTCTCTTCAACCCCGTGCTCGACACCACGGAGCAGGGTTACGGCGCGAGGAACTTCAAGCCCCACCAGCAAACCGCTCTCTCGCCCAGTCACCACGTGCGCAAGGGACTCCCGCCAACAATCCTTTTTCACGGCACGGCGGACACCACGGTACCTTTCGAAAACGCCGAGCGGTTCACCCGGCTCATGACCGCAGCGGGCAACCCCTGCACGCTCGTGCCGTTCGAGGGGAAGGGCCACGGCTTCTTCAACGGAAAACTCTCCCGCCCCTCAAGCGACGGCGTTGATTACAATCTCACAGTGCTACGGACGATCGAATTTCTGACCGCGCGCGGCTATATAGCCGCCAAACGCTAAGGCGTCGTCCCCCCAAATCTTCCCATGCACCCGCTCCGTTTCCTTCGCCATCTCCCCTTCTCTCTTTCCTTCCTGCTCTCCCTCTCTGCGGCCGCCGCGCCCGCCGCCAAGCCCAACTTCATCGTCATTCTCTCAGACGACCAAAGCTGGGTGGGCACTTCGCAGCGCATGATCCCGGGCAACCCCGAGACGGCCAGCGACTATTTCCGCACCCCCAACATCGAACGGCTCGCCGCCCAGGGCATGGTATTTTCGAGCGGCTACTCGCCCGCGCCGTTTTGCTGTCCCACGCGGCGGAGTTTGCAAGTTTCGCAGACGCCCGCGCGGCACGAGTATCAAGCCGACCGCGAAGGCTGGCCCGCCGTCTATCGCCAGCAGTTAAACATCCCGCGTATGCTCAAGGCGGCCGATCCTCGCTACCGCACGGCGCACTTCGGCAAATGGGATCATCGCTACGACAAGGTAACGCCCGCCGACCAGGGCTACGATGTGAGCGACGGCCCGACGGGTAACGCCGACGGCAACGGTCTGGGCAACGGCTCCGGGCCCGGCAGCAAAACCGGCAAGACCTCCGAGCTTCCGGATCCAAAACTGGTCGACAGCCTCACCGCCCGGGCGGGTGCGTTTATGGAGGAGCAGGCGCGCGCCGGCCGGCCGTTCTATTTGCAGGTATCGCATTACGCGGTGCACCTCGACATCCAACACAGCGCCGCGGCGATGGCGCGGACCGATTCGCTCCGGCCGGGAAAAAAGCACAATCTGGCGACCTTCGCCGCGATGACCGACGATCTCGACGCGAGCATCGGCCGGCTCATGGAAAAAGTCCGCGCGCTCGGGCTGCTCGAAAACACCTACATCTTCTTTCTCTCCGACAACGGCGGGCGCGGCAGCCTTCCCGACAGCAAGGATCTTGGGCTCGGTTTGAACCACCCGCTGCGCGGCGCAAAATCAAACCTGTATGAAGGCGGCATCCGCGTGCCCTTCATCGTGGTCGGGCCCGGCGTGAAGGCCGGCAGCGTGAGCGAGGTGCCCGTCACCGGCCTCGATTTCCTTCCCACCATGGCCGAACTCTCCGGTTACCCGGCCCCGCTGCCCGCGACCATCGACGGCGGCAGCATGACCTCCGTGTTGCGCAATGCCGGCGCGGGCGAAGTGAAACGCCAACGGCCTTACTTGATCTTCCATCAGGCAGTCGACCGCGCCCCGCAGTCCGCCCTGCGCTGGGGCGATTTGAAATTGGTGAAAACCTGGAAGACGGGAAAACTCGAGCTGTTCGACCTCTCGAAAGATCTCGGCGAAGCCCGCGATCTTTCCGGCACTATGCCGGAAAAAACCAAGGAACTCGACCGGGCCCTCACGACCTTCCTCACCGACGTCAAGGCGACGACCTTGCAGACGAAAGCCGGCAAGGAGGAATAACCTCACCGGGCGCACTCGACTCGGCCTCCCCTCACCGCTGGGGCCTTGGGCTAAATCCGGAGCGCCGCTCATCTCATCATCCAACTCCGAATCCAAATTGCTCCACTTCCCGATGAAAATCCCCTTCTCCCCGTCTCTCCTTCTCTCCGTCTCTCTGTCCCTCCTGCTCTCCCTCTCCGCGACAGCCGCTACCGCGGCCACCAAGCCCAACATCCTCATTCTCTTCGCCGACGATCAGCGCGCCGACACCATCGGCGCCCACGGCAACGCTCACATCAAGACGCCCGTCATCGACGGCCTCGTGCGCGACGGCACGAGCTTTCGGCGCAACTACGTGATGGGCGGCAACAGCGGCGCCGTCTGCGTGCCCAGCCGCGCCATGCTCATGACCGGCAAGACGTGGTTCGCGATGAATACCGCCACCCTCGCCGGCGAGAAACTCCTGCCCGAACTCTTCGGCGAACACGGCTACACCACTTTCGGCACCGGCAAATGGCACAACGGCCAGCCCTCGTGGCTCCGCGCGTTCCAAAAGGGCGAGCGCATCATGTTCGGCGGTATGTCGGACCACGAAAAAGTTCCCGTCCGCGATCTCGGCCCCGACGGCAAACTCACCGAGCAACGCATCGGCGAGAAATTCTCCACCGAACTGTTCGCCGATGCCGCGATCCGCTTCCTTGAGCAACACGACCCCGCGTCGGGTGCGAAACCGTTCTTCTGTTACGTCGCCTTCACCGCGCCCCATGACCCGCGCCAACCGCCGCCCGGCTTTCCCGCCGACTACACGTCGCGCCCGCCGCTCCCGCAGAATTTCTTGCCCCAGCTCCCCTTCGACAATGGCGCCATGACCGGCGGCCGCGACGAAAACCTCGGCGCTTGGCCGCGCACCGAGGCGATGATCCGCGACCAGCTCGCCGAATACTACGCGATGGTCGAACACATGGACGCCCAGATCGGCCGCATCCTCGCCGTGCTCAAGACCCGCGGACTCGCCGAGAACACGATCATCGTCTACGCCGCCGACAACGGACTCGCCCTCGGCAGCCACGGCCTCCTCGGTAAACAAAACGTCTTCGAGCACTCGATGCTCACTCCCCTTATCCTCGCTGGCCCCGGCGTGCCCAAAGGCAAATCCACCGCCGCCTTCACCTATCTCTTCGATCTCTTTCCCACGCTCTGCGAACTCGCCGGCGTGCCCGCGCCCGCCGGTATTTTCGGCGAAAGCCTCCGCCCGCTTTGGGACGGCTCCAAGTCGAGCCTCCGCGACACCGTCTTCTTGCCTTACATCCAAATCCAACGCGCCGTGCGCGACGAGCGCTGGAAACTCATCCGCTACCCCAAGCTCGGCTTCAGCCAGCTCTTCGACCTGCAAACCGATCCCGACGAGATGCGCTCCGTCTACGACGACCCCGCCCACGCCGCCCACATCACGCGCCTCACCGCCGCGATGAAGACCTGGCAGCAAAAAGTCGGCGATACCCTCGTCCTTAACACCGGCAGCACCCCGCCCCCAAAGATTGATCTCACCGGCAAAGCCCGCCAAACCGACCAATGGCAACCAGAGTGGATCGTCAAAAAATACTTCGCCCCGGCCAAGTAGCGCTCCGCTTCACCCGCCGGAGAAGAAAGTGGGGCCAACACCAACGCCCTTCGATCAACCGCCTGTCATCACGAGAGGCGCAACGCCGAAGCACTCCGACTGAATTGCCTCGGCGCGCTTCGCGCACCTGCCAGTGAACTCATCGGGTTTGTCCTCGCGAGCCCGGCTTGGCGGGCGCGGCAATCCAGCTACCAAACTACGGCCACCAAATCCGAGACGGGATAATCTCTCGCTTGCCCGCGCCATGGGCTGGGCTCACGTTCCGGGCCAAAATTCATGTCGTTTCCCACTCTTCCCGCGCTTCTCGCTTCCCGCGACCTACCTCCGGCCGAGCTCGCCCGAGACCCGGCCGCCGCCGTGCTCCGCATCTACGCGTGGATGCACGTCGCCCGCACCGGCGACAACCGCATCCTCGACCTCTTTCGCCAAGGCTTGATCAAGGGCACGGTCACCGGCGGCCAAGGCAACGAGGGCCTCATCGTTCCGCTCGCCCTCCTCGCCGACAAGGCCACCGACGTCATCTCGTTTTCGCACCGCGGCTTTGGCGGTCACCTTGTCTGGAGCGGCCATCTCTGCGACCACCTCAACCAATACTTCGCCAACGCCGGCAGCCCCACAAAAGCCCGCGAGGGCAACATCCACCACGGCGACCCGGCCGCCCGCTCGTTGCCCATGATCAGCCACCTCGGCGCCATGCTCAGCAACGTCGCCGGCCTGACCGATTCGCAGCGCCGCCTCGGCCGCCCCGCCGTCGGCTTCGCATTCTTCGGCGACGGCGGTTCCAGCACCGGCGACATCCACGAGACCCTCAACCTCGCCTCGCTCCTCTCGCTCCCCGTCCTCTTCGTCATCGAGAACAACCGCTACGCCTACTCGACGCCTACCTCCGAGCAGTTTGCCCCCGACACCGAGCTTTGGCGCCGCGCCGCCGGTTACGGCATGGAAGGCTTCGCCATTGATACCACGATCGACGTCGCCGCCACCGCGCAGACGCTCGCCGCCGCCATCGAAAAAGTCCGGCAAACCTCGCGCCCGCTCCTCATCGAGGCCCACACGCTGCGCCTCCGCGGCCACGCCGCCTATGACACCTGCGACTACCTCCTCCCCGGCGAATCCGACGGCTTCTTCGCCCGCGACCCGCTCCCGAAATTCCGCGCCCAACTCGTCGCCGCCCATGGCGCCGCCCGCCTCGACGCCATCGACGCCGAGCTCAACGCCTGGATCGAAGCCTGCATCACCGTCTCCCTCGCTGTCCCCCGCCCCGCCGCCGACGCCGCCGCGATGCTCGCCGATGTCTTCGCCCCGGAAAGCGCACCACTTCCCTGGCAGCCCACCCCCGCCGCTCCCGAAAATCTCAACAACGCCCAAGCCATCAATCTCGGTCTGCGCAAAATCCTCACCGAGCGCCCCGAGTCGCTCATCCTCGGCCAAGACATCGGCACCTACGGCGGCGCCTTCAAAGTCACCGAAGGTCTGCTCGCCGCCTTCGGTCGCCCCCGCGTGTTCAACACCCCGCTCGCCGAGAGCGCCTGCACCGGTTACGCCGTCGGCCTCGCGCTCAACGGGCACCGCCCCATCGAGGAGTTTCAGTTCTCCGATTTTGTCACCGAGGCCGCCACGCAGATCACACTCAACGCCGCCACCTACCACTTCCGCTCCGGCGCGGCCGTCCCCCTCGTCTTCCGCCTCCCCACCGGCGGCGGCCTCACCTTCGGCTCCTTCCACTCGCAGGAGCTCGACTCCTTCCTGCTCGCGATGCCCAGCCTCAAGGCCCTCTACCCGAGCACGCCGCAAGACGCCTTCAACGCCTTGCTCGCCGCTTACGAGGACAACAACCCGGTGATCCTCTTCGAGCACAAGGCCCTCTACCGCCGCGGCAAAGCCCCCGTCGCCTGGGACGCCAACTACCGCGACATCTGGTCGCCGAAAAAACTTCGCACCGGCGATTACGCGACGCTCATCACCTACGGCGACATGGTCCACCTCGCCGAGGCCGCCGCCGACTATCTGGCCGCCGAATACGAGATCACGCTCGAACTCTTCGACCTCCGCGCCCTCGCCCCGCTGCGCCTCGACACGATTGAAGCCTCCCTCCAACGCACCGGCCGCCTCATCGTCCTCCACGAAGGCCGGCGCACCCACGGCTTCGGCGCCGAGCTCGTTGCCCGCCTGACCGAAAAGCACTTTTCCTCGCTGAAGGTGGCCCCCTTGCGCATCGCCTCCCTCGACCTCCCGGTCCCCTTCGCCCCCGAACTCGAACAAGCCTTCCGCCCCACCAAAGACAAAATCATCGAGCGCATCACGGAGTGGATGGGGTGAGCGAGCTGCCGATTTCGCCGTTACCAATCATATGCCGTACATCGAGATCATCACCAAGATCCGATCGCCTAACACCATCGTTTTCGATCTTTCGCGGAGTATTGACGCCCACCAAGCAACCCAGACCAGCCGCAACGAGCGCGCCGTCGCCGGACGCGTTACCGGCCTAATCGAAATGGGAGGAGACGTGACGTGGGAGGCGACTCACTTTGGCGTTCGACAGAAACTCACCAACCGAATCGTGCAGATGGATCGGCCACGCCATTTCCGCGACTCGCTCGTTAGCGGTGCGTCCAAGCGGTTTGACCACGATCATTTCTTCGAGAGCACATCTCAGGATAGCACCACGATGCGCGACATCTTTGACTATACTTCGCCCCTTGGCTTTCTAGGTGTGATTGCCGACTCGCTCTTCCTTTGCAGCTACATGCGCCGTCTCTTGGAAGAGCGAAACGAAATCATCAAGCGCATCGCCGAATCTGGAGACTATGGGAAGTATCTATCCACCTCGTATACCGCCTAAGAATCGTCCGTCACCCATGCCCGCCAAGAAACCAATCTTCTCTGGCTTCACCAAAGCCTGATTCCGGCCGTCATGCACGCACCCTCTGCCAATTATCTTTCCGGGCTGCTGATCGAGCTCTGCAAACAACCCGCCGAGACCGGCTGGCTGGAGTTCAAGGAGAACAACGACTCACCCGAGGACATCGGCGAATATCTCTCCGCGCTCAGCAACACCGCTGCACTCCTCGGCAAGGCCCAAGCTTACCTTGTCTGGGGCGTGCGCGATGCTACTCACGAGATCGTCGGCACCACCTTTCGCCCTTCGCTCGCCAAGAAGGGCAACGAGCACCTCGAAAGCTGGCTCACCCGCCTCCTCGATCCCAAGTTTCATTTTCGCTTTCACGAGTTCACGCACGCGGGAAAGCCCATCGCCTTGCTGGAAATACCGCGTGCCTCCCATCGCCCCACCCAGTTTCAAGGCATCGACTACATCCGCGTCGGCTCCTGCCGGAAAAAACTCAAAGACCATCCGCAACTCGCCAAGGATCTCTGGCGCGTCTTCGATACCACGCCGTTCGAGGAACTGATCGCCGTCGCTCACGTGGACGACGCCACGGTCCTCTCGCTGCTCGACTACCCATCCTACTTCGAGCTGCTCCAGCAGCCCCATCCCGAAGACCGCGCCAAGATCCTTGCCCGCCTCGCCGACAGCCGCCTCATCGTCGCCAATCCCGCCGGCCAGTGGGACGTCACCCGTCTGGGCGCGATCCTCTTCGCCCGTGACCTCGATGAATTCCCCGCCCTTGCCCGCAAAGCCGTCCGCGTGATCGTTTACGAGGGCAAAGGCCGACTCAAAACCCTCCGCGAGGAAGTCGTCCGCAAAGGCTACGCCACCGGTTTCACCCAGCTCATAGAACTCCTCCGCGCCCTCTTGCCCCGCTCCGAATCCGTCGGCGCGGCCCTCCGCCGCGCCGTGCCTACATACCCGGAGGACGCCATCCGCGAACTCATCCCCAACGCCCTTATCCACCAAGATTTTTCCGTCACCGGAAGCGGCCCCATGATCGAGATTTTTTCCGACCGCCTGGAGATCACCACTCCCGGCGCTCCCCTCGTCAGCCCCGACCGCTTTCTCGACACCCCGCCCCGGTCCCGCAATGAAGCCCTCGCCTCCTTCATGCGTCTCGCCGGCATCTGCGAAGAGCGCGGCAGCGGCATCGACAAAGTCGTCGCCGCCACCGAACGCCTTCAACCCCCCGCTCCCCTCTTTGAGAAACCCGACGGCTTCACCCGCGCCGTCCTCTTCGCCCACAAACCGCTGCGCGCGATGACCCGCTCCGAACGCGCCCACGCCTGCTACCTCCACGCCAGCCTCCGCTACGTCGAACGCGATCCCATGACCAACTCCAGCCTTCGCGCCCGCTTCGGCATTGCGGAGCAAAACAGCGCCACCGTCTCCCGCATCATGCGCGAAGCCATGGAAGACGGCCTCATCAAACCCTACGACCCGAACCAAGGTCGTAAATACGCCCGCTACATCCCCCACTGGGCCTAAATCTTATTTGATGGATTCGCCAGCCGCAGTCTTCGACCAGCGCCTCACATCACATAACCCTTTTTATATTAATATTCTGCAAACCCCGATCTTATTTGACGGTTAATTGATCGGCCCACTCCTTCGCCCCGCCAATCTTCCCCGCTCCGATGCCTCCCCAATCAAAAATCGAAAATCGAAAATCCAAAATCCCGACCCCCGCCCGCTGGTCCCGCATCAAACTCTTCGCCATGGACGTCGATGGCATCCTCACCGACGGTACCGTCCTCATCTCCTCCGACGGCACCGAGGCCAAGCGCTTCTCCATTCTCGACGGCCTCGGCCTCGCTCGCCTCCGCGACACCGGCTTCCCCCTGGCCTGGATCTCCGGCCGCGCTTCCGG
>SXGQ01353813.1_pt1 | contig 20678 bp, 17 predicted proteins | sample 3178371 | NCBI WGS metagenome assembly SXGQ01 (sample SAMN11356859, study PRJNA531348) | freshwater metagenome | isolation source: freshwater sample F1-20 | place: China: Fuxian Lake, Yuxi | collected 2017-12-25 | reverse complement strand
GGTGACGATGACGATGGTGTAGTCGCGGCGGAGCTCGAGGATCAGTTCCTCGATCCGCATCGTGGCGATGGGATCCAGCGCCGAGGCCGGCTCGTCCATCAGGAGGATGCGGGGACGGATGGCGATCGCGCGCGCGATGCAGAGCCGTTGTTGCTGCCCCCCGGAAAGCTCCAGCGCGTTGCGGTCCAGGCGGTCCTTAACCTCGTCCCAGAGCGCCGCAGCCCGGAGGGATTGCTCCACGATCCTGTCCTGCTCCACCCGGTTGCGGATTCCCTGCAGCCGCAGCCCGTAGACCATGTTAGCCCGGATCGACATCGGGAACGGATTCGAGCGTTGGAAGACCATCCCCACCTGCTTGCGCAGTTCGATGACATCGACGCCGTCGTCCAGGATGTCCTGCCCCCCGATCTGGCATCGCCCCGTGACGCGGACCGCCGGGATGAGGTCGTTCATCCGGTTGAAGCAACGGAGCAGGGTAGACTTGCCGCATCCGGAGGGGCCGATGAGGGCCGTGACCTGACGCTCCGGGATCGACAGGGAAACGTTCCTCAGGGCTGGGGTCTCCCCGTAGAACAGGCAGAGGTTCTCCGTCTGGACCGCGGGGATGGAGACCGTCGGGGATGCCTCGGAATCCATGACATCCCGGGCGGGCAGTGGTCGGGCGTGGGTGTTGTCCATGGTCTCGGATCTCAGGCGGCATCCCGCAGGTTCCGCCGCAGGCGGCTTCGGAGCAGGATCGCCCCGGCGTTGAGCGACAACGTCAGAATCAACAAGGCCAAGACCGTGGCATAAAGGATCGGAGCCGTCTGGTCGACATTGGGCGACTGGGTGGCGAGCACGTAGACATGATACCCGAGGTCCATGAACTGGTCCGTCAGACGGCCCGGGAGTTCCGCCGTGTAGTAGGCCGCCCCGGTGAAGAGGATCGGGGCCACCTCGCCCGCCGCCCGGCCCACGGCGAGGATCCCGCCGGTTAGGATGCCCGGCAACGCCTGGGGCAGGACGATCCTCCAGACCGTCTGGAGCTTCGTGGCACCCAGGGCCAGGCTGGCCTCGCGGAGTCCGGACGGGATCGAACGGAGCGACTCCTCGGTGGCGACGATCACGACCGGAAGCGTCATGACCGCGAGGGTGAGGGACGCCCAGAGGAGCGAAGGCCGACCGAACTCCGGCGTGCCGGAACCCGAGAGCCCATCGAGTCCGCGACCGAGGAAATTGACGAAGAATCCCAGCCCGAAGAGCCCGAAGACGATCGACGGGACGCCCGCGATGTTGCTGATCGCGGACCGGATCCCCCGGGTGAACGGGGAGGTCGGGTCGGCGTATTCGGACAGGTACACGGCGGTGACCACGCCGAAAGGCATCACGAAGACGGTCATGATCAGGACCCTCAGCGTGGTACCCACGATCATCGGCAGGATGGCGGCCGAGTTGACGTCGAAGAAGTCCCGCCGCGGGACGGTCGACACGAACCGCCACGAGAAGGCGGGGACCCCTTTGGAGAGGATGGTCATCAGCAGAACTCCAAGGAAGGAGAGGAGCACGAGGGTGGCGAGCCCGGTCAGGGCAATACCGGCCATCCCCGTGGAACCTCCTTGTCGGCCAAGGAGTCCGGATCCGGTGCGTGGGATCATGCCTGGCCCTCCAGTCGACGCCGGAGGCGTCGGACAATCCGATCCCCCAGGAGATTGGTCACGAAGGAGATCGCGAACAGGAGTGTCCCCAGCAGGAACAGCATCCGGTAATGGCCCCCACCGGAAACAGCCTCGGCCATCTCCGCGGCGATGGTGGCGGTCATCGACCGGGTGGAATCGAAGAGGCTCCATGAGAGCGTGCTCGCGTTGCCGCTGGCCATCAGCACGACCATCGTCTCACCCAGGCAACGTCCGAACCCCAGGATTGTCGCCGCCACGACCCCCGGCAGAGCCGAGGGCAGGACGATCTGCCAGGCGGCCTGCCATGGCGAGGCCCCGAGCGCCAGGGAGGCCTGGACATATCCCCGGGGAACACTCGTGAGGGAGTCCTCGGCGATCGTGAAGATCAGAGGCACGGCGGTGAGACCCAGACCGATCCCCGCCACGAGCGCGTTGAGGCGGAACTGGTAGCCCAGCAGCGACTGGAGGGCACCGGACAGCACGAGCATGCCGAACACCCCGAGAACTACCGAGGGGATCCCGGCCAGCAGCTCGATCGCCGGCTTGACCCATTCGCGCACCCGAACCGGCGCGAGCTGGCTGACGTACAGGGCAGCCCCGAGCGAGAAGGGCACCGCGAACAGGAGACCCACCAGGGTCACCTTGAGGCTGCCGACCACCAGGGGTACGATGTTGTACTTGTGGACCGTGCCCACCGGCTGCCAGACAAATCCCGGCCGCGCGTAGCCGGTCCACTGTCGAGGGAGGACGAGATGACGCCAGCGCGCCGTGTTCACCTGCGCATCAGGATCCGCCCGGAACGCCTCCGGAATGTCACGGAAGCCTTCCTCACGCGCCTCCATCAACGCCACCAGCGTCTCGCGGTCCATGCCCTTGAACTGGTCCGGCGACAGCTCGAGATAGGATCGCAGCGTGTCGCTCGGGATCGAGTCGATGTCCTTCGACGGGAGGATGGGCTGAACGAGTGCGGTGTTCACTCGTCCGAGGATGACCGGCAGGGCCTCGCGGCCCACGAAGACTAGGATCAACACCATCAGCCCGATCGTGGAGAGTCCGACGCCTTGGATCACCTTCTCGACGATCCACTCTCCGGGCCGGGCGCGATGGCCACGACGCAACCCCATCCACCCGGAATTCTGGACCGCAGGGGAGTAGTGGGAGGAATGCACGGGATGACAGGAGGAAGGTTTTTGCGCAGCGGCCTGGGTCAGGCAAGCCGCCAGCCGAAGGAAACGTCAGTCCCGCCGGACCGGCAGCGGGTAGTAGCCGACATCCCGGACCAGCGACTGGCCCTCCGGTCCGCGGATCCACGCGAGGTAGTCGGAGACCTCGGCCCGGTCGGTCGAGGGATTCACGTAGCAGTAAAGATAGCGGGACACCGGGTATTCGCCTGAATGCACCGTCCTTTCGTTCGGCTCCACCGCGACCGCACCCCGGGTCGGGGCGATCCAGAGTGTCTTGGCACCCGCCCCATACGCGGCTCCTCCGTAGCCGATGCCATGCCGGTCCCGACCCACGGCCTGGATCACCTGGGCTGTTCCCTGGAGGGTCTGGGTGGTGGGTGGGAAATCCCGTCCCGACAGCACCCGATCCTTGAAGAACTCATAGGTCCCGGAACTGCTCTCCCGACTATACAGTGTGATCGGGGCGTCAGCCCCCCCGAGGTCCTTCCAGTTGGTGATGCGGCCGGTGAACACCTCCATCAGATCCTCCAGGCTCAGCTCCCGGATCGGATTCGACGGATTCACGTAGACGCTGAGACCGTCCATCGCGACCGGATGCTCTGCCGGCCGCTTGCGGAAGATCCGGATGCAGGCCTCAAGTTCGCGGGCCTTCATCCGGCGCGAGGCCGTGCAGATGTCGGTCGTCCGGTTCTGCAACGCCGCAAACCCGGTCCCGGTCCCGCCACCCGTCACCTGGATCCGGACACCCGGATGCCCGGCCATGTACGTCTCGGCCCACCGCTGAGCCAGAACCACCAGGGTGTCCGAACCCTTGACGGTGATCTCGCCGGCCATCAATCGGCCCACAAGACCCATCAAACCCATCCCCAACAGCACTCGAACCAAAAAAGTCACCCTTCCCCCCAATTCAGAGAATGCATGTTCCAATCTGCTTCCAGCCTCGTAACGACGAGGTGACAACCTCGACCCAGACGACAACGTCACCCGCCGGTCAATAGTTCCACTGGGCTTGGAACTCGATACGGCTGGCCCCCTGGACGTCGGCATAAGGGGCCTGGCTGGTGTTGGTCCGGTCGAAGGTCCAGGTGTACTGCACGGACAGCTCGAGGTCGGTCCACGGGAGGTACTCGAATCCGAAATCGAGCTCATTGACGTACTCGAACGGCGCGTTGCTCCCGAACTTCCGCCCACCCTGGTAGTAATGCCAGCGGGTGTAGGGGAACAGCTTTCCGCTGCCCGCCCCGATCTGGTAGTTGGCCTGGAGGTAGCCGCCGTTCAGCCATCCGGAGGTGATCTGCGAGAAGTCATAACTCAAGCGTGGACCCGTGCCGATGTTCCACTCTGCCTCGATCCCGAACGGCTGCGGATACCACACCGCCGTCGCGGCGACCCGGCGATCCATGACCCCGTCGCTATCGAACCGGGGCGTCACCGGCCTCCCGTTGTAGGAGATGGTCTGGACCGACGGCACATACCGTCCCAGATACCCTTGGATGCCCACCTCAAAGAACTGGCCGTTGTCGAACTTGAACGGGTAATCGGCCCGGGCCAGCCAGTACGGGAAGCCATTGAGATCGGGCTTGTTGGGTCCCTGCCCGTTGTAGGCACCGATTGAAAACACACCGTAATCCCCGGATCCCTTGAGTCCGGAATGAACCAATTCATCGAACCGGTGACGGGCCTCTTCCGATGCGTACATGGCAAACGCCCCGATGTCCCGTTCGCCCTCGATGGCCGAATTGATCGAATCCGGCCGTTCCATCGGGGATCGGTTCTGGCTCGACTGCATGTTCACCCATCCATACGGGACCTTGGACTGTCCCAACCGGAACCACAGCTCCCGGGAATCGGTCGGATGGATATCGGCATAGAGGTCGCGCAACTGCAAACCCGCCGAGGAACCACCACCGCTGGCTACGTTGGCGAAGGCATCCACCTGGGTATACAGCGACAGGTGGCGCGAAACGTCACCCGACATCCTAAGCCGGGCACGGCGGATGGTGAAGAGCGACGTGGGACTCACCGAGGGATCGTTCGGGACGTTCAATCCGTCGGCCTCCTCGTTCAGCAGAGCGGTGACCCGGAGCTGCGAGTACCCACCCACGTGGAACTTCTGGTGCCACTTCTCATTCTCCTTCGGGATGGCAGCATCAGCAGCTTTTGCCACGGCATTGGTCGACGAGGATGTCTCCGCAACGACCGGGACAACGACAACCCCCGCGTTCGCCGGAGTATTGGTGGACACCGCCGGCACCGTCGCAGCCACACTGGCAGGGCTCTCGGCAAGTTTTCCCGAGCCCTCAGGCGACCCGGCCATGTTCATGAGTAGGTGATACTCCTCTGGGCTGATCGAGCCCCGGTCCCTCAGGATCTTGAAGAGTTGGAGCATCGCGGGATCCGGCGCCGCCCAGCCCGACTGTGCCGCCAGAACCAACCCAAGGAGCCCACCCACCCACCGCGCCAGACCCGGAATGGTCGTCCAGAACAACCGAGCCGTCACAGAATCGACACCCGTCACCGAACCGGCACCCTTTCGCCTCCCCACTGTCATCAACAGGTCTGATGAACACCTAACGGGGTTCGTTTCTGGGACCTGGGGTGGTTTTGGACTCACAGAGGATGCAAAGGCAGCGCCCTGAGGGTTCCGATCTGGAGTCCGAAATGTTACTTTCCGGTTACGTGCTCCAGTGACGGATGAGTCTCGGCCCCGTTTCAGACGTGCAACAGCTGGACTTGTCACGGAGTCGTGACACACGCGACATATAACCGACACCCGTGACCTAAGATCCTCGCACCGATGAGTCCGACATCCTACGGCACAGTCCTGCTCTCGCTGGGACTGGGAGTGGCCCTGATGACGCCCGTCTGGGCGGCCGAGCCCTCGCTGAATTCGACCCGCGAGACGGTGGCCCAATGGGTCCAGACCCAGCAGCTGATTTCCAAGACCCGCAGCGATTGGGAGGCCGACCGGGAACTCCTCCAGCAGTCCAAGGCCCTGTTCGACCGCGAGCTTAAGGCTGTCCAGGACGAGATGGGCAAGCAGAGCACGAACAGTTCCGTAGCCGATGCCGAGCGGCTGAAGGCCGAGACGGAGCTCAAGCGAGCCAATCAGGCCCTCGAGCGAGCCAAGGTGGCCGCCGCGGCCCTCGAAGCCGAGGTGAGGACCCTCCTCCCACTGCTCCCAGCGGCGGTCCTGTCCACCGCCCAGCCCCTGCTCAACAAGCTTCCAGCCGACCCCAACAACACCAAGGCCGCCCCGACGGAGCGCATCCAGACCCTCGTGTCGCTCCTCAACGAGATCGACAAGTTCAACAACGCCGTGACGGTCTTCACCGAGAAGCGGAAGGGCCCCAATGGCGAGGAGGTCTCGGTGGAAACCGTCTATGCCGGACTCGGGGCCGCCTACTTCGTGAACGAGTCCGGGGACTTCGCCGGACACGGTCGTCCGGGTCCACAGGGCTGGGACTGGACCCTCGATCCCAAGCTCGCCGATCCCGTCCGCGAGGTGATTCGAATCTACCGCAACGAGCGCACCGCACGCTTCGTGAGCCTTCCTGCCACCGTCGAATGAGCCCGCTTTTCAATCCCATGTCCTTCCGTCCTCTCCATGCCCTCGCCCTGGGGGTGACCCTCTCGCTGGGAACCCTCGCCGCGGAGGCCGACCTCACCGGCCTTGCCAACGGGGCTCAGTCTGACCTCCAGAAGTCCCTGGCGACACTTGCCGAGGTCCGACAGCAGATCGAGGCCGAGCGGGTCCCGATGGGACGCGAGATCAACGACCTCGAGCAGCGCCTCGCCGACCAGCGGGCCGAGCTCGCGAAAGCCCAGCGGTTCCAGGAAAACCAGCTCGTCGAGCTCAACGCCCTCAAGGCGGAGGCCAAGCGCCGGGCCGACGAGGTCGGCTACATCGACTCCCTCCTGACCGAGTACACCCGGGCGTTCCGGTCGCGTCTCAACTTCGCTGAGGAGTCCAAGTACCTGCCCGCCGTAGAGGCGGCCGAGAAGGCGGCCGTTGCGCCCGACCTCGCGCCCGCGGACCGGATCGAGCGCCGCACCGCCATCCTCAAGACCGCCCTGGGACGCGGGCGCTCCGCGCTGGGCGGTGAGATTTTCGAGGGACGCGCCCTCGACCGTCAGGGACGGGTCCAGAAGGGCAAGATCGTCCTCATCGGCCCCATCGCCCTTTTCGCCGACACCGCAGGCACCACGGCCGGATTGCTGCAGATGGAGCTGAACAAGTCCGACCCCACCGTCATCGCCATCGACCCCGAGACGGAGACCGCCACCCGGGAGCTGGTGAACACCGGCAAGGGCAGGATCGCCCTCGACCCCACGCTCGGGAACGCCTTCAAACTGAGTGCGATGGAGGAGACGCTCTTCGAGAAGATCAAACACGGTGGCTGGGTGATGGCCCCGCTCCTGATCCTCGGATTTGCCACCGCCATCGTGGCGCTGGTGAAGTGGATCCAGCTGTCCCGGGTCCGCCTCGCCACGGAGAAGGATCTCCAGACGGTGCTGCAACACCTCGGGAAGGGTGACCAGCCCGGCGCCCTCGCCCACGCCCGCTCGATCTCCGGCCCATCCGGTGAACTGCTCTCCGCCGCGGTCGAACACTCCGACGAGAAGAAGGAGTACATCGAGGAGGTCATGTACGAGAAGATGCTCGGTTGGCGGATCCGGCTCGAACGGGGTCTTCCCTTCCTCGCGCTCACCGCCACCACCGGACCGCTCTTCGGCCTCCTTGGCACCGTCATGGGCATGATCGCCCTCTTCAAGCTCATCTCCAGTTTCGGCAGCGGCGATCCCAAGGTGCTGGCCTCCGGCATCTCCGAGGCCCTCATCGCCACCGCCTCGGGCATGATGGTCGCCATCCCCGCCCTCCTCCTCCACGCGTTCCTCAGCCGCAAGGCCAAGGGCATCATGGGCAGCCTCGAGCAGACCTCGGTCGGCTTCATCAACGGCCTGCCTGAACAGAACCCCTTCGCCTGAATCCCCTGATGGTCCTCCGATGAGCGCCTTCCTCCACGAACTCCTCCACGCCTGGTCCACCGGGGGATGGGTCATGATCGCCCTCGCGATCCTCGGGGTGATCATCTACGGCACCGCCGCCTACCTCGTCGTCAACCTCTATCACCGCGGGATCACCCGCATCAGCGATGCCGACATGCGCCGCTGGGTCGGGGATCCGTCGAATGCCCCAGGTGAGTTCCGGGAACTGATCCGCTATACCCAGGACGAGGTGCGGTCGCTCGAGGACATCGAGGGCCGCTTCCGGGAGATCGAGTCGAACAAGGTCTCGGATGTCGACCGCCGGATCACGTTCCTCAACGTCATGGTCGTCGGTGCCCCGCTGTTCGGCCTTCTCGGCACCGTTCTGGGCATGCTCCTCACCTTCAAGGCGATTGGTGTCGGCGGCGGCTCGGCCTCGGAGATCGTCTCAAAGGGCATCAGCGAGGCGTTGGTCGCGACCCAGACCGGGATGATGGTGGCGATCCCGGGCCTGGTCGTGGCCTACATCGCCAAGATCCTCCGGAACGAATTCGTCTCGTTTCTGGCCCGCCTGGAGACCATCACACTCCGCCATTTCCGTCCGCAGTTCCACGGCATGACCCGCGTGTTCACCAAGCCCACGGGGCAGAAACCCGCCTGAACACCCTCCCAGATCCCTTCCCATGAAGTTCCGCCGCCACCTCGCCGAGGCCGAGGAGAACATCGACCTGAACCTGATCCCGCTCATCGACGTGATCATGTTCCTCCTCATCTTCTTCATCTCCACCACGAGCTTCGTCGAGGAGCCCGGGGTGACGGTCGACAAGCCCCAGGCCTCCAGCGCCCGCCAACTCGAGAAGAACAGCATCATCTTCGCCGTCACATCGGACGGGAAGGTCGCGTACGGCGGCAAGGAGATCGGGCTCGGTGGCGTGCGCCCGACCGTGAAGCGTCTCTGTGCCAAGGAACCGCTGCCGGTCGTCATCCAGAGCGATGAGAATTCCCGGTCGGGCGTCCTGATCCGCGTGATCGATGAGGCGAAGCTGGGTGGGGCGAAGGACGTGAGCCTCGCCACCGAGAAGGGCTGATCCCCGGACACCGGCATGCGGAAGGTCTACCAACATTCGGAGTCCCAACGGGGCGTGTGGATCGCCATGGCGACCTCGGTCGTCATGACGTTCGGCATCTTTCTCATCCTGCCCTTCACCCACGTGGTGGCCCGGCCGGACCGCACACTCGAGCTTCGGAAGGCGAGTGTCGCCGACATTCCACCGCCCGCCGAGGAGGAGCCCCCACCGCCGCCCGAGCAGGAAAAACCCCAGGAGGACACCCCGCCCCCGCCCTCCCTTGCAGACACTCCGCAGCAGGTACCGGTCATGGCCGACCTCGACGTCGCCGTCGGTGGAGGTGGCTTCCTGCCTGGATTCAGCAGCCTCGCCGGCTCCCAGGCCGCCCAGGAGACCGAAGGGGTCGCCGAGGCCTTCAGTGCCACCGACCTCGAGGAGCGCCCCCAACCCACGGCCCAGACCCCGCCCGCCTACCCGGCCGAGCTCCGCAAGGCGAAGGTCGAGGGCAGCGTCACCGTCGCGTTCGTTGTCGATGAGAACGGCCGGGTCGAGGACGCCCGGGTTGAGAAATCCAGCCATCCTGAGTTCGAAAAATCCGGCCTGGAGGCGATCCGCAAGTGGCGCTTCCGCCCCGGCCGCAAGGAGGGCCAGGCCGTCCGGACCTACCTCGTGCAGACCTTCCGTTTTCGCCCTCCAGGCAATTGACCGATGAGAACCCCCATCCTCCTCCCCGCCCTCGCGGCACTCACGCTGTCCCTGCCCCTCGCCGCGGCGGAGTCGACCCCGTCGTCCGGACAGGCCCCCGCCGCCTTCGCACCGGTCGCCGCCACCAACCCCTTGGCTTCCATGTGGAACGACCCCGAGTTCCAGCGCCGCATGCTGGGCAGCTACGGGATGAAGTCGGAGATCGAGCCGCGCATGACGCCCGACGAGCAGGCGTTGTACCGCGACAAGATCGTGCCCGCGCTCCGGGGCGAGGCCAAGGTCGCCATCGACCTGCTCAAGGACCGCGCCAAGCCGGGTGCGACCGCACAGTTCGACTTCGCCCTCGGTAACGTCTACTTCCAGAACGACGACCTCACCAACGCAATCACCTCGTTTGAGGCCGCTATTGGCAAATTCCCCGATTTCCTCCGCGCCCAGAAGAACCTCGGGTTCGCCTACCTCCGCACTGGCCAATTCGAGAAGGCCGTGCAGCCGCTGTCGAAGACCATCTCCCTAGGCGGACCCGACGGGAAAGTGTTCGGGTTCCTCGGCTACTGCTACGGCAACCTTGGCCGCAACGCCTCGGCCCTCGGGGCCTACCAGCAGGCACTGCTCTTCGAGCCCGACAATCTCGACTTCAAGCTCGGCCTGGTTAAGAGCGCAATCGGCCTGGGGTCCTATGACCAGGCACTCGCCCTCCTGGACGAGGTCTTGCAGCAGCATCCCGAGCGCGACGCACTCTGGTCCCTGCAGGCAAACGTGTTCGTTCAGAAGGGCCAGATGGACAAGGCCGCGGTGTCGCTCGAGATGCTGCGTAGGCTTGGCAAGGCCACACCGGCGCAACTCCTGATGCTTGGGGACCTGTATCTGAACCAGGAGGCGCGTGACCTCGCACTCGGCGCGTACAACGAGGCCGTCGAGAAGGGACCGGGAGCCAACCTTCCGAAGGCCCTGCGTGCAGCCGACATCCTTGCATCGCGGAGCGCGTTCAAGGAGGCATCCGACCTGCTTGAAAAGATCCGCTCCACCGCCGGCACCGCCCTCACCGGCAACGATGAACTCAAGTGGTTCAAGCTCTCGGCCAAGGTGGCGCTCGGCACCGGCGACGGCGCCAAGGCCATGGAGATGCTCGAGGGCGTCATCCAGAAGAACCCCCTCGACGCCGAGGCGCTGATCATGGCGGGCGACTACTACGCCCGGAACGGCCAGCCCGAGAAAGCCCTGTTCCGCTACGAGACCGCCGGCAAGATCGATGGCTTCGAGGCCGACTCCCTGGTCAAGCAGGCCCAGCTGATGGTCTCGACCCGGAAGTACGAACCCGCTCTCGAACTCCTCCGCAAGGCCCAGAAGGTCAAGCCCCGGGACAACGTCCAGCGCTACCTCGAGCGGGTCGAACAGGTCGCCCGCAACGCCAGCCGCCGGTCCTGAACCCGGCCCCCTGACCGATCCCCTCCCCCTCGTGGACCGAATCCTCTCCAAGGCCCGCCTCGGCTGGGTGCTGATCCTGTTCCTGCTGGCATGGACCGCGTCGACAACGCGTGCCCAGGAGACCGGCACCCTCTCCGGTGTCGTGGTCAACAGCTGGGACGGTCGCCCCCTGCCGGGGGTGATCGTCACCGTCCGCGGCACCGTGCTGGCAACGACCTCCGACAACACCGGCCGTTACCGTCTCGAAGGCGTACCCGCCGGTGAGCACAGCGTCCGCTTCAGCAAATCAGGCTTTGCCCAGGCCACCGCCACCGGTGTCAGGGTGGCGCCTGGACTCGTCCGGGAACTGCCCGGTGCCCTGCGTCCGGAATTCTTCGAGATGGAGGAGTACGAGGTCACGGCCGAGGAGTTCCAGGTCGAGGCCATCGAGATCATCGAGCAGCGCCAGGCCTCGACCTCCTTCCTCGACGCCATCAGCTCCGAGCAATTCCGCCGTCTGGGCGTGACCGATGCGGCCCAGATCATCACCAAGCTCCCGGGCACCACGGTCGTCGACGGCAAGTTCGCGGTCATCCGCGGCCTGAGCGACCGCTACAACATCACACAGCTCAATGGCGCCCAGATCCCGACCGCAGATCCGTACCGGCAAGGGGCTCCGCTCGACATCATCCCAGCCTCCATGATCCGCGAGATCTCGGTGAGCAAGACCTTCACACCCGACCTTCCTGGCGGGTTCGCGGGCGGCCTGGCGAACGTCATCACCAAGTCGTTCCCGGACAAGTTCTTCCTGCAGATCGAGCTCAACCTCGAATACAACACGCAGGCGACGTTCAATCCGAACTTCATCTCATATCCCGGCAGCGAGTACGACTGGGCCGGTTTTGGGGAATCCACCCGGGCACTGCCCTCAGTGCTGAACGGCCAGTCCGGGTCCACCCTGCGGCGTCCGGTGCGCGCCCCGGCCAACCAGACCCCGGCCCAGGCCCAACAGCGGGCCAACCAGGCGAACCTCCTCCAGGAGGCCCTTGGATCATTCCAGGACTACACCTTCGCAGGGACACCGAAGGCCCCGCCCATGAACTACGGGGGCAACTTCTCCGTGGGCGACACCATCGATCTCAACGGCCACGACTTCGGCTACTTCGTCGGCGGCGTCTACCGCCGACGCTGGACGTTCTACGACGACGGCATCCAGGCCCGCTACCGTCCCATCGGAGTCAACACCATCGCACCCTACCGTGAGCTCAAGGACACCCGAGGCGTGATGGAGGCCACCTGGGCGAACGTGATCAACCTCGCCTACGAGATCATCCCGGAGGACCACACCATCGGGTTCACCTTCTACTGGAACCAGAACGGCGAGGACACCACCCGACGCCAAGTGGGGACGATCGAGAACTTCGAGCAGACCGTGGACCTGAACACGCTCCAGTGGATCCAGCGCCAGGTGCATGCGTTCCAGATCCGGGGCGATGACCACTTCGAGGAGTTCCTGGACCTCAAGTCCGACTGGCTGGTGTCGATCGCCAACACAACCCAGGACGAGCCCGACCTCCGCTATTTCAACTACGCGTACCAGCCCGACGGATCCAATCCGGTGTTCTCGAACTCAATTCCCGAGCCGATCTTCCCGACTCGATTCTATCGCAACATCAACGAGGACAGTATCTGGGCCGCGCTCAACAACAAGGTTCCGTTCAAGCAGTGGTCGGGAGAGGAATCCTTTGTTAAGTTTGGCGGGGCATACAGCGGCTCCGAGCGCCAGTTCGAGGAGCAGACCTTCCAGTTCGCCGGAGCCACGGCCTGGGGCGAACCGCCAACGCCGAACAACTACTTCACCCCATCCAACATCCGCTACACCACCCAGACCACCTCGCGAGGGACCAACTACGTGTTCGACCGGTGGTTCCAGGAGGGCATCTCCCCCGCCTACTACACCGGCACCCAGGAGATCCCGGCGGGATACTCGATGGTTGAACTGCCCCTCGCCGAGAGCTGGAAGGTGGTCGGAGGCGCACGCCTCGAGAACACCACGATGTCGATCACGGGCGACGGCGGAGCCGCCGGCTCCACAAACTCCCTGATCAACCAGCTCAACCTGATGCCCGCCATCAGCGGCACCTACTCGATCCGGTCCAACATGAACCTCCGGGCGAGCTTCAGCCAGACCGTCGCCCGGCCCTCCTACCGCGAGATCGCCCCCTACCGCTCCTACGACACGACCGGCGACGAGATCATCCAGGGCAACCCCGGACTGAAGATGACCGATATCAACAACTACGACGTCCGATGGGAATGGTATCCCCAGCCTGGCGCCGTGCTCTCCGTCAGCGGCTTCTACAAGCAGCTGCAGAACCCGATCGAGAAGGTCGCCCTGACCTTCGGCGGCGGCATCGTCACCTTCGAGAACCGCCAGGAAGCCCAGCTCTACGGCTTGGAGCTCGAGGCCAACAGCAAGCTGGACTTCATCGACGACTCCCTCGAGGAATTCCTTGTCGGGTTCAATTTCGCCTTCATCCAGTCCCAGGTAGAGCTGACCGCGACCGAGTATGCCAACGAACGGGTCCTCTTCCCGAACGTGTCGAAGACCCGCCCCCTCTACGACCAGTCGCCCTGGATCGTGAACTACGACCTCACCTACGACCGGAAGGCGTCGGGAACGACTGCCACCATCTCCCTCGGAGCCGCCGGCCCCTACATCTACATCGTCGATCGAGCCGGTCCCGACGTCTACGAGTTCCCTCCGATCCAGCTGAACTTCGTCGTGACCCAGCGTCTCTCCGAGCACTGGAAGATGCGCCTCACTGCACGGAATCTTCTGAATCCAGAGACGATCCGTTCCTACGGCGAGGACGCCGGGGGCCCTATCTACGCCTCCTCGACCGTCGGTGTGAACATCGCCCTCACCCTGACATTCGAGTACTGAGGGACGTTCGGGTGGCCAGACCGGGCGGGAGGCCCTCATCCAGGGTTGCCCGCCATCCAGTCCACGGCACCTTGGCCCTCCATGCTTTCCGGTTCCAGCCGTCGTACCGCCGTCTGTCCCTGGTCGGGACACGCCACCCGCAGGCCGGAGCCGCCTCCCTCCGGGGAGGCGCCAGGATGCCCTGCGGACCCCAGTCGTGCGGCCGCACGGTTCCTGGAGAGGCATGCCCTCGAGACCGGAATCGCCGGGACCCCGACGGTAGCCACACGGATGATGGAGGTTTGCCGGGACCTGCAATCCACCGGCACCTACACCCACACGGCATCCGAGCTCGAATGGGCCGGCCGGGTGGCGTGGCGCAACAGCACCCGCTGCGTCGGACGGCTCTACTGGAAATCCCTTCGGGTCCTCGACGCCCGGGATGCCACCACCTTGGAGCAGCAGGAGAAGGCCATCCGGCGGCATCTGCGACTGGCCACCCACGGCGGGGCGATCCGGCCCGTGATGACCGTATTCCCGCCCGACCGTCCCGATGCGCCAGGACCCCGGATCCGGAATCATCAGCTGATCCAGTACGCCTGGTGGGAGGATCTGGGTTTCGGGGACCGGGTGAATGCGGAACTGACCCGGTTCCTGATCGGCAAGGGCTGGTCGCTGCCGGCCTGCCGGAGCGCCTTCGATGTCCTGCCGGTCTGGATCGAAAACCCCGGTGGATCCGGCGTGTTGATCGACTGGCGGCCGGAGGAGGTCCTGCGGGTCGATATCCGCCATGGCCGCCATCCATCGCTCTCGAAGCTCGGCTGGAGCTGGCACGGGGTGCCGGCCCTGAGTGATTTCCGCCTGGAAGCTGGCGGCGTTGTCTACCCCACCGCGCTCTTCAATGGCTGGTACATGGGAACCGAGATCGGGGCCCGGAACCTGGTGGATCCCGACCGCTATGACGGCCTCGCCGCACTGGGCCGCGTCCTTGGCCTGGACCAGTCGCGCGAGGACACCCTGTGGCGGGACGAGGCCTTGGTGATCCTGAACCAGGCGGTCCTGGAGAGCTTTTCGAAGGCCGGGGTGACGATGATCGACCACCACACCGCCACGGCGGACTTCATGAAGTTCTGCGAACGCGAGACGCGATCCGGTCGGGATGTCCAGGCCGACTGGTCCTGGATGATCCCCCCGATCAGCCCCGCCGCCACCCCGGTGTGGAACGCGGACTGGCCGAACGAGCAACAGGATCCACGCCTCGCCCAGAATCCACCAATGACAGACCCGCGGACACCCGGCCTAGCAGGTCAGCCGGGACTCACGCAGAAGAACGGAGACTCGGGGGAGTGAGAGGTTGATGCATCAGAAACGGAGAGCGAAGTGGCTTCCAGGGCACCCGTTTACTGCCGGATCGCGAAGTTGCGCATGGGGTCACTGATCCCGCCAGGTCGACGGAGGGACACAAACCGCCCCACCTCTCGTGCCTCAGTCTTCCGCGTCTCCGCTTGAATCCCTCATCTCCTACTTCTTTGGGAACCCCTGCTGACGCAACGCCTCGTAGAGGACGATGGCCACGCAGTTCGAGAGGTTCAGTGAACGCGCCTCCGGATTCGGCATGGGCAGATGCACCCACATATCCCGGTGACGTTCCAACAACCCCCGGGGCAGCCCGGACGTCTCCCGGCCGAACACCAGATAATCGCCCGACCGGTAACAGGCATCGGCATAGCTCGAGGATCCCCCCTGCTCCACCAGCCACAGCCGAGCTCCTTCCGGGACGGATCGGACGAATGCATCCCAATCCGGCCACCGATGCCATGTCACCAATTTCCAGTAGTCCATGCCGGCACGCTGCATCTGCCGGTCATCCATGCTGAACCCCAAGGGCTCCACCAGATGCAGCACCGCACCGGTCGCCGCACAAAGACGGGCCACATTCCCGGTGTTCGGCGGGATCTCGGGTTCAACCAGGACGATGTTCATCGGGCTGGGATGCGGCAATAGGACGTTGGGCCGGATGGGCCAGGTGTTGACCTGCCTTCAGGTAGAAGACCTTCCAAAGCACCAATCCCTGCGCCGGGGCGGTCATACCCGACATACGACGATCCCGGGCCGACAACAGATCGGGGATCACCTCGGGCGGGAACCGACCGAGTCCGACCTGCACCAGCGTCCCCACGATCCCCCGACACATCTTGTAGAGGAATCCATCGGCGCGGATCACGATGGTCAGCTGCGGACCGGACCGCAGGATGGCGCATCGCGTCACTGTCCGGACCGTGTGGTTCCGCACGTATCCGGGTGAGGCGCTGAAGGCGAGGAAGTCGTGACGCCCCTCGAACAATCGGGCCGCCCGACGCATGGCGGCCAGATCGAGAGTCCTGGGAACATGCCACGATTGACCGCGCCAGAGGGGATGGTGGGCCGGGTGGTTCCAGACCCGATAGCGGTACTCCTTTCCCTGCGCCGAGAACCGGGCGTGGAACTGGGCCGGCACCCGACGCGCCGACAGCACCCGGATGTCCTCGGGAAGCCACGCATTGAGGGCGAGGACCAGCTTCCGGCCCGGCATGCGGAACTGTTCCCGGGGAACATCAACGTGGGCACACAGGCCGGCCGCATGAACCCCGGTGTCCGTTCGACTCGACCCCGAGACGGTCGGCTTCCCTGGAAACAGTCGGGCCAACGCCTCCTCGACCCGCTGCTGGACCGAGAGATCCTCCGGCTGGCGCTGCCAACCCGCGTAAGCCGCACCGTCGTAGGCGATGACCAACTGGATGCGGACGTGTCCCGCTGCCAAGATCTCGACCTCGGGCGCGCGCACTGCTTCATCGCCCATGGGATCCGGACCCGTTGCGACAGCGTCGTCCACGCAGAGCCTTCCAAGTCAGCCCAACGAGGGCGTCAGGCTGTCGAGGTAGCTCTGGAGCAGCACGGCCGCCGCAGCCTGGTCCACCTTCTGTCGTTGGTCCCGCCCCTTGGTGCCGCCCTCACGGAGGAAGCGCTCGGCCTGGACCGACGTGAGCCGCTCATCCCAGGTCCGGATGGGCACCAGGATCGACTCCTTGAGCACGGCGACGAATTCCCGGACGCGCGCAGCCGCCTCGCCGTAGGAGCCATCCATGTTCCGTGGCATTCCGACGATGATCAGCTCGACCTCCTGGGCTCGGATCAGCTCCCGGATCCGCGCGAGGCAGTCCGGGAAAGGCTCGGCCGGGATGAACTCCAAGGGTTGCGCGATCATCTTGAGCGAGTCGCTCACCGCGACACCCATCCGACGGGTCCCATGGTCGAGGGCAAGAACGCGCATGATGGCACCTCAGAGCAGGGACGCCGAATCCGTGTCGAGTAGGAGTCGGGCGTGCGGTTGACGACGGAGGAACGAGGCTGGGCACGATGTGGAGATCGGACCCTTGAGCGCGTCCCGAATCGGCACCGCCTTGCGATTCTCCGGGGCCACGCAGACCACCTGTCGGGCCGTGACGAGCGCCGGCAGCGTGAGCGTGATGGCGTAGGCAGGCACCGACTCGAGCGAAGGGAAGTGCCCCTCCTTCACCTGCTGCATCTTGCAGGCATCGTCGAGCTTCACGAGCTTCACCCACGCCGGATCGTCGAACCGCGCCACCGGCGGATCGTTGAATGCCAGATGTCCGTTTTCCCCGACGCCCATGCAGCAGAGATCGATCGTCTGGGCCCGGAGGAGAGCCGTGTAGCGGTCGCACTCGATCAGCGGCAGGTCGGCATCGCCTCCAATGTAGTGGAACACCTTCGGACGGACGAGGGACTCCACCCGGTCCTTCATGTAGCGACGGAAGCCCGCCGGATGGTCGGCCGGGATCCCGAGGTATTCGTCCATGTGGAAGAGAGTGACCCGGGACCAGTCGATGCCGCCGAGTTCGACAAGGCGTTTGAGGAAACGGATCTGGGAGTTGCCGGTCGCCAGAATGGCCGCCGCGGAACCCTGTCGAGCCACGGCATCGATCAGGATGGACCGGACATGGTGGGCGACGAACTCGGACATCGCATCGTTGGACGCGAAGACGTCCACGGGCAGCTGGTCGACTTTGAAGGAAATGACGGGGGCCGGTATCTCGGACATAAAGTGGAGATCTAGAGTGCGTCAGGATGGGATTCTGGGCAAGGCGGGCCTCAGGACCGCATTGGTGGGTCGACCAGTGCTCTGGGCCACTGGGCATATCCAAGTCACCCACCCTCGCCAGGCCTTGTCCACTCCCAGGCTCCAACTCGACCGTGCACCCGCGACAGGTCCGCCAACGCCTCCCCGGCGGGCGCTTCCACGCCCATTGATGCAGGGCACTGCATCACCCACGGCACTCCCACCCAATTCGATCCCTCTCTCTTTTCTCAGCCCTCCGTTGCTCCGCGCGAGTCCACTTCCCCTTCCGGATCCCCGCGAATGACAACCTGTCGTTCCCATGCCGCTCCAAGTCTGCCAACCTCCTTGCAACGGATGCGCACCGTCGTCGAGCCCGCGACCACCTGGCACAGCCCCGACTCCCTCGCGGCCGCGCTCCGCGGTGAACCGGGCCTCGTGATGCTCCGCACCGGAACATTCGACGTCCCCAGCGCCCGATACTCCATCGTCACCTGCCGCCCCGAGCTGACGTTCCGATCCTGGGGCTCCGCCTGTGAGATCCGATCCGCCGACGGCTCCCTCTCCACCCAGTTCGGGGATCCCTGGCGACACCTCGCCGTCCTGCTGGCGCAGTTCGAATTGCCAGACGAACCCGACGCCCCCTTTCCTCTCGGAGGCTGCTTCGGATTCTGGGGCTACGATCTGAAGCAGTTCGTCGAACCCCGGGTCCCACGCCGGGCCATCAACGACCTCGAACTCCCCGACTGCCACATCGGATTCCACACCAGCCTTGTGGTCTTCGATCACCAGCAGCAGTCCACCTGGATTGTGGCCACCGGCCTCGATGCCTCCGGCTCCTGGAGCGATCGCCGGATCCACGAACAGATCAGCTGGTGGCAGGAACGCCTCGCCGAATCCCCTGCTCCCCCAGGTCCACGCTCGGAAGGGATTCCGTCCACTTCGCTTGGCAGCTCCATGACCCGGGAGGCCTTCGTGAAGGCCGTGCAACGGGCCCAGGAGTACATCCGGTCGGGCGACATCTACCAGGTCAACCTCGCGCAACGACTCCATACCCGCCTCGGTTCCAGCCCGTGGAACTTCTTTGAGTGCCTGACCTCCCGCTCCCCGGCCCCGTTCTCGGCGTTCCTCGACTGCGGGGATTTCCAGATCCTGTCCACCTCCCCGGAATTGTTCCTCCGCCTGAGCGGGAACCACATCACGACCCGCCCCATCAAGGGCACCCGTCCACGCGATCCCGATGCCGTCCGGGACACCCAGCTGGGTTGGGAACTCCAGCGGAGCGAAAAGGAGAACGCCGAGCTCCTCATGATCACGGACCTCCTGCGGAACGACCTAGGGCGGATCTGCGACTACGGTTCGGTACGGGTTCCGGACCTGATGCGACTCGAGCGATTCGCCCAGGTGCAGCATCTGGTGTCGACGGTCGAGGGAGACCTGCGACTGGACCTGACCCACCTCGAGGCGGTTCGGAGCTGTTTCCCGGGTGGCAGCATCACCGGCGCCCCGAAGATCCGGGCCATGGAGATCATCGATGAGCTGGAGCCGGTCTCACGGGGCCCCTATTGCGGAGCCCACGGCTATCTGGGGTTCAACCGCGAGAGCCAGCTGAGCATCACCATCCGGACCGCCGTCCTCCGGGACGACATGGCGTGGTTCCATGTCGGAGCCGGGATCGTGGCGGACTCCGACCCGGAGGCCGAGCACCAGGAGACCCTGGCCAAGGCCGCCGGGTTCGTGGCGGCACTCCAGGGAACCGACCGGATCCGGACTCCCGAGACCGCTGATCGTCCGGTGGACTAGACGTTGAACTAGACGTTGAACTTGAAGAGCAGGACATCGCCATCCTTGACGATGTATTCCTTGCCCTCCATGCGATACAGGCCTTTTTCGCGGGCCACCGCCACGGAGCCACAGTCGACGAGATCGGTGTAGGCCACGGTCTCGGCCTTGATGAATCCCCGTTCGAAATCGCTGTGGATGACCCCGGCCGCCTTTGGGGCGGTGTCGCCGTCGTGGATGGTCCAGGCCCGGACCTCCTTCTCTCCCGCCGTGAAGTACGTGCGCAGACCCAGCAGCTTGTAGGTCGCCCGGATCAGGGAGCCCACTCCCGACTCCTTCACACCCAGCTCCGCCAGGAAGGCCGACGCCTCCTCGGGGCTCAGGTCGACGAGGTCGCTCTCGATCTGGGCCGAGATGACCATGGCGTCACAGGCCAGGTGGCCACCGACGTAGTCGCGGACCTTCAGGACATAGGGATTGGTCTCGGCGGTAGCGAGATCGCCCTCCTTGACGTTGCAGGCGAAGATCGTGGGCTTGTCGGTCATCAGCCAGAACAGGCGCGAGATCGCGCGCTCCTCCGGGGTGAGTTCGACCGTCAGGGCTGGCTTCCCGGAGTCGAGATGGGGCTGGAGCTTCTGCAGGACCCCCTGCTCTGCGAGCGCGATCTTGTCGCCCCGCTTGGCGTCCTTCGCGACGCGCTCGAGCCGCTTGTTGACGGCATCGAGGTCGGCCAGGACGAGTTCGGTCGTGATGGTCTCGATGTCCCGGACCGGGTCGACCGAGCCGGAGACGTGGTGAATGTCGGCATCCTCGAAGCAGCGGACGACCTGGACGATGGCGTCGACCTCG
>SXGQ01143183.1_pt1 | contig 20680 bp, 17 predicted proteins | sample 3178371 | NCBI WGS metagenome assembly SXGQ01 (sample SAMN11356859, study PRJNA531348) | freshwater metagenome | isolation source: freshwater sample F1-20 | place: China: Fuxian Lake, Yuxi | collected 2017-12-25 | reverse complement strand
GGTCACGGAGGTGGCGCTTGGACATTAAATCGCCCCCGCAATCTCGGAGACCAATGTAAACAACTCGTCGGAAAACCCGTAGTGACATCCGTTCGTCTCGGACACGGGCGGCTTGCGGGCACTCGTGTTCTTGCGGTGCACCAAACTCACAATCACATCCTGGGGAGACAACTCCCGACACATGTGTTCGCGACCGCGAATGAATGCGTCACCCTCGGCTACCTGGATGTCAGGAAACGGCTGAGCCTTCCAGAAGTCGCGCGTAAAGCAGAGCGTTGCCTCCGACACACGCTGACTCATGGGCAGCGTCGCGGGCGGTACGTTCATGAAGGACACGTGCTTGTGAATCTCATAACACGGCAGAATGGTCGAGAACAGGCACTCCTTGCGGGGCTCGGCCAGCATGTGCGCCACCCGCTTCAGGACCGAGTTCGTGGGGTACACGTCATCGTCGTCCATCATGACCAGCACATCGTGGGTCGCATACTCAATTGCCAGGTTGCGCTTGGCTCCAATGGTCAGCGGCGCGTCCACCAGAATGTACTTGACGTTGGGCATATCGGTAATCAAGTCCTTGATGGGGTCCGTGCCGTCGTCCACAATCACCCACTCCACCTTGGACTCGGGGTACGACTGAGCCACCCTGCAGTACTTGAGCAGCGGAATGAAGGCGCGGCGGTCGCGGGTCAGCGTAATGATGGAAATGCAGGGCAAGTCCTCCTCCTTCGGCAGGTGCTCCTGAATCGCGTAATGCGGGGTGCCCTTCAGCGTATCAATGCGCTTGGCCAAGCGCTCCACAAACTCGGCGTGGCGGTCCTCGTACTGCCTGCGGGAATCGTCCGACATGGACCTGAGGTCAGCATTGGTCGTCCCCGCATAGCAGTCCAGAGCCTCAATCACAGACCCCACATCTGTGTCCTCCAGGGTCCCCATGCACTGGGGATGCGGCACAGACTTGGACGTGGATGTCCACATGGCTGCCTTGGTCAACTCCATGAACGGCGTGATGGGTGAGAGCAGAAGCACACATCCACTGGACATGGCCTCATTGACGGCGTGTCCGAATCCCTCAGCCACCGACAGACACACGGCCAGACCGCACTCCTTCATCAACGCATCGTAGTCCTCCTCCTTCATGACCTCCGACACCAAGGTCAACTTGTCGGCGACGGCTGCAGGCATGGGGGCAATCTTCACGTGGGCAGGGGAGTGCACGATGGTCAGAGAAGGCAGTTCAGCGTACAGTCCAGGGTTTTGCTGTTGGATACGCATGTACGCCTGGACCAGCGGCTTCGGATGGCGCCAGACGTTGCGGCCCACAGGCACGATGCCCTTGGCGTAGTTCTTCTCGGGATTGTACTTCTTGTCGATAGACGTCCAGCCCACGTAGTGGACGGGCGCGCATCCAGGGATGCGCAGGAACATCTCCACCGCCTCTTGCGTCTTGACCCAAATCTGGTCCACCATCGCGACATACGGAAACCACGTTTGGTACGTCCACTCGGGGTTGGGAACCCAGATGTTGATGGCTGCGAACGGGAACAGGGCGGGGTTGATAACTTCAATGAAGACGTTCACCTCGGCTTCGGGGGCGTGGGGTTGGAAATGCGGAATGTGTCGAATCTGGGAGTCAGGTCCCAACACATGTGCAAACAGGGCATGCAGAATTGACGTGTCTTGCGCCAATCCCGTCAGGGGTGTCGCCGTACCGATAAGATTGACTCGCATTGTGTTAGACTTGGTTGCGTTTCGTAAATGTCTTCCGCGGGGACCTGAACACGCGAAGGCTTTTGCGCTGAAGACCCATCGCCCGCCACGAGTCCTTGGTCCGGGGAGCACATGGCGTGATGACCATCGGGCGGTCAAAGAACCACTCATTCTTGCCGATGCTCAGGACCTTGGCTACAGGCGCGTCAGGCACCTTGTCGGCCCACGTCTCCGACAACTTGGAGCAGACCTGGTACATTTCTTCGGACCCAAATCCATACTGACGGTCGGTAATGTCTGCGCAATAGGCCGCATCATCCAGCACAAACGTGGTGCCATTCCATGCCAGCCCATCGACAGGGCGAAAGAGACTCCACGCAGGCTCCCAGACAAACCAACGGGACCCAATGTGGAGGTACGCTCGGTCGTGGAAGCGTGTGATCATTACCTGCTCAGAAGAAACTCTTGAGTTCGCCTGTACGCGAGCCGTAGACCTGAGTGGCCACAGGGTTCGCGATGGGGTCAGGGAAATCCATGATGTCCTTGCGGTAGTGCTTGTAGGCCTCCACCTCTGACATGATGGTGTTGCCGCAGTACGAGACCACGCGCTGGTTCAGGTCCTCCAGCGACTCGGCCACACGGTCGGGGGAATTGTCGCCATACTGCAGGTAGTAACTGCGCATGATAATCAACAAGTCCGACTCCGACTGGTTGTCAATGACGTGGCGCCCCATGCTGCGAGCCAGCACATCGGCCTTAATCTTGGACTGGAGGTTGTCCACGTTTGCCTGGCTGAAGAAGGTCGTGTTCAGCGGCGTGCACGAGTGACGGTAATTGATGCGCTCCATGATGGTAGACGTCGGCAGCAGCCCAGGCTCGTTTGAGTAGATCATCACGGCAGGCACGCTGTTCTTTTCCTGGTCACCCGACAGCGGCAGACGGCCCGTGTGCTTGGGAGCGGCCTTAATCGCAGTTCCCGTGTAAAAGTCCGCCAAAGAGGAGACCGAGTAGTCAAGATTGAACTGCATTGTGAGTTGGCTATACAATATTCCGCCCAAACCCCGCAGTGTCGGGCATCGCGCACGTCAGTTCCAGCGTATAGATGGGCTGCAACGATGTGTTCAGGAACGGCAGGTTGGAGCCCACCAAACGTGCAGGCTGGAGAACGTTGGAGCCGTTTGCACTCCCGTCAATTGCCTCGGGGTAGGTTGGTTTCGCATTGCCTCCTGCATCGTTCGAGAAAAAGTTCGGAACCAGGAAGCCATTATAACTGGACACGTACGGCAGGGTTCGAGCCGTGGCCCCTGTCCTTGGAACGTAGGCACCCCCGACACCAACGGGCACGTAGTCAAGGAGCCCCACGACCAAAAACGGCGTACCCGACATGGCCTTGATGAAATTAATCTTGTTCGACGGCGTCAGAGGGGATACTTCCATATTATTGAGCGTCAGTGGGTCAAAGAGTACACGGTCACCCACACGAAGGTCGTTGGAACTGAAGTACTGAAACCCCGCAGTAAAGCACTTCAGATACAGGCCACTGGATGCGTCGGCCTGAATGAGCGCAACGGTCAAAGTGTCGTTCTGTGTAAAGATGGCTCCAACCGGGTCGCTCAAGTTCAGCGTCAACTTCTGCAGACTGGGAATCGGTGCCTGCAACCGGTGGGCCTCGCGCCCCCATGGCTCATAGTCGTAGTGCTGCACACCGAGGTCGAGGGCAAAGTCCGTCTGTGTACGGGTCCTTTGCGTAAGAGCGGAAAAGGCACGACGAGTGGTTTCGTTCGCACCGTAGTAATCTCCATAGTACGTGTCGACACCAAGAAGAAGGTACGGGTACGTCGAAAAGGCAGAGTAGGGTTTTCCAACCACCTGTGCCTGGATTGCAGACACGTCCATGTTCCCAGGAACATTCGGCAGCCCGATGAACTGCTTTTGAGGAAGAATGACACGCACGATACGAATGGAGGTGACGTTGGATGCCTGGTCCACCGTTCCGAATCCCTTGCCCGACGGCTGGACGTAATAGGTATCGGCAGGCAAGTTGCAGTTGGGGCCAGGAGGTGCGTTGGGACTGTAGGGAGGGTAAAACACGTTAGCAAAGTACCACCCCGTCAGATTGCTCAACCCGGGAACCGTATTGAGTTGCCCGAGTGAATTGGACGCATACAGTGGCACGGTAGGGTTATTGGACGTTACGGCGTTGGACACGTAGCGCGGTGCCTGACTTCCGAACGCAAAAATAAGGTTTGAATACGGATTGGGTTGCTGGGTCCAGTTACGCTGTGCAGCGTCCACCACAATGTAGCGCTTGGTCATCATCACCTCTGGAATATCCTGCACTGCAACCGATGCCGCCGTGGTTCCCCATCCACTGCTTGCTCCGCCGCCACCGCCACTCGGACGCAGACTGCCCCTGCCACCACCAGTGTTCCGGGTAGGCCGTGTTGGAAGGTCCCATTCAAGGTCTACGTCATCCTCCGCATCCGCATCGCGACTCCACTGACCCATTCCACCGCGGTTTTGGTAGTTGACGTTCATTGAGGTCTTTATCCTAGGGCCTGTAAATCAGCGAGCCAGAGTTTCTCCGCGTTTGTTGACTGGAGCCTGGCAATCTCTGCGCGAATCGTCTCCATCTCGACCACGTGCTTGTCGCTGACCTCCTTGGTGAAGGACGACACGGGCAGCCGCATAATGTAGTCGTACGACCCCTTGATGGTCTGATACCCGTGCTGCTCCAGGAGAGAGTCGCACTCCATCCGCGTCTTGCGGCGCAGGTTCGGGACCTGCACATCCTCGCACTGGCTCACGATGAACCGCACCACATTCGTGTGGAGAGGCAGCTGCTCCTCCAGCGCCTTGATTTGGTGGGTGCGGCGCGTCTCGTAGAGATTGATGCGGACAGTCCAGAACGCAGTCAGGATGTCGTTCAGGGTGGCATACTTGGTAATCACACCCTTCTCGTCAAAGGCGTGCATGTTGGTGGTCTTGATCTTGACCGTGAGCGACTTGATCAGGGCAGCCTCCTCGATGCCCTTGATGCGAATGTTGATGTCCTGGTCCGTGGAGGTATCCACAAAGTCCTTGATACGACCCTCAGCCAACTCCTTCTCCAGCCACTCGCGATAGTCGGCTGTCCAGGTGCCTGGGGGTAGTTCGGTGACCACATAGTCCTCCTTGTCCTTGCGATACACACCGACCGCTCCCTCGTCCGTGTAGGTCCCCTTGAAGCCCTCGTAGTACGGGACGAGTTTCGTGCTGGACAACGGGTGTCCTGCCTGAATCTTTCGCATCAGCATCGACTTGAGGACCTTCGGGTCACACGGCGGAATGTTGGTGGAATACCCAGTGCCGATGCCGCGGGCGCCATTCACCAACAGCATCGGGAGGACTGGCGCATACCACTCGGGCTCCACGGGCAGGCCGTCGTCGTCGCGGTACTTCAGGACATCCATGTCCTCCTCGCGAACCAGCTTGCGGACATTCGGCTGGAGATAGGTGTGAATATAACGGGGAGAGGCGGAGTCCTTGCCTCCCTGTAGCCGTGTGCCAAACTGCCCCTGCGGGACCAGCCACGCAATGTTGTTGGCGCCCACGAAGGTCTGTGCCATGCCCACAATGGTCTCGTTCAGAGACGCCTCACCGTGGTGGTACCCCGTGTGCTCCGAGACGTATCCCGCAAACTGCGCCACGCGAATCTCCTGGGTCAGGTTCCGCTTGAAGGCCGCATACAGAATCTTGCGCTGCGATGTCTTCAGTCCGTCCATCATGCTCGGGATGGAGCGCTCCAGATTGTAGTACGAGAAGTGGATGAGGTCCTTGTGGATGAAGTCGCTGTAGGGCAGGCGGTTGCCGCTGGGAATCAGAACCGAACGGTCGTAGCCCTTGAGCCAGTCTTTGCGGTCGTCTGCACGCTGCTTGTTGAAGGCCAAGTCGATGGCGGGGTCTGACTCCGCCGTGTAATCAAACTTGACCGCATTGACCTTTGTGAAGTAGTCCTTGGCCTCGTCACGCGTCGAGGTGCCCAGTCCCTTGTAATACTTGACCTTCCAGGCTGGCGACTTTCCATCACCTGCCCTCCACTGCTCGTACTCGTACTGCGAGTAGAAGACCTTACTTTCCTTTCCTCGATTCGCCTTCACAATCGGCGTGGCCATATAGGTCAGAAACCCCGGAATCGCAATCAACTCATGCCACAACTCGTGGAAGAGGTTGACCAGCAGCCCGCGGATGTGGCTGCCGTCCAAATCCTGGTCCGTCATAATCATCACCGACCCGTAGCGCAGGTCGGCCACGTTCGTGTACTTCTTGCCTGACGTCAGGCCCAGAATCTTCTTCAGTTCCGCAATCTCCTTGGTCTGCTCCACCTTGGAGTCTGAGGTGTCCTTCACATTCAGCACCTTGCCCTTGAGCGGGTAGACACCGAAGGTCTTGCGCTGCTCCTGGCTCAGGCCGCTCAGAGCCATGGCCTTGGCTGAATCTCCCTCGGTCAGAATCAGCGTGCACTTGGCCGAGTCCTTTGTTCCTGCGAGAACAGCGTCGTCCAACTTGGGAATGCCCGTGATACGGGACTGCTTCTTGCCGTCTGTCTTGGAGTTGTCCTTGGCGTCCTTGGCGGATTGTGCCTCCACAATGGTCGACACCAGGTTCAACTTGGTCACCACCTTCTTCAGGGTGTCGTCGCCCAGTTTCGGGCTGGATCCGAAGGCCGACTGCTTGGTCGTCAGCGTCTCCTTGGTCTGGCTCGTGAAGCTAGGGTTCTCAATCATGGCCGTCACGAACACGGCCAGGTTGTCGCGCACCAGACCTGGCTTCACCTTGATCTTCTTCTTGGTCTCGAGGAACTCGACCACGTGGTTGACCACCTGGCTAGTCACGGCGTCCACATGGGTTCCGTTTTTGGAGGTCCAGATGCCATTCACAAAGGACATGGCGAACTGCTTGTCCGTCGGGCTGTCGGCAATGGCAATATGCCAGCGCTCGTTGGGAGACTCGTAGATGACCGTCTCACATCCGAAGCCCTTGGCGTACTCGGTCAGGTTCTTACACTTGACGGGCGTGCCGTTCCAGGACACCTTGACGTCCTTCCCGAGGGTCATGGCCAGGTCGTAGACACGGCGCTCAATCAGAGACTGCATGTCTGTGGAGATGTTCGTCATGCCGAAGCGTGCAAAGTCGGGCGTCCACGCTACGCTCACATACGACTTGTGCTTGCTCTTCTTGACGACTGGCTTCTCGATGACGGTCATGTTGTCCTTGAAGACCTGGGAGTAGGCAAGTCCGCGCGGCTGGTCGATAACCTCCACGGTCATCTCCTTTGCAAAGATGTTCACCAACTTGACGCCGTAGCCGTTCTTGCCTCCCACTAGTTTCTTCTCGTCCTTGTTGTAGTTGGCAGATGTCAGCAACTCCCCAAAGATCATCTGGGGAATCCAGACCTTGTGCTCTGGGTGCTCGGCGACATCGATGGGCTCTCCATCGTTCGTGATGCTGAATCGCTCTGCATCGCACTTGATGGTAATGGCCTTGACGGGGTTCTCAGACCCGCGCCCACGAAGGCGGATAGCGTGGTCGTGGGCGTTGACCAGGAGTTCGTCAATCAGTTTGTAGAAGCCTGGATTAACGGGAATGGTGGCTGCCTTGAAGTTCTCTCCGTCGCGCACAAACACATCTTCGGGGCCAGTCACAATACTGCCCACGTAGGTGTCGGGAAGGTCGAGAATGTGCTCGCGGTGCGTCTTGCGTTGGTAGGTAGAAAGAGCCATGGTGAGATAGGTTCAACCGCACCATAGTCTTTTCGTTTTTAAAGAACAAGATGTCGCAAGGTCCTATCGGTCCTCAAGGTCCTCAGGGACAACCAGGTGGAACGGGCCCGACTGGATTCCAGGGAATTCAGGGGCCGCAGGGTCCGCCGTACGGTCCACCGGGCCCAGGTTTCTATAGTTCCAGTACCCGACTGACTATTTCCAACATCACAACAGGTACATCGTCCGTTGCGTTTTCGAGCAATGCAAGTTCGACCTACTACAACATCACGTCCACGACACCTGTCAATGCAATCTCGTTCAGTGGCACGGCAACGGCTGGCATGTTCTGGGTCTTCAGGAATAACACGTCGAACATGATCACGATTCCAAACGGAAGTGTTGGCGCCATCACCAACGTCGTCTACAATGGCAACAATACAGGTTCGTACACGGGCCCGTTTTACATTGGAAGCGGTAACTCCTTGACGCTCGTGTCAACCGGAGGAACTACCTTTGTAGCCTTCTAGTAAATGGCATACGTCTTTGCAATCGGTGCTCCTACGGGACCCACCGGAATGACTGGAATGAACGGGATACAGGGGAGCCTAGGCCCGACGGGCCCAGTCGGACCAATTGGGTTGACTGGCTGGGGCGGATGGGGAAACGTTGGACCTGCGGGCAATCCTAACTTCAACCTGTCCCAGGTATCGTCGGGTACGTCCATCACAGTGACGACTGCGTCACTGGGAACGACGTATTACATTACAACCACGGGCATCACGGGCATCACATTGCCTGCGTCCATGTCGGGCATTACCGCGGGGGCGTTTTGGATGTTTCATAATACGTCTGGGTTTGTGGCAGTCGTTACATTGACGAATGGCACAGCTGTCTCCAAAGGAGCATCTGCGGCTACATCATTGAACGTACCGAATGGCACAGGATTTACACTTGCGTATTCGGGCACTGGGTCTAGTTATATTGTCTTTTAGAAGTAAATGTTGTCTTCGACATCATCAAAATCAATACCAGTTAGCCATACAAATACAGGTGCCCGGACCTGGTTGGGGAATCCAAATGGAATAACCTACACTGGCATGAACATCAGTAACGGCGATTTATATGCGGTCAACATGACACGGACTTCACTTTATAGGCTTACAGCGTTATCTGCCAGTGTCGCGACGCTAACAAGCGTATATGCTATTACAAGGTTTCAAGAATCCTTGACATACAGTTTTTCGGTGGCACCCAATGGAATGTGTATCTACGGCGGTGCCTCGAAGGCTGTCGTTGCAGTTGGCGGCGCATATGGAAGCACAGAGACAACTATATTTACCTACACAGGCAGTGGACTCTGCACTTGCCTGAATCCAGCTGGAACAACTCTATATTTCACTACAAATGACTGGGTAATTCGTAGATTGAATTACTCAGGCAGTTCGTGGTCGGAGGGGACACCAGTTGCAGATTTATACGCACTGGGCATTTACGATCACAAGCCAAGTGCACTGGGTACAGACTCGACTGGAAATGTATACTGCATCTGCATAGACCAGAGCTTTGTTGGACTTACACCTCTAATTCTAGCAATTGTGTCACCTGGTGGAACACTGACTGCAACGTATACATCTACAGTTGCGACTGCGGACGCGCAGACCAAAATTAATATGGCACTCGATGGTAATATCATATGGTTTTCATTAGAGACCTCAGTGCCGTATACTACCAAACTATATAAGTGGGTCATCGGCGGACCCGATTCTCTGATTCTAGGGTCAAATTCGGGTTCGGTCCACGTCCACCCCGCAAGTCGGACTGTATACGTGGCGATTCCAACTACGCTCACCTTACTCGATCCCAATTACTGAGCCGTCACATTCACCTGAACCAGTCCTGCGGGCAGACACCATGCGAACGTCACGCCAGGCACCTGGGCCTGCAGTGCAACCACCGAGTCATTGAGGCTCGACCCCGTCAGGTAGGCAATGTACTCTGCGGGTGCACGCACTTCGCCGTCAATGCAGGCTGCAGGCGGTGACACAGCGCACGTCAGCACCGCATATCCCACAGGAAACCCTAGACCCGCCCACACGTGCAGTTTGTCCACAAGACCATTCTGCGCCGTGTCGAACATGGCCAACAATGCCGTCCTGTCTGCAGCCTCCTTGGCCGTACGCGCCTGCACACTCTCCTTCAAGGCATCCAGAGTAATCAAGGGTGTGGACATTTGTTTAACTCCAAGAGTTTTCACTAGACACTCCAGACAAGAGTATATGCCTCCGAGAAAGCAGTTACAAGAGGCCCCAGTGGTGTTTTCGCTGCGATTGCCCCTGGAAGAACATGTGCCAACTCCCGCAGAAGGCGGAACCAATTACTCTGACATCCTGTCGGCTGTGGAGACGTCCAAGGTGGCCGAGCGGTTCAATACGGATACGATGCGGGAGATTCTGGCCCGCACCAAGAGCCCGACGTACTCGCCCACCACCGCCTGCTTCTGGTGCTGTTCGCCCTTTTCATGGAAGGCCTGTGTGCTTCCCATCTCCTACGATGCCTACGAGAACATGTATGCGTGCGAGGGTCACTTCTGCTCTCCCGAGTGTGGCTTGGCCTACCTGTATGGGGAGCCTGGGTCCGACACGACGCGCTGGCTCCGTCACTCGCTGATGGTGGACATGTATCGTGCCGCCTTTACAACCAAGGAACTGACACCTGCACCCCCTCGGTCCGTGCTTCGCATGTTCGGTGGGCCGCTGGATATTGAGCAGTACCGCGAGTACCTGACCTCCTCTGATGAACTGGTGTCTGTGCACCTGCCCCCACTCCGTCTTCATGTGCCGACGATGAACGTCCAGGGACCTGCTCGTGATGTCAAGAAGTTCGTGGCGTTGTCACAAGATACGGTGGACAAGGCCACCAAGGAACTGCGCCTCCGCAGGACCAAGCCTGTCCACTCGGCTGCGGCAACGCTGGACAAGTGCTTTTCATGAGTCAACACAATGGAAGGCCGCATACCGCAGGGAACGATTACCTGCGAGCGCAGTAACCAAGCCCAGACAGCAACCTCGCAACAGCGGGGTGCTGCCCCGCAAAGCATCTACTCGTCTCGCATGGATTCGGTCATTCACCACGTCACAACTCTGCCTGCGATGAAGAGCCTGTTGTCGGTCACGCACCACGACTACCTGCCCAACGAGTACGACGCTGTGGTTCTCGAGCCCGACGTGTATTTCCAACTCAATGAACTCAAGGTGGTGGACGGCCATCTGGACACCATCAAGTTCGTCATCTTCTGTTTTGACCACGACGTCCAGCATCTGCAGGAGTTTGTGGACAATTGCAATGCGGCCTACGAGCGCCGTATGGCCAACAAGCTGGGCATTCACCGCTACTTCTTTGACCAGATGGTGCAGTCCAAGGCCAAGGGCGTGCAGAATCCACTGCCATCCACGCACCTGGTGTATACCAAATCCAAGTTCGTCACGAATAGGACGTTTGACAATGTGTTCTTTGAGCAGAAGAAGCAGGTCCAGCACCGCACCAAGTTCTTTCTCGAGCACCGCGACTGGTATGACCGCAAGGGGATTCCGTACACGCTGGGGTTCCTGTACCATGGTCCGCCAGGTACGGGCAAGACGTCCACCATCAAGGCCATTGCCAATGAGGGCAAGCGCCACATCATCAACATCCAATTATCGGAAATCAAGACCAAGCAGCAACTGCAGCATCTGTTCTTCAATGACGAGATTCACGTGTACAATGGCACCAGTCTCGAGCGCTACACGATTCCTGTGTCGGAGCGGCTGTATGTCATTGAGGACATTGATGCCATGGGGGATGCAGTACTGAAGCGTGAATGGAAGAAACCTGTGGCCGTCAAGAAGGACGACCTGGAGCCCTTCATGCACAAGGAGGAGGAGAAGGATGCGCTGGACCTGTCCTTCCTGCTGAACCTTCTGGACGGCACACTGGAAGCCAACGGTCGTATTCTGATTATCACGACCAACTTCCCTGAGCGCATTGACCGTGCGTTGATCCGCCCTGGGCGCATCGACATGATTGTCCACTTCCAGAAGTGCACGTTGGCGGTGCTGAGTGAGATGGTCAATTCCTTCTACGACAAACAAGTGGTGTTGGAAGACACGAATCTGGATGGCAAGTGGACACCTGCGGAGGTCAACCAGATTCTGTTTCGGAACTTTGAGGACCCCGAGGCTGGAGTCCGAGAGTTGATTGAATTGGCGACCAAGGACCTCTACGGATTCCAGGACGCTACTTGAGAATCTCCACCATCGTGAGCAGGGTGTTCACATAGTCCATGATATGCCCCTGGTTGGCCGGCGAAATCTGAACCCACATATCCTTCATCTTGCGTATTACGGGAACGATGGTCTCGTCCTTCTCGTACTCTGCAAAGGAATACTTCAGAAAGAAGTCTGCGTTGCGCGCCTTGATGGTGGCGGCAAACGGCAAGCAGTGTGTCTCCACTGCCGCAATGACTCGCTTGGGATTTGCAATCTTGGCCAACCTGAGGTTGGAGAGGTACGTGGGGAAATCAGGGTCGTTGGGAAAAACGACCATCAGTTGAGAGATGAACTGCTCAAACTGAGCAAAGAACAACTTCAGAACCTGAGACATTGTGTGTCTACGTTACTTCCGTGAAACTCCCTTGAACTCAAGGTCCCGTTGTTTCTGCAGTTGCTCGAGACGAGACCCGAGGTCGTCGTTGCGACCCGTCTTGTCTCCGTCGTAACTCTGCTTGGTTGTCGGCTCAGGGGCTCCAGCGGGAGGCGCGGGTCCACCCAGGAACGTGTAGTGCAACTGATCAGACGTGGCAGCGCTCTTGCCGTCCCAACTTGAGTACGAATCCGAGAACCCACCAGCCGTACCAAAGGACCACGACTCCAGAGCAGGCATCATAGACGCACCGGGAACTGTACCTGCGCCTGGCGTCATGGCAGGGGCACTCGGCGGGGTGGCCGTCGTCGGCACCTCGCGGCGGCTGGACACGGGCTTGGCAATGTACCCAAAGATGGCCTGACCCACGAAGACATCCTTCGTCTCAGGCACGTAAAGTGTGGGCACCTTCTGCAGGAAGGGCGGCAGTTCGTTGCGCTGCTTGCCGTCAATGGAATACAGGCGGCACAAATCCTGCTTGTTCAGTGTCTTCAGCGTGTCGAGAATCTGCTTACTGTGCGAACAGCGGCCGCTGTAGAACAGGATAGGCTGGTTGTTCATTGCGAACAAAGCCGAAAAAAACGGAAAGAGAATCACGCAGCCAAGAGTAAGCATGGAGAACCTTAAGACTTCCTTGAACGGCTACCGTATCGACTTTGAACTGAGCAAGGTGCCCATTCCACTTGTGAATGGCCTGCGCCGTATTCTGCTGGCCGAGATTCCGACTGTGGTCATTCGCGATGTCGTGATTCGTGCCAACACCACACAGTTGAACCACGAGATGCTCAAGCACCGAGTGTTGATGCTGCCTGTGAATGTGCAGGTGTCGGAGGTGGGCGTGATTCGTGACACCAAGTTGCGCCTCCACTTTGACCCCAGTCCCGAGATGGACCGTCTCGTGACGTCCGATGACTTTGTGATTTCAGGGTCCACGCGCAAGGACGTCCTGTTGAAGGACCGCGACCTGGGGACGCCGATGCTGTTCCTCAAGTTGAATGTGGGCGGTAAGCATCCCGAGGATGGACTGCAGGTGGATGCCACGTTGGGCGTGGACGAGTCGGGTGCATCGCAGGTGTGTGTGGCTACGTTCAAGAACCACATTGACCCCGAGCGGGCCAAGTTGGACCGTGACACGTATCTGATGCCGGAGAAAGGGAATCAGGACCCCCGTATCTTCGACAATCATCTGATTCAGCGGTCCTTTGAGATGGATGAGCGTGGCCGCCCGACGCGGTTTGACTTTGCGATTGAGAGCATTGGCGTGGTGCCTGCTCGGGATCTGATGCGCCAAGCAGTGGAGGTGTATCAGCGCAAGGTCACGGAGTTCCTGAAGGAGCCGATTTCCAAGACGGACGATGGGATGTTCATGGTGGAGTCCGTGACGGAGGGACACACGCTCGGTGCCTTTGCTCAGGTGCTGATTCTGGACTCGGGGCTGGTGGACTTTGTGTCCTACGACCCCGGACATCCACTGGTTCCCAAGTTGACACTGCGGTTCCGCACCAAGGTCAAGCCTGAGACCGTGCTGGAGCGCTTCCGCACGGATGCGATGGCTCTGTTTGAAAGCATTCTTAAGGGTGTATAATGGATGAGTTCTTCACCTTTGAGGCCAAGGATGTGCAGGTCCTTGGCGAGGTGGTCTTTGAGGAAGAGACACAACGTCCTGCTGCAACACGATTTTACACTCTGGACGAGCAGGTCTCGGACTCCTACGAGAAGATGGTCCCCCGTGACAAGCGCGTCACCAAGTTCAAGTTGAAGGAACTGGAAAAGGAAGTGGAGAGATATCGTGACTTGTACTCCACATACATTACCCCGACGGCCGAGGATTACATGCTGCAGGAACCCAAGACCCGCAGGGAGTTTGACTGGATTTTCCCTGTGTATGCGAGCAAGGCCCGCGAGACCTACGATTGGAACGAGTGGCGGTCACTCTTTGCTCAGGCCGCAATCCGCCAACCGAATGCGTATCCCCGCATGGTCGCGGCTCTGCCTCGCCCGTACGAAATGAATGACCAAGGAACCCCGTACCCTGTGACCAAGGCACTCGAGACCTACGACGAGGAGGGCAAGGGCCCGTACCGCGTTCTTCCCACGTTTACCACAACACGGACCAAGCGTCACGAGGATGAGACCATTACACTGGTACCGAATCCGATTGAGGGTACGAACGACAGCCTGCGGTTTGTCGGATACTACCTCAAGAAACGCAGTGTCGAGATTCCTGACCCGCAACCCGACCACCCGTTCTTCACAGACGACAAGCCTAGATATATCGAGACACAGGCGCCTTTGGAGGAGGTGGTTCCCGAACTAGATGCCGTCATGACACATGGCGTCAAGCGGACGACTGACCCGTACACAGAGGGCGCCAAGTACCTGAAGGTCTACGACGTTGCTCTGTCCTCTATTCCGTGGAAGATGTGGACCCAGCGCTTTCCCCCTGAACCCGTGTCCAACGACCCGCCCGTGGCCATTGACATTCCGTTCCCCGAAGCCAAGCAGGATGCGCCGTCGCAAAAGTTGACGGAGCAGTATGGTGTTCCCTACTTCCCTGGAATGTCGTCTCGATTGTGGCTTCAGCAGCGGGAGGATGCAGGTGCCCTGGTGGCCACGATGCTCTTGTCCAAGGCGGCCGATGCAGGTGTGGCGCCAATGCTGGCCAGTGGCGAACTGGGCGAGATTGTTCTGCCTCCCGCGGACCCGAGCCAGTGTGGACTTGGAGACGTGCCCTTCCAAGAGTTCCTGATTCGCGGTATTCTGCGAAAGACCAAGGACGTCATTTGCGTGCCTCTGGATATCATCAAGCAAGAACGCCATCAGATTGGATACAAGGGTCGCAAGATATGGAAGGACTCGACGAGCAACGACGTACTGATGCCCACCATTCGTGCCTTGGCGGCCGTCAAGCCTCGACCGCTGTCCACGAAGCCACCGGAACTGTCCAAGTTCGGAGCCCAGCCCACCTCCAGCCAGCGCGCACAAGTCTTGGCCATTCTGAATGACCCTCAGCGCCTTCCCGAGGACAAGGAGCAGGATGTGCAACTGTTGCTACAGACGGCCATTCATTCCAATGAGCAGTATACCGACAAGGAGGGACTGTTCGTACTGTGTGACCACGCGGTTGCGATTCTGCAGGGCGACATGGCCAAGGACCGGTTAGGGTTCTATCGCAAGTGGACGGCCATTGTGGACGGGTCTCGCGTCTGTCGTGTCTGCGGAGAGCAGGTGAACAATGATGTGCTCGTAGACCAAGACGAGTTCACGGAAGAAGGCAGATTGGCCAAGCATACCGAGGCGCTTGGGCAGACTGTCGTGGGCAAGGAGGGTGTGGCCGAATACACACGTAGTCTGCACAGTATGGCGCCTCTGTTCGTCATGACCGACCCGTCCGACGCGACCGTGTATCTGCTATTGTCTCTGCTTCAGGTGCTTCCCGACCCCGCTCAACTCACACCTGTGCTGCAATTTGCTCGGACCATTTCCACAGCATTGGCAAAGACGGATACCGACGTGACACGCCGAGCCCGCGGCACGGTGGGTATTGCTGCTGCGGCATCGCTCTTGCAACTCCATCTTCCTGCATTGACGCCTCGCCGCTCCTTCGGTCCTCGTCCACTGATGCTTGACGGATACCCCCGCGACACGTCCAAGTCCGAGGGCTTCACGGTTGCAGATTCCTTGTTGTTGGTTCTTCGCAAGACGTTCGAGGCATTCCCCACCTCCTTCCAAGGCCCCTCTCTGCCCGTCCTTCAGTCGGCAATGAACGAGAGCAAGACCCTGCGTGGACAGATTCTGGGTCTGATTCCGCGATTTGTCAAGCAGTTCTCTGCGCAGTTTGAAAAGGCCAAGGCAGAGTTTGGACTGCGGCCGCCTGCGCCTCAGCCCGTCATGCTGATTCCAGTCGTTCTGCCGCCTACAGAGATGGGGACCTTCACTCGATTCAGCCCGTGTTCCTCGTTCCGCTTGACCTGGATTAGCAAGGTCTTGCCCCTGTCTCGCCAGCCTATCGTGGACATTCGCCCAGGACTGAGTTCGGCGCCCATGGCTCGTCGTGTTCGCGCATATCCCTCCATCCGCGCAGCCCCCGCGGCCGTACCTGTTCCCGACATTTCCAAGCGACTGAAGATTCCGATTCCCGCACGCATGGGCATTGAACCCACCGACTCGTGGAAGGTGAATTCCCTGCTAATCACTCGGTTGGCTGCCATTGCTCGCATGCCCACCTCGGTCGCGGCCATGGACCCGACCGCGTCGCCTGACCTGCTTCGCGACATTACCAAGGGATATCTCCGTGAGATTTTGGCTGCAATTGGCTCTGACCCCGAGAAGCGACGCATGTACGACGATGTCCGCGCCAGGGATGTGACGCTGTACTCTTTGTTGGCGTCGGTGTCCTCGGCTCGCACAGAGACGAACAGTCTGCGCGCCAAGGAGCGCCACGCCTTCACAGACCGTCTGCGCGCCATGACGGATTCGGACCGCGAAATCACCAAGCAGTTGCTGGACCGTGGACTGGCTCCGTTTATCGTGACCGTTGCCGACCGCGACATGTTTGCCCAGCAGTTGCAGGACCAGATTGGAAGTGCAGCCGACCGTGGCGAAGAGTACGAGGAAGAAGAGGTGCCCGCTGACCCTGCTGCCGAGGCCTATGACTTGAATGGAGACGATGCAATTGTGGAGGACGACAACATAGCCCCAATCGGGGACCGCGAGCGTGAGCGGACGTACGAGGACGAGTAGTTTACACTGGCGCACCCCTTATCATGTAAGATGCCGACTCCCAACACGCAGCTGCTGCAGATGCACTTCATCTACAAGAACACGAACATCCAGGACGACGAGTTGAAGGTCGAGCGCGTCATCCAGACGCCGACCCTCGCGGAGCCGATGTTTCGACTCGCCTTCACCACGACCAACAATGGAGGCAACCGCATCACGTACCGGTCCTACCTGAACCGCCGTGGTCTGGAGACCTACATCCACTCGACACTCAAGAGCCTCCGTGCGGACCACGACCCGTTCGACATTGTTCAGGTGAGCAGCAGTGTCTACCCCAGTTTCATGTACAAGGTGGATGAGATGGGCTGGGATATTCGCGACACCATCATGGACGTCATCATGACCACCATCAACAGCGATGTGACTCGCGTGGCTGTTGTTCGCGCGTAGAGCAAAACGGATTAGACATCTCCTATACAAAGACAACTCATGCTGACCCTTCAGGGATACCGCATCCCCAAGGACCATCGTGAACTCATGCTGAAGAAAGCCCTAACTGTCCGTCCCTTCTCCATGGTCAAGCCGCAGTTCCAGCCCAAGTACAAGGTGTGGCACGAGGACGGCAAGAACCTGTATCTGCCCAAGCACTTTGGCATTGAGCGCTACGGACAGGTGCCTGAGCGCGAGGTGGCCAAGACGGCTGACCTCCACTGGGAGTTTGCGGGTGCGATTCGCCCTGCACAGTTGCCCGTGGTGAACTCCTTCCTCCTTCCCGAGCCGCACGACGGCGTGTTGTCACTCCACACAGGCGGAGGCAAGACGGTGTGTGCACTCTACATTGCGTCAAGGTTGAAGGTGCCGACCCTGGTGATTGTGCACAACACCTTCCTGCGCGACCAGTGGATTGACCGTATTCGGGCCTTCCTGCCCAAGGCGCGGATTGGTCGCGTCCAGGCCGATGTCGTCGACGTGGCCGATAAGGACGTTGTGATTGTTATGCTGCAAACCCTTTCGATGAAGGAGTTAAATGATAACCTCTTCGCTCCCATTGGCTTGGTTATCGTTGACGAGTGTCACCACATTGCTTCTGAGGTGTTTGTGCAGGCGCTACCCAAAGTCACATCGCGCTACATGCTAGGGTTGTCCGCAACTCCCGACCGCAAAGACAAGTTGATGTTCGCCATCCACTGGTTCCTCGGACCCCTGCTGTACAAGTCCGACACGGGCGATTCGGTCGACACGCAGGTGAAGGTGGAGATGTATGAATACGAGAACGACGACCCTGAGTTCAATGAGATTGTGACGTCTTCACAGGGCATGGTGTCGGTGCCCATCATGGTGAACAAGTTGACGGCATGCGAGGACAGGACACGCTGGCTTGTGCGGATTCTGACAGACGTTCTGGAAGAGGGACGCCAAGTGCTGGTGCTGTCCGACCGAGTCCAGCACTGCAAGGACATTCTGGACGGGCTGCCTCCTGACCTGAAGGAGCAGGCGTGTATCCTGAGTCAGGCGGTCAAGTCCGATGTGCGGACCGAGTACTGCAAGACCAAGACTGTGTTGATTGCGACCTACAGCATGTGCAAGGAGGGCTTCGATGTCCCCACCTTAAATACGCTGGTTATGGCCACGCCCAGGCCCGACATCGACCAGATTGTGGGGCGTATTCTGCGAGTGGAAAAGGCTGGGCGCACGGTCCATCCATTGATTGTGGACATTGTGGACCCCCAGTTCAAGCGGCAGTTTGGAGCGCGGAACACGCTGTATCGCCGGCGGCAGTACAAGGTCACCCGCATGCTTATGCCTACGCCTTCATCTGCGCCACCGAAGGAGTCGAAGCCAACTTCGTCCTCGGCGTCGGAGGAGGAGGACTCATAGGTGCCGCGGTCCCGCCCAGTTCGTGGGCCGAGTCCACGAAGATCTCAATCTTGTTGAGTCCGTTGGTCTCCTCGGGCTTGGAGATGTCGTTGTAATCCTTCATCTTTGTGGAGAACTCGCGGGCAACGGACCCCGGAATGGGCGGGCTCAACTCAGCCAACCGGTCATACTGGTCCTTCACGTACTTCAGGAAGTCGCCAGGCTGCATGCGCTCGTCACGGGGCAGACGCAGTTCCACATTGATGAACCGATACAATTTTGCATAGTGAATAGCCGACATGCGATGACCCTCTGCACGCTTGGCCCAGGCAAAGTAGGTGCCCACCGTGTTCAGAATGCCAATCACAAGCGAGCCCACACCAAGTGACGTCGCAGCCAACTGCTGGTTCCCCGCGAACAGGGATGACGAGCCCGCGTTGAGGAAGGCAACCGCGCCCGAGCCCACAATCACAGGAAGGTCAATGTACACCTTGCGGCGAGTGAAGATACTCTCGGCCTTCTTGTGCATGATGGACAAGCCGTTCGCCTTCTCGCCCGTCTGCGCAAAGTACTCCTCCAACACAACTGTCCAACTGATACGGTCGCCAATCTGGGTGGAGGTTCCGGAATCGCCCATTTTGTTTTTAAACGCAGAAGAACAATGAGAGGTGGGTTGTACAATCCATTCAAAAGTAAAGAGAGTCCTGTTGCTCCACCTCCCGCGGCCTCGGCAGTAACCAGTAAGAATGTTGTAGATGTAACGAAGGCGCGAGATGCCGCCGCCCAAGGAGTCACCGCCGCCTCCCCCCGAAACCTGACGTCACAGGACACCGCCGCCGCTGCGTCAGCAAAATTTCAAGGCGAACAGAGGGCAAAAGAGAGTACTGCTGCAAGGCGCGCTCTCGAGAACGCCAACACTCGCTCCAAACTGGCTATAGTTGGCGCAATAGCGGTGGGAGTGGCATCAGGTGTCAAAGCCATCCCAGTTGTAGGCGGAGCCATTGCTGCCGCTATCATGCTTATCCACGGGGCCGTAGCGAACGATATCATTGGACGGCAAGCGAAGGCGGCAGCGAAGGATATCTTGCACGACCTTACCTACTCGTACTTGCTTTTCAAACTCATTGATATTGGAGCCGACAAACTAGGGCTTGCGCTTAATATTGAGATTATTGAAGAAGGTATCACGGACATCAACAAGAAGATAAATGAACAATTGGTTCCCAAACAGGGGAGGTTGACGAGAGCCATATTTTCAGACCCAAAGCTTGAGTTGGAGACACTTCACGAGTCTGTCCGCGCCTTTCGTGACAATATGACCCAATTGTACACGTCGTTTGACGTCTTGAAACAAACCGAGGAACTTCTTCCTACGTTGACGAACAAGGACAAACGTGGAAAACGGTATGACGGTATCACTGAACCCAATATTCAAACACTCATATCGTGGTTCAAGACCGCGGCCGCGCGCGAGCTTACTGACGCTGAGGTGACAGAAGTGATGCAGTTTCTCGAGAAAAACCTGATGACTCCAGCGGAAAAGAACGTAGAAAAAAGGTTAACAAGTGGCGACCTGAGTGCTCTACCTGATTCAGACGCGGTGGCGCCGCCGCCGCCCCCGCCTCCTCCTCCGCAGCCCGACAAAACCTTCACCACCGCTACAAAAAATGCGGCAGTCGTATCCAAGCCGTCATCAGATATCAAGTTGCCATTGGGGGAAAGAATAGCGAATGATCGGGGGCGGATACTGGGTCAGGCGGCGGCGGCGGCGGGCGGTGCCCTGTGGCCACCCAAGTACTATCGCGGCCTGTCTACGCGGCGGAAGGGTCAGAGGCGGCGTGAAATCACCCGCCGAGCCAAGATGTCCCACAAGAACCCTGCAGCCTACCGCCCCTTTGCAACGGACCGCAACACGAAGCGTCGCCCGTCGTCATACACCTCGCGCTTCCATGCCAAGTACCCTGGCGTCACGG
>SXGQ01501478.1_pt1 | contig 20683 bp, 18 predicted proteins | sample 3178371 | NCBI WGS metagenome assembly SXGQ01 (sample SAMN11356859, study PRJNA531348) | freshwater metagenome | isolation source: freshwater sample F1-20 | place: China: Fuxian Lake, Yuxi | collected 2017-12-25 | reverse complement strand
TTTCTATCTATCAAATTCAAACGAAGTATCGCGATGAAGCACGACCACGCAGTGGAATCATTCGTGGGCGTGAGTTTGTGATGAAGGATTCATATTCATTTGATGTTGATGATGCTGGTTTAGAAGTCTCCTATCAAAAGCATCGTGATGCCTATATCAGTTGTTTTGATCGCTTAGGAATCAAATACAACATTGTTAAGGCAGTCTCTGGGGCTATGGGCGGCTCGAAGTCAGAAGAGTTCTTAGCTCCATGTTTAACAGGTGAAGACACATATGTGCTTTGTCCTAGCTGTGGCTTTGCTGCAAATGTTGAAGCGATGGTTACAAAAGTTCCTGCCGGTGATGCATCAGTCACACCTGCACTTGAAGTATTGAACACTCCAAATACTCCAACTATTGATTCACTTGTCGATCTGATGAATGAGAAATTTGGTGGGGGATATAGCGCAGGTGATACCTTGAAAAACATTATGTTGGTGGCAGATGGCACACCAATCGCTGTTTTAGTCCCAGGTGATCGTGAGGTTGATTTGAAGCGCCTGCAGGAAAACCTAGGTGGCGTTCACGAACTTCGTGTATTTGAAGAAGCAGACTTTGCAAAACATCCTTCACTTGTTAAGGGATACATCGGACCACAAGATGCCGCAAAATCTGGAATTAAGGTTCTAGCTGATCCACGCGTAGCACCAGGAACAGCATGGATAAGTGGTGCAAATAAAAAGGATCACCACGCCCGATATGTTGTTAATGGTCGTGACTTCACTCCAGATGCATACGTTGAAGCAGCTGAAGTTCGAGCTGGTGATAGCTGCCCAGAGTGCAAGACTGAAATTATTATTGATCGCGCAATTGAAATTGGTCATATTTTCCAACTTGGTCGCAAATATGCAGAGGCGCTTAGCCTTACGGTCTTAGATCACAACGGTAAATCCCAAGTAGTAACTATGGGTTCTTATGGGATTGGTGTTTCACGCGCAGTTGCCGCAATTGCTGAGCAGACTAGTGATGAGATTGGACTTAACTGGCCAGCAGAAATCGCTCCAGCCAAGGTTCACCTTGTTGCCACAGGTAAAGAGAATCTTCCATTTGATACCGCTCTTGATATTGGCCAAAAGCTTGAAGCATCAGGGATTACTGTGATGCTCGATGATCGTCGTGATGCAAGTGCTGGCGTGAAGTTTAAAGATGCCGAATTGATTGGTAATCCAATCATTGTGGTGGTTGGTAAAGCGCTAGCTGAAGGCAAAGTTGAAGTTCGCGTCCGTAAGAGCGGGGATAAGAGTGAAATTTTACTTGCGGATGCAGTATCAACAATTGCCAAGTTGCTAGCCTAGAAAAGTGTTTGCTGACATAACGCTTACTACGGTTCTATTTCTAATATTTGCATCATTTTTCGCTGGATTTGTTGATTCAATCGCAGGTGGTGGGGGTTTAATTCAACTTCCAGCTCTTTTAATAGGTTTACCTAAAACAGATACTGTCACAGTTCTTGGTACCAACAAATTAGGATCAGTTTTTGGGACAACAACGGCAGCAGCTCTCTATCGCAGACAGATAAAGCCCGACATTAAAGTTCTTGCCGCCATGGCAATTCCAGCATTTATTGGATCTGCTATTGGTGCATCTCTTGCCTCGCGTATTCCTTCACAATCGATGCGCCCAATTGTTCTGGTACTTCTTATCGTTGTTGCGATTTATACATGGATAAAGCCAGATTTGGGGAAAATAGAATTACTGCGCCATGCATCAAAGCGTCGAATCCAGATATCAATTGCTGCTGGCCTCATTATCGGTTTCTATGATGGAATCTTTGGACCAGGTACAGGCTCATTTCTGATGTTGATTTTGGTGGCATCACTTGGATATGCGTTCATCACTGCATCTGCAATTGCAAAAGTTGTTAATGTTTCAACAAATGTTGGAGCAATCATGATTTTCGGTTTAAATGGAGCAATTATTTGGAAGCTCGGATTGATGTTAGGCGCGGCCAATGTTGCTGGGGCAATTTTAGGTTCACGCCTGGCTATCCGAGGTGGATCAGTGCTGGTGCGCAAGGTATTCCTCATAGTCACGGTGGCTTTAATCGTAAAAGTAGGAATTGATACTTTCTCATCTTTCTAGTTACAATTGTGCTTACAACTTAATAAGAAAGCAGAAATACTCATGGCGCTCAAGGATTCATTAACCGAACTTCTCACCCCAGTTGTTGAAAATGCGGGGTTTTTCTTAGAAGAAGTTCAAATACAAAGAGCCGGTAATCACAGCACTGTTATATGTGTCGTTGATGGAATAAAGCCGCTCAACATGGATGAAGTAACTTCAGTTTCGCGCGTAATCTCAGAGCTTTTAGATAATGAACCCGCATTGGGTGATAACCCTTTCACACTAGAAGTCACGTCTCCAGGTGTTGATCGTCCACTTACTTTGCCCCGCCACTGGACTAAAAACCTCACTCGATTAATCAAGGTGACTCTCAACGATGGAACAGTTGTCACTGCCAGACTCGGTGAATTTAACGATACCCATGCCCAGTTAGTTGAAAACATTAAAGGACGTATGAAAAACCATGAGATTGCCTTTGCAGATATCAAGCGCGCTGTGGTTGAAATTGAATTTAATCGAAAGGATGACAACTAATGCATGTTGAGATGTCAGCCTTAGTAGAACTCACCAATGAAAAAGGCATTCCCTTGGAGCAGTTGATTCAAGCCATTGAGGTAGGCGTGCTTACCGCCTATAACCAGACCGATGATGCTAAGCGGCATGCTCATGCTGTACTAAATCGTGAGTCAGGCGAAATTCAAATATTGATTCCTCAGTTCAATGAAATTGGCGAGAAAATCGGTGATGAGCAAGATATGCCAGAGGGATTCTCACGCGTTGCCACATCAACAGCCAGACAAGTAATCAAGATGAAGATGCGTGAAACCAATGATGCATCAATCGTTGCAGAGTTCACTGCCAATGTCGGTGATGTTATTTCTGGCGTTGTTCAGCAAGGCCGAGATCCGAAAATGATTCTAGTTAATCTCGGGCGATTTGAAGGACGAATTCCGCCACAAGAACAAGTACCAGGTGAGATATATAACCACGGTGATCGCATCAAATGTTTTGTTGTTGAAGTAAAACAGGGATTAAAAGGACCTGAGATCATGTTATCTCGCAGTCACCCTGCACTTGTCAAGCAGTTATTTGCTCTAGAAGTTCCTGAGATTAATGATCGCATTGTTGAAATCATGGCAGTCGCACGCGAAGCAGGACATCGCACAAAGATTGCAGTTCGCTCACACCGAGCAGGAGTTAGTCCTAAGGGTTCACTCATTGGACCAATGGGCGCTCGTGCTCGCGCAGTGATGGATGAATTACATGGTGAGAAAATCGATATTGTTGATTGGTCAGAAGATCCTGCAACATTTGTTGGACATTCACTCGCACCGGCAAAAGTTGCATCGGTTCAAATCACAGACCTAGCTGGGCGCTCTGCTAAGGTGGTTGTGCCTGATTACCAACTCTCACTTGCCATCGGAAAAGATGGGCAAAATGCACGCTTAGCGGCCCGCTTAACTGGCTGGCGAATCGATATTCACCCAGACAATCCGATTGAGACTTAAGGCCATTATGTATTCAGGCCTTGGATTCGATACCATGGGGCATTGCTTTAACCGAAGAAATGGAAAAGAAAGATATGAAACTCAAATGAGCTCGTTAGAACTATGAGGTCGTACAACTAGGGCTTGCATGTGAAGTTTCATGCGGGCCAAGACAGGGGAAAAAGTGTCAAAGGTCCGCGTACACGAGTTAGCAAAGCAACTCGGTATGGAGAGCAAGGTTGTCCTTGCAAAGCTCCAAGAAATGGGCGAATTCGTCCGATCAGCATCATCGACAGTAGAAGCACCAGTTGTGCGAAAGCTCATCGAGATGTATCCCGATGCAAAACCTGCAGAGGAAAAAAAGCCTGTCAAAAAGGCTGCAGCAAAAAAGGCAGCGGTAAAACCTAAGAGTGAAGTAAGTGCTGAACAAGCTGCGGAGTTAGCAGCAGAACTAGGCGTAGATATCAACGCACTTAAGGCACAACAAGAACGCGTTGAAGCAGCAAAGGCAGAATCTGCAAAGACACATGCTGCAGAAGCAATCGCTGAAGAAAAATCAGCGCTTCCAAAACCTGCACCACGTCCAGGTAATAATCCATTTTCAACTGGTGGAGCACTTCCACGTCCGCCACGTCCAGGTAATAATCCATTTTCAACTGGTGGAACAACACCACGTCCACCTCAGCGACCAGGTGGTGCACCGCAACGTCCTGGAATGTCAGGACCACGTCCAGGTTCAGTACGTCCAGGATTTGCAGCACGCCCACCAGGATCTCGTCCACCTGCCGGTACAGGTTTTCCTCCACGCACTGGGGCGCCATCAACTGGTGCACCAGCATCTCCATATAAATCAAATACAGGCGGAGCACCAGCAGGTGGACCACAACGTCCAGGTGGCGGTCGTCAACCACAACGTGGCGGTGCAGGCGGAGCATTTGGAAAGAATGCAAGCAAGAAGTCAGGACGTAAATCTAAATCTAGAAAAGCATTGCGTGATGAATTTGATAATATGCAAGCACCTCAACTTGGTGGTGCAGTTATTCCACACGGTGATGGTAAGACTCCTATCCGTATGCGTCGCGGTGCTTCGTTGGCAGATTTTGCAGACAAGATCAATGCCGATCCAGCAGCCTTAGTTGCAGCACTATTTCACTTAGGTGAGATGGTCACGGCGACACAATCTGTTGATTCTGATACTTTTGAAATTCTTGGTGTTCAACTTGGTTATGACATTCAGATTGTTAGCCCAGAAGATGAAGATCGTGAACTTCTCCAAGGCTTTGATATTGATTTAACTGATGAGCTCAGTGATATTGATCCAGATACATTGGTTGCACGCCCACCAGTAGTAACTGTTATGGGTCACGTTGACCACGGTAAGACTTCACTTTTGGATGCAATCCGTAAGAGTGAAGTAATGAAATCTGAAGCTGGTGGAATTACTCAGCACATTGGTGCTTATCAAATTCACCATGACCATAACGGGATTAATCGTGCAATTACCTTTATTGATACACCAGGTCATGAAGCTTTTACAGCTATGCGTGCTCGCGGCGCCAAGGTGACTGACATCGCAGTTCTTGTTGTGGCCGCAGATGATGGAATCATGCCTCAGACAATTGAAGCACTAAACCATGCTCAAGCAGCCGATGTTCCAATAGTTGTTGCAGTCAATAAGATGGATAAAGAGGGTGCGAACCCAGATAAGGTTCGACAGCAATTAACTGAGTACAACTTAATCGCAGAAGAGTACGGTGGAGAGACAATCTTCGTAAACGTTTCTGCTAAGTCAGGTCAAGGCGTTGAAGATTTGATTGAATCAATTCTTCTTACTGCCGATGCAGCTATTGATTTGCGCGCTGTTGCAGATGATTCTGCTCGTGGTGTGGCAATTGAAGCTCACCTCGATCGTGGACGTGGCCCAGTTACGACCGTGCTGGTGCAACGCGGAACGCTACGAATTGGTGATCCAATTGTTGCTGGTGGTGCGTTTGGTCGCGTTCGTGCAATGTTGGATGAGAATGGTGATTTAGTAGAAATCGCTGGTCCATCACGTCCTGTTCAGGTTCTTGGTTTCACATCTGTTCCAAGTGCTGGAGACACATTCTTAGTTGCCGATGAAGATCGCACCGCCCGTCAGATTGCTGAAAAGCGTCAAGCGGCAGAGCGCAATGCACAACTTGCTAAGGCACGCAAGAAGGTCTCACTTGAAGACTTTATGGAGCAATCCAAGATCACTACTCTTAATTTGATTCTTAAGGGTGACGTGAGCGGATCTGTAGAAGCTCTAGAAGAAGCATTAATGCAGTTAGATGTTGGCGCAGAAGTTGACCTTCGGGTTATTCACCGTGGAGTTGGTGCAATTACTAAGAGCGATATTACCTTGGCATCTGCTTCAACTGCAGTAGTTATTGGCTTTAACGTTAAGCCAGAACCTCAAACTGCCATCTTTGCTGATCAAGAAGGCGTTGAAGTTCGCTTCTACTCAGTCATCTATCAAGCAATTGAAGAGATTGAACTCTCACTTAAGGGTCTGCTCAAGCCAATCTATGAAGAAGTTATCACTGGTAATGCGGAAGTTCGTGAGATCTTCAAATCATCTAAGGCTGGAAACATCGCAGGTTCACTTGTTAAGGATGGAGTTATCCGTCGCAATGCAAAGGCACGTATTTTGCGCGGTGAAACCCTCATTCTTGATAATCTCACAATCGATTCACTCAAGCGCTTTAAAGATGATGCAACTGAAGTCAAAGAAGGCTTCGAATGCGGAATTGGTCTTGGCAATATGAAGGATCTTCAAATTGGCGATACCATTCAAGTCTTTGAGATGCGCGAAACAAAGCGGGTATAACAATGGCAGCATCACACCGCAGCCAAAAGGTTGCAGACCGAATCAAAGTAATTGTGGCGCAATTGCTTGAGACAAAGATTAAGGATCCACGTCTTGGCTTTGTCACAGTTACTGATGCACGCGTAACTGGAGATCTACAACAGGCCTCTATTTTCTATACAGTCCTTGGCGATATCGACCAACGTGCTGCAACAACTGCTGCTCTAGAGAGTGCAAACGGTGCAATCAGATCAGCACTTGGGCGTGAATTAGGTTTGCGTATTACGCCAACGATTGCTTTTTTTGAAGATGGTTTACCTGAAAGTGCTAAAGCACTTGATTCATTGCTTTCAAAAGTACATGAACTAGATGCCGAGGTAGCCGCACTTCGTGCAAATGCAACATATGCCGGGGGAGAAGATCCATATAAAGCTCCTCGTGTAATTGAAGAGGATTAATCATCGAGCACGGATTTCTGGTTGTAGATAAAGAACCAGGTATGACAAGCCACGATGTTGTGGCAATCGCACGGCGCGCACTTGGTACTCGCAAAGTGGGTCATGCAGGAACTCTTGATCCGATAGCTACAGGTATTTTGGTTTTAGGGTTTAACAATGGAACTCGCTTACTTCAATATATTACAAATGGAGACAAGACATATAGAGCAACTGTTGTTTTAGGTGCTGCAACAGTCACAGATGATGTTGAAGGTGAAGTGATTTCACGCGCAGATGTCTCAGCAATTACTGATGAGCAAATAGAAGTAGAGATGGCAAAGATGCGTGGAACCATCATGCAACGCCCAAGTTCTGTCTCTGCCGTGAAAGTTGATGGTGAGCGAGCATATGATCGTGTACGAGCAGGAGAAAGCGTTGAACTTGCTGCTCGCGAAGTAACAATCTCTCAATTGGACATCAAAGAAGTGCGGCGTATCGAAAATGTAATTGAAGTAGATATTGAAGTAACCTGCTCTGCCGGAACTTTTATCCGTGCTATTGCTCGAGATTGTGGAAATGCACTTGAAGTAGGTGGACACTTGAATTCCTTGCGTCGCACGCGCGTTGCTGGCTTTAGTTTGGATAAATCAATTTCTCTCACAGCCCTTAAGGCGGGTGAGTTTTCAATCCTTGGATTAGTAGATGTCGCACGAGCAACATTTAGCACGCGTGAGCTGGCACTTGATGAAGTCAATGAACTTTCCTTTGGGCGCCCGTTAAGTGCTAACCTAGATGAAGAGATCTATGCAGCAATTTCTGGTCAAGATCTCATTGCACTGCTGCGCAACAAGGATGGTTTAGCTAAGCCCATCGCCGTATTCGCGGCAGCTAACTAGGTCTGAGAGAATAAGGCCATGAGCGTTGTAGTCATTGGAGTCTTTGACGGTGTCCATAAGGGCCACCAAGAAGTACTCAATCAGGCTAAAAAGATTGCTGGTGATGAAAAGATTATTGCGCTGACCTTTGATCCACATCCAACAACTGTTTTTGCACCTGATCGAGCTCCAACTTTGCTCACTATTTTGACTGATCGGATTGAGCTTCTTAAGATCCATAATGCAGATCAAGTTGCCGTCATGAAGTTCACACCAGAGTTTGCCGCTATGACACCTGAGGATTTTGTGAATAAAGTTTTAGTAGACCAGTTGGGTGCCACTAAAGTTGTCGTGGGTAAGAACTTCACGTATGGATCAAAGGCTGCCGGAAATGTTGATTCACTCAAAGCTCATTCCCAGTTTGAAACCATCGTTCTAGATCTCGCTCCCTCTGAGGGAGAAGTTGTTTCATCCACTCGGATCCGCAAGTTAATTGTTGAAGGAAATGTTGAACTTGCACGCACACTTTTAACCAGACCACATCGTTTAGATGGAATTGTTGTTCATGGTGAAAAGCGTGGTCGCGAAATTGGTTATCCAACGGCAAATCTGGGAGATCTCGAAAATCAAACAATTCCAGCTGATGGTGTGTATGCAGGATGGTTAACTGTAGGTATTGATAGATGGCCTGCTGCAATTTCAATTGGAACTAATCCAACATTTGATGGAGTCCGGGGCCGCCAAGTTGAGGCATATGCAATTGATCAAGTTGGTTTAGAGCTCTATTCAAAACGAGCAACAATTGAATTTGGTTGGCGACTTCGTGAAACTTTAAAATTTGATGGACTTGAGCCATTGCTAGAGCAGATGGCTAAAGACTGTGCTAAAGCACGTGCATTAACCGAGCTTTAGGCTCAGGATTTCACCTTATTCGCCTCCGCTGGTAATCTTGCCCCGTCCAACGAGAAAGCGAGCTTTCGTGAGGCAAACCGAAAGCCCTCGTGATCAGAAACCAAGGAGTACTAAAGAATGGCATTAACACCAGAAGTAACAAAGCAAATTGTCGCGCAGTTCGGATCTACTCCTACTGACACGGGAAGTCCTGAAGCTCAGGTTGCTTTGCTATCTGAGCGTATTGAAGAAATCACATTACATTTAAAGACCAATCCACATGATCACCACAACCGTCGTGGTCTGTTGTTGCTAGTTGGTCGTCGTCGTCGCATTCTTCAATACCTTGCTAAGACAGATATCAACCGTTACCGCGTGATTATCGAGAAGCTCGGTATTCGCCGTTAATTAAGTAATACCTACACCACTTCAAGGCAAATGGTCCTCGGTAGTGGTTTCCGCACAAATTACTGTGCGTGAACTTCGATCGAAGATTCATTTCTCCTTTAAGTGGGTAGTAACCACGATGTGACTTGCAATGAGTCGTGTCCATAGTAATAAAGGAGGACCCATGGAGGGTCAAGAGGTTCAGTCAGCCGTTGCAGTTATTGATAACGGAAAATTTGGAAAACGAGAGATTCGTTTTGAAACAGGTCGCCTAGCGCGCCAAGCAGCAGGAGCAGCAGCAGTTTACTTAGATGATCAAACAATGATCTTCTCAGCAACAACTGCATCAAAGACCCCTAAAGATCAATTTGATTTCTTTCCTTTGACAGTTGATGTTGAAGAGAAAATGTATGCAGTTGGTCGTATTCCAGGATCATTCTTCCGTCGCGAAGGTCGTCCATCAGAAGATGCAATTCTTACGTGTCGTTTAATCGACCGTCCATTGCGCCCATCATTCGTTAAGGGACTTCGTAATGAAGTTCAAATCGTTGTGACAGTAATGGCACTTAATCCAGACCACATGTATGACGTAATCGCAATTAATGCTTCTTCAATGTCAACACAGCTTGCAGGTTTGCCTTTCTCTGGTCCAATCGGTGGCGTTCGCGTGGCCTTGATTGATGGACAGTGGGTTGCTTTTCCTAACCATTCACAGGTTGCAAACGCAGTCTTTGACATGGTTGTTGCTGGTCGTATCAGCGATGGAGATGTTGCAATCATGATGGTTGAAGCAGAAGCCACCGAGCGCACAATTGAACTCATCCGGGGTGGTGCTCCAACTCCTACTGAAGAAGTTGTTGCACAAGGTCTCGATGCTGCAAAGCCATTTATCAAGATTCTCTGTGAAGCGCAGACAAAGCTTGCCAAGGTGGCTGCAAAGCCAACTGCTGAGTTCCCAGTCTTTCTTGATTACCAAGATGATGTATTTGCAGCCGTTGAAAAGGCAGCAAGTGCAGATCTTGCAAAGGCGCTAACAATTTCTGGCAAGCAAGAGCGCGAAACAAAGATTGATGAGATTTCTGCATCTACGAAGGAATCAGTTTCTGCTGCCTTTGAAGGCCGTGAGAAGGAAGTTCCTGCAGCGTTTCGTTCATTAACGAAGAAGCTTGTTCGTCAGCGCGTTTTGCGTGACAAGATTCGTATCGATGGACGTGGCTTGCGAGACATCCGTGCACTCTCTGCAGAGGTAGAGGTAATTCCTCGTGTTCACGGTTCAGCAATCTTTGAACGTGGAGAGACACAGATTCTTGGAATCACGACTCTTAACATGCTCAAGATGGAACAACAGCTAGATACGTTGAATCCTGAAAACCATAAGCGTTATATGCACAACTACAACTTCCCACCATATTCAACTGGTGAGACTGGTCGAGTTGGTACTCCTAAGCGCCGCGAAATTGGCCACGGTGCACTTGCCGAGCGTGCATTGATTCCAGTACTTCCAACACGCGAAGAGTTCCCTTACGCAATCCGTCAGGTCTCTGAAGCACTTGGTTCAAATGGATCAACATCTATGGGATCTGTGTGTGCATCAACTCTTGCGCTCTATAACGCAGGTGTTCCACTTCGCGCACCAGTTGCCGGTATTGCAATGGGTCTTATCTCTGACACTGTCGATGGCAAGGTCGAATATGTAGCACTCACTGACATTCTTGGTGCAGAGGATGCATTTGGCGATATGGACTTTAAAGTCGCTGGAACAAAGGACTTCGTTACAGCTTTGCAGCTAGATACAAAGCTTGATGGAATTCCTGCTTCAGTTCTAGCCGGTGCTCTGCACCAAGCTAAAGAAGCGCGTCTTGCAATTTTAGATGTAATGAATGAAGCAATTGATGGCCCAGATGAGATGAGCCCATTTGCTCCACGCATTATCTCTGTGAAGATTCCAGTTGATCAGATCGGCGCAGTAATCGGGCCTAAGGGCAAGATTATTAACCAGATCCAAGATGAAACGGGTGCAGATATTTCAATTGAAGATGACGGCACAATTTACATCGGCGCAGTTGATGGTCCATCAGCTGAGGCTGCACGTGCTCAAATCAATGCAATTGCTAACCCACAGATGCCAGAAGTTGGTGAGCGCTACCTCGGTACCGTTGTAAAGCTTGCAGCATTTGGTGCCTTTATCTCATTGATGCCAGGTAAAGATGGCTTGCTCCACGTATCTCAGATTCGCAAGATGCATGGTGGAAAGCGCATAGAGAACTTGGAAGAGGTCATGAAAGTTGGCGACAAGATTCAAGTTGAAATCGGCGAGATTGATCCAAAGGGCAAGTTGTCTTTGGTTCCAGTTCTTGAAGATGGAACAACTGGTTCTGCTGAATAAATGAGCGTTCGTCGTTCAGTTTTACCTAGCGGTCTGCGCATCGTTACTGAAGAAGTCTCTTCGGTGCGCAGTGCCGCAATTGGTATATGGGTAAATGTTGGATCTCGTGATGAATCCCCGGCAACTGCTGGTGCTTCCCACTTTCTAGAGCATTTACTCTTTAAAGGAACTGCGCGACGCAGCGCACTTGAAATCTCATCATCGATTGAATCAGTCGGTGGCGAGATGAACGCCTTCACCTCAAAGGAATACACCTGCTTCTATGCACGTGTGATAGATACAGATTTGCCTATGGCAATCGATGTCATTTCAGATTTAATTACATCATCAGTTGTCTCAGCCCTTGATGTTGATGCAGAGCGTAAGGTTGTTTTAGAAGAAATCGCGATGCGCGATGATGATCCAAGTGATTCAGTCCATGATCTCTATGCTGAGACTTATTACGGGAATACTCCTCTAGGGCGTCCAATTCTTGGCACTGTTGCATCAATTAAGGGAATGTCTCGCAGCACAGTTAATAACTACTATAAGAAGCGATACTTGCCTCAGGACTTAGTAGTTGCAGTTGCTGGAAATATCAAGCACAAGAAAGTTGTTGCTATGGTTGAAGCCGCTCTCTCTGTTGATGGTTTTCTAGATGTAATGGGCGCACCAGTTCTTCGCTCAAATGCACAAGATAAAAAAGTTAAGCAACAGAGCGTTGGTTTGATTTCTCGCAAAACTGAGCAAGCACACATGTTCTATGGCATGGAGGGTGTTGCCCGTCATGATGATCGACGTTTTGCAATGGGCGTTCTAGCTTCAGCACTTGGCGGAGGAATGTCTTCACGTTTATTTCAAGAGATTCGTGAAAAGCGTGGTCTTGCATACTCGGTCTATGCCTATGCTCAGCAATTTGCAGGCAGTGGTCAAATTGGTTTCTATGCAGGTTGTAATCCAACAAAGGCTCTAGAAGTTGTGGAAATCATCCGCGAAGTTCTAGCTGATGTTGTTGATAATGCAATGACGCATGAAGAGATTGAACGTGCTAAAGGCGCAGTTCGCGGTTCATTGGTTTTGAGTCAAGAAGACTCAGGCTCACGCATGTTTAGAATTGGTAAAAATGAGATTGTCTATGGCCACGTGATGGGCTTTGACGACATCTTGAAATCAATTTCACGCGTAAATGAGCAGGACATACGCGAAATTGCTAGCGCCTTTTTGACCAAAACGCCTACGCTTGCACTTGTAGGCCCCTTTAAGAACACGTCGAAATTTGAAAAGGTGTTGAAATGATTAAGGTCGCAGTCCTTGGTGCAAAGGGACGCATGGGTTCAGAGGTCGTGAAGGCCGTTGAATCTGCCGAAGGCTTAAGCCTTATTGCTGCCTTGGATCTTGGTGATTCATTGGATCAACTCAAGGATTCTGGCGCCAGAGTTGTTGTTGATTTCACTACTCCAGATAGCGTTATGGCAAATCTTGAATTTCTCATTACTAATGGAATAAACGTAGTAGTTGGAACTACTGGATTTGATGATGCAAAGCTTGCAAAAGTTAAAGGTTGGCTAGCTTCAAATCCCTCAGTGGGGGTTTTGATTGCACCCAACTTTGCGATTGGCGCAGTTCTGATGATGGAGTTTGCTGAAAAAGCATCGCGCTACTTTGAATCTGCTGAAATTATTGAACTTCATCACCCACTCAAGGTTGATGCACCAAGTGGCACCGCATCTCGCACGGCAGAGCTCATGAGTAAGGCCCGCAAAGATGCAGGTCTAGGTCCACAACCTGATGCAACTACAACGGCGCTCGGTGGCGCTCGTGGTTCAAAAGTGGGAGATATTCCAGTGCACTCAGTGCGCGCACGTGGATTAGTTGCCCACCAGGAAGTCATTCTTGGGGGATTGGGTGAAACTTTAACGATTCGCCATGATTCACTTGATCGAGCAGGATTTATGCCGGGAGTAATCCTCGGTATTAGAAATGTAGTTTCACATCCAGGCCTGACACATGGCCTTGATAAGTTCATGTAAAGGGAGAACAACATGTCAAAAGATCAAATCACGATGTATGGCGCTGACTGGTGTGGAGATTGCCGTCGTTCAAAGCGTTTATTTGAAGAGTTAAATGTTGAATACACACTTATCGATGTTGATGCAGATCTAAGTGCTGCTGATAAAGTCAAAGAGATTAACGGCGGAGCGCAGTCAATTCCTGTGATTGTTTTCTCTGATGGTACTCACTTAACTGAGCCTTCAGATAATGACTTGAAGGCAAAACTTCAAGTACTTAAAATTATCTAAAACCAGTTATAGATTGCAGCCGATGTGATGGCTGCGCTTAGTACGACAACTGGAAATGGTGCTTTAAGAATAAGGGCTATAACTGCAGCCGACACGCCTGCCAAGCGATGATCAATCATGAGTTGTGATTTTTCGGTGAAGGTTTGAACGGCAACTAAAGCACTCAAGAGTGCAATAGGAATAAGAGCATTAATGGATTGCACTTTAGGGTGTGCAAAAATTCTCTCTGGAACATTATGGCCGGCGTATTTAAGAGCAAAAGCAATAACACTTGTGCCTATCGTTGCTATCCAAAATGAGTTCATTTGCGAAGTCCCACCGCTACGGCAATAAATGCAGTTGCAATTATTGGTAACCCTGCTGGCAAAATTGGTGTCATCACAAGAGCAAAAACAATGCAGGCTACGGCGAGAATTCGATCGCGCTTAGTTTTTAAGCGTGGCCACACAAGACCTAAGAAGGCCGCTGGAACAGCTGAATCAAGACCCCAAGCACGGATATCTCCCATGGCTTGCGCGCCAAGGGCTCCAGCAACTGTGAATAAATTCCAAAAAAGAAAAACACCAAAACCGGTAAGCCAAAAACCTTGACGCATGGCGCTTTCGCCTCGAACTTCTTGTCCAAGTGCTACTGCAGTTGACTCATCAATTGTGATTTGAGCAGCAACGATTCTCTTAAAACCTTTTACCTTTAATCGAGGTGCCATAATCACGCCATAGACACCATTTCGAATTCCAAGTAGAGAAGCAGTAGCAATTCCACTTATTGCACCGCCACCAGCACCAAGAACTCCGACGACAGCAAACTGAGATGCACCAGAAAATGTAAGAAGTGATAGTAAGCACGTTTGCACAAGTGAAAAGCCATTTGCAACCGCAGCAGCTCCAAAAGCGGTTCCATATGCCCCAACAGTGATGGAAACGCTCAGAGAATCGCGAAATGTGGTGGATTCAATTCTGGACACGCAGACATTCTGCCCTAGATATCCAAAGGCTCAAACCCGGCCCCTTATAAGGTGAGCCCATGCCTGAGGAAATCATATTTAGAGATGATGTAACCGTTGAATTAGTAAAAGCCAGTGCAAGTGATGCCGACGTAATCTGGGCAGCACGAGTTTCAACTGCTGGTGAACAGTCAATGGATGAGATTGGTGAGGACCCAGCTCGCTCTGCAGGATTAATTAACTATCTTGCTCGTGAGCGCCATGGATCACCTTTTGAACATACCTCTATGACTTTCTTCATCTCTGCACCAATATTTGTTTTTCGTGAATTTATGCGCCACCGCATAGCTTCATACAATGAAGAAAGTGGACGCTATCGCGAATTAAGACCTGTTTTTTACATTCCTTCTAAGGAACGAAAGCTTGTACAAGTTGGCAAGACTGGATCCTATACATTTGAAGATGGAACCAAAGAACAATTTGAAATTACAACTAACGCCATGAAGGCTGCCTATGTTGTTGCTTATGATAGTTATCAGAAAATGTTAGATGCAGGTGTTGCACGCGAAGTTGCACGCGCTGTGTTACCTGTGGCCACTTATTCATCTATGTATGTAACGATGAATGCCCGTGCACTCATGAACTTTTTGTCCCTCCGCACATCCCGCGATGGCTCGCACTTTCCAAGCTACCCTCAACGCGAAATTGAGATGGTGGCCGAGAAAATGGAAGCCGAATTCGCAAAATTAATGCCGCTTACATACGGAGCCTTCGAAAAGTCTGGTCGCATCGCCCCATAAAACGGGTAGAGTTGCCGGCATGAGCACGCCAGCGCCATTTGGCCGCATGTTGACCGCAATGGTCACGCCATTTAAGAAAGATGGCTCCATTGATTGGGATGGCGTTGAAAAAATTGCTGATCATCTAGTTAAAACTGGTCATGATGGCATTGTCGTCAATGGCACAACAGGTGAAGCTCCTACGACTAAATCCTCTGAAAAAGAAGAGATAATTAAAGTTGTAAAGCGTGTAGTGGGCTCAAACATCAAAGTTATTTCAGGTGCTGGCGATAATGAAACTGATTATTCAATCAATCAGGCAAAGCGAAGCGAAGCAGCTGGCGCAGATGGAATTTTGGTAGTTACTCCGTATTACAACAAGCCACCACAAGCTGGTATCAAAGCTCACTTCCTAGCCATGGCAAATGCAACAGCTCTGCCAATGATGCTCTATGACATCCCCGGTCGCACAGGAGTAGAGATTGAATCAGACACAATCGTTGAACTCTTTGAACACCCTTCAATTGTCGCGCTTAAGGATGCCAAAGGAAACGTTGCAGCAACTTCTTGGGTGATCAAGCGCTGTGGAATCCCGGTGTATTCAGGTGATGACATTCTTAATTTGCCACTTCTATCAGTGGGAGCAGTTGGCTTTGTTTCAGTGTGTGGTCACACAGTCGGATCACAACTAAAAGAGATGCTTAACGCTTGGTTTGCTGGCAATCCTGCTCGTTCACTAGAGATTCATCAGCAATTGTTACCAGTCTTCACTGGGACATTCCGCACACAAGGTGCCATCATGACAAAAGCTGCACTGACATTAATGGGTCTACCTGGCGGATATACCCGTCTTCCTCTAGTCGATGCAACAGATGCGCAAATTGCGCAGTTGCGTGACGATCTACGCGCAGGTGGCGTAGTACTTAAATAATGAATCATCCTCACCCAGATCTCGGATTACCCTCACCTTTAGTAAAAGGTGGATTGCGCATAGTCGCCCTTGGCGGCTTAGGTGAAATAGGTCGCAACATGACTGTCTTTGAAACTAGAGGAAAACTACTCATTGTTGACTGCGGCGTTCTATTTCCGGAAGATACGCAGCCAGGAATAGATTTAATTCTTCCCGATTTCTCATATATCCGTAATCGATTAGATGATGTTGTTGGAGTTTTCTTAACGCACGGCCATGAGGACCACATTGGCGCGGTTCCTTATCTACTTCGCGAACGTGGAGATATTGCTATTTATGGATCAGCTCTTACGCTGGCCCTAGTTACAGCTAAGCTAAAAGAGCACAGAATTTCTCCTCTTACACGCGAAGTTCGTGAAGGTGGACATGAAGATGTTGGGCCATTTGAACTTGAATTTGTTGCCGTTAACCACTCCATTCCAGATGCATTAGCTGTAGTTATCAACACTGATGCAGGTCGAGTTCTTGCAACAGGTGATTTTAAGATGGATCAATTACCACTTGATGGCCGTATTACAGATTTGCGCACCTTTGCTCGTTTGGGTGAAGAAGGCGTTGATCTATTTATGGTGGATTCAACTAATGCAGATATTCCAGGCTTTACGCCTTCTGAGCGCGAAATTATGCCCGCACTCAATCGCGTTATTGGTTCAACCAAGCGCCGAGTAATTGTTGCTTCTTTCTCATCCCACGTGCACCGCGTTCAACAAGTCATTGATACTGCCGCAATTCACAAGAGAAAAGTTATCTTTATTGGTCGCTCTATGGTGCGCAATATGAAGATTGCCCAAGATATGGGTTACCTTACAGTTCCCCCTGGAATCGTTATGGATGCAAAGGATTTGGATTCCTTTGATGACAATGTGGTTTTGATTTGCACGGGTTCTCAAGGTGAACCAATGGCAGCGCTATCGCGCATGGCAAATGGTGATCACCAGATTCGAGTCGGCGAAGGTGACACAGTTATTCTGGCTTCATCACTCATTCCTGGAAATGAAAACTCAGTCTTTAGGGTCATCAACGAACTCACTCGCTTTGGTGCCAAAGTAGTTCACAAAGCAAATGCGATGGTCCACGTTTCAGGACATGCGGCTGCAGGTGAACTGCTTTACTGCTACAACATTGTTAAGCCACGATATGTAATGCCCATTCACGGTGAATGGCGGCATATGAAGGCAAATGCTGAACTTGCGATTCAAGCCGGAGTTCCACGACCAAATGCTTTAATTATTGAAAATGGTGTTGTGGTCGATTTAATTGATCATGAAGCGCAAATTGTTGGTTCAGTCCCATGTGGATTTGTTTATGTTGATGGTCAGAGTATTGGAGACATCACAGAGACATCATTGAAAGATCGTCGAATTCTCGGTGAAGAAGGTTTCATTTCAGTTATTGTGGTGATTGATTCACAAAGTGGAAAGATCGTTGCCGGACCTGATATCCATGCACGTGGATTCAATGAAGATATTGCGCTCTTTGATGATGTGAAATTAAAGATTGAAAAGGCATTGGCAGCAGCAGTTGCCGAAGGAATTAATGGAACACATCAGCTTTCACAGATTGTGAGAAAAACCGTTGGCGGCTGGGTAGGGGGAGAACATCGCCGAAAGCCGATGATTGTCCCTGTTGTTATTGAAGTTTAAGAACGGCGCGCCTAGGCGCTAAGAAATTACTCTTCCTTTACGATGAGGAGTGTGGCTAAGAAGAAATCTAAATCCAAAAGCGGCGCAGTAGGTGGCGCGCTCGGAAAAGGCCTAACTGCAATCTGGCGATTTATCGCAAAAATTCTTGGTAATTCAGTTCGCTTTATCGCTCGTGGTGCCCGTGATTTAGATCCAGCACATCAGCGTGATGGAATCGCATTTCTCATTCTCATTCTTGCACTCGTTGCCACAGCGGGTACGTGGTTTCATGCTGACAATATTGTTGGCCGTGCGGTCTATGCATTTGTATATGGTGGCTTTGGACGCATCGGATTTATCACACCACTTGTCTTAATCTATTTTGCTTTCAAACTATTTAGAACTCCGGAAGATAGCGCGGCTATTGGACGCGTAGTCGTTGGAACTATAACGTTATTGCTCTCATTAACTGGTATTTCACATTTACTCAACGGTTCTGTTGGTACTGGAGCAACAGCCATACGCGAAGGTGGCGGCTGGGTTGGTTATGCAGTGACCACGCCATTAGTTTCACTGATGACATCAGTTCTTACCTATCCAGTGTTAGTCATCATTTTCATCTTTGGACTACTAGTTGTTACAGCCACACCAGTTTCACAAGTTTTAGATCGATTAACCTCTACTGCTAGTTGGTTATGGGCCAAACGCCCTGAAAGACCAATCAAGGTTGAAGATTTTGAAATCACAGACACTCCACCATTTGAGACTCCCATCGTTGCTGCCTGGAATGAACCAGTGGAAGAAGATGAGGAAGAGTTAGATGAAGAGAGCTTTGATGAAGAGTTCACGGTTCCAATCCCTATTTCTCCAGTAGTAACTCCAGAAACGGTTACCAAGCGACCTGAACAACTCTTGCTTACCCCTGATTCAACATATGAATTACCACCTGCCGATCTGTTGCGCACAGGGCCTGCTGCAAAGGCAAAAAGTAAGGCAAATGATTTAGTAGTTGCAGCCCTTACTGAAGTCTTTGCACAATTTGAAATTGATGCCCAAGTAACAGGCTTTATGCGTGGGCCAACCGTTACACGCTATGAAGTGGAGCTTGGAAATGCGGTAAAAGTTGAGCGCATTTCCGCCCTTGCTAAGAATATTTCTTATGCTGTTGCAAGCAGCGAGGTGCGAATCCTTTCGCCAATTCCAGGAAAATCTGCAGTGGGTATTGAAATTCCAAATGCTGATCGTGAAATCGTGGCTTTAGGTGATGTTTTGCGCTCATCAGTTGCTGGCCAAGATCACCACCCTATGTTGGTTGCACTTGGTAAAGATGTTGAAGGTAACTATGTCTGTGCAAATCTTGCAAAAATGCCTCACCTTTTAGTTGCTGGAGCAACTGGGGCAGGTAAATCTTCAATGATTAACGCAATGATTACTTCGATTTTAGTGCGTGCTACACCTGATGAAGTTCGCTTAGTACTAATTGATCCAAAGCGTGTTGAGTTAACTGCTTATGAAGGTATCCCACATTTAATAACACCAATCATTACTAATCCTAAAAAGGCTGCAGATGCCCTAACGTGGGTTGTGCGGGAAATGGATTTGCGATATGAAGATCTCTCAACTTTCGGATTTAGACATATAGATGATTTCAATAAAGCTGTTCGAGCTGGCAAGGTAACTGTTCCTCCAGGAAGTGATCGCAGGGTTGAGCCATATCCATATCTACTTGTTATCATTGATGAGCTTGCAGATTTAATGATTGTGGCAGCTAAAGAAGTTGAAGAGTCTGTTGTGCGCATTACTCAGCTGGCTAGATCTGCTGGTATTCACTTAGTGCTTGCAACGCAGCGTCCCTCTGTGGATGTTGTTACAGGATTAATTAAGGCAAACGTTCCTTCCAGACTCTCATTTGCAACGAGTTCTTTAGCAGATAGCCGCGTTATTTTAGATAGCCCTGGTGCTGAAAAACTTGTTGGGCAAGGCGATGGACTCTTTATTCCAATGGGTGCAAGTCGCGCGGTTCGTATCCAGGGTGCTTACGTATCAGAGCGTGAAATTGAAGCTGTCACAAATTATGTAAAGAAACAGTTAAAACCACGCTATCGCGAGGATGTAACTGCTGTGCAATCACACCCAAAGATGGTAGATAAAGAAATTGGGGATGATTTAGATATTTTGCTACAAGCGGTTGAATTAGTAGTCGGAACTCAGTTCGGTTCAACATCAATGTTACAAAGAAAACTTCGAGTTGGATTTGCTAAAGCTGGACGATTGATGGATTTGATGGAGTCTCGCGGAATAGTAGGACCATCTGAAGGTTCCAAGGCACGAACGGTTCTAGTGAAGCCCGACGAACTGGATTCTGTTTTAGCGACTTTGCGGGACTACTAGGAGATTTACCCCAGGGTTTGCTCACTATTCACCCCTTGCTCTCACTCCACTCTCTAGCCACAAGGCTTGTCCAGGTTCTAGACTTGGGTTCTCATCGGCAGGAGTAATTTCCCTTAAGGACCATTAACGATGTCACTAGGATCTTTGATTGCTAAGGCGCGTAAAGACGCGGGCCTTTCACTTGAAGATCTGGCTGCCAAAACAAATATACGCATAAGTGTTTTGAGTGAAATTGAGAAAGATAATTTCTCCCATTGCGGCGGTGAAACTTATGCACGTGGCCATGTGCGAAATATTGCCTCA
>SXGQ01847486.1_pt1 | contig 20687 bp, 17 predicted proteins | sample 3178371 | NCBI WGS metagenome assembly SXGQ01 (sample SAMN11356859, study PRJNA531348) | freshwater metagenome | isolation source: freshwater sample F1-20 | place: China: Fuxian Lake, Yuxi | collected 2017-12-25 | reverse complement strand
GTAGCCGATGCGGTGGGCGGGGACCATGAAGCAGTACTCAAAGAACGCGATGCCCCACAAGAGGAGGATCACGAACCATAGCGACCGACCCTCGAAGACCTTCAGCTTGAGTTGGCCGTACCACGCGAAGGTCATGAAGATATTGGAGGCGAGCAGGAGAAGGAAGGTTCTCATCGGATGGAGGGGAGAGAAGGCCTCCAATGCTACCAATCCGGAAAGAGGGACAGGCTATTGTTGAAAAGGGAAAGGGAGCGGGAGATGGCCGCGAAGAGGCTCAAGAGACGCAAAACGGGCAGGCACGGAACGGCTCAAGGGCAGCGAATGGGGGACGGCCTCAAACCTTTGCGGTTCCTGAGCCTTTTGGCGGCCAACCGTTACAGCGACAGGATGAGTTTCCGGATTTCGAGCCTCGGAGAACCAAAGTTGATCAGCAAAGCATGTTCAAAGCCCGAACCGCGCAGGTAGCACAGAACCTGGGCGAAATGTTCGTCGGCGAGGCACCTCGTCGCCTTGATCTCAACGACCAGTTTTCGGTCCACGAGTATGTCGTCGAAGTAGTCTCCAAGCACATGTCCGTCCGAGTCCCGGACCTGCAGCGGAAACTGGGCGACGGCCTCAAGCCCGGCCCGCTGCAACCGATGTACCAATCCGTTCTCGTAGACTTTCTCCAGGTGCCCGTGCCGCAGGTGGCGGTGAAGCGCGAAGGCGGCTTCGCGAACCTGATCGCACAGCGGAAACACGTTTTGCCCGGACATGGTAGCTCGGTTTTTAGAGCGCAGCCTTGCGCGCGCAGGCATTTCGCCCACCAGGGCGCATACCCGATTCAGGGATGACCCATTGCCATTCCCTGCGCCTCATGCGCGTTTTTGCGGCCAACCTGAGGCCGGACTTCATCCTGGAAATTAGTTTCCACGGCGGCGGGCTTGCGGCGGTGAAACACACGCTTTCCGCTCGGGCCATGCACGCCGAGGAGGAGGCCCGCCGGGCCATCGACGCCGCCCATTCCGCCGATCCCAACCGCACGCCGGACGGGCGGCCCGCCGAGTTGGTCTACGCGGATCGGATGGAAGCATGGGTTGCGCGGTTGAACCCCGCGGCCCCGGCGTTGCTGCGCCTCGCCGCGCGTTGCCAACACCTCGAGCGCTGGCAGGTGCCGCGCGCCACCTTCCCCGAGGGCCGGCCCGGCTATCTGGCGTGGCGGCGGTCCCTTTACACCCGTCAGGCCGGACGCGCCCGGGAGTTGCTTCTTTCCGCGGGCATCGAGCCTTCCGCCGTCGCCGAGGTCGCGACCTGGGTCGCCAAGGAGGGGCTCCGCAGCAATCCGGGCACCCAGGCGTTGGAGGATGCCGCGTGTCTTGTTTTCCTGGAAAATGAGATCGGCGCCTTCGCGGCGGCCCACGCTGATTACCCGCGGGAGAAGTTCATCGAAATCCTGCGCAAAACCTGGCGGAAAATGAGCCCCGCGGCCCACACCGCCGCCCTCGGGCTCGAATTGCCGCCCGCCATCGCGGAACTCGTCCGCGCCGCCACGGCGGTCTCAACCGGCTCCCCGTCGGGGAACTGACCGAGCAAATCCGTTCCCCTGCCCTGTCCCGGTTCACCGCCCGGACGGGGCCAGCCGCAGGTCGATCCGCAACGCAGCCAGCGCGAGGTTCAGGTCGCGGATAAAGGCGAGGATACTTCCGATCAGCGCCGCCACGGCCGCGCCGAACACAAGAACCACCGCGCCGCCGACGCGCAGCTCCAGCAACACGCCGAGGAACAATAGCAGGATCAATACCCCCGCGAGTAACGCCGCCACCGCGGCAAGCGTGATGGACAACCGCAGGATCGAGGCCCGCTGCGTCAGGATCTCCGCCTGCGCTCGCAGCAGGACGGCGTGCGCGGCCTCCGGACCCGCCGTAAGCTCGCGCACCAGCCCCCGCGTGCGATCGACCACCCGGCCGAAGCGGTTGGTGAAGGTCAGCAGCAGCATCCCCACGCCCGAGATCAAAATCACCGGTCCGATGGCCAACTGGAGGATTGGGACGAGTTCGGTCAGAGAGTGGTTTTGCACGCCCGCAAACTACTCGGCCAACGCCCCCTTCCCAGCCAAAGGCACCCTTTTTCCGTGGCCTTCCACCGTGCTGTCCAGCCACGCTCCAGGGCCGTGACGCCCGCCGCTTACATCGACCGCCACCCCGAGGCCCTCCTGGGGCGCCTACGTCGGCTGGTCGGTATCCCGACGGTCAATCCGCCCGGCGAAAACTACGACCGGATCACCGCGCTGCTGACCCGTGAACTGCGGACCGTGGGACTGGCCGCCGAACGCCATCCGGTGCCGGCCGCCCTCGCCCGCCGGACGCTTCCCCGCGAGCAGCTGGGGTACCCTCGTTTCAACGTTCTCGGTCACCTTAAGACCCCTGGCGCTCGCCGCACGGTGCACTTCAACGCCCATTACGACGTTGTACCGGTCTCGGGCCGCTGGCGCCACGGCGACGCCTTCAGCGGAAGCGAGCAGGGCGGCTGGGTCTACGGGCGGGGGACGGCCGACATGAAAGGCTCGATCGCCAGCCTGCTGCTCGCGCTGGAGGCCCTCCGTGCCACCCGCAAGTCACCCCACCTCAACGTCGAGGTGTCGTTCACCGCCGACGAGGAGACCGATTCCACGCTCGGCTCCGGCTGGCTGGTGCGCCACGCGCCCATCTCGCCCGACTACGCCGTGGTCATGGAGGGTGGCGAAGGCCGCACCGTGTGCTGCGGCCACAACGGCACCCTCTGGCTGGAAGTCACGGTGCAGGGCCGCGCGGCCCACGGCTCCACCCCGGAAAAGGGAGTGAACGCGCTCGAGGGCATGGCCGTGCTCCTCCGCGCCCTCGACGCCTACAAAGCCACCCTCGCCGGGCGCCCGTGGCGAACCCCGGAAGGCCGCGTGCAACGGCCCACCGTCAACCTTGGCGGGGTGTTCCATTGCGGCGAGGGAGCCAAGATCAACACCGTGCCCGCGCAGGCGACCTTCACCATCGACCGCCGGGTCCTGCCACGCGAGGACCACGCCGCCGCCGAACGCGAACTGCGTGGTTTCCTCGCCGCCGCCGCGCGCCTGATCCCGCGCTGCCGCGTCGCGGTGCGGAAGATTTCGGAGAACTATTCCTCGTTCTCTTCGCCCGACCATCCGTTCTTCACCGCCATGGCGCGCTGCGTCACCGCCGTCCGCGGCGAACGCACCCGGTTCAACGTCTCGACCGGTTTCAACGACATGCACTTCTTCGCGCATCATCTGCGCATCCCGACCCTCGGCTACGGCCCCGGCGGGGAATCCTGCCACGGCGTCGACGAACGGGCGCGAGTGCGCGAGCTGCTCGCCAGCGCGAAGATCTACGCCGCCCTCCTCACGTCATTCGACGGAGCGGAGACGGGCCGACCCAAGGCGCGCGCCTGACGCGGCCGGTCAGCGCCCGCAGCAGACTTTGAATTTACGACCCGAACCGCAGGGGCACGGGTCGTTGCGACCGGCCTTGGGAGCGGTTTTCGCCGGCGCGGGGCCGTTACGCACATTGCGCGTGTACAGCCAGCGGCCCTCGACCCGGGCGAACTCAGCCTTCTCGTGCAACGCCTGCTCGCCCTGCTCGGTCGCGTAATACGCTGAAAAGTCGACAAACGCCGCATCGGGCGATGCCCCCGGCTCGTGCGCATGCACCACCAGGCGCGTCCACGGGATCTCGGCCGCGTCACCGTCGTCGACGTAAGGTTTGCGCGACGTCGGCCGGTACGTGACGTGCAGGTAACGCCAGTCGTGCGCCACATGCGCCGTGAAGCGCGAGCGCATCAGCTGCTCCGCGGTCTGCGCCGGCTGCTCCCCGCTCAGGCGCGGACCGCAGCACGACTCGTAGGTGCGACCCGTGCCGCACGGGCAGGGCTGGCCGGCGGAGGGCTTCGGCAGACCGGTGGGAACACTCGGTTTCGTCGACATGGCAACCCTCCCCGGTGATCAGTCGGCCTTTTTGCTGGAACGGGACCGCCCGCGGCGGGCCGGTCTCCGGCCTTCCCCGGCTGGTTTGTCGCCGGCCTCGTCGTCGCCGGCGGCCGTCTCCTCGCCGTCCTTTTCGTCCTCGGCGCCGGCCGCCTTCGCGGCGCGGACATCGAGCCAGAGCTCACCCTTACCGCTCCGATTGAACCAGAACTGCTCGGCGCCATACCCGACGTAAACAGGCTTCTCGCGGGGTTTCTCCGGCAGCTTGAGACCGGCGGTGAGCAGCGCGGCGACCAGTTCCTCCACCGGCTTCTCAAGTTTCCCGGCGAGGCGCTCCACCGAGGCGGCGATGCCGCCGGAGCGGGTTTCCTTCAGGAAAGGACGGACCACCTCGAACAACGCCGCCGCGCCGGGCGCGGTTTCCACGACCGGAGCGGAGGGGGAAACCGGTCCATCGGTCGCACCCGCGCCCGCTTCCGGCGCGGCTGGCGCGCCGGGCTCGACGGAGGGCACGGGCTGGGCAACCTGCTCTCCGGTCGGAACCGGTTCGCCCTCGCGCTTATCGCGGCCGTTGATCCAGAGCCCGCCGCGCGGGTCGAGATTGAGCCACCACTGCTCCGCGCCGATGTCGGTGTAGACCGGCTGGTCGCCCGGGGTCGCGGGCATCGTGAGACCGAGGGCGCCAAAGGCCGCCTTGAGATCAGCTTCCCTGACCCGCAGCGCGCGCGCCAGGAACCCGAGGCTGCCGGAGCCACCCGGGTCGCGGCGGTTGCGCCGCAAATGCGGCCGGATCCTCTCGAGGAGTGCCGTACCATCGGGAAGCGGTTGCGGCGCAGAGCGGGGCGAATCGCCGGCGGCGTTTTCCGCCGGTTTGCGTTCGCCCGCTTCCGCGGCCGCGGCTCCTTCGACAGGCGCGGGAGCAGCCTCGGCCGGAGGCGGCTCGATGCGCGTGCCTTTGACCGCCTTGAAGATCTGCCGGGGCTTTTCCTTGGTGTTGATCCACAACTCGCCGCGCCGGTTGATGTTCAGCCAGTAGAGGTCGCCGTCGTACTCGAGGTACTCCACCGCGGAATCCTCGTCGGCCGGCATCACGAAGCCGCACTCGACCAGCGCACCTTTCACGTCGTCCTCCGACTGGTCCCATTTTTTCGCGAGGTACTCGACGCCGACCGACATCCCCGGGCCGCGCTGGTTGCGGCGCATGTGGGGGCGGATCGCCTCGAAGAACGTCGGCAACTCCTCCTCCTCGGCCGCGGTGAGCTTGTCCCAATCATCCGGCTCCTCGGCCTCCGGCTCGCCGTCGCGCGAGGTATCGACCAGCTTCCGCAGGCCCTCCTCCGCGGCGGACTTGTCCTCGATGAAGCCCGACGAACGCTCCTCCGCCCCGGCCTCGGGGGCCGGGCTCGCGGCGGCGCGGAACTTGGCCTCGAATTCGGCCCGCAGCTTCTCGGCCTCAGCTTTCGCCGCGGCGGCCGCCGCGTCCTCCAGCGTCCAGTCCCGCTGCGTGGACCGGCGCGCGAGGCCGGTGAAGGCGAGCGGATTATCCGACGGCGTGTGGTAGTGGATGATCTCCCACTCCTCGCGCCCCAGATCGTTCATAAATTTCTCGAGCAGCGCGGGGCTGGCGAAGCCGCCTTTGCCGCTCGTGATCACCTTGTATTCCCAGTGTGGCATGTGTTTTGACCCGCGCCGTGCGCGGAAGGACCAGAATCCCCGAGGTGCCCACGGTTGCCGAGCACGAAATGGTTTCATCCCCCGCGCGAAGCGTCCGGGCTTCCGTCCGGCCGCCCTCGGTCAACATACTGATCGTCTTCCGCCGCTTGCACCGCCTCGCCCTCCTCGTCCTGCTTCTTTCCGCCGCACCGTCCGCGGCGGAGGCGGCGCCAGCCTTGCTTAATGAAATCGTCGTGTCGGCCGCGCGGGCGCCGCAGCCGGCCGAAAATGCCGCGGCGACGGTACGCGTGCTCACGGCCGATGATCTCGCGCGAGGACCGGCGGCCACGCTCGACGGGGCACTCCGCTCGGTGCCCGCCTTCGGACTTTTCCGCCGCGTCGACAGCCTCGCGGCCAACCCCACCGCGCAGGGCGTCTCCCTGCGCGGACTCGGCCCCAGCGGCGCGAGCCGCTCACTCGTGCTGCTCGACGGCGTGCCACTCAACGATCCGTTCGGCGGCTGGGTCGCGTGGACTAAACTCCCGCGCGACACCGCGTGGCGGGCCGAAATCGTCCCCGGCGGCGGAGCCACCGCCTGGGGGAACGCGGCGCTCGGCGGAGTCGTGCAGATCCTCACCGCGCCGGAACCCTTTTCACCGATGCACGCGAATATCGCCTCTGCGCAGCTGTCCGCCTCGGGCGGCTCCTTCGGTGCGCGCGAGGCGGAGTTTTCCACCTCCACACCCGCGGGCGGCGGTGAGGCGCGGTTGCTCGGCCGGGCCTTCGCCACGGATGGCTACACGTTGGTCGCGCCCGAACGCCGCGGAGCGATCGACACGCCCGCGTGGAGCCGACACCGCTGGATTTCGGCCGGTTGGCGCCGCGCACCGGGAGACGGCCGCCTCGGGATCGCGGTCAACGCGCGGGTCTTTGCGGAGACTCGCGGCAACGGCACGCCGTTCACCGGCAATCGCAGCCGGGAGCAGTTCGCGTCGGTCGCGCTCGGCGGCCGACCCGCAGCCGGTTTCGCATGGGACGCGGTCGCGTACGCACAGGACCAGACCTTCGCCAGCACGTTCAGCTCGGTGAACGCCGCGCGCTCCGCCGAAACCCCCGCCAGCGACCAGCACGCCGTGCCGGCCTCGGCATTCGGCGCGGCGTGGACGGGCTCCTGGCGCGGAGCCGACGGCGCACGGACCAGCGCCGGCGCCGACCTGCGGCTCGTCCGAGGCGAGACGCGGGAGTATTTCACCTACGCGGGCGGACGCTTCACCCGAGAGCGGATCGCGGGCGGACGGCAGTCGTTCACGGGGCTTTTTTTGCTGAGGGAACAGGCGCTCGCTTCGGGCTGGCGCGTCCTCGCCGGGCTGCGCGGCGATCTCTGGCGCGACGAAGCCGGCAGGCGGCGGGAAACCGAACGCGATTCCGGTGCGGTGCTGCGCAACGACAGCTTTTCCTCCGCCCGCGGATCCGAGCTCAGTCCGCACGCCGGGCTAGTCTGGAATCCGGCAGCGGGCTGGCGGTTTCGCGCGAACGCCCAGCACGCGTTCCGGCGCCCAACGCTGAACGAGCTCTACCGCCCGTTCCGCCAGGGCTCCAACGTGACGGAAGCCAATCCCCTGCTCCGCACCGAACGCGCCACCAGCGGGGAACTGGGCGCCGAATGGAACGGGGCGCTTTCCCCGGCCGCCGGCACTCTGACCTTGTCGGCGACGGGCTTCGCCAACGATCTCCGCGACGCCGTCGCCAACGTCACGATCGCCCGCGGACCCGGGACATTCCCGGTTGTGGGCGCGCTGCCGGCGGGAGGACTCGGACGCCAGCGGCTCAACGTGGAGCGTATCCGCGTCAATGGCGTGGAACTCGCGGCCGTGTGGCGACCCTCACCGGCGCTGACCCTCGACGCCGCGGCGCTATTCAATGAAGCAACGGTACGCTCGGCGCCGGTGGCGCGCGCGCTCGAGGAACGGCGCCTGGCGCAGGTGCCGCGCCGCTCGGCCACGTTATCGGCCGCGTGGCGCGCGCCGTCGGGCCTGATGTTTTCCGCCCGCGCCCGCGCGCTGGGCCGCCAATTCGAGGACGACGAAAACCAGCTCGTGCTCGGCGCGGCAGTCGTCGCGGACGCGACGGTGGGCGTGCCGGCCGGCCGGCGCGCGGAGCTTTTCCTTTCGGTCGAGAACGCGGGCGACGCGCGGATCGAGACCGGCCGCGGCGCCGACGGCGTGGTCAACGTCGCCGGCCCCCGCGCGTGGCGCGGAGGCCTCCGCGTGCGCTGGTGAACCGGCGCGGAGTCGACGACCTCTCACCACGGAGACACTGAGACACGGAGCACGAGAAAAATTCCGGGATCAGGAAACGAGGGCGCGTTGGTTGATCCGGGCTATCCGCACTGCTTTCCCTGAAACTCAGGTTTTTTCGGCAAGATTCTCTTCCGTCACACCAGCGTCGCATGCATCCGCGCCATCTGATAAATCTGCGGTTCAAATCCGCTGCGTTCGGCATAGCCGTCGGCCGTCATGACCTCCGCATGGTCCGCGGCGGGCGGCCGCCGCTACACAGGATGCCATTCGTTCGGAAATGCCGTTACGATTCTCGCCAAGAAACGCATGCGGTGTAGCCGAGGGCGCCACCCTCGGATCGTCGGAAATTAATTCCGCCAATTCCCCTCAATCCCTCTCGCTTCTTGCCCTGCGACTTGTCCTCCGAAGCCGTGCGAAGGAAGAATCCCCGGCGAAGCAGGTTCCCTCATCACTCCCAGCTCGGCACAGCCCGAACGATGCGTCGGTTGCGAAGCTGCCTCGGTGCCTCCGTGGTGAAATGGCTAGGAGATTCCTGGGGCACCACGACCAACCGGTTAAAGCTCACGCTCTGACTGTAAGCCGAAACGGCCTCAGCGGCGCTGCCGCAGGAGCCACGCGTAGAGCTCCGGGTTGTCGTAGGTCACCGTCCACGAGTCGTGCTTCGCCTCGGGATACACGGTGAACTGCACGCGCGGCACGCCGGCCTTGCGCAGCGCCGCGACCATGACCTCCGATTCCTCGACCGAAACGGTCGGGTCCTTCGCGCCGTGGAACGCCCAGACGTTGAGCTCCTTGAACTCCGCCGCCCGGTTGCGCGCCATGCGCCGCACGGCGGAAAGATCGCCGCCGCCGCAGATCGGCACGACCGACGCGAAGCGGGAGGGGTTCTTCACGGCGATGCTCCACGTCCCGTAGCCGCCCATGCTTAGCCCTGTAAGGTGGACCCGTGCCGGATCGACGCGGTGCCGCGCGGAGATTTCGTCCACCAGCGCCAGCACCGCCTCGTCGTCCCACCAGGTACCCGTCGGGCATTGCGGCGAAACCACGATGAACTCGGCCGCGAGCACGCGCGCGGCCGCCGCGGCCGGCCCCTCGGCCGCCGGGGTGCGCAGGAGCTTGGGCGGGCCGTGCTTCGCGACGAGCCACGGATCGTCGCCGCGTTCGCCGGAACCGTGCAGAAAGATGATCAGCGGCCAGACACGCGCGGGATCAGCCGCGTGATTCGGGGGCAGGTGCAGCAGGTAGCGGTAACCGACCTCGCGGGAGATCGTGCGTTTGAAGGTCTGCGGCGTCTGCGAGTCGGCGGCGTTGGCCGCCGCCGCGCAGAGGAAAGCGACGACAATGGCCAGCAGCGGGATTTTCATGGGGCGCCCGCCCAAAGGGGTCAGGGCGTTAGTTGTTCAGGACGCCCCCGCTTCGCCCGGACGGCAAACGTTTAACGCCCTGACCCCTTGGGTTGCGCGCCTGGTTATGGGCGGATTCAGGTCCCGTAAAGCCGGTCTCCGAAATCTCCGAGGCCGGGCAGGATGTACTTCCGGTCGTTGAGGCCGCGGTCGAGCGCGGCGGTGTGGATCACCGTGCCGGGATGCTGCCGCTCCACCTCGGCGACGCCCTCGGGCGCGCTCACGATCGCCACGAGACGCACGTCGGTCGCACCGTGCTCGCGCACAACGCGGATCGCCTGTGCGGCCGAGCTGCCGGTCGCGAGCATGGGATCGATCACAAAGACGTGCCGGCCGGAGACCGGCGGCAGCTTGCAATAATAGCTCCTTGCCCGCGCCGTCTCGTGGTCCCGCTCGAGGCCGACGTAGCCGACGCTCACATCCGGGAACAGATCGGTGAAGGGCTGCACCATGCCCAAACCTGCGCGGAGCACCGGCACGACGACGAGTGGCTGGCGCCCGAGCACGCGGGCTCGCGTGGTCTCCAGCGGCGTGGCGATCTCCCGCTCCTCGGTCTCGAGGTCGCGCGTCGCCTCAATCGCGAGGAGCGTCGTCAGCTGGTGCGCGAGCGTGCGGAAGGTCGCTGGTTTTGTCGTGCGATCCCGCAGATGGGCGACGAGGTGGCCGGCCAAAGGGTGATCAAGGACGCGGACGGGCATGGCGTTTTCGGGTTGAATAGGTTTGAGCGGTCAGGGTCGCAGCGTGAGCCGATGCACGGTCGGACCCGGCAGCAGCGGCGTGGCCTCGCCTCGCACCCACGCCTCGTGGCCCGCGCGGAAGAAGGGCGAGAGCGGATGGGCGCTTTGCCCGCCCGGCATGTGGAAGATGCCCTCGGCCTCGCGACCGGGAGCGACCGCGAGACGCTGGCTCGCGCCGTGGCCCGAGGTCTGCGCCAGCGGCATGTCGTTGTCACCGGCCAACGGCACCGCGGTGAAATCGAGCCAGCGGCCGAGCAGCGGAACCGCCGTGCCGAGCGGGTGGCGCATCCGCAGACGGTTGCGCTCGCCCCACGACGCGGACGCGAGGGGCCGGCCGGATTTTTCGATGCCGGTCACCACGTCGTCGGCCGCCGCCAGCAGCAGGTCCTCCCAACGCGCATACTTCGATTCGAGCAGGTGCATCGGTTTCTCGCGCAACAGCGCGCGCAAAGCCGGCTCGAGATTGAACCGCCGCGAGCTGAATCCCGGCGTCGCCTCGGCGCAGGGCGCGAAGATCGGCGTGAAAACCCGGTTGCGCACCGCCTGACGGAATTCCGCCACGAGCCGGTAGCTCACCGATCCGGGCTCGGCCCGGCCTTCCCACTTCTCCGCCAGCCGGCGCAGCTCACCGCGCTGGGCGGACCCCGCCAGCGCATCCGGCGTGAGCGCCGCGAGCAGGATGTCACGCCATTCGCCCAGGAAAAGCGCCCGGTCGTCGAGCTGCACCTTGAGCAGGTCCGCCGGGGTCGCCCGCGAGAGGGGCGCAAGGCCGTCACGCAGCTGGCGCGCGCGGGCCGGCGGCGCGTACCCGCCGTCGCCCAAGCGGGTCAGCGCCTCACCACCGGCCTGGCGTTGATTACCCGACCAGATCCGGCCGGGCAGCGCCGACGCCGGGCCGCGCACGACGGGAGTCTCGGCAGGCGCGAGATGGCCGTCCCACTTGCGGTCGCCAAAGGTCCACGTGACGGGCAGGCGGCCGTCGTAACCGGTCCGTTTCGGCAGCCGCCCCGCGACGGTCCAGGCCACCTCGCCCGCGCGGTCCGCGATCACGCAGTTCACCGGCGTGACCCCCGCGCGGTGAGCCACGGCAATCGCCTCCTCCGCGGTCCGCGCGGTCTCCAGTTCGAGCAGCGCGAAGTTGGCCGCCTCCGGATCATGCGCGATCCAGCGCAAGGCCAGCGGACGGTCGCGGTCGTTGCGACCCACCACGGGACCCCAGATCGTCCCCTCGTACTCCACACTCACCGGATCGCCGCCCTTCACCTCGATCATCTCCTTCCGGATTTCAATCGGCACGTAATCGTCGCGGCCCGGCGCGCGATAGAATCGCTTCGAGGCCGAGACCGTCTCGACCACGACGAGGTCGGCGGTGTCGGCGTTGGCCACCGTTACGCCCCAGGCGACGTCACCGTTGCTGCCGGCGACCACCACGGGGGTGCCGGGCAGCGTGACACCGGTGACCCGGCGACCGCCCGTTTCCAACGATGCGCGATACCAGATGTTCGGCACGGAGTGGCCGAGGTGCATGTCGTTCGCCAGCAGGCCGCCGCCAGCAGCGGTATGGGCGCCGGCGAGCGCGAGGGCGTTCGAACCGGGAATGGAATCCGGATCACGCGGCGCGAAAGGAAACGAGAGTTCGGCCAGCGCTTCGGCCCGCCGTGCGCCCGGCGTCGGCAACACCCCCGTGCGCGCGGCGCGGATATCGATCACCTTCGGGCCCGGGATGGCGGGCAAAGGGGCCGTGGTGCCGTCGAGCGCCGCGTCGCCGGGCGCCGTGACCGGCGCAAAGAAACCCAGTGAATCCGCTCCGTACAGGTCGCGCAGGGTCATGAGCGACCGCTCGTGGTTCGCCGTGGAATCCTGCAGGTCGAGCATCATGGCGTAACCGACGAGGGCGCTGTCCTCGGCCCGCCACGGCGCAGGGTCGGCACGAAGCAAAAGGTACTCGAACGGCTTGGCCCCCAGGCCGGCGAGACCGGCGTTCACGCCGGCGACATAGGCTTCGAGGACGGCGCGCTGCGCGGCCGGCAAAGACGCGACCACCTGGCCCGCGAGGGCGCGGAACCCGTGGATCCGTGTCGCGCGATCGCGCGGCAGCGCGCGTTCCCCGAAAAGCGCGGCGAGCTCGCCCGCGCCCGCTCGGCGGAGCAGGTCCATTTGAAAAAACCGGTCCTGCGCGTGCAGCCAGCCGAGCGCCCGCGCGACGTCGGCCCGGCTCGCGCCGCGCACGGTGGGCACGCCCAGCGCATCGCGCTCGATCGTCACCGCCGCGCCCGCGCCGGGCAGCTTCGCGTCCCCGTCGAGACGCGGCAGGCTGGCGCGCACCCGCGAGGCCAGCCAGACGCCGGCCGCGACGACGCCCAGCAGGCAGACCCCGAGGATGACAACGGCGAAACGGAGACGGCGGGCGGCGGACGGGCTCATCAGGGGCAAGGCGGGCGGCGCATTCCGCACCGGGCAAACCCAAAAGCTCAGCGCCGACGAAGGCGCCCGAAATAGACCGCGGTGGCCAGCGCCCCCAGCAGCCAAGTCGGAAAGTTCACCCAAAGCTGGTGGAACGGCACCGGATAGTGCCGGCAGGCCCAGATGATCGCGACATGCTTGACCGCGATCAGCACCCAGCCGGCCAGGATGATGAACTCGACCCGCCGACTGCGCCGCGGCACGTGACGCACGGCGATGTCCTCGATGAACGCCTCCCGCACCGCCTCGGGGGCGGGCGCACGTCCGGAAATGAGCTGGACCAGATTGGCGAACATGGAGCCGTAACGACGAAGGCTACCGATCCGCCGCCAAACGCAAATGCCCCGGCGCGGGCCCGCCTCAACCAGCGGGGAGTTGAGTTGGACCACAGGACCCGGAGGGGGCTTATCCGAGTTCACAGAGTTCGTTCCATAGGCCCAGACCCGCCGTTGTATTATTGAGGGGAATCGTGCCGAAACCCCGATTTTCCAGCGTAGCCCTCCGGAGGACCGAAACGGCCGCCGCCGGGATCGGTGATCCATGATTCAAAGGATCGGGAAGCGACAACCGCGATACACGCGGAAACCACGCGTGGAGAAAAGCAGTGAAGGGATGCATGCGGATCGATCCCGGGTTCCTGATTTCCAGATTCATCCAACTCCGTTCCTAACCTTCCGGCTTTCCTCATTCCTCACTTAGCACCCCCGTGCCCTCGGGCTGACTCTCCGCGATACTATTGGCTTCTTTCCGCCTCATCCGCCCCCCCGCGAAACCCGCGGTGAGCTCCGAGGCGTTAAGCATCGCCTTCGGCCATCGTGGTTCCCAACGCCGGGGTCAGCGGATCCCGGCTACAGATGAACCGTCTTCAACCGTGTCGATTCGTGCCCATACGTGGTTGCTCACCCGCGAAGCGAGTCGGACGTACATTACCGCCCGAGGCTCGACTCCTCGAAACAACGCCTTGGTTGCGGCTCCGTCGCGTTAGGTCCTCCGACTCCAACTCCACGCTTCCCTCCCAAGTGACGCGTTGAGTTCCCGGCGTGCCGCGGCCACGTTCCGCCGCGATGTCCGACCCGTCGTCCCCGGCCTTCACTCCGCCCGAGCCCGCGCCACCGCGGCTGGGTGTGGCAAGCCGCGCGGCGGCCGGACCCAAGGCCGTCGCCAAGACAGCGGAACTGCTCGGAGCGACGGGCATCGTGCGCGGCGCGGGACTGCTGCTGCAGGTGAACCAGGCCGACGGCTTCGACTGCCAGTCGTGCGCGTGGCCAAGCCCCGACTCGGGCCGGCACGCCTTCGAGTTCTGCGAGAACGGGGCCAAAGCGGTGGCCGACGAGGCGACGCCGCTGCGCATCGGCCGGGAGTTCTTCGCGCGCCATTCCGTGGCCGAGCTCGGCGCCCGGAGCGACCACTGGCTCAACGCGCAGGGCCGGCTCGCCGAGCCGCTCGTGCTACGCCCGGGCGCGACCCATTACGCGCCGATCTCCTGGGAGGACGCGCTTGGCCTGCTCGCCGCGGAATTGCGCGCGCTGCCCACGCCGGACGCCGCGGCGTTCTACACTTCGGGGCGCGCCAGCAACGAGGCGGCTTTCCTCTGGCAACTTCTCGCGCGCGCCTTTGGCACCAACAACCTGCCCGATTGCTCCAACCTCTGCCACGAGTCGAGCGGCGTGGCGCTGACCGCAAGCATCGGCTTCGGGAAGGGCACGGTGACGCTCGCTGATTTCGACGCGGCCGACGCCATCTTCGTGATCGGGCAGAACCCGGGCACGAACCACCCGCGGATGATGTCGGCGCTGGCGGCAGCGCGGGCCCGCGGCGCGCGCATCGTGTCCGTGAACCCTTTGCCCGAGGTCGGCCTCGAACGTTTCAAGAACCCGCGGGATTTTCTGCACCCGCTCAAGGCGCTGCCCACGCTGCTCGGCGACGGCGAGCGGCTCGCCGACCTGTGGGTACAGCCACGCACCGGCGGCGACCTCGCGTTGTGCAAGGGCCTGATGAAGCAGATGCTGGAGGCGGAGGACGGCGCGCCCGGCACGGTGCTGGATCACGCCTTCATCGCGGAGCACACCGCGGGCTTCGCGGCGCTCGCGGCGGATCTGCGCGCCACGCCGTGGGACGCGGTCACGGCGGGCAGCGGCGTGCCGAGGGACGTGATCAACGCCGCCGCGCGGGTCGCAATGGAGTCGCGGGCCACGATCTGCTGCTGGGCGATGGGACTCACGCAACAACCCGCGGCGGTGGCGACGATCCAGCAGGTCGTGAATTTCCTGCTGCTGCAGGGCAACCTCGGGCGCCCCGGGGCCGGGGTCTGTCCCGTGCGCGGCCACTCCACCGTGCAGGGCGACCGCTCCATGGGCATCGCCCGCCGCATGCCGGAATCGTGGCTGGCGCGACTCGACACCGAGTTCGGAATCGTTTCCCCGCGGGCGCCGGGGCTTGACTCGGTCGGCGCCGTCCACGCGATGCGCGACGGTCGGGTGCGGGTGTTCACCGCGCTCGGCGGCAATTTCCTCTCGGCGATGCCCGACACCGCCCTGACCGCCGAGGCGCTGAGCCGCTGCACGCTCACGGCCCACGTCGCGACCAAACTGAACCGTTCGCACCTCGTCACCGGCCGCACCGCCCTGATCCTGCCCTGCCTCGGGCGCACCGAGCGCGACGGGCAGGCCGGCGGCGAGCAGTTCGTGACGACAGAGGACTCGATGGGGATCATCAACCGCTCGCGCGGACGGCTCACGCCCGGCTCGCCCCACCTCCGCAGCGAACCGTGGATCGTGGCCGCGCTCGGACGCGCGCTCGGAGCCGGCGGCGGACGCATCCCCTGGGAGGAACTCGCGGCCGACTACGACCGAATCCGTGACCGCATCGGACGTGTGGTGCCCGGCTGCGAGGATTACACACGTCGCGTACGCTCCGCGCCGTTCACGCTGCCGAACCCCGTGCGCGACCGCCGCGAGTGGCGGACGCCCAACGGCAAGGCGAACTTCCTTTCAGCCCCGATCCCGCCCGACTGGGAACAACTGCGCGCGCGGTCGGCGGCGGGCGGCCCGACGGAGCACGTGATGATGACCATCCGCACGCACGACCAATTTAACACCACGGTCTACGGCCTCGACGACCGGCTGCGTGGCGTCTTCGGCGGCCGCCGGGTGGTCTTCATGCATGAGGAAGACATCCGAGCGGCCGGGTTGGCGGCCGGACACCGGGTCGATCTCGTGAACCGCCACGGTGGCTTGGAACGCGTCGCCCCGGGTTTCGTCGTGGCGCCTTACCGGATCCCGCGCGGCTGCGTGGCGACGTATTTCCCGGAGGCGAACGTGCTGGTACCGCTCGATAGCGTCGCGGCCGGCAGCAACACGCCCACCAGCAAGTTCGTGGTGGTCAGCGTGCGCCCGGCAACGGCCGAAACCGCGCCGGAAGAAGGAACCCGCGGAACACGCCACGGGTCGGACAGCTCATCATGAAGACCAGAGCCATCCTCATCCTCACGCTGGCCGGCGCGTTGCGCGCGGCCGACGCCGGGGCGGGATCGCCGCCCCCGGGCCGGATCACGGTCGAGTTCCTCGAACCGGCCGGCTTCACCGACCTCCGCGAGCGCGCCTGGCTGGAAAACGATCCGTCGCTCTACCTGCCGCGGCTGCGCGAGCACCTCGAGGCGAAGGCGAAGCGCTTCGTGCCCGCGGGCTGCAAGCTGGCGATCACGTTCACCGACATCGACCTGGCGGGTGACTTCGAGCCCTGGCGCGGCCCGCGGTGGGACGACGTGCGGGTTGTCCGCGACCTGTACCCGCCGCGTCTCGCGCTGGCCTTCCAGGTGACCGACGCCGAAGGCAAAGTCGTGACGCAGGGCCGGCGCGAGCTGCGCGACCTGGCGTTTCTGTTCAAGTTGCCGCTGGCGTTCCCCGACGACCCGTTGCGCCACGAGAAGGCGCTGCTCGACGACTGGCTTGAGCAGGAGTTCCCGCGGCGGCGCGGCTGACAAATCGGTTGAGGACGGGCGCGGCGGGCAGCAGCGTCCCGCCATGACCCTGCCCCGTCTCGCCACGCTCGCCGCCGCCGCGACGCTCGCGCTCGCGTCCGTGCTACCCGCCGCCGCCCCGCGGCCCAACATCATCATCTTCCTCGCCGACGACCTCGGCTGGAGCGACGTCGGCTGGCACGGCGGCGACATCGCCACGCCGCACCTAGACCGGCTGGCCGCGGCCGGGGCGAAGCTGGAGCAGTTCTATGTCCTGCCCGTGTGCTCGCCCACGCGCGCCGCGCTGCTCACCGGCCGTTACCCGATCCGGCACGGCCTGCAGCTGAGCGTGGTGCGGCCCTGGGCCCAGTACGGCCTGCCGCTCGAGGAGCGCACGCTGCCGCAGGCGTTGCGCGAAGCCGGCTACACGACCGCGATCAGCGGCAAGTGGCACCTCGGGCACTTCCGCCCCGAGTACCTGCCCACGCGCCGCGGTTTTGATACCCAATACGGGCACTACAACGGCGCGCTCGACTACTTCACGCACGACCGCGAAGGCGGCCACGATTGGCACCGCAACGACCGCGAGAGCCGCGACGCCGGTTACACCACGCAATTGCTCGGCATCGAGGCGGTGCGCGTGGTCGAACAGGCCGACCCCAAAAAACCCTTCTTTCTCTACGTGCCGTTCAACGCGCCGCACACCCCGTTGCAGGCGCCCGAGGAGTACCTCGCGAAATACGCGCACGTCGCCGACCAGAAACGCCGGGCGTACTCGGCCATGGTCCACTGCCTCGACGACCAGGTCGGCCGCGTCGTGGCCGCGCTCGAGCAACGCGGCCTCATGACCAACACCCTGATCCTTTTCTCGAGCGACAACGGCGGTCCGACCGGGCTCGGTGCGACCAATCGCGGCCTGCGCGCCAGCAAGGCCACGCTGTACGAAGGCGGCGTGCGCGTGCCGGCCTTCGCCTCATGGCGAAGCCGCATCCCCGCGGGTACCGTCGTCAACGCCCCGCTGCACGTCGTCGACTGGTACCCGACCCTTCTCGCCCTCGCCGGCGCGGAGACGCGGCAGCCCTTACCGCTCGACGGGCGCGACGCCTGGGCGACGATCACGAAGGGAGCGCCCTCGCCGCACGAGGACATCCTCATCAACGCCGTGCCGCGCAGCGGCGCGATCCGGATGGGCGATTGGAAATTGGTGCTGAACGGCTCCGTCGGCGCCAACGACCTCGAGGAAGCGACCGGCAAGGCCAAGGCCGCGAAGAAAAAAGCCGCCGCCGCAACTCAAACCGCCGAGACCGTCGAGCTGTTCAACCTGGCCGCCGATCCCGGCGAGAAGAACAACCTCGCCGCGGCCAATCCCGAGGTGGTCGCCAAGCTGCGCGCGCGGCTCGAGACCTACACCCGGGCCGCTGTGCCACCGAAAGCCGAGGCGCAGGCGGCCGGCTTCAAGGTGCCGCGCGTGTGGGGGGAAGCGCCGTGAGTTTGCCCGCCGCCCGCGCGCTCCGGCGCCTCGCCGCCGCGCTTTGCCTCGCGTCCGGCATCCTCGCCGCCACGCCGCCCGCGGCGCCGCTGCGAGTGATGTCGTTCAACGTGCGCTACGCGACCGCGCCCGACGGCGACAACGCCTGGGAGAAACGCGTGGACCTGTTTTTCGAGACGATCAACCGGTTCGCGCCCGACCTCATCGGTTTCCAGGAGGTGCTCGCGGTGCAGTACGATGCGATCGCCGCGCGGATGCCCGGCCACGCCTTCGCGGGGGTGGGCCGTGACGACGGCGCGCGGAAGGGCGAGTTTTCCTCGGTCGGCTTCCGCCGCGACCGCTTCACCCTCGTCGCTTCCGGCACGTTCTGGCTCTCCGAGACGCCGGACACACCCGGGAGCAAATCTTGGGACGCCGCGCTGCCGCGCATCTGCACCTGGGTGCGCCTGCGGGAGACCGGCACTGACCGCGAGCTGGTGCTCGCCAACACGCACTTCGACCACCGAGGCAAAGTCGCGCGGCAGGAGGCCGCCCGCGTGCTGTCGGAACGCCTCGGACCCGTCGCCCGCGGTGTGCCCGCGATCCTCACGGGCGACTTCAACATCGACGAGGACAACCCCGCCTACGCGGTGCTCACCCGACCGGCGCGGCCGGAGTGGATCACGTGGATCGACGCTTACCGCACCGTGTACCCCGAGCGGCGGCCCGACGAGGCGAGTTTCAACGGCTTCAAGGGCGTGACGCGCGGCTCGCGCATCGACTTCGTCTTCCACACGCGGCACTTCCGCGCGACCGCCGCGGCGATCGACCGCTCCGCGCGCGACGGCCGTTTCCCGTCGGACCATTATCCCGTGACGGCGGTGCTGGAGGCCGTGCCGTGACCGCTTGGCGGTTTCTCACCGCCGCCCTGCTGCTGGCGGCGTCCGCCGCCGCCGCACCGACGCGACCCAACATCGTGCTGATCGTCGCCGATGACCACGGTACCGACGCGCTCGGCTGCTACGGTAACCCGGCGATCCGCACGCCGCACCTCGATGCCCTCGCGGCGGAGGGCACGCGCTTCACCCACGCCTTTTGCACGACCGCGAGCTGCAGCCCCTCCCGCTCGGTGCTGCTCACCGGCCAGCACGGCCACCGCAACGGCATGTACGGGCTGCAGCACGACATGCACCACTTCCAGTCGTTCGCGGGCGTGCGCAGCCTTCCGGCGCGGCTCGCGGCGGCGGGCTACCGCACCGCGCGCGTCGGGAAGTTCCACGTGGCGCCGGAATCCGTGTATGCGTTCCAGACCGTCCTCTCGGGCGGCGCCGCCAACGACCCCGCAAGCCTCGGCCGCAGCCCGGTCGAGATGGCCGAGCACACGCGCGCGTTCATCGCCGAACGCGATCCGCGCCCGTTCTTCCTCTATTTCGCCAGCGACGATCCGCACCGCGGCAACATCGTGCTGCCCGACGGCCGCCCGTCATTTAACACCCATCCCGCGCCGAACCCGTTCGGCAACCGGCCCGGCGGCTACCCCGGGGTGGAGTCCGTGCGCTACGACCCCGCCGACGTGCGCGTGCCTTCGTTCCTGCCCGATGCCCCGGAGACCCGCGCGGAGCTTGCCCAGTACTACGAGGCCGTCTCGCGCCTCGACCAGGGCGTCGGCCGGCTCCGGCGGATCCTGCGCGAAACCGGCCGGCTGGAGGACACGCTGGTCATCTATCTCAGCGACAACGGCGTGGCGTTCCCGGGCGCCAAGACGACCCTCTACGACCCCGGCATCCGGCTTCCTCTCATCGTTCGCGCGCCCGGGCACCGTCACCCCGGCTCCACGCAGACCGCCATGGTGACGTGGGCCGACCTCACGCCCACGCTGCTCGACATCGCCGGAGCACCCGCGGCCCCCGGCGACTGCGATGGTCGTTCGTTCCGCGCGGGCCTGGACGGCGCGCCGCTCCCGGGTTGGGACGAGATCCACGCCTCGCACACGCTCCATGAGGTCACGATGTACTACCCGATGCGCGCCATCCGCACGCGGCGCCACAAGTTGATCTGGAACGTGGCGCACCCGCTGCCGTTCCCCTTCGCCTTGGACCTCGCGCAGTCCCCGACCTGGATCGGCGCCGAACGCCGCGGCACGACCTACGGTCCCCGCACCATCGCCGCCTTCCGCCAACGCCCGCAGCTCGAGCTCTACGACCTGGAGCGCGATCCCGACGAGGTCACCAACCTCGCCGGCGACCCCACCCAGGCCGCGATCCTGCGTGAACTCACCGCGCGACTGCGCGAATTCCAGCGAACCACGCGCGATCCCTGGCTGCACAAGTGGGACCGCGAGTGACGCCCGCGGGCTTGCGCCACCGCCGCCCCGCGGGGTTACTGCGACATGGGTCCGCGCATCCTCTTCTTCGGGTACAGCGAAGTCGGCCACGACTGCCTGGCGTTGCTGCTGGAACGCGGTGACAACGTCGTCGCCCTCGTCACGCACGAGGACAATCCGCACGAGAAGATCTGGTTCAAGACCCCCGCCCTCGCGGCGCGCGAGCGCGGCATCCCGGTCTTCACGCCGGAAAGCGTGAACACGCCGGAGTGGCGCGAGCGGATCGCGGCGCTGAAGCCCGACCTGATCCTTTCCGTCTATTACCGGCTCATGATCGGGACGCGTATCCTCGAACTCGCTCCGCTCGGCGCGTGGAACATGCACGGTTCGCTGCGCCCGAAGTGCCGCGGCCGCGCCCCGATCAACTGTG
>SXGQ01519924.1_pt1 | contig 20687 bp, 18 predicted proteins | sample 3178371 | NCBI WGS metagenome assembly SXGQ01 (sample SAMN11356859, study PRJNA531348) | freshwater metagenome | isolation source: freshwater sample F1-20 | place: China: Fuxian Lake, Yuxi | collected 2017-12-25 | reverse complement strand
GACGGCGCTGGTCGAGGGCGGCGGCGCGGCGCGCGCGAGGGATTCCCGCGCGCCAGCCGCTGGCTCCGGCGAAGGCGGCGGCAGCGTGGAGGACGCGGCCGCGAAGATGGCAGGTGCTGGTTGCGCGCCCGACGCGACGACCACGGCCGGGGGCGGCGGGATGGACGGACTCGGGCGCGCGACAGCCGGCTCGACTGGTTCCGTGGAAGCTGCGCGGCGCGCCTCGCGCTGCTCCAGCGACTCGATGCGCCGGCGCAACTCGCGCACGCGCGCCACCAGCAGCGCCACCACCACCGGCACGGCGACCAGCAGCGCGAGTAACAGCACGAAGAGCAGCGGCAGCAAGTGGTCCATGGTCGTTGGCGCGGCGGCCGGGCGACCGCGCCCCGATGATGGGCAAACGTCGACGACTCGTCCAACGGATACGCACTTCCCCCCCCCGCGGCGCACCGGCCCGCCTTGCCGCGCCGACCTCCTCGTGGCGCACCGGTCCGCGGGGTGGCGCGCACGCGCGCCTCGGCGCAAGGCCAGGCCGGTCGTCTGTCAATTATTCCTTACGGCCATCGATGCGCAGGCGGCTGCCGGCGCGCAGCAGATCGAGGCGCATGCCGGTGGCCGCATGGCGCGCGCCCGGCTCGCAACGCTCGACCTTGGCCTCGCGCGCGTCGACCACGAGCACCTGCCCTTCGCCGACGACCTCGATGGCCCCCGCGTGCACGATGGCCGCGGTGCGCTCGTCCACTCCGATGCCGACGAGGCTCGGGTTGTCCAGCACCGCGGACAAGAGGCGCGCGAAGCGACGGCGCTTGAGGAAGTGCTGGTCGACGATGGCGTCCTCGAGCAGGTGCAGGCCTTCGCCCAGCGCCGTGCCGCCGTTCTTCGCGACCTCGAGGTCGGCGCTGTCCCCACCGAGGATCATGGCCTTGGACTGCGCGGCCGCGCCCGCGCTCGTGCCGCCGACCACGGCGCCTTGCTTGTGGCGGCGCGCGACGACTGCATCGAGGCCCTTCGCGCGCAACTTGTCGACGAGGACCTTCTGGTCGCCTCCACCCATCCAGATGATCGCGGCGCCTTCGAGTTGGCGCGCGGCCTCGAGCGCGTCTTCGGACACGACCTCGGCCTTCGAGGCGCCCTTGCCGCGCCAGAACTCGAGCGACTCGGCGCCCGCGTCGGGATTCTCCGACGCCCACGGCACGAGCACCATGCGCGCCTCCGCTCCGCCACCGAGTCGCAGCACGCTGGCCGCGATGTCGTCGGTGGTGCCGCCGCCGCCAGCGACGACCAGCGGGCCAGGGCGTGGCGACTGCGTGGACGCGAAGACGGCCAAGGCGACGGTGGACAGGCACGAGGCCACGAGCAAGGCGGGCAGGATGCGCATGGCCACCAGCATCCTCGACCGCTCGTCGGGCGCAAGGGATCGAAGCCGCGCAGACTGTCGTCGTACATGTCGGCTAGACTCGGCGACATGCGCGAGCGGGACGATGGCCGTCGCCGCCGCCCGCCCGCGCCAACCACGAAGGAACCACGATGAACCGCATGCTGCGCGCTTCCTCGCTCCTCGTCGGCCTCGTCGTGCTCGCAGTCGCCGCCTTCCTCGCGCCGCCCACGGGCGCGACGCAGGGCGACGCGCTCGATCAGAAGCACGCGGCCTTGGCGAAGGAATACGAGGAAGCTGTCGACAAGTGGAACGCCGAGTACAAGGCGGCCGACAAGGCCGCCCGCAAGGCGCTCCAAGCCAAGAGGCCCGCTCCCGAGTTCCTCGGGCGCTTCCAAGCCTTGGCCGAGGAGGCCAAGGGCACCGATGTCGGCGCCAAGGCCCTGATGTCCGTGATGGAGATCGGACTCGTCGCCAAGCGACTGCCGGACTCCAAGGCGGCGCTGGACGAGCTGCAGAAGACCCACCTCGCCTCGCCCGCCATCGAGAAGCTGCCCTTCGCGGCCATGCAGGTGGTCCAAGGCGCCGAGTTCGATGCGCTGATGACCGCACTCTTGCAGAAGTCGCCGCACAAGCCCGTCAAGGCCGCGGCCGCCTTCATGCAGTGGCAGGCGGCGCAGAACGCGTTGCAGATGCAAGGCAAGGATCCCTCCGAGGACGGCGCGGTGTTGGCGCTCGCCAAGGCGGTCTTGAAGGACTACGCGGACGTCAAGTTCCCCTTCGACGAGAAGCAGACCTACGGCGATGTCGCCGGCGGGTTCGTCTTCGTGGCCGAGAATCTCGGCATCGGCAAGACCGCGCCCGATCAGGAAGCGATCGACGAGAACGGCCTGAAGTTCAAGGTCAGCGACTACCGCGGCAAGGTGGTGGTGCTGGACTTCAGGGGATACTGGTGAGGCCCGTGCCGTGCGATGCTCCCGCACGAAAAGACGCTCGTGCAGCGTCTGAAGGACGAGCCCTTCGCCCTGATCGGCATCAACAGCGACGGTGACGCCGAGAAGGTCAAGAAGATCCTCTCCGAACAGGGGATCAACTGGCGCCAAGCCATCGACGACTCCACCAGCGGTCCGTGGGCGACCAAGTGGGGCGTGCAAGGCTGGCCGACGATCTACGTCCTCGACCACAAGGGCGTCATCCGCTTCAAGGATGTGCGCGACGCGGACATGGACAAGGCGGTCGACCAACTCCTCGAGGAGCTGCGGGCCGAGCAACAGTCCGGCAGCAAGTCCGATGGAAAATCGGGCGGCAAGCCGGCGGACAAGCCGACCCCGAAGTCCAAGGATGGCAAGCCCGTGAAGGGCTGAGTCGATTCGACGACGCCTGCACGGCGGCCCTCGGCTCCCACCACGAGCCGGGGGCCGCCGTCGCGTCCAGGGAAGGCGTCGGTTTGTTCGACCGGGCTCCAAACAGCGGCGGCATGCTCGAAACAAGCCGAGGCGCAGCCGCGTAGCCGTGGTCATGAAAGCCAACACCGCCACCAATTACGCCCGCTCGAAGGCGAGCCGCGCCACCGCGCAGGCCCCGACGACGGTGGTGGGCGGCCGCAACCCCTCGCGGCGGACTCGCTCCGGCCCTACCATGGTGGTCTCGCGAGGACCCTTGGACGATGCGACGCGACCCGATCCGCTCGAATCGTTCACCGGTCCTGCCCGCGTCGCCGCCAAAGCCGTGAGCCTAGAGCCCCTCCTCCACCGCGTAGCCGCCGGCGACCCAACCGCCGTTCAGGAGGTCATCGACCGCTACGGTGGTCTCGTGTGGTCGCTGGCGCGCCGCTTCTGCCCCGACAAGCAGGAGGCGGAGGACGCCGCGCAGGAGGTGTTCATCGAGATCTGGAACAAGGCACCGCGCTACGACGCGGCCCTGGCATCCGAGATCACCTTCATCGCCATGATCGCGCGCCGGCGCCTGATCGATCGCGGGCGCCGCAAGCAACGCGCCTTGCGCGCCGATGGCTTGGAGGACGAGTCGATCCTGCCCGCCGAGGACAAGGCGCTCGAACTCGTCGATGTGGGCGACGAGGCGGCGCGCGCGCGCAAGGCCTTGGCCAAGCTGCGCCCCGACGAGCAGAAGGTGCTGCGCATGGCCATCTACGACGGCTTGTCGCACGACCAGATCGCCAAGGCGACCACCATGCCACTGGGCACGGTCAAGACCCACCTGCGGCGCGGCCTGCAACGAGTGCGCGAGATGCTGGGCGTGGACCCCGAAGCGGAAGGCGAGGCGAGCTCGTGAAACGCCGCCTGCGCCACATCCCTCGCGACGAGCGCGAATCGGAGCTCTTCGAGCTCATGTACGAGCGCGCCATGCACGGCCTCGCTCCGGAGGCGGAGCGCGAGTTCGAACGGCGAGCCGCGGCCAGCCCCGACCTCGACGTGGACTGCTACGAACGCGCGGCCGCGGCCTTGTGGCTCGAAGGCAGCGCTGGCCGCGTGCAAGCGATGCCATCCGAGTTGAAGGCGCGCATCGCCACGCGCGCCGGCGCGGCGAACGTCTCGGCCGCCAAGACATCCAAGGCCGCCACGCCGCCGGCCGAGCGCGCGCGCATGGCGTGGACGGCGTGGAGCGGCTGGGCGGCGGCGGCGTGCCTGCTCGCGCTGTTGATGGCCCGCGGAGGCGCGCCCGGCCCCGAGGCGACCAGCCCGGCCGAGCTGCGCGCGGCGCTGGTCGCCGGCGATCCGCAAGCGACCACCTTGGCGTGGAGCGCGACCGACGACCCGGCAGGACGCGCGGTGTCGGGCGACATCGTGTGGAGCGACGCGACCCAAGCCGGCTGCATGCGCTTGCGCGGCCTGCCCCGCAACGAGCCGACGGCCAGCCAGTACCAGCTGTGGATCTTCGATGCGTCGCGTCCCGAAGCGACCCCGGTCGATGGTGGCGTGTTCGACATCGTCGTCGATGGCGAGGTGCTCGTGCCCGTCAAGCCCAAGTTGAAGGTGGACAAGGCCACCTTGTTCGCGGTCACCGCCGAACCGGCGGGTGGAGTCGTCGTCAGCTCGCGCGAGCACATCGTGGCTCTGGCGAAGCGCTGAGCGGGTCGCTCCGCGCGCATGTCGGCCGAGCCGGCCCCCTGTCGGACAGCCTGCTTGGCCGCGCGCGCGATCGGTGGCTATCCTCTGCGCCTCATGCTGCGCATCCTGCACGTCGGATTGGGCCCCTTGGGCGTCAAGATCGTCAACGACCTCCACGACCGCGGCGTCGGCAAGGTGGTGGCCGCGGTGGACGTCGCGCCGGCGCTCGTCGGCAAGAAGTTGTCCCAGATCGTGCCGGGCGCCCCCGACAAGCCGCGCGTGCAAGCGGGCTTCGACGACATCGACTTCAAGAAGATCGACGCGGTGGTCGTGGCCACTTCGTCGGACCTCGCCAAGTGCGCGCCCACCTTCGAGGCGCTGCTGAGGGAGGGCGCGACCGTGGTCAGCTCCTGCGAGGAGCTCTCGTGGCCGTTCCTGCGCCACGCGGCTCTGTCAAAAAAACTGGACAAACTCGCCAAGCAACACGGCGGTCGCCTGCTCGGCACGGGCGTCAACCCCGGCTTCCTGATGGACGCCTTCCCGGTGGCGGCGACGGCGATCTGCCGCTCGGTGCGTTCGGTCGAGGTGCACCGCTTCCAGGACGCCTCGTCGCGTCGCGTGCCGTTCCAGAAGAAGATCGGCGTGGGCCTCGACGACGCGGGCTTCCAGGCCGGCATCGACGCGGGCTGGCTGCGCCACGTGGGCCTCGGCGAGTCGCTGCACTTCATCGCCGCACGCCTTGGTTGGAAGCTCGACAAGTGGGAAGAAGACCGCCCGCGCGCGGTCAAGGCCACCAAGGCCATGTCGTCCGGCCTCGGTCCGGTGAAGAAGGGCCTGGCTTGCGGCGTGCATCAGGAAGCGCGTGGCTGGTGCGGCCGCAAGCAGGTCGTGACGCTCAAGTTCGAGGCCGCGCTGGGCCTCGAGGACCCGCACGATCGCGTCGTCGTGGCGGGCGAACCCGGCATCGACCTCGTGTGGAAGGGCGGAGTGCAGGGCGACATCGCCACCTCGGCCATCGTGGTCAACTCGATCGCCTCGCTGCTGGCGGCTGCTCCGGGCTTGCACACGATGGCGAGCATCCCGCTGGTCTCCTGCACGCCCGGCGCGGCCAAGCGCGCCTGAGCGTCAAGTCCACCTGACACCATGCCCACAGGCCGCCTGCCCATCGAAGCCGCCGCGCCGGCGCGCGTTGTGCTGGCGGGCCGCGAACTGGTTTCGTGGGCCGGTTGCGACTACCTCGGCTACGCGCGCGACCCCTTGGTGCGCGCCGCGGCAGCCGAGGGCCTGTCGCGCTACGGCTTGTCGAGCAGCGGCTCGCGCGAGACAACCGGCAACACGCTCGCGCACGACGCCTTCGAGCCGCGCCTCGCGGCCTTCCTGGGCCTCGAGGATGCGCATCTCGTGCCGGACGGGTACTTGTCGAACTTGTGCCTCCTGCAAGGAGTCGCGGGCGAGATCAGGCGCGCGCTGGTCGATCGCGAGTGCCATGTCAGCGTGCGCGACGCCGTGGCCGCCTGCGGACTCGAGGTGCGCGAGTACGACCTGTGCGACGCCGCCTCGGCGCGCGCGGCCGCGCGTGGCTGGGAGGATGGCTTCCACATCGTCACGGACGGCTGCTATCCGGTCATGAAGGGCATCGCGCCGCTCCCAGAGCTGCTCGCCCTGCTGCCGTCGGACGGACACCTCGTCGTCGACGACTGCCACGGGCTGGGCGTGCTCGGGGCGCGCGGCGCGGGCACGCACGAACACCGCGGCGTGGCGGACCCGCGCCTCGTGGTCACAGGCACCTTGTCGAAGGCACTCGGCGCCTTCGGCGGCTTCGTCGCGGGCGCGCGCGCGGTGGTCGAACGCGTGCGCACCCGTTCGCGCGCCTACGCGGGCTCGACGCCCGTGCCGCCAGCCTGCGTCATGGCCGCGCATGCCGCGCTGGAGGACCTGCAGGATGGCGCACGCCTCTCGCGGCTGCGCGCCAACATCGTGCGCACGCGCGAAGTGCTGCGACGCGTCGGACTGCCGGCGCACGAGCTGCCGCTGCCCGTGCAGGCCTTCACGCTGCCGAGCCACGAGGCGATGGAGTCCGCCTACCAGCGCCTGCTCGCGCGCGGAATGCTGGTCCCCTACGTGCGCTACCCCGACAGCCTCGGCGGCTATTTCCGCCTCGCCACGTCCGCGGCGCACGAGGAGGCGGACCACGCGTCGTTGGAGCGCGGCTTGCGCGAGGCGCTGGCGTGACGCGTCCGAACGGCTTGACGGACGCGCTGCTAGCCGCATGCGCCGAGCGCCACGGCACGCCCGTGTGGGTCTACGACGCGGCCACCATCGCCGCGCGCGTGGGCGAGCTGCGCGCCTTCGACCGCATCCGGTACGCGCAGAAGGCCAATGGCAACCTGGCGGTGCTGGCGTTGCTGCTGGAGCTCGGCGTCGAGGTCGACGCCGTGTCGGCCGGCGAAGTCGCGCGCGCGATGGAGGCGGGGCACGCGCCCGAGTCGATCGTCTACACGGCGGACTTGTTCGACGACGCGGCGCTCGAGGTCGTGCGCTCGCTGCCCGTGCAAGTCAACCTCGGCTCGGACTTCATGCTCGGCCAATTGGCGCGCGTGCGACCAGGTGCTCGCGCCACCGTGCGCGTCAACCCGGGATTCGGCCACGGCCACGCGCGCAAGACGAGCACCGGCGGCGAGTCGAGCAAGCACGGGGTGTGGCACGAGGACTTGCCGCGGATGGTGGCCGAGGCGCGCCGGTTGGGCGTGGTGCTCGATGGATTGCACGTGCACATCGGCTCGGGCTCGGACTTCGACCATCTGACGCGCGTCTGCAGCGCGGTGCGCGCCTTGGCGCGGCTCTTCGGGCCGGAACTGCGCCGGGTCTCGGCCGGTGGCGGGTTGCCGATCGCCTACCGCGTCGGCGAAGCCGAGTTCGACGTGGAGCGATACTGCCACGCGTGGCTCGAGGCCAAGCGAGCGATCGAAGCCGACCTCGGGAGGCCGATCGAACTCGAGGTCGAGCCTGGTCGACGCCTCGTGGCCGAGTGCGGCGTGCTCGTGGCGCGCGTGCGCGGCGTGAAGCTCCAGGGCGCGCAGGAGTACGTGCTGGTCGATGCGGGCTTCAACGCGTTGTTGCGGCCAGCGATGTACGGTTCGTGGCACGAGATCGAAGTGCTGGGCGCGCGCACCGACGCTCCGCGCGCGCCGCGACTCGTGGCCGGCCCCCTGTGCGAGTCCGGCGACATGTGGACCCAGGGCCCCGGCGGCGAAATCGAGCCGCGCGACTTGCCGGCGACGAAGGAGGGCGACCTGCTGGTCGTGCACGACGCCGGGGCGTATGGCGCCTCCATGTCCTCGACCTACAACGGCCATCCGCTCGCGCCGGAAGTGCTGGTGCAGGACGGCGTGGCGCGCCTCGTGCGCCGCCGCCAAGACATCGACGAACTGCTCGCGCAGGAGCGCGGGCTGGACCGCTGACACGACAAACACCGACGGAGATCGCGACATGGCCAGGAAGAAACCCGACGCATCCGATGCCGACATCGTCCTCAAGCTCTACGACCTGCGGCGCGAGAAGGTCATGCGCGACTCGCGCAACGCGATCTTCGGCTTCACGCCGAAGACCTGGGACGAGATGACGGCCGTGCTGCAACCCGACCACCCGCTCAACGCGGCCTTCCGCCAAGTGTCCTCGTACTACGAGATGGCCTACGGCCTCGCGCGCCACGGCGCGGTCGACGCCGAGCTGCTGGCCGAGAGCACCGTCGAGGGACTGGTGCTGTACGCCAAGGTGCGGCCGTTCCTCGCCCGCCTGCGGGCCGAACAATCGCCCTTCGCGTTCGCCAACGCCGAGTGGATGGTCAAGAAGAGCAAGCACGCCAAGGCGCGCTTCGCCCTGATCCAGGAACGCGTGCGCAAGCAGGGCACGCCCGCCAAGGAGGAGCCGGTGCCCAAGGCGAAGAAGACCAAGGACGAAGCCAAGGGCTGATTCGCCGATGCTCAGGCGAGGTCGAACACGAGCACCTCGCAACCCGGACGCGCCGCGATCTCGACGCGCGGCGCGTCCTCGATGGCGGCGGCGTCGCCGGCCGACAAGCGATGGCCCGCGACCTCCGCATCGCCCTTGGCCACGTGCACCCAAGCTCCGCGCCCAAGCTCGAGCGGCAGGGACCAAGACCGCGCGTCGTGGGCGCGCGCGACGTGGATGCGCGCGTCGGCCGCGATGGCGATGGATCCTCGCGCGCCATCGGGCGAGGCGACGAGCACTGGTTCGCCCGACGAGAGGGATTGCGAGTAGTCGGCTTGGCCGTAGCGCGGTTCGAGCCCGCGCGCGCGCGGCAGGATCCAGATCTGCAGGAGGTGCGCCTCTTCGACCTTGGAAGGGTTGAACTCGCTGTGCATCACGCCCTTGCCGGCGGACATGCACTGGAGCTCGCCTGGTCCGATGCTCGAGCCGTTGCCCATCGAATCCGAGTGCTCGAGGCGCCCGGCGAGCATCCAAGTGACGATCTCCATGTCGCGGTGGCCGTGCATCGGGAAGCCCGCGCCGGCCGCCACCTTGTCGTCGTTGATGACGCGCAGCGCGCGCCAGCCCGTGTGCCGGGGGTCGAAGTAGTCGGCGAACGAGAAGGTGAAGCGGCTCTGGAGCCAGCCATGGTCGGCCTCTCCGCGCTCCAGCGAGCGGCGTAGCGTGATCATGGATCCATCGTAGGATGGAGGCGGCTCAGCTGCTCCGCCCGATTCGCCCCCCCCGAGGACCGAGGCCTCCCGATGTCCATGCTCTGCTCAGCACTCTTGGCGCTCTCCTCCTCCGGCGTGGACTTCGATCTCGAGGCGGCCATGCGCACCAAGCCGACGACGGCCGCCGTGCTGGCCGCGGCCGAGGACCATCGGCTGCAGATGCTCTTGACGCAAGTCGAGCGGCGCGATGGGCGCTGGATGCGCGTGCGCGAACAAGTGTTCCGCGTCGATGCCGAATACGCCTACCCGGCCAGCGCCATCAAGCTCGTCGGCGCCATCGCGGCGGTGGCGCGCATGCAGGACCTCGCGCGCTCGAACTCCGCCATCGCCCTCGACACGCCGTTGTCGTTCGAACCCCTCTTCCCCGGCGAGGAGGCTTGGCGCCGAGACCCGAGCAACCTCGAAGGCGGCGCCGTGACGCTGCGCCACGAGATCCGGAAGCTGTTCCTCGTCAGCGACAACCCGGCCTACAACCGCTGCTTCGACTACGCTGGCCGCGACGAACTGCATCGCACCTGCGAAGCCGCCGGCCTCGACGGCGTGCGCGCCGTGCATCGACTGTCCGTGGCGCGCACGGAGCAGCAGAATCGGCTCTCGCCGCGCATCCTGTGGCGGGACGGAGCTGGCGAGTGGCGCACGCTGCAGGAGGAGCGCGAGGCCAAGCGCGCCCTGGCGCCACAGCGCGCAAAGGGCTTCGAGGTCGGTTCCGGGTGGCGGCGCGACTCGGGCGAGCTGGTCGCCAAGCCGATGGACTTCTCCACCAAGAACCGCGTGCCGCTGGGCGAGCTGCAGGCGGCGCTGGCCATGCTGGTCGACCCCCGCCTCGTGTCCGAGGGCGCGAAGGGCTTCGAGTTGACCGAAGGGCATCGACGCTTCCTGTTCGAAACCGCCGCGGAGAAGCCCGAGGACAGCTCCAATCCGCGCTACGAGGACAAGTCGATCGTCGCCGAGCGCTTCAAGTTCCTGCTGCGCGGGTTGAAGCGCCATGTGCGCGAGGACGAGATCGTCTACGCCAACAAGATCGGCCGGGCCTACGGCTTCTCGACCGAGAACGCCTTCGTGGCCCATCAGGAGCGCGGCGTGGGCTTCCTCTTCACGGCGACGATCTACACCAACCGCGACGGCATCCTCAACGACGACAAGTACGAATACGTCGAGGTCGCCGACCCCTTCTTCGAGGAACTCGGCGACCTCCTGGGCGCGGCTTGCCTCGGCCGCTGACGCGCGGACGCGGGCGGCTCAGCCGCCGGCGCCCGAGCGCGACAGCTCGTCGAGCTTGGGCAGGAGCGCCTTGCGCACGCGCTCGCGCACGAAGCGCGCGTCCTTGCCTTGGTCGTCGAGCGTGTCGCTCGCCGCGTCGAAGATCTTCGAGTAGGCGAAGTACGCCACGCCGTTGTGCACGTCCAGCGAACGCCGCACGCGCTCGACCTGGCCGTCGACATCCTTGGCGCCCATCATCACGCCCATGACCACCGGCGTGCCCTTGGCGATCTCGCGCCACTTGTCGCAGCGCGGTCCGAATTCCTCCAGCTTCTCGGAGTAGTTCATCGGGTAGACGGCGTCGAGCAGGCGCTCCTCCATCCACGTGTCGATGTCCTGCGCGTAGTTGGCCAAGTGGTGCTCGGGGGTGTGGCCCGTGGCGGCCGACAGCTCGCAGCCGCGCTTGGTCGTGTTGACCATGTGGCGGATGTCGCGCAGCAAGTTGGTGATCTGGTCGGCGATCCACCGGTTGTAGGTCGCGTCGTCGCCCGCCTTGCGGCCCGTGTCGGCTTCGTAGAGCGCGACGGTGCGCGCGTCGCGCAGCCACTTCGAGCCGGAGCCCTTGGGCGTGGCGGGCGCCTCGCTCGGCATGCGGATGTAGTCGAGGTGCAGGCCATCCACTCCGTAGCGACCGACGATGTCGCGGAACACGTCGACGAGGTAGCGGCGCACCTCGGGCAGGGCGGGATTGAGCGAGACGTAGAAACGCTCGCACAATTCCTGGCGCTTGCCGGACTGGTCGTACCACATCCACTCGGGCCGCGCGTTGTAGAGTTGCCGCGGATCCTTGGGCGGAGTCGTGCCCCACCACGCCGGCAAGACGTTGACCCACGCGTGGACCTTCAAGCCGCGCTGGTGGCCCTCCTCGACCATCGTCGCCAACGGATCGAAGCCGGGGTCGCTGTATTCGAACTGTTCGGCCCAAGGCTCGTAGCTCGAGCGGTAGAACGCCGTGCCGTTGCCGCGCACCTGGAACACCACGTCCGTGACGCCCGCTGCGCGGCAGTTCTCGGCGATGGAGGCGAGGTCGGCGCGCGTCTTGTAGTCGAAGCGCGTGACCCACATGGCGCGCGTGCGCGCGCGCGGCTTCAACTCGCGCGGCAAGGACTCGCAGGCGCCCGCGAGGAAGGCGAGGAGGAGGAGGAGGAGCGCATGGATGGACTGGGCGTGGCGGTTCATGCTTGGAAGTCGCGCGCATCCGCCTCGTCGACGCGGGCCAGCAACAGCCCGAGCACGATGGATGCCGCGCAACCCAGCGGAACATACCAAGGCCACGCCAGCGACTGAAGCGTCCCGGATGGCGTGCTGGTCCAGGCGTGGGCGCACGACCACGAGGCGAGGCCCAGCACCGCGACCAGCGCCAAGGTGGCTCCGCGGCGACGACCTGCACGCCCGAAGGCGAACCACGCCACGAGCAAGGCCACCGAGGCGAGGGCCAAGGCGACTTGCGGTCCCGGTCCGTGCCAAGCGACTCCGAAGACGAGCAGCAAGGACGCCGGAGCGCCCCAGACCCAGCCCGAGGCGCCGACCGAGGGCCGCAGCAGGGCGAGCAGGAACGCCGCCAGCAAAGCACCTTGCGTGTACCCCGCCATGGCGAGGCCCAGGTCGAGCAAGGACGCGTAGGCTCGCGAGATCGGATCCATGGCCCAGGCCACCGCCACCATCAAGGCGCCGTAGGCCACGACCAAGCGGCGCGAGACAGCGATGGAACGGCGCTCCTCCGATGGCTCCGTCGACCGCGCGGCCACCTCCATGGCGGCCACGCGCCGCTGGCGGCGCGGCAACCACCAGGCGTGCATGGTGGTCTGCGCCAGCGCGGCGAGCACGCCATCGAGGCTGGAGATGGCCGCGGCGAACACACCTGCCACCACGAAGCCGCGCAAGCCCTCCGGCAGCACGCTGGCGGTGAAGACGGGCAGGATGCGGTCCGTCCGCTCCGACACGAGCCGCCACGCTTCGCCATCGAGCGGATGCGCGTCGTACCAGGCGGCGAGCGCGATGCCGCTCCATGCGACGAGCAGGCCCACCAGCACCGCCACGATGCTGAAGGAGACCGCCAAGCGCGCCTCGCGCACGCCGCGGCAACACAAGATGCGCTGCGCCATCAACTGGTCGACGCCGTAGGCGCCGATGTTGCCGAAGCCCGCGCCGAACAAGGCCGCCCAGAAGGTGTAGGCCTTCACCGGACTGGTGTCGAAGTCGAGGATGCGCGCGCGTCCCGACTCGCGGCCATGCTCGATGATCGCCATCAGCCCGCCGTCGAGGTTGCCGGCGATCCACGAGACGACGGTCGCCGCCGAAGCGCAGAAGACGAAGAACAACAACAGGTCGGTCCACACCACGGTGACGATGCCGCCGACCCAGGTCCACGCCACGGCGACGGACGTGATCAGCAGGATCGAGATGCCGATGGAGGGGATGCCGCTGGCGTCTTCCCAGGCGCGCAACTGCTCGTGCAGCAGGATCTCGAGCACGACCGCCGTCAGGTACACGCGCGCGGCTTGGGACAAGACCCCGCCGATGGCTCCGAACAGCGTCATCATGCGCCGCGCGGACTCGCCGAGGCGCCGCCCGACCCAGTCGTAGGGACTGTAGATCTCCTCCTGGTAGTACGCGGGCACGAGCCACCAGGCGATGGCGAGGCGCGCGACCACGCTGCCGATCAGGGTGATCTGCAGGTAGGCGCAGGTGCCGCCGTCTACGAAGACGATGGCCGGCAGGGAGACCAGCGTCAGCGCGCTGATCTCCGTGGCCACGATGGAGGCGCTGACCGCCCACCAAGGCAGGCGCCGGCCACCGAGGAAGAAGTCGCGCATGGTCGATTGGCGGCCGAACCACGCGCCGAACAGCGACGTGGCGAGCAGCACGCCGAGCACGACACCCCAGTCGAGCGCGCCAAAGGACAACGTGCTGGGCGAAGGTGCTGCTGCGGCGAGCATGGACTGGGCGTCAAGCACGAGCAAGCGCCTCCTCGGCTTGCGCCGTCAGCCACACGGAAGCGGCTCCCAAGGCTGGCGCCGCGCGCAAGGTCGACGCCACGACGCGATCGGGCCGCTCGCCACCGGGCAGCCATTGGCGCAGCACGCCATCGGGCGCTTCCTGCAACAAGCGCGCAGCCAATTCGGCGCGCAGCACGGCGGCGCAGCAATCGTCGAGGCGTGGATCGGCGCACCACTCGCCCGTGCGTTGGCCTACGACGATGCGCTGCAGCACGATGCCACGCTGCGCGTGCAAGCACAGGATGCGCTCGACGCACAGCTCGGCCAACGCCGCCGCGCCGCGCCGCAGGAGTTCGCGGGCGTTGGAGTCGCCCGCGAGCGCCGCGTCGACGGCGCGACCTGCACCGCCTTGCCGCCGCCACGCCGCTTCGATGCCGCCCGCGGAGACCAGCTCCTCGAAGCCGACGCCGAAGCTGCGCGAGACCAGCTCCCAAGCACGCTTCCACCGCGGGCCGAGTCCATCGATCGACTGCACGCGTCCATCGACCAGCGCCGCCTCGGCAAGCCCAGTGCCGCCGCCGAAGTACCAACCGTGGTCGATGCCGCGCAAGGCGCCAGTCGTCGCGTGGCGCTCGCCCAGTCCGCAGGCCACCCCATCGGACATCAGTGGCGGCAACTGCGCCGCCAGCTCGACTCCGACGGCGCGCAAGGCCTCGGCGATGTCCGCGAGCAGGCGCGGCGCGCGTGGACCGTTCTTGGCGACCAACACGCCCGCGCCCGCGTCATCCTTCAAGCCCGGCCAGCACAAGCCCACGCGCGCGCGCCAAGGGCCGCTCTGTCCGCTCGACGCGCGCAAGGCCTCGGCCACGACGCGCGCCACGCCACGCGCGCGGCGCGCGGATTCGGCCTGCTCTTCCGGCGTGGGTTGGATCATCCCGCGCGCGTGCTCCGCCTGCTGCACGGCCAAGGCCAAGGGCTCGAAGGGCGCCAACCCCGCGGGACGCAGGTCGGCGTGTTCGAGGCTCGCCGAGCAGCCGGTGTCGACCAGCAGTCCGATTTCCTCGACCACCACATGGGCGCGCACGGAGGTGGCACCCCCATCGACCCCGACCAGCATCGCCTCGTCGCGCACGCGGACCATCCAACCATCACGACGCGCGGATGAGAAGCACGCGCAGTTCCTACTGCGTGGCGCGCGCCGGTCGAGGGCTACAGCTCGGCGGCGGCTTCGCGGTCGACGACGACCAGCGCGTGGCCGATGCCCTGCAGCCAACTCGCCGGGCACTCGGCGCCGACCGGACCACGCAACATGCGACGCACGATGCTCGCCTTCGACCGGCCGAAGGCCAAGAGCAGGATGCGGCGCGAATCGAGGATGGTCGCCACGCCGGCCGTGATGGCCCGGCGCGGCACGAGCTCGAGCGAGCCGAAGCCCGCCGCCGCGTCGGCGCGCGTGGTGTCGTCGAGCTCGACGACGCGCGTGCGGCTGTCGCGCGCGGAACCGGGCTCGTTGAAGCCGATGTGGCCGTTGCGGCCGATGCCGAGGAGCTGCAAGTCGATGCCGCCGGCGGCGGCGATGGCCTCCTCCCAACCCTTGGACTCCGCCGCGGCGTCGGGCGCGTCGCCACGCGGCAGGCGCGCCGCCCCCGGCGCGAAGTCGACCCGCTCGAGCAAGCTGGCGCGCATGTAGGCCGCGAAGCTGCGCGGGTCGGCGGGCGCGAGTCCGAGGTATTCGTCCAAGTTGAAGCCCTTGGCGCGCGCGAAGGACACGCGACCGGCCGCGTGGCGGCGCGACAACTCGTCGTACAAGCCCGTCATCGTCCCGCCGGTCGCCAACCCCAACGCCGCGTCCGGCTTGGCTTTGAGCAGCGACTCGATCTCGTCGGCCGCGAGGCGTTCGCCTTCGGAGCGATCCGCGACGATGCGCAAGATGGCGCTGGCGGACGAGGTCGAGTTGGAGGAGTGGCTCAAGGTGCGTGCCCGGACCGAGGACTGATGTTGCGTCCCGAGGATCCTAGCGCGCCCACGCCGACTGGGCGAGGCGCCGCGGCCCCCTCTTCCTGTCCAACGGCCGACCACGACCGTCCTCGAGCATGCCTGGTCGCTCGTGGTCCACCCGGCTCGAACCGCGATCGATCGCGCGGCGACGGCTTGTTCGCGCCTCGCGCATGGCGTAGCGTCCAAAGCGCTTCCTCCCTCCGCCGTTCGACTGCTTCGCACATGACTCCTCCCGCATCCGGCCCCTCCAAAGCCACTGTCTTGTCCGTGCTGGCGCAGCAAGGCTGGCTGTTGCAGCAGGCGCGCAGGCTGGTGGGACGCGTCATGAATCCAGGCCATGGTCCCGAAGACGTGGTCCAGGACGTGATCACGCAAGCCTTGGCTCGTCCAGGATCATGGGCGAAGAGCGCCGAGCTGCGCGGCTGGTTGCGGCGGGCCTTGCGCACGCGCGCCGCCGAACTCGGCCGCAAGGAAGCTCTAAGGGCGACGGTGGCGTTGATCGACGCGCGTGGACCATCGAACCACAGCCCCTCGGCCTTGGCGCACATGGGCGAGTGCGCGTTGCGCTTGCGCGAGCTGGTCGATGGATTGGACTCCCGATCGAGGCGGGTCGTCTTGCTGCGCGTGGTGGAGGATCTTTCGTTCTCCGACATCGCCGGCAAGCTCGACATCCGCGAGGACCATGCGCGCGCGATCTTTTCGCGCGCGGCGCTGCGCATGAGGCTGCGCATCGCCTCTGGCGCGGCCTAGCACGGCGATCTTGTTCGTCACGAAGCACGACCTCGCGCACTAGGCGTGGCGGCATGGGCGAGAGGCTCGATCAGCTCTACGACGGATGGCGCGAGGCCCGCGGGCGCGGCTTGACCTTGGCCCAGCATGCCCGGGAACTGGGCATGGATGTGGCCGAGCTGCGGGCCAAGCTCGAGGGCTTGCTGGCCTTGGAAAGCGCCATGCCCGCCTCGAGCCTCGTCGGCGATGCGCTGGTCGAAGGGGCGAGCTTCGCGGGGTTCCGCCTGTTGAAGTGGTTGGGCGAGGGCGCCACGGGCGTGGTCCACGAAGCGCGCGACGAGCGCGCTGGCCATGACGGCGGGAGCGTGGCGCTGAAGGTCGTCAATCCCCTGTTGTGCGCCGTTGCCGAACGTCGCGAGTTGCTGTTGCGCGAAGCGCGCGTCAGCCAGCGCCTGGACCACCCGAACATCGTCAAGATCCACGACTGCGGCGTGGAACGCGGGTGGGCGTGGATCGCCATGGATTTGGCTGCGGGGCGACGCTTCGACGAGCTTGGACGCGTGGACGAGCGGCGCGCCCTGCGGCTGGCGCTGCAGTTGGCCCGCGCGTTGGAGCATGCCCATGCAAGAGGAGTGGTCCACCGCGACTTGAAGCCCGGCAACGTGCTCGTCGGGCCCGCCGACGAACTGAAGGTGCTCGACTTCGGCCTGGCGAGGTCCGTCGCCGATCCGTTGACCTTGTCCGCCACCGGCGCGCTGGTGGGCACGCCCGCCTACATGGCGCCCGAGCAGGTGCGACCGGGAATGCACGTCGGTCCGGCCACCGACGTGCACGCCGTGGGGTTGCTGCTGCGCGACGCGTTGCTGGGCGCCCCGGACATGGCGTCCATGCGACTCGCTCGCCAATTGGAACGCCTCGGACGCGGGGAGCGGGCGCTCGGCTGGTCGGAGATCGCGCGCTTGCCCACGAGGACGAGGCGCATCGTGGAGCGCTGCACACGTCCCCATCCAGCCGATCGCATGCCGGATGCGACGACGCTCGCGGAGGAGATCGAACGGGCGTTGGCGGGAACCGCGCCGAAGATCGACGCGCGCGGCCTCGTCGCTTCCGCGGCGCGGGGCTTGGCGCGTTCCCGCATGGTGTTGTTCGGCTTGCCAGTCGTCGTGGTGGCGGGAACGGGATGGTGGCGCTTGGGACCGGTGCCGGTGGAGTTCGACACGCGCAGGTCGGGCAAGCAGGTCTGGATCGACGGCGAGGACCGAGGCACGGCGCCGGTGCGGGCGTGGTTGACGCCGGGCAGCCATCGTTGGCGGGCGCGCTTCGGCAGCAGCGGCCCTTGGCACGAGGGCGAGATCGAGGTCGAGCACGGCAGGACCAACCGGTTCGTCGAGGTGCTCCAGCCCATGCACGGCGTGCCTTGGGCGCGCGAGATCGGGATCGGGGACGAAGAACCAGGTGCCTGGGTGCAGGTGTCCACTCCGCTTGACAGGGTGCGCCTGGAGATCGATGGAAGTCAGGCCGCGGAAGTTCCGGGCATCTGCAGCTTCCGGCTGGCGCCCGGCTCGCATCGCATCGAGGTGGCGGCTCCAGGCAGGCGCCCCCGCGCCATCGACCTGGTGGTGCGGGAGGATCGCCTGATCAGCCACGCGTTCGAGCTCGATCCCGAAGATTCGGAGTGGACCACCACCCTGCTCTACTCCGCCATCGACGAACCAGTGCGCCGAGCGTTGGCCTCCGTGAACGCCGCGCGGCTCGTGTGGGAGAGCGCACCCATCGGCCAGACCGACCGCCACGCCGAGCGGGTGTACTACGCGCCGGACGAGGCCTGGGCCGTTGGCCAAGTGGACTTGACCGTGCCGCTGCCGGATGGATGGCGCGAGATCGAGGTCGAACTGCTGCGTGGCCCGCAATTCACTGGCGCGGAGGCGTGGAGCACCGTGGAGGCCGGTCCCAACGAGGACTCGCTGGTGCTCCTCGCGCGGCACAGTCAACGCGACTCGACCCCGTGGGAGTCCGAGACGCACCTGGCGGACAACGTGCACTACGTGCGGCCGGCCAAGCACGCCATGGAGGAGCTCGCGAGACGCATGCAAGGCGCGCGCGGCCTGCGGCTGCGCCTGCGCGCGGGCGGAGCGCCTGCGCCCTCCGGCTCCGTCGGCTGGGCACAGATGCTGCGCTGCGAGTTCCTCCCCATGCATCCACCAGGCGGTCGGCTGCAGTGGGCACCGGCAGCGCGGATCCGCACCCGATGATGCGAATCCGCACGGGCCGGTGAAATCGCCCGAATCACGTCACGCTCCGCGGCGCCGCGCACACTTGCACGAGCGCGACCAAGGAGTCGGAATGTCCGCCTCGTCGTGCACCAAACTCCCCGAGGAGCAACCTGTGCGCTTGAATCTAGTTCTTCAAAAGTGCCTGCATCTGTCGGTGTTGATGGCGCTGTCAACGACCGTGACGGCGGAGGTCCGCCGAGTTCCACAAGACTACGCGACCATCCCAGCCGCCTTCTCCGCAGCAGTTGACGGCGACGAGATCCTCGTCGCGCCTGGCACCTATACGGGCGCCTTCCTGTTCCCGGCCAAGAACATCCGGTTCCGCTCGTCGGATGGTGCGGCCACGACGATCCTGCAAGGCACGGGCGTGCTTGGACAACCCGTTTTGACGATGGCTCCTGGCACCACGCTTGGCTCCATTGTCGAAGGGTTCACGATCACTGGTGGAGTCGGCGGCTATGGAGGCGGCATCAACATCCAAAACGGTGGTTCGGCGAAGATCCTCCACAACAGAATCATCGGCAATACAGCTACAGCCGAAGGCGCCGGCATCTACTCCTACGCCACCAATGTCATTCACGTGGAAGGGAATCTAATCGCTGAAAACTCGAGTGGTGGTGCAAGAGCTGGGGCCATGACAGCGATCAACGGTGCGTCGATCGTGCGGAACAACGTGTTCGCCAACAACTCCGCGGGAAGCGGCGGAGCGATCTACGCTGTCGTCGGCCAAGTGTTGCGACTGACCAACTGCACCTTCTATGGCAACAGCGCTTCCAGCGGACCTGCGATCGACGGCGACGGAAGCGTAGTGCTTGAGAACTGCATCCTCTGGAACCACGCAGGCAATCCGATCCGCATCACGGGCTCGAGCTCTGCCTCGGCTCTGTACAGTTGCGTCCAAGACGGCAGCAGTTGGACATGGACGGGCAACGGCTGCATCACCAACGACCCCCTCTTCGCCGACGCTGCGAATCGCGACTTCCGTCTGCAAGCCGGCTCGCCGGCGATCAACGCCGGCAATCCTGCTCCGGCCTTCAACGATGTCGATGGATCGCGCAACGACATGGGAGCAACGGGTGGGCCGTATGCCTCGACGCCCACTAGCGGCGGGATCCGTTGGACTCGCAAGGCATCCATGCCTATCGGACGGCGCAATGCGGCAGCAGTGGCTTGCGGAGATGCCATCTACACCTTTGGCGGCTGGCCTTCCAACTCGGAGACCGCTACGCGCACGGTGCAGATGTACGAGCCCGCGAGCAACATGTGGACGATCTTGCCCGATCTGCCGGGCAACAGCTTGCGCGACGCGGCTGCTGTGGAACTCGACGGGTCGGTCTACCTGCTAGGTGGTTATCTCTACGACTACGCCATCACCGATCAGTTGCTGCGCTTCGATCCTCGCAGCGGTTCGTGGACGACGTGCACGCGGATTCCTGACGCACGCCTCGGTGCTTCCGTGCACGCCCTGCATGGCAAGCTCTATGTGCTCGGTGGACGAAAGTGGACGGGAGGCTGGAGCTATTACAACACGTGCTGGATCTATGATCCGTCATTGGAGGGCACGACCGCTGGGCCATGGTCGCGCGGGGCAGACATCTCGTTGGCGACACCGCTCGGCGACAACTCCGGCATCGCCCTGCGAGGCGACCTGTTCACCTTCGGTTCGTACGAGCCGAGCGTGCCATCGCGGTTCACCACCTACTCGCCACGTGCGAACATGTGGAGGCAGTTGCCTGCATTGCCGTTGACCGCCGCACCGGCCACGGCTAGGGCTGGCGATTGGGCCTACCTGCTCGACAGACCGACTCGGGTATTCAGGCGCTTCTCCTATTCGCAGGAGTTGTCGGCTTCCAGAGGACTGATGCTGGTCACGCCGCCGACGATCAACTTGGAACAGTTGGAAAGCGCGCCGGAGAGCCTGCCATCGGGCCGATTGGTCGCCTACAGAAACCGCATCTTCCTGATCGGTGGTGGCGCGCCGAACGCCCCCAGCGACTCGTGCTGGATGTACCAGTAAGCATCGAGGGAAGCCAAGAAGCTCGCGGGCTCGTCTCCTTGAGACGAGCCCGCTGCGCTCGCGGAGCGACGCGTTCGAATCAGCCGAAGCGGCCGGTGACGTAGTCTTCGGTCTCGCGCAGGCGGGGGCTGAGGAAGATGTCGGTGGTGGCGCCGTACTCGACGAGGCGGCCGAGGTACATGAAGGCGCAGTAGTCGCTGGCGCGGCTGGCCTGCTGCATGTTGTGCGTCACCATCAGGACCGAGTAGCTGCCCTTGAGCTCCTCGATCAGGTCCTCGATGCGGCCGGTGGCGATGGGGTCGAG
>SXGQ01239580.1_pt1 | contig 20706 bp, 19 predicted proteins | sample 3178371 | NCBI WGS metagenome assembly SXGQ01 (sample SAMN11356859, study PRJNA531348) | freshwater metagenome | isolation source: freshwater sample F1-20 | place: China: Fuxian Lake, Yuxi | collected 2017-12-25 | reverse complement strand
TCACCAGTGCAGCGAGTCAGATGCGTCACCAGCGGAAGGGTGAATTTTCCTTTGCGTAAATCAATGCCAAGAGTCTTGCCAACAATTCTTTCCTCTCCCACTAAATCCAGCACATCATCCTGAATTTGAAATGCCATTCCAAGTTCTTCGCCGTACAAACGGAGCGCTTCGGATGCGGCGGGGGTCGCCCCTGCCAATCGTGCAGCCAATCCACAACATGCGCCGGCAAGAACGCCAGTCTTGCGGCGAATGATCTCGAAATATGTCTTGGTATCCAGAGTCAGATCGCCACGATGCGAAAGTTGCAGAATTTCGCCGCTGCAGAGGCGAGAAGTCATCTCTCCAAGCGCGCTATTCAACCATGATTCACCTACCGAAGAACAGAGATGAAACGAGCTTGAAATGAGAAAATCTCCAAGCATCACCGCGGTTTCGTTGCCACGCAAACTATTGACAGTTTCACCGCCCCGCCGCAGATCTGCTTCATCAAGCACATCATCATGAACGAGAGTCGCCATATGAATCATTTCGACGACCGCTCCAAGCGTGTCGAGGCTGTCATCGATCACACGATCTGCAGGACTAGCCAAATTCACAAGCGGATTTGATCGCACCGCCAAACCAGATGCGATCACCAATGTTGGACGCAACATTTTGCCGCGATAATTCTCGACATGACGAGCCAACATATTGACGGCTGGCAAATCACTCACCAGCTCTTCCTCGAAACGCTTTGCAACAGCGCCTAGCCGAGCGGCAAGGGTCGGCAATAACAAATCAGTCTCAGGAAGAAGGCTCATCACTTTCCAATACTAGGGTGATGTCGGCGAAAACGCAGGAGATTGTTTGATAGGAAATCCGATTATCTTTCTGCTGCGATATAGACAATCCAACCCTCGCATGCTTCGCCGCGATGCGATGGTTTGAAGACGCCGTTGCCTTCACCGCTTTTTCTTTCTGTTCCTTCCCAATAGACCACAGGCCTATGGAATCCAGCTTCAATCAGCACTTCCTTGATTTCTGGCAACGTCCAAAGTCTCCAGCGATATGTGAAAGCGCGGCGGATTTCGCTGCCATCTGGAAAGCGAAAGTGAATGTGATTCACGACATGATGCGTGATGGGATTGACTTTGGCCTGATGCCACACATAGGTGAATCCATCGAGCGAACGATCTTCTTCGCCGACAGCCCAAGCACCAGATCCGCCATATGCATCAACGAAAATCATTCCACCATCCTTGACGTTTGTGCGGGCATTGGTGAAATATTCCAGCAACTGCGCTCTCGTGTGGAAAACGAAATAACTGAAATTGAGCGCAAGTAAAACATCCGCGCCTTCCGTCCGCACGCGATTGACATCGCCCTTTTTCAATTGAATGCGCTTGCGCTGATCCGCTGAAAGGGACGAGATTTTTTCGCGACCACGACGCAGAACTTTTGCGTCCAAATCGATACCGACAGCAGAATTGGTCGCACGCCACTGAACCCATTCGCGAGACATCAGTCCCGTTCCAGAAAAATCTTCTCGCAAAGTGTGTGGAGTTCGGTTGAGACGCTTGTGAAAAATGCGGTCAATCATGATGCAATCAGATTCAGTTCCCTGAACTGAGAGTTCATACAGTTCGTGCTTATCTGAATTTTTTGCAGTCCTCCATGATTTCCGGTTGGAGTTGGGAGTTTTCTTCTTCGCCATTGGGGGGCGGAGTCTAGTAGGTCGAAGGGCGCGCTGGGGCGATGTTCCTCAACCAAATGAAAACTTCTGAACAATCGGGCTTATCCGTCCCAATTCGGACCAAGAGCGTCGACCACTTTCCCGCCGAATCGAATGTGAACTCTGGGATGGGGTTTGCCGCAAGAGCAAGCGCATCAACTTCCTTCCAATCGATTGACAGCGAGTGATCTGTCGCAGCCTCGGTGTCTCGCTGCAACACAACCGCGGGGTTGGATTGGAGGATTGTGAATTTCTCGTCGGTCAATGATTCAACCTGAAAAGTTCCATCTGGATTGACATCGCGAGTAATGCCACTCGGGGTCGACCTCAGTGACGAGCGAACTTCGTATCGAATTTGAACTCGACCAAGCAGTTGGAAGTCTTCATCAATAAATCGGATGAACTGTTGTTTGCGCCCCTGCCCCCAAAGTTCAAGGCGAACATTCACATTCACCTCCTCACCTGGAGCGATTTCAATGTTCGGTGGCAGGTCTGGAATTGTGCAGCCACACGTTGCGACAAATCCACGAACGCGAATCGGTTCGGTACTCCCATTACGCAGCACCATTGCGATCGGCGGTGGCAATTCGCACTGCGAAACCGCACCACAATTAATCTGAGACGGGGTGATGGACAACAGCTGGGATTCATCGCTCTTCGAAGAATCCGCAAGCCTGGCATTAGGTTCACTTGCACATCCAATAAACAACTGCGACAGGATGGGCAACACAACCGACAATAACACCAACAGCACTCTCATACTGAAGAAGCGTACGGCGTAGATGACAGATTCTCCAATGAGAAATCAGTAACGATAAATCGCTGCCTTATAAGGTCCATCCACTGGAATCCCCATGTACTGCGACTGCTTTTCGGTCATCTTGGACAATCGAATGCCCAACTTCTCCAAATGAAGTCGAGCAACTTTCTCATCGAGAGACTTGGGAAGCGTGTAGACCTTCTTCTCGTACTTTTCTGCGTTGGCATGAAGTTCGATCTGAGCGAGAACTTGGTTCGCAAAGCTGGTGCTCATCACGAATGATGGATGGCCAGTTGCACAACCGAGGTTGAGAAGTCTTCCTTCTGCAAGCACGATGATTGATCGACCCTTGGAGATGACCCATTCATCAACCTGTGGCTTGATATTCACCTTGCGAACTCCTGGGAGCGCGGCGAGAGAAGCCATGTCAATTTCATTATCGAAATGCCCGATGTTTCCAACGATTGCTTTGTCCTTCATTCGCTTCATCAAGTCAGCGGTGATGACATTGCAATTTCCTGTCGCGGTGATGAAAAGATCTGCAGTCTCGACAGCGTCTTCGACGGTCACGACTTCGTAACCTTCCATTGCTGCTTGCAGCGCACAGATCGGATCGATTTCGGTCACCTTCACTCGGCAACCTTGACCACGAAGACTGTGGGCGCAACCCTTGCCCACATCGCCGAAGCCGAAAACGACAGCTGTCTTGCCGCCCAACATCACGTCGGTGGCGCGCATTATTCCGTCCACACACGAGTGGCGGCAACCATACAAGTTGTCAAATTTGCTCTTGGTGACAGAGTCATTCACATTGATCGCAGGGAACAAAAGTTGCTTTGATTCCTGCATCTGACCAAGCCGATGAACGCCGGTTGTCGTTTCCTCGCTCACGCCGCGCACACTTGGCGCGATTCGCCCAAACATGCCGGGAAAATTCTTCGACAAGTCGTGAAGCAGTTGCAATACGACTTGAAATTCTTCACTATCAGCGGTCGCAGGATTTGGAATTTCGCCAGCCTTCTCGTATTGAAGTCCCTTGTGAACAAGCATGGTCAAATCTCCACCGTCATCGAGAATGAGGGTTGGCCCCTTTCCATTCGGCCAGTTCATTGCTTGATAGGTGCACCACCAATATTCGGGGAGCGTTTCGCCCTTCCATGCAAAGACTGGAATGCCAGCAGGTTTTTCGACCGTTCCCTTTGGACCAACAGCAACCGCCGCGGCAGCGTGATCTTGTGTCGAGAAAATATTGCACGAAGCCCACCGCACTTCTGCGCCGAGGTCGACGAGGGTTTCGATAAGCACCGCTGTTTGAATAGTCATATGCAAAGAACCAGAAATACGCGAACCCTTCAACGGATTCTTTCCCGCATATTCCTTGCGAAGAGACATCAGTCCAGGCATTTCAATTTCTGCAAGTTCAATTTCCTTGCGTCCAAAGCGAACAGACTCGGCCGACAAATCCTTCACAAAGAATGGTGGATTAGATGTGAGCGCCAGGCTTGTGTTCATGAAGTTGGTCAATTTTACTGGTGCGGATGCTGTTGTGGTCACTTGAAAGGTCCTTTTGGAGATTGATGTTGCTGAACTATCCGTTTATCCGGATAGATGCATCATAGCCACTCAACCGCAAAAGTCCAGTCGGCTCTTTAGATGACTATGATCAGGTCCGCTACGCACTATCACCCACTGAAAGAACCCACACTATGAAAAACATGACATCCCGGATCACACTCTGCGCAACCACAATTCTGACTCTCGCCGTCGCGGCATCCTTGGGCGCTTCCAAGGGTGCGCCAACTGCGAAGGGTTCCCCATATCCGCTGGCGACCTGTCCAGTTTCTGGCAAGCCGCTCACCAAGGATGCTGTGATCTTTGTTATGGAAGACAAAGCAAACGCCCTGAACGACGGACGCGAGATCCGACTTTGCTGCGGCAACTGCGTGGAACCTTTCAAGACAGATCCAGCCAAGTTTCTCCCTGCGATCGATGCCGCAATCATCGCCCAGCAGAGCGCGCGTTATCCACTGACTCGCTGTGTCGTGATGACCGATGATGAATTGCCCGCGGCGGGCTCGCCAGATGCGGACAAGGTGAAGGTAGTTGTTGCCTTGAATGACATGGTCCGACTCTGCTGCCCTGGATGCATAAAGAAATTGAAGAAAGATCCTGCGAAATATCTTGCAGACATCAATGCCGCCGTGATTTCATCCCAAAAGAAAAATTACGCACTTGTCACTTGCCCAATTTCTGGCGAAGCGCTCCCTGAAGAACCAACTGACATCGTCATTGGCGAAAGGCTCGTGCGATTGTGCTGCGGCGGATGCGCGGACAAAGCTCGCAAGGATCCAATTGCGATCTTCGCCAAACTGGACGCGGGAACAACCAAGTCTGCGCCAACTGCGCCGGCGAAACCAACTGCTCCAGCAACGACGACAAAGTGATTTAGGGTCGGTAATGCCCTGGAATCAAAGGAAATTGAGCGTCCCAACAATGGGACGCTTTTTTTTCTTTTTGCTTGTTCTTTGCACCTTTCAAGGATGCGCTATGCCACCAAAATCCTCCGAGAGCTTTGACACGACCGTCACCACGACAACGACAGTCACCACCACAAAATCAACGACGACAGATGCCTTTGAACTCGATGAAGCCACCATCGCCGACTTGCAGCTGCGTATGACAAATGGCAAGGACACAGCGCGCTCGCTGACGGAAAAATATCTCAAGCGAATTGAAGAGATCGACCGCAACGGTCCAACGCTGAAGAGCGTGATCGAACTGAATCCCGATGCGCTTTCAATTGCAGATGCGCTCGACGACGAGCGTAAGAGCCGTGGATCACGCGGAATGCTGCACGGAATTCCCGTACTTATCAAGGGAAATATTGCGACCGCCGATCGAATGACGACCACGGCTGGATCATTTGCTCTTGAAGGATCCATCGCTCCTCAAGATGCTTTCATTGTGAAACAACTGCGCGCCGCTGGAGCTGTGATCATTGGCAAAACCAATCTGAGCGAATGGGCAAATATGCGTTCGACTCACTCATCAAGCGGTTGGAGCGCGATCGGCGGACAGACGAAGAATCCATACGCGCTTGATCGCAATCCATCGGGTTCGAGTTCAGGATCTGGATCTGCGATCGCGGCAAACCTCGCAGCGGTGGCAGTTGGAACCGAGACCGACGGTTCGATCGTCTCGCCGGCGAACAACAATGGATTGGTTGGGATCAAGCCGACACTTGGCCTTGTCAGCCGAACGGGAATCATTCCAATTGCGCACAGTCAAGACACCGCGGGACCGATGGCGCGGACTGTCACCGACGCAGCAATTCTGCTTGGCGTGCTCGCTGGTGCGGATGAGGCAGATCCGATCACCGCCGAGTCGACTTCGATGGGCAAGCGCGAATACACCGCATCGCTCGATCGCAATGGACTGCGCGGCGCACGCATCGGCGTTGTGCGCGCCAAATTCATGGGATATAGCGCAGATGTTGATCTGGTGATGGAAGCCACGATTGCGGATCTGAAGAGACTCGGCGCAATCATTGTGGATCCCGCGAATATTCCAACGCTTGGCCAGTTTGATGAAAGCGAAATGACGGTTCTGCTTTATGAATTGAAGAGCGACCTGCCGAAATATTTTCAGTGGCTTGGTGATAAGTCACCCATGCATTCGCTCGCTGATGTGATTGCGTTCAACAAGCAAAACGCTTCGCGCGAGATGCCGTTTTTCAAGCAGGAACTTTTCGAGATGGCAGAAGCGAAGGGACCGCTCACTGACCCTGAATATCTTGACGCGCTCGCAATGAACCGCCGTCTGGCGGGTCCCGAGGGAATCGATGCCGTTATGGATCAATATCAACTCGATGCACTCGTTGCGCCAACGAGTTGCGAAGCGTGGTTGATCGACCATCTCAACGGCGATGCTGTCAGCGGTGGAAGTTCATCGCCTGCCGCGGTTGCGGGCTATCCAGATATCACCGTTCCCGCAGGACAAGTGAATGGGTTGCCTTTGGGCGTCTCATTCTTTGGACGTGCGTGGAGCGAACCACTGCTCATCAAGTACGCGTTTGCGTTCGAACAAGCAACGAAACACCGCAAATCTCCGTTGTTTTTCGACTCGGTCAAGTCTTCAGCCGGCGCGTCATCAGCGCGCTGAAAAGTCCAGGGCCACGAACATCCACTCCTGGAGTGATGCGAGACCAGCGATCAAGATTCAATCCACTCGCGCGTGCCCACGACTTCGCATCGCGCTGGGAAAATCCAAGATGCTGATGCCCCATCGTTGTGCGATATTCACTGCGATCATGCTCGACCATATCGATGACAAGCAATCGACCTCCCGCCTTGAGTGTGCGAGCCAATTCGATCACCGCCGCAGATGGATCATCGACATGATGAAAGAGCAACATCGCAACCGCCGCATCGAGAGCGCAATCCTTCAGAGGCAATTTCATCACATCGCCTTGGTGAAATTCGACATTGCGTACGCCGCTCAACCTGCGCTTGGCAGCATCGATCATCGCCGCCTCGCGGTCGATTGCTAGAACTCGTCCAACATATGGAGCGATTCTCTGCGAAACTTCGCCAGTTCCACAACCAATATCCGCGACGACCCACTTTGGATCCAAAAGTCCCAAGACCGCGTCGGAACCGATGAACTCTCCGAAAAGGGTGCGGCGAATTGAATCCCATTCGCCGCCAATTCTGCCGAAAAAACCCGTATTTCCCATTCTGCGAGAGGCGATGACTGCTGCAAGTCTTGCGTCATCATCGTTTGATTGCGGAGTTGCTTCCAATCGGGTGCGGGTCAAGGTCCAAAGCGCGCGAACCTCGCCTGCGAGCAGCAACGGATCGGCTCGATACAAACTGGTTGTCCCTTCCACACGGCGTGTGACAAACTGCGCATCAAAGAGTGGCTTGATGTGTCGGCTTGCAGTTGACTGAGGCATCTGTAGCGCTCGTGCAATTTCCCCCACTGCCAGCTCGTGCGCTTCAAGAGCGCGCAAAACTCGAAGTCGAGCGGGATCGCTGAGCATCGCAAGCAGCGCGGTCCACTCCTTCGTGCTCATCACCTTGGAATTGGATCGAGAGGCACTCGTTGATGCGCCACGCGCTCGCGAATCACGTGCCATTCGTTTGGATTTCCATCTCGTTAAATACCCGGCGGCAACGCAGTCGACGCATCGAGCGCGACTCCTTCCATTTGAAGCGATTGAATCACGCGCGGATCGGATGCGGAGATTCCGTATGCCTGACGAAGACGGCGTGTCGCTTCTGGCTTATTTCCTAGGCTAAATTGCAACATCGCCAATTGATAGTACGGCTCGGTTGTGCGCGGGCGCACCGCGCCGCTATCCACTTCGATCGCCGATTGAAATGCGAGAATCGCGCTGTCATTATCTTTCAACTTGATCGCGTACAGACCAAGAATGAGATATGGTTCGGTTCGACCAAGCGACGCGCCAGCTCCGCGCAGAAGTTGAAAGAGTTGACCATTATCACCTTGACGAAACATCACTTCCGCAAGTGCTTCGATGATCTGCATATTTCCAGGCGATTGATCATTGGCAGTCTCGAGGCAACGCCGCGCTGTCACCAGATCTCCCAATTGAGACATCGCGACTCCATAACCATATTCACCCTGCCAAAGTCCAGGCGAATTGACTGTGACAGGTCGAAATTCATTCGCAGCTTTTTGCCATTCGCCAAATTCGAGATAGTGATTTCCCAAATCGATCGACTGCTCCGTCGAACGGGGACCTTGACAACCTGCAAGGGTCATCGAAATCGAGGCGAACGAAAAGGCGATCCATCGCACGGTTGTGTGGCAGTCCATTGGGAAAGATTGTACGGTCATCCTCGTGGAACGACGAGCGGACAATTTCTGGCTGCCTATGGCGCTGGCTCGGCATGATGTTCCAAGCGGAAACTTTCACTTTGACTGGTTCTTGGCGCGATTTTCAGCATGCGCCGATGACGATGCGCGAATCGTTCGCACGATGCGCTGCCAAATCCGAGTTGATGAACCCCTTGCCAACGAGGGCATCGCCCTCGAACCGCTCGATGACCATCGATGGTTCTATCTGCGCCTTCGCCAGAAGCACGAACTCTCTGAAGGTCGCGGAGTCGTCACACCGCTTGCGCGCGGATGGTGGCGTGGAATCGAAGCGAACGAAGGAACCGCCGACGAGACCATTGAGTTGCGCTGGGAGTCCGACCAAGTGATTCGGCGATTTCGAATCACTCCCCCTCCTGAAAGTCGATTGATCACTTTGGATTAGCTTTCGCATATGGGAAGCGTGCAACGCGCATTGCTTGACAATACGTATCAAGCCCACGAATACATGCCACCTGCCCATCTTCGAGTCGAAGACTGCCATCTGAATCGACCAGACCATCCTGAACAAATACGTGTTCGATTTGACCGATCATCAGCCGAGTGTCATTCAATTCGATTTTTACTTCCTGTACAAGGCGCATCCCGATCTGCACTACTGATTCCTGCACGAATGGAGCGGTGAATCCGAGTGCGTAACGAGGGGTGAAACCACACGCCTTGAATTCAGAAATGTTTTTCGCAAAGCGAGCTGATGTTTCGTGCGCCTGTTGCAAGTGGGCCAAAGAGATATGGTTGATTGTGTAAAAGCCATTTTCAATAATATTTTTATATGTATGACTTTGTTCGCCAACTGGTCGTTGAATAAAACCAAGAAGTGCGGGGTCGGATCCAAGATGCACGACCGAGCTGAAAATCGCCAGGTTTTCAACTCCGTCACTGCCAAGAGTGCCGATCAAATTTGCTGGTTTATAGCCACTGAGGGTGTTGACCAGATTGACGCGAAAGTTGCGATCCATCTGAAGAATCGCTGCTCGATCGAAATATTGCATAATGAAATGTAGCACCTTCGCTGGTGCGATAGCCTTCCAATATGTGGATGATCTATTCAAGCGCGACACTCTTCGCGTTGCTGGCGGGAATATCTGGAATATCGATCATCTTTGGATTACCAGGCATCTGGTTCATGATCGTCCTCGCGGTTGCCAATGAACTTGTCGATACTTGGTGGTTGGGATCGCAAGGAGGGTGGTTTGCCTGGTCGGCAATCGGCGTTGCAGTGATCATCGCGCTCGGCGCTGAAGCTGTGGAATTTCTTGCCGGCGCTGCGGGCGCGAAGGCGGGCGGCGCATCGAAGTGGGGAATGATTGGCGCGCTGATCGGCGGCGTGATTGGCGCAATCGGCGGAACCGTGTTCATTCTTATTCCAATTGTGGGAACACTTGCGGGAGCGATGCTCGGCGCAGCACTCGGCGCAATCTGCGGAGAAATCAGCGGCGGCCGAAGATCACTCAAAGGTTCGATCGCACCCGCTGCTGGCGCGGCGGGCGGAAGACTTGTCGGCACACTTGCCAAGATTCCATTCGCAGTTGCCGCGTGGCTTGTGTTAGTTGTTGGCGCGTTCTGGCGGTGAAAGTTCTACAACGCGCAAGCGCGCGTGATCCTTTCGACGATCTCCGAAACTGGAACAAGCGACTGCGAATTCGCATCGAGGTCCTTCAGCGCAACCATCCCCTGCTCCAATTCCGCGCCGATGATCACCGCGAATCTCGAACGACACTTCCCCGCTTCGCTGAGAATCTTTCCAACATTTCGCGTTGCCTTATATGTATGCCGCACATGCAATCCCAGTCGGCGCATACGGGCGGCAAGTTGCGCGAGCAATTGATCTGCTGCTTCCTCCCCCGCAGAGATGAGAAAGACATCAGGACGCGGCAAGAGAGATTCGCCTTCGTCAGCAGGAAGTTTGCCTCTGTCCTTCAGCACAAGTCCAAGCACAACATCTCCCATTCCAAATCCAACTGCGGGCATTGATGGTCCACCGAAGAGTTCAATCAACTTGTCGTATCGACCCCCGCCAGCAATCGCGCGTTCCGCTCCGCTTGCTTCATGAATTTCAAAGACGGATCCCGTGTAATACGCCAACCCGCGCACGATTCCAAGATCTATATCGCACCACGCGCCAAGCTGCGCGGCGCAAAGTTTGCGCGAGAGTTCCGCCAGTGGCTCCGCGTCGGCGACATCACATCCCAGCGCTTTTCCAATCGCCGCCGCGTCGCTATTGATCGACAATTTCGTTCGCGCAAGTTCTCCAAATCGTTCGAGAGCCGACGCACTCAATCCAATTGCAAGCGCACGCGCATCAAAATCCTTTGCTTCCATCTTGTCGCGTCGATCGAGCAAGGTGAATGCCTCCGCCAATCGGTCGCCGTGAACGCCTAGCGCCCGCAATCCAGCGGCGACTGCGCCGCGATGGCTCAACTTGACTCGCACATCTGCCGGCGTCAATCCCAAACGCTCGAGCGCAACCACAGCGGTTGAAAGCACGTCAACTTCTGCCTGCGCACCTTCGATACCGATCAAATCAACATTCCATTGGATGAATTCGCGCAGTCGACCTCGCTGTGGACGCTCCGCGCGAAAATGCGTTGGTATTGCAAACCACTTCACAGGTGTTGGCAATCCACCTGCGCGCGCAGCGACCATTCGCGCAAGAGTTGGAGTGAACTCCGGCCGAAGCGCATAATCATCATCGCCACCCGCTCTGCGAAAACTGAAAAGTTCGTTGACGATTCCTTCGCCGCTTTTCACCGTGTAGAGCGAGAGATGTTCGAACGTTGGTCCGTCAATCTCCTCGAATCCGTGCACAACAGATGCATCTCGCCAGGCGCCTTCGATGTGGCGACGAATGGCCATGTCACGAGGATAAAAATCGCGCGTTCCCTTTGGTGCTTGATGATTCGCCTGCGATGCCATATGGCGCGAGTGTAGAGAGATCCGCTGTGATTGCGTACGCCAGCGAAGCCTTGAAAACTCTCTTGTCGCTGTGGCGCTTTATCGACTGATCGAGAACACCATAAACACAAGCATCACCACTCTGGTCCGCCCGAATATCGACCAAAGACATCCGCCATCGCGTTGACCATTTCACCAAGCGTGCATCGTCCGTGTGCGGCGGCAACAAGCGCAGGCATTGTGTTCTCATCTGATCGAGCGGCACGGCGAATTTCGTCAAGACAACGACGAGCAACATCTGCATCACGATTTTTTCTGAAAGCACTCAATCGATCGCACTGCACTGTCTCGACTGTGTGGGGAATCTGCAGAATCTCCATCGTTCGTTCTTCGTTTCCTTCTGGATACGCATTCACGCCAACGATGATTCGATCGCCAGCCTCCATCTCTTGCCCAACGCGATAACTCGCCTCTGCGATTGCGCGCCGAAAATATCCCTTGTGAATTCCAGCGACAACTCCGCCCATTTCATCGATTTCGCGAATCATCCCGTCGGCATCCGCCTGCATTTGATCGGTGAGCGCTTCGACATACCACGAACCACCCAGCGGATCGACCGTGCGGTGAACACCAGTTTCGTGCGCGAGAATTTGCTGCGTGCGAAGCGCAACGCGCACCGCGGTCTCGGTCGGAAGTCCAAGCGTTTCATCCATACTGTCCGTGTGCAAACTCTGACAACCACCAAGCACGCCAGCCATCGCCTGATATGCGACGCGCACAATGTTGTTCAGCGGCTGCTGTTCGGTCAACGAGCATCCAGCAGTTTGCACGTGCGTTCGCATCAGCCATGATCGTTCTTGCTTCGCGCCAAATCGCTCGCGCATCGCGTGCGCCCAAATGCGCCGCGCAGCGCGCAACTTGCAAATCTCTTCGAAGAACTCGTTGTGACTGTTGAAGAAGAATGACAATCGCGGCGCGAAAGCATCCACCGACATTCCGCGCTTCAATCCCCATTCCACATACTCCATTCCGTCGCGCAAAGTGAATGCAAGTTCCTGCGTTGCGGTGGATCCTGCCTCGCGAATGTGATATCCACTGATCGAGACAGAGTTCCACTTTGGCGTGTGTTTTCCAGCGAATTCCATCGTGTCCACGACCAACTTGACGCTGGCTTCTGGCGGATAAATGAATTCGTTCTGCGCGTGAAATTCTTTCAGGATGTCATTCTGCAATGTGCCGCCGATGCGATCCCACGAAATTCCACGCTCTTGCGCCATTGCCAGATACATCGCCCAGATCACTGCGGCGGGACCGTTGATCGTCTGACTGACGGTGACATCGCCGATTGGAATATCTTTATAGAGCCGCTCCATATCGTCGATCGTCGAGATCGCAACGCCGCATCGGCCAACTTCACCAACGGCAAGTGGATCATCCGAATCACGGCCCATCAATGTTGGCAAATCAAACGCAGTAGAAAGTCCGGTGTTCGCTTTGGTTCCCTTGGCATTTTCCAAGAGATATTTGAAGCGTGCATTCGTATCCTCGGCGCTGCCGAATCCCGCGAATTGTCGCATCGTCCACAATCGCCCGCGATACATCGTCTTGTGAATTCCTCTGGTGTACGGAAAGACTCCGGCCTCGCCAATTCGTGGTGACGGTTGAGATGGGTTGGCATCGTTGACGGCAGAGACAGACTCTGGACCATACGCGGCATCGACTTGATATCCAGAAAGCGTGACAGATTCGGGATCGACCGAAGTTGGCTTCGCAGTCGTTGAAGGTGATTTCTGTGGAACCGTACTCATAGCAATTCATCGTAGCGTCGATCGATAATCAACCCCACAACAATCGATGCGAGGAAGCGACATAGTTGCTGCTCAAATGCGTCAGATTTTGCGATCAAATCAGCCCTTCGCGGGATATTCGAAGACTCCGCGACCTGACTTATCGCCCAACCGCCCCGCCGTGACAAGTTGTCGCAGCAAGGGACATGGGAAAAACTTTGCATTGCCAAGTTCTCGGTACAACACCATCATGATGTCGTGACAAACATCCAGCCCAATGAAATCCGCCAAGCGCAGCGGACCCATCGGGAAATTGCATCCAAGCAACATAATCTGATCAATATCTTCGGGCTTCGCGACACCTTCCATCCACGCATAAAACGCTTCGTTGATCAGCGGCATCAGCACACGGTTCGAAACGAAACCTGCACGATCATTCGCGGGGACTGGCGTCTTGCCCATTGCACGCGCAAGATCCAGTGTTCGCGCGACGGTCTCGTCGCTTGTCGCAAGACCACGAATGACTTCGACCAGTTTCATCAGCGGCACTGGATTGAAAAAGTGCATACCGATCACATGACTCGCGCGTGCGCCAGTTGCCGTTGCGATATCCGTGATCGAAATAGAACTTGTGTTGGACGCAAGCACAACATTTGGCGCAAAGACTTCTGCGAATGTGCGAAAGAGTTTCTTCTTGACTTCAGGATTTTCGCTTGCAGCTTCGACAACCCAATCGGCATTCTTTGCTTCGGCGATCGTTGTGACATAGCAAAGCTTCTGACCAGCAGCAGCAGCAGCGTCCGCGGTCAGCTTCTGTTTTTCTACAGCCCGCGCGAGAGTCTTGGTGTGATATGCCCGCGCCTTGTCGAGCTGCTCTTGATTGATGTCGACTAGGACGGCACCGATGCCAGACTGCGCCGCTGTCAGCGCAATTCCAGATCCCATTGTTCCTGCACCCACGACCACGATTGTCTTGACTTGATTGGACATAGATCGAGATAGTAATCGACTGTCAATCAGCCATATCCAGAGCCACATCCAACCAACCAGCGCTGTGCGTTAATGCGCCAACAGAGATGCGGTCAACTCCTGTTCGTGCGATCGCCCCGATTGTTTCCAATCGAACGCCTCCAGATGCCTCGATCAGCAGCGAAGGGCGCAATCGATTGCGCAATTCAACGGCATGTTCTAACGAATCAAGCGAAAAATTATCAAGAAGCGCAATGGTTAGATTTCCATCCGGCAATGAAAGTAGCGCTTCGAATTGATCCATCGTGTCAGCTTCAGCGCACACGAATCGGAGTTCCACTTTTCTCGATCGCAACGCCTCGACCGCACTGCGAATGCGCCGCGCGTAATCATTGGGCGAAAGACCGGCGATATGGTTGTCCTTGACCAGGAGGGCATCGCTCAATCCCCATCGGTGCAAATGTCCGCCGCCACAGCGCACTGCATACTTCTGCAACCACCTCAAACCAGGAATGGTCTTGCGCGTATCGCACACTTTCGCCTTCGTGCCTGCGACGGCTTCGACATACTTCGCAGTGATCGTTGAAGTCGCCATTGCAATTCCAAGCAGATTGAGCAATGCCCGCTCGATAGGCAAGATGCTCGTCAACGGCCCTTCGATGCGCAGCAATGATGCGCCGGCAACAACGGTCTTGCCATCAATCGATCCTGCGACCGAATGTGCTTTCAACGCGCTATCTCGAGCGACAAACTCTTCGACAAGCCCCAACCCAGCGCAAACAGCCTCCGCCCGAGCAACGATATGAGCGACGCGAATTGCCGGTGAATCGCAGAGACTTTGCGTGGTGACATCCTTCGCAGCGCCATCTTCGCAAAGCGCCAGATCAATCGTGGCGGCGAGGTGGTCCCGAGACAATTCTTGCCAAAGCAGTCGAAGTTCGCAGTCGTTGAAATGAAACACCCCCGCAGTCTATTACGAGGGTGCTATTGAGCGAAAGTTATAAACGATTTATGATTCAGTTGCGGCGACGGCGACCAAATGCTCCAGCGAGAGCGCCAAGTGCGAGAACTGCGGGTGAAGGCACAACTCCAACAACTACACGCGAGGTTGATGCCCACGAACCATTTACGAATGGAGCAAAGGAGATGGAACTGATTGATCCATTAGTGCTCATAAATCCTGCAAAGGACGAAGATGCACCATTCGAACTATATACATACTCTAAACCGCCAGAAGAAATGGTGACGAGTCCCGGTAAAATGGCGAGTTCGTAATTAACATTGAAGAAATTACCACCAATCGCAAAGACATTTGGACTGGAGAAGGCCATCGTAAAGACCGCATTTTGTCGGAACGTGGACATGGCAAACGTTGGACTGTTTGCTAAGAGTCCTCCAACAGCAGTCGCGGTCCAAGCGAGATCGCCAGATCCACCAGTCAGACCAGAATTATAAAAACCGCTGTATCCGCTGAAGTCCTCTTCAAGAATCGCGCCGCTGCGTGTAGCAACAAGCGCATCGAAAGCTTCATAGCTTCCAGTGACGATTATCGCTGCATTGGAGACAGAAGCGATAAAGAGAACTGAAAAAACCGAAGTAAATTTGAATTTTGAATATGTAGACATAGGGACTCCGTGGATTCCCTTTGACCTAACCTCCTGATGCTCCTAATTATTGTTCCAGAAACAGTATTGTCAAATTTTGTAGGAGAAAAATCTTATTTTTGCGTCTGCGAATTACCATGCATGAACCGAGGGCCCGCTGTAGGTCGCTAAAGGTCTGATAATACGATTGTTTTGGTGCTGTTCCATAATATGGGCGCACCAACCCGTGATTCTCGATGCCACAAAGATCGGGGTGTACTGCGGAACTGGGATTCCCAAGACAAAATAGGTCATACCGCAAGGGAAGTCGACATTGGGATGGATCGCCTTGTCTCGGAGCATAATGGCTTGGACTTGGTCTCCCAAGTCAAACCATTTCTGGGCATTAGGTCCAATGTTTTTCGCCAATTTCAATCCCCAAGAGCGAAGAATCGGCGCCCGATGATCGCCATTCTTATAGACCCGGTGACCGAAACCCATCAACTTGCGTTTTTCCACGAAGGCTCGCTTCATCCAATCTTCAACGGTCATCTTGCCGCCTGCGCAGTCTCGATCGATGTCCTTGAGCATCTCCATAGCCATTTCGTTCGCGCCACCATGCAACGGTCCCTTCAACGCACCAATTCCTCCACACACTGCGCTGTGCATGTCCGATTCCGTGCTTGCAATCACGCGAGAAGCGAATGTGCTTGCGTTGAAATCATGTTCGGCATAAAGAACAAGGCTGACATCCATGATTCGAGCGGCAAGTGCATCAGGCTTCTTGCCAGTGATGCACCAGAGGAGATTGGCTGCGTGATCGAGCGAAGCGTCAGGCGAGACTGGATCCTTGCCTTCAAGAGTTCGCTGACAGACGCCAATGATCGTTGGAATTTGCGCAAGCAAACGCTTTGATTTACGAAGTTCTGCATCTGGCGCAATACTTTCGCACTCCAAATCGAGATGAGATAAAAGAGAAACTCCTGTTCGCAGAATGCTCATCGGATGAGCCGTTGGACTTTCCTTGCACACTCGAATGATGGCATCTCGAACGCTCGATGGAATCGCGCGCAAACCGCCCTGTTCTTGCTTGAACGCTGCGATTTCAGTCGAAGATGGTTTATGCCCGACGAGAAGAAGAAATGCAACTTCGTCGAAGGTGGCGTGTTCTGCAAGATCCGCGATCTCGTAACCTCGATAGACCAACTGAGTCTGATTCACTTCACAAATCGCAGTTTCGCCGACTGTCTGACCCGCGAGACCGCGCGTATCTGGAACTTTGGCCGATGAGGAAGCGACAGAACCTGAATTAGGAGCCGTAGTGTTCATAGAAAACTCATACTAGCGCACTCGCCCTATTGCGATCACAATAGTCGTATGAGTACCCCCGCCCTTTTCCGACGCGTTCTTTGCTCGCTTTTCGCACTGGCTTGCTTTGCTCAAGGTTGCGGCAGTGAAACATCCGCAAGAATCGACCCTTCGCTTCCATCTATGAACTGCAGAGAAGTCGGGACTGCGATGAAAGGCAACTATTCCAACGATGCTCAGGCGAAGGCAGATCCGAAGTTCGATTCGATCGTCATGCACATGCGTCCGATTTGGGTAGACCGAATCGATGGGCTATGGCTCTATGTCGAGCAATCTCTTTCTGCCACTCTTGACAAACCATATCGCCAACGCGTTTATCAAATCGTCGATGGCAACAATGCAAATTCTGTGGAAGTGCGAATCTATGAATTGCCTGGAGATCTTTCGCAATATGCAGGTGCTTGGAAGAAGGATCAGCCACTTCGTCAATTGATGCCCGACTTGCTTGTTCCTCGAGCTGGATGCAATGTGACATTGCGCCTTGATGATTCGAGGGCGTGGATCGGATCAACCGAGCCAAATCAGTGCTCAGCATCAAACGACGGCGCTTCATATTCGATGAGTTCTGTCACGATGACGCAAAAAGAAATTCAATCGTGGGATCGAAGTTATGACTCCAAGGGAAATCAAGTCTCGGGATCGACAACAGGTCCATATATCTTCATCAAGACTTCGCGCTGAATCGGTTGACGATTACGCCGTGCGACGCAAGAGCGTGACACGTCCGATTGGAACCCATTCGGCGACAAGAATGTCGCCATTTGCAAGCCAAATCGCATCGTGAGGATGCACAAATTTTCCTGGGATGAATTGTTCTCGCGGTGCGCCACGCAGAGCAGATGGATTCCCGTCGCCAAGCGACGCCACGGGCTTGAACTTGTCGTCATAGATCATGACCACACTTTCCAAGTCGGGGACAAGCATCAGACCGTCACGAAATTTCATATCGCACGGCAATCGAACACCTTCGGTGTGGAAGGCAATATGCTTGCCATCAAGATCGAGAACTTGAATCCGGCGATTTCCGCGATCTGCCACGACGAGCGTTGGATTGCCCGTGCGGGAATCGAGCCAGAGTCCGTGCGGGCAAGAAGTTTGGCCTGCGGCGCTTCCAGGACGCGAAATTACTTTCTTCCACGATCCATCGCGACCAAACAAGTGAATGAATGAACCGCCGTATCCATCACCGACAAAAATATTTCCGTCGGGAGAGAACGCGACATTTGTTGGACACCACGATTCTGGTTTTTCGTACACGCCACTTTCCATTGGACACAATGCTGTCCAAATGACTTTGCCATCGAGATCTGTTTTCTCTACGCACCGTCGTCGTGTATCGCAGTGATACAAAAATTCCTTGCCATCTTCGACTTGAAGATCAAGTCCGTGTGCGCCACCTGCAAATTGCGCCCCCCACGACTTGAGAAAAACGCCATTCGCGTCATAGACGCAGACACCATCCGCGGGTGTGCTGCCTGCGCCAACAGTTTGCGCGATATAGATTCGGCCAGCTTTGTCTTGCGTCACACCATGGGTATCGCCAAACATCATGCCCGCTGGAGGCTTGATCCAATCATTGATGCACTCGAATCGATTTGACCCGCTGCCGCAAATGATTTTTGGCAAGTCGGCACTCTTGGCATCTTGCGCCAGCACCCGCGATGCCACAGACGGAAGAATTGCCGCCGCGGCAGAAGCGCGCAAGAACGATCGTCGATCAATATTCATAGAGCAAAGCCTATCGCAATGTGCTTGGAGAATCACCCACGATTATGCGGAAAATTCCATTGCGCTCCAGGGGTGTAACCCAAGAGCGAATAGAGATCCTTGCGGGTCTGCATCTTGGGAAGCATTGATTCGAGCGACCCCTGCTTTTTCAGGCAATCAAGACCTTCTTCGACTGAGTTCATCGCAATGCGCATCAATGAAAGTGGAAAGATGACGATTGCATAGCCAAGGGCGGCAAATTCCGCAGCGGAGATGTGTTGCGTCTTGCCAAACTCCGTCATATTTGCCAGCGAATGTCCAGGCGATGCGTGAGCGAATGCTTTGAATTCACTGGCGTCAGCAAGACCTTCGGGGAAGATGACGTCCGCACCAGCTTCGCGATAAAGATTCGCACGGCGAATGGTTCCTTCCATTCCTTCGATCGCTCTTGCATCAGTGCGAGCAATGATCACGAAGTCGGGAGAGAGTCGATGCTTGACCATTGCGGAAATCTTGTCGGCCATCGCTTGCGCCGAGATGATTTCTTTTCCATCAAGATGTCCGCATCGTTTGGGAAAAACTTGGTCTTCGATATGCAGTGCGGCCGCGCCAGCGCGCTCGTATTCGACAACTGTGCGTATGGCGCATTCAACCTCGCCGAATCCTGTGTCAGCATCGGCGATCACCGGAAGTCCACTCGCGTCGGAGATTTCGCGAATCGTTCGAGTCATTTCTGTCATCGTGATCAATCCCACATCGGGATAGCCAGCAACATTCGCCGTTGCGCCTCCAGAGATATAGCACGCTGAAAATCCCGCGCGAGCAACTGCGCAAGCAACAAGCGCGTTGAATGCGCCTGGCGCAACAACGGTTCCTTGCTTCATTAAAGATCGCAATCGAGAACCTGCATTGGCGGCGTGGCGATGATTACTCATAGCGCACACTCTAGTTTCATCTGCCGATGTCCCATACCCACGGCGCTTCGGGCTCTGGCCGAGTCTTGAACCAGATAATTTTGGATCGCTCATTCAAAAGATCAACCGTCAGAACGCTTGGAGGTTGTTTTTCCTCGCCCTTTTTCGGCGTATCGAATTCGAAGCGCGGCGGCTTGGAACGAGTTGGCTGTGGTTTTGCGCCGGCGGCATTCTCGTAGGGTTGAGTTGGGGTGAATGTGTTTGGCTCGATTGCTTGAATTCGCGAAAAACCTGGACGCCACTGGGAGGGCGATACAAAGTTTCGATCTTTCAATGCGACTTCAAGGGCAGCGAAGTCCACTGGTAATGCTCCTTCTTTGTCGAGTTGACGCAAGCCTTCTGCCAAGAATGCGAGACGCTCGCGCAACGTTTCATTCGCGCTGGATTTTTCTTTCAGCGCAAATGCTTTCCACTGCTTATCGAAATCTTCCCATCCGCGTTCATCACGCAATCCATAGACAGAGCTGAACGCCGCAAAATTTGGCGTGCCCTCCGAAACGAGGCGAAGATATTGCTGAAAGAAAGAGGCATTTGCGGCTGTGTTGGACTGCGTCAGGAACCTGACGACTGATGATGATTGTTCACGAAGTGAGCCAGTCGAATCTTGCTCGACGGCTTTTTTCCACTCCTCCGCTGTCATCGAGATGAAGTCGAGCATCGAAATTGATTTTGTATCTGTCACACTCTTGCGAACGACCGCGATGCCAGCTTCACCGATTCCACCACCCGCACCCTTTGAATCGCGGCGTGCGAGAAAATCCAAGATGCCAACTTGCAGTGCAGGCGCGAGATCGGCGCCACAACTCAGTCGCAGATATTCCGCTCCAATTGCCGCGGTCAAACCACGCGCCGCGAATGGCGCAGGAATATCTTCGGTGCAGACTGCAATGCCTTGCCCAAGCGGAGAGAAAAATGCGAATGCTTCACTCGGCGCATCAACTGCAAATTGCGAGCGCAATGTTTCGGATAAATCTTCTTGGCTTGTAAACAAAAGTGCTTGCTGAAGCCCTCTGCTGCGCGGACGCAATTGACCAAGGCCCGCATCGATGGT
>SXGQ01228183.1_pt1 | contig 20706 bp, 22 predicted proteins | sample 3178371 | NCBI WGS metagenome assembly SXGQ01 (sample SAMN11356859, study PRJNA531348) | freshwater metagenome | isolation source: freshwater sample F1-20 | place: China: Fuxian Lake, Yuxi | collected 2017-12-25 | reverse complement strand
CTGGCGCTGGCCGCCGGAGAGCGCGCGCGGCTTGCGGTCGAGGAGGCCGCCGAGGTCGAGGACGCGGCTCGCCTTCTCCACCCGCGCTTCGATCTGGTCCTTCGGCACCTTCTTGAGCTTCAGGCCGACGGCGATGTTGTCGTACACGGTGAGATGCGGGTACAGCGCATAGCTCTGGAAGACCATCGCGATGTCCCGGTCGCGTGACGGCATGTCGTTGACGACGCGGTCGCCGATCCGCAGTTCACCCTCGCTGATCTCCTCCAGCCCCGCGACCATCCGCAACGCGGTCGTCTTGACGCTGCCCGACGGGCCGACGAGCACGACGAACTCCCCGTCTTGCACGGACAGGTCGACGCCCGAGACGGCGCGCGTCCCGTCCGGATAGACCTTGCTCACACCCGCGAATGCGACCTGGGCCACGCGTCCTCCTCACAGACCCGGGCGACCCTCGGGACGAGGGCCGCGAGGCACCACTACCCGGAGAACCGCATGACTACTCCCGAGCGGGACAACCGCTCCCGATCGCCGGCCGATGTGACAGCCTGCAGGTGATCCCCGTCCCAGGGATCAGGTCACGCAGGAGACAACGAAGGAGCTCACGATGAGCTGGTCGCCGAACGTCCCCCCGCGTCCGCGGACGACGGGGCTGTGGCATCCCACCAAGGTGTTCAACCCGCTGGGCGGCAGCACCATGCCCGCGCGCAGCGGCGTCGCCGGGCCGACCACGCGCACGACGCGCTCACGCGCCACGCGCGGGCGCGCCATCCCGCAGGACCGCGCGCGCTAGCACCACCACCGCGCCGAACGGCAGATCGACGTCGCCCAGGCAACGTCGATCTGCCGCTCACCGCGCGGTGGGCACGACCTGCTCGACGACCTCGAAGCTCAGCACGCTGGAGTGCTGCGCCACGGGTGGGCCCTCACCGGCGCGCGCCTGCGCGTGACCGCGCGTGAACGCGGCGCTCTGCACCCACGCCTGGAAGTCCTCCTCGGTCTCCCAGCGCGTGTAGACGAAGTAGCGCGTCTCGCCCTCGACCGGACGCAGCAGCTCATAGCCGAGGAAGCCGGGCATGTTCTCGACCTCGCCGGCGCGCTTGGCAAAGCGCTCCTCCAGGGCGGGGCCGCGGCCCTCGGGGACCTCGATGGCGTTGATCTTGACGACGGGCATGGCGTCAGCCTACGCCCATGCTCTCCCGGGCGACGGCCTCCACGCTCGCCCGCGCATCCGGCGCCGAGCCGGCCGCCAGCGCCGTGGCCGCGAGGTCGCGGCACTGCTCGAGCGTGTGCGCCGCCAGCGTCGAGCGGACGTCGGCCAGCGACGTGGCGCCCATCGACAGCGAGGTCACGCCCATCCCGGTGAGGACCAGGGCGAGGAACGGCTCGCTCGCCGCCTCGCCGCACACGCCGACGGGCTTCCCAGCCGCCACGCCGGCCTCGATGGTCGCCGCCACCAGGCGCAGCAGCGCGGGCTGCCAGGGATCGAGCAGGTCGGCCAGCTCACCGGCGAGCCGGTCGGTCGCGAGCGTGTACTGCGCGAGGTCGTTTGTCCCGAGGCTCGCGAAGTCGACGTGCGCGAGGATCTCCGCGGCGCACAGCGCGGCGGCGGGCACCTCGATCATGACGCCGACCTTCGTCAGGCCGTGTCCGCGCGCCGCCGCCGCGAAGCCCTCGGCCTCGCGCGCAGTCGCCACCATGGGCGCCATGACCCCGACGTCGGCGTCGCTGCCGCGGGCGGCCGCCGCGATGGCGGCGAGCTGCTCGTCGAGGAGCTCCGGGTCGCGCCGGGACAGCCGCAGGCCGCGCACCCCGAGCGCGGGGTTCTCCTCCGGCGCCTGGGGCAGGTAGGCGAGCGGCTTGTCGGCACCGACGTCCAGCGTTCGCACGATCACGGTCCGCCCGGCGAACGCGTCGAAGATCTCGCGGTACAGCGCCTCCTGCTCGTCGCGCGTCGGCGCGGTCGCCCGCTCGAGGAACAGGAACTCCGTACGCAGCAGACCGACGCCCTGCGCGCCCGGAATCCCGGGGGCGGCGAGGTCGCCCGGCCCGCCGACGTTCACCAGCAGCCGCACCGGATGGCCGTCGGCGGTCCGGCCGGGACCGTGGCTCGACGCGCGGCGCGCCGCCAGCTCGCGGGCGCGCTTCTCGGCATCGGCGACGAGTGCGTCGTCGGGGTCGGCGACGAGCAGCCCGCTCGCGCCGTCGAGCATGACCCGCTGTCCGTCGGTGAGCGCCGACGCGTCCGGGCACGCGGTGATCGCGGGGATCCCCAGCTGCTTGGCGAGGATCGCGGTGTGGCCGGTGGGCCCACCGCGCTCGGTCACGATGCCGAGCACCTTCGCCGGGTCGAGCGTCGCCGTGTCCGCCGGGGCGAGGTCGTCGGCGACCAGGATGAAGGGGTGCCCCGGGTCGGGGATGCCGGGCATCGGCACGCCGAGCAGGTGGGCGACCGCGCGGGTGCGCAGGTCGCCGAGGTCCGCGGCCCGTTCGGCCATGTAGCCGCCGAGCGCCTCCAGAGCCCGCCGGTGCTCCGCAAAGGCCGCATCGATGGCGTGCGGCGCGTCGCGGCCGTCGCGCACGAGCCCCGCGATCGCGTCAGCCAGCACGGGGTCGCGCGCCATGAGCGCCTGCGCGACGAGCACGTCGGCACCGGCGCCCTTCGCCTGCTCGGCCCGCGCGTCGAGGTCGGCGGCGACGGCCTCCAGCGCGTCGACGGCCCGTGCGATCTCCGACGCCACGTCCTCGACGTCGGCGCCGACGTCCGGCAGCTCCGGCGCGGCGGCCAGGCGCGCGACCGGCCCGACCGCGATGCCGGCGCTGACGCCGAGCCCGCGCAGCTCGCGGCTCATGACGCGACCTCCGCATCGTGGTCGACGGCCAGCAGCGCGACGAGCTCGTCGAGCGCGGCGTCGGCGCCCTCGCCGTCAGCGCGCAGGACCACGTCCTGTCCGCCGCGGACGTCGAGGCCGATGACCATGAGGATGCTGCGGGCGTCCACCGGATCGCCGGCGGGCTTGGCGATGGTGACGGGCACGGGCTGGCGGGCAGCGGCCTGCACGAACAGGCTCGCGGGGCGTGCGTGGAGGCCGACCTTGGAGCCGACGGTGACGGTGCGCTCGGGCATGATGCTCTCCTCCTCGAAGACGGGACGGGTCAGTGCGCCGCGGCGGCGCGGTGGGCGACCGGCGCGCCGGCGGGCTCCACGGTGGTCGCGGCCGGTTCGGCCTCGACCGGCCCGCGCTGGGCCTTCAACGCCAGGATCCCGACGGTGCCGACGGCGACGCCCGCGAGGATCGCCACGATGTAGAGCAGCGGGCTGCCGATGACCCCGACGACCCAGATGCCGCCGTGCGGGGCCCGCGAGGTCGCACCGAACGCCATCGACAGGCCGCCGGCGGTCGCGCTGCCCGCCACGAGCGGCGGGATGACGCGGGCCGGGTCCGCGGCTGCGAACGGGATCGCGCCCTCGGTGATGAACGACGCACCCAGCAGCCACGCCGTCTCCCCCGCCTTGCGCTCGACGTCGGTGAACAGCTTCGGGCGCAGGACGGTCGCCAGCGCGCACGCCAGCGGCGGCGTCATCCCGGCCGCCATGACCGCGGCCATGATCGTCAGCTCGCCGGAGGCGAGGCTCGCCAGGCCGAAGGTGTAGGCGACCTTGTTGACCGGGCCGCCCATGTCGACGGCCATCATCGCGCCGAGCAGCAGGCCCAGCAGCACGCTGTTCGTGCCGCTCAGGCCGTCGAGCCAGTCGGTCAGCGCGGTCTGCGCCGAGGCGATCGGCTCGCCGATGACGACGATCATCACCGCGCCGACGATGAGCGTCGACAGCAGCGGGATCAGCACGATCGGCGTGATCCCCTCCAGCGCCCGCGGGACGTTGACGCGCTTCATGGCAAGCACGACCGCGCCGGCGAGCAGGCCGCCCGCCAGACCGCCCAGGAAGCCCGCGCCGATCTCGACGGCGAGCAGGCCGGCGACGATGCCCGGCACGAGGCCGAGGCGGTCGGCCATGGCGAAGGCGATGAAGCCCGCGAGGATCGGGACGAGCATCGAGAACGCCGTCGAGCCGATCGCGTACATCAGCCCGGCGATGCCCGCCTCACCGAGCACGTCGGCGAGATCCGGGATGCCCGGATATTCGGTGCCCTCGAAGACCCCGCCGTCGACCTTCGTCGAGATCTCGGCGCCCCCGATGACGAAGGCGAGCGCGATGAGGATGCCGCCCGCGGCGACGAACGGGATCATGTAGCTGACGCCGGTCATGAGCCACCCGCGCAGCTGGGTACCGAAACCCGCGTGCTGCTCGGTCGTGGCGGCGGCCATGACCGGCGCGGCGACGGTCGTGTCCGCGGGCGCGGACTCCGCCTGCTCCACGGCTTGGGCGATCAGCTCGGGCGCGCGGTTGATGCCGTCCTTCACCCCGGCGGTGACGAGCGGCTTGCCGGCGAACCGGTCGCGGTCGCGGACCTCGACGTCGGCGGCGAAGACCACCGCGTCGGCGGCGGCGATGACCGCCGGGTCGAGCGGCGTGGCGCCCGCGGCGCCCTGCGTCTCGACCTCCAGCTCATGGCCGGCGGCCTTCGCAGCCTCCGAGAGCGCCTCGGCGGCCATGTACGTGTGCGCGATGCCCGTGGGGCACGACGTGACGGCGACGAGCCTCATGACCCGACCTCCTGAGTGATGAACGCGGCCGCGACCTCGGGGTCCTCGGCGGCCAGCAGGGTGTCGCGGAACGACGCGTGGACGAGCCGCCGCGCGAGCGTGGCGAGGATCGTCATGTGGTCGGCGTCCCCCGAGGCGGGCGCCGCGATGAGGAAGACGAGGTGCGCGGGGCCGTCCGAGGCGCCGAAGTCGACGCCCGCGGCACTGCGGCCGAAGGCCAGGGTCGGGACCGCGACGTGCGGGGACCGGGCGTGCGGGATGCCGATGCCGCCCTCCAGGCCGGTCGGCATCTGCTCCTCGCGGGCGGCGACATCGGCGAGGAAGCCCTCGACGTCCGTCACGCGTCCCGCGTCGGCCAGGCGCTGGGCCAGCGCCCTCGTGGCGGCGGCGCGGTCGTCGGACGGCAGGTCGAGATCGACCAGCTCCGGGGTGATGATGGTGCTCACTTCGGGACCTCCTCCGAGTCCAGGGAGACGACCTGCACGGAGGTGAGGTCGACGTCTGCGGGGCTGGGCATGCGGCTGCCCGGCAGGGACACCGCCGCGGCGCCCCAGGCCACGGCGGTCGCGAGTGCGTCGGCACCCGATGCGTCACGAGACAGGAAGCCGGCAAGCGTCGCGTCGCCTGCACCGACGGTGCTGCGCGGCCGCGCCGGCGCGTGGGCGTGGTGGACGCCGGTGTCGTCGACGAGGACCGCGCCCTGCGCGCCCAGGCTGGCGAGCACCGCCCGCGCGCCGTGGGCCAGCAGGACCCGTGCGGCGTCGGCGGCCTGCGGCGGCGTCGTGACCGGCAGACCGGTCGCGGCTGCCAGCTCCTCGTCGTTGGGCTTGATGACATCGGGTCGCGCGGCGAGCGTCGCGCGCAGCAGCGGACCCTCGGCGTCGACCGCGACCCGGACGCCGAGGTCGTGCAGGCGCCCGGTCAGCTCCGCGTACAGCCCGTCGGGCGCGCCCGGCGGCAGACTCCCGGCCAGGACGACCCAGGACGCCCCGCGCGCGGCGTGGACGAGCGCGTCGCCGAGGGCGGTGACCTCACCCTCGGACAGGAGCGGGCCGGGCTCGTTGAGCTTGGTCGTCGTGCCGTCGGCCTCGGCGATGGTGATGTTCGCCCGCACGCGCCCGGCGATCGGGACGCAGCGGGTCTGGAGGCCCTCCGCGGCGAGCAGCCCGGTGAGCTGCCGCCCCTCGCAGCCGCCGGTCGGCAACACCGCGACGCTGTCGATGCCGTTGGCGTGCAGCGCGCGGGTGACGTTCACGCCCTTGCCCCCTGCGTCGACCCGGGCCGGGCTCGTGCGGAGCACCTCGCCGCGGACGAGCGCGTCGAGCTCCGCCGTCCGGTCCAGGCTGGGGTTGGCCGTGAACGTCACGATCATGCGCGGATCACCTTCAGTCCTGCCGTTTCGAGATGGACGGCGTCGGCGAGGTCCAGGCCGTCGTCGCTGAAGAGGACATCCACGTCGGCGAGGTCGCCGAAGCGGGCGAAGTGGTCGCGACCGACCTTGGTGTGGTCGGCGAGGACGGCGACGTGGCGTGCGCACCCGATCATCGCCCGCTTGACCGCTGCTTCGGCGGTGTCCGGCGTGGTCAGGCCGCGTTCGGTGCTCAGGCCGTTCGTGCCGATGAAGGCGACGTCGACGACGATCTCCTCGAGCACGCGCAGCGCCCACGCGTCGACCATCGCGGCGGTGCGCCCGCGGACCCGGCCCCCGATCGACAGCACCTCGAGGTTCGGCCGCGAGGCAAGCGTCATGGCGATCGGCAACGCGTTCGTCACGACTGTCAGCCGCACGTCGGCCGGAAGGATCTCCGCGAGCCGGGCCGTGGTCGTCCCCGCGTCGAGCAGGATCGCGCCCTCGTCGGGGAGCTCCTGGAGCGCCGCACGGGCGATCCGCTCCTTCTCCGCGCTCATGGCGGCGTCGCGGTCGGCGAGTGCGGGCTCGAAGCCGAGGCGATCGACCGGGATGGCGCCGCCGTGGACGCGGCGCAGGACGCCGTGGCGGACGAGCACCGTGAGGTCACGCCGCACCGTCTCGGTGGTGACGCCGAACTCGCTGGCGAGCTGGGCGACGTCCACGCGGCCCGCGGTGCGGGCCTGATCGGCGATGGCTTGTTGACGTTCCTCGGCGTACATGTGGATTCGTGCCCGTCTTTCTGTGCTTGTGTTGTTCTACGCCCGAACGCGTGCGAATGCAAGAGATGTGTGTGCTGCCCGTCACACATGGGTGGGAGGGTCCCCCTTTTCGGGATGGCGCCACCCGCCGAGTCCTGGCGTACGCTGCGCGCCAGCCCGGGTTTACCGGACGCAACCGTTCAGGAGCTGCCATGCCACTGCCCATCGCCGCGGACTATCCAGAGTTCTTCCAGATCCTCTGGACCACCCTGATGTTCTTCCTCTTCGTCGCGTGGATCTGGGTCCTGATCTCCGTGCTCAGCGACATCTTCCGGCGCCACGACATGGGCGGCGTGGTCAAGGCCCTGTGGGTCTTCGCGATGATCTTCGTGCCGTTCCTCGGCGTGCTGATCTACCTCATCGCCTACGGCAACGGGATGGCGAAGCGCAACGCCCAGCAGGTCATCGAGGCGCAGAAGCACTTCGACGACCACGTCAAGGCGGTCGCCGGCGGCACGGCCGGCGAGATCGAGCGGGCGAAGGGCCTCCTCGACTCCGGCGCGATCACGCAGGCGGAGTTCGACCAGATCAAGGCCAAGGCGCTCGCCTCGTAGGACGAGCGAGGCCCGGGCGCCGCCGGTGCGGCGCCCGGAGAACGGTCAGCGCGCCGCCGGCTCCTGCTCGGCGGCGATGCGCACCATCTCCTCGATGAGCGTCAGCTTCACGCGCGGGCGGCCCTGCGGCTCGCCGCGTCCCTTCTCGTGGGCGTCGATGAGCTCCCAGCCCGCGTAGTCGACGAGCCCGGGGACCCGGTCGCGCAGCACCGCCGCGACATCCTCGGTGTCGACCTTCGGCGTGCTCTCGTGCCCGGCGAAGTCGGCCAGCAGCGCGGTGACCGTGTCCTGCGCGCACTTCTTGTTCGTGCCGATCACGCCGGACGGCCCGCGCTTGATCCACCCCGCGGTGTAGAGACCGGGCACGACCTCGCCGTCGGGGTCGAGCACCCGCCCGTCGCCGTCGTTGGGGATGAGGCCCTTGCGGTCGTCGAACGGGACGCCCGGAATGGCGAAGCCCGTGTAGCCGATCGCGCGGAGCACGAGCCCGGCCTCGATGATCTCCTCGGCCTCGGTCGGTCGCGCGCGCAGGCCACCCTCCTCGTCGCGGACCAGCTCGTTGCGCACGACGCGGACCTGCTCGACCCGGTCGTCGCCGAGCAGCTCGACCGGCGACGCGAGGAACCGCAGGACGACCCGCTTGCGCTTGCCCGACGGCTGGCGTTCGGCGTACTCGCGCAGGATCTCGACGTTCTTGCGCGCCGTCGCGTCGAGCTCGTCCTCCTGGAGGTCCTCGGGGATGAGCAGGTCGGCGGGATCGACGATGACGTCCGCCTCGGCCAGCTCACCGAGCTCCAGCAGCTCCGGATTCGTGAACGCCGCCTGCTCGGGCCCGCGGCGGCCGAGCACGAGGATCTCCTCGATCGACGAGTCGACCAGCATCTCGAGCGCATGGTCGGCGATGTCGGTCACCGCCAGCTCGTCGTGGCTGAGGGTCAGCATCCGCGCGCAGTCGATCGCGACGTTGCCGTTGCCGATGACCACCGCCCGGGAGACCGAGAGATCCGGGTCGAGGTCCTTGAAGTCCGGGTGCGCGTTGTACCAGCCGACGAACTCCGTGGCCGACAGGCTCCCCGCGAGGTCCTCACCGGCGATGCCGCTCTTCTTGTCCCCCGACGTCCCCGACGCGTAGATCACCGCGTCGTACCAGGCGGCCAGCTCGTCGTGGGAGACGTCGGTCCCGACCTCGACGTTGCCGAAGAACCGGAAGCCCTCCTTGCGCGCGGTCTTCTCGTACATGCGCGTGACGGACTTGATCTTCGGATGGTCCGGCGCGACGCCGCCGCGCACGAGCCCCCACGGCGTGGGAAGGCGCTCGAACACGTCGACCTCGATCGGTCGGCCCGCCTGCGAGAGGAGGTGGCCGGCGGCGTAGAACCCCGAGGGTCCCGAGCCCACGATGGCGACACGCAGCGGGTGCTGCTCGGTGTCGGCGGTCTGGTCAGTCATGCGTCTGCTCCGAATCGTCTCCGACCCCCGACCATAGTGGGGATCACGCCAGGATCGTCTGCGCGCCCGCGCCGGCGAACCACAGGCCGACGACGATGAAGACCGCGACCAGCACCTCATGCAAGCGATGTCGGGGAAACCCGGATGCGTCGGCAAAACCCGGATGCGCACGCGGCCGAACGTGGAAGAATCGCGCAACACCCCTCAACCGGAGGCTGCCAATGTCCGAACTCGATGAGCTGGGCCCGATCGACTACATCGTCGTCGAGTGGCCTGGCCGTCAACCGACCGGTGAGGCGCTGCCGCACTTGGTGGACCTCGTCGATCAGGGCCTCATCCGCCTGATCGACCTCGCGTTCATCGCCAAGGACGAGGACGGCACCGTCACCGTCCTGGACATCAGCGAGCTCGGCGAGACCCTCGCCGTCTTCGAGGGGGCCTCCAGCGGCCTGCTCGGCGACGACGACATCTCCGAGGCCGGAGGCGTGCTCGAGCCGGGCACGAGCGCCGCGATCCTCGTCTGGGAGAACCGCTGGGCGGCGCCGTTCGCCAGCGCGGTCCGCAAGGGCGGCGGGCAGCTCGTCGCCAGCGGCCGCATCCCCGTCCAGGACCTCATCGGCGCGCTCGAAGCGGCCGACGCGGTCGCCTGATCCACCCGAACCGGAGCACAGAACCCCATGCCAGGACTTCTTCGCGGGATGGCCCGCACCGCCGTGGTCGCCGGTACCGCGACCGCCGTCAGCAACAACGTCTCGCGCCGCCAGGCCAACAAGTGGGCGCAGCAGGAGCAGCAGCAGTACGCGCCGCCGCCCCAGCAGTACGCCGCCCCGGCTCCCGCAGCCGCCCCGCAGGCATCGGTGGTCGATCAGCTCAAGGAGCTCGCCGAGCTCAAGCAGCAGGGCATCCTCACCGAGGAGGAGTTCGCCGCCCAGAAGGCCAAGATCCTCGGGTAGGACGCGTCAGTGATGGAACCCGCCCGCGGTGTCCTCGTCGTGGACCGGGGCGGGTTGCTTCTCGAGGATCGCGAGCTGGCGCTTGAGGTCCTTGATCAGCAGGTCCGCCAGGTCGTGGCTGAAACCCTGCCGGACCACGACGCGGAGCGCCGCGAGGTCCGTGCGGTTGTCCGGGAACGTGTAGGCGGGCACGAGCCAGCCGCGCTCGCGCAGCGAGTTCGACACGTCAAAGACGGTGAAGTTGTCGACATGGTCGGCGGTCGTGAACGCGAAGACCGGCAGCTCGTCGCCACGCGTCAGCAGCTTGAACGGCCCGAGCTTCTCGATCTCGGATGACAGCCGCGTGGCGACATCGCGCGAGTACTGCTGCACCTTCTGGTAGCCGTCGAAGCCGAGCCGCAGGAAGTTGTAGTACTGCGCGACGACCTGCGCCCCCGGGCGTGAGAAGTTCAGGGCGAACGTCGGCATCTCGTCGCCGAGGTAGTTGACCCACATGATGAGGTCCTCGGGCAGCGCGTCGGCGTCGCGCCAGATCGCCCACCCGACCCCCGGGTACACCAGGCCGTACTTGTGCCCCGACGCGTTGATGGACTGGACGCGCGGCAGGCGGAAGTCCCATACGAGGTCGGGGTCCACGAACGGCGCGATGAAGCCGCCGGACGCCCCGTCCACGTGGACCGGGACGTCGATGTCGGTCCGGCGCTGGTAGTCGTCCAGCGCGGCGCAGATCTCGGCGACGGGCTCGTACGACCCGTCGAACGTCGAGCCGAGCACGGCGACGACGCCGATGGTGTTCTCGTCGCAGTACTCCACCGCCCGGTCGGCGGTCAGGTGGTACGTCTCGCCCTCCATGGGGACGAGCCGCATCTCCACGTCCCAGTAGTTGGCGAACTTCTCCCAACAGACCTGGACGTTGGCGCCTATGACGATGTTCGGCGCGTCGGTGGGTGCGCCGGCCGCCTTGCGGCGCGCGGCCCAGCGGCGCTTCAGGGCCAGGCCGCCGAGCATCGCGGCCTCGCTCGAGCCCGTGGTCGAGCACCCCACCCCCCGGCTGCCGTCCGGGGCGTTCCAGAGCTTGCTGAGGATGTTCACGCAGCGCGTCTCGAGCTCCGCGGTCTGCGGGTACTCGTCCTTGTCGATCATGGTCTTGTCGAGGCACAGGCTCATGAGGATCCTGGCCTGCGGCTCCATGACCGTGGTGACGAACGTCGCGAGGTTCAACCGGGCGTTGCCGTCGAGCATGAGCTCGTCGTGGACGATCTGCGCGGCGACGTCCGGGTCCAGCTCGCCGGTGGGCAGCTCGTGTCTCGGGATCTCCATGACCTCGCGGCTGAAGATCGGCGGAGGCGCCAGGGGGCGCGTCGGCGTCGAGGGCGCGGCAGGATGCTCAAGAGCCATGCCGCCAGTCTTCTACATCGGTCGGGGTTTCCCCGCCGGTTCTGCGCGAAGGCTCAGCCGCGGACGGTGACCTTCAGCTGCCCGCTGCCGCGGCGCTTGCCTGACGTCACGGTCCCGCGGAACACCATCGTCCGGCCCTTCGCGATGCCGGGCCACTTCTGCGTGATGCTCCACTTGCCGCCGCGCAGGGGCTCGCCGTTGGCGACGGTCTGCACGACCTTGCCGCCCATGAGCACGTCGACGCGCACCTTGCCCGACTTCGCGCCGGGAGCCGCGACCGTCAACGTCCAGCGGTCGCCGACCTTCGGCTTCGTGCTCGTGCCCGTGACGTTGACCCGGAGGCCCGCCGCGGTGGCCGGAGCACCGGCGACGAGCAGGGCGCTGGCGGCCGCGCCGAGCGCAGCCATGGTGCGAAAGCGATATGAGACACGGCGCATAATCCTCTCGTCGGCAGCCCCGGCGGATATCTGAACCGCCGACGTGCCCAATCGGCTCATTGTCCGCTCCGGGTGGCTACGTTGGTGGCCAGGGTCACCCCAGGAGGAGATGAGACATGCAGGCACGGACGCTCGCGCTCGCAGCGCTGTCCGCGGTCACCGCCGTCGCGATCTGCGCCCCCGGCGCCGGCGCGCAGACGCCGGCGCAGGACGTGACGATCGCGGGCTACAAGGCGCCCGGGACGCCCGCGAAGCACAACCGTGTCTCCTACCGCCGCTACGGCCCCGCCACCGCGAAGAAGGTCCTCGTCCTCGTGCCGGGCACCCTCGCCGGCGCCGGGACGTTCGACGTCGTCGCACCGCAGATCGTCAAGCGCGTGCCCGGGCTGCAGGTGTGGGCGCAGGATCGCCGCGAGAACACCCTCGAGGACACTGCGCTCCTGGCCCGGGTCCGCGCGGGGACCGCCACGCCGAAGCAGGCGCTCGACTACTACCTCGGGTGGGTGTCCGACCCGTCGATCCAGCCGCGCTACCAGCCGCTGACCAACGCGCAGACGGCTTTCGGCAAGACGTGGGGCCTGCGCGTCGCGATGGAGGACCTGCGGCGGATCGTGCTGCGCGCACGCGACCGCGGCCAGCGGACCGTCATCCTCGGCGGCCACTCGCTCGGCGGCGGCGAGGCGGCGCTCTACGCGACGTGGGATTTCAACGGCCGGCCGGGCCACCGCGACATCGACGGCATCGTCGCCATCGACGGCGGCTGGACGGCCTCCAGTGACCGCATCTCTTCCGCGCAGGCGCGCGCGCAGCTCGCCGAGCTCGACACGAAGGGCCCGTGGACCGACCTCCTCGGCCTCGGGCTGCCGTGGACCGCGGGCGCGTTCGGCGAGATCGCCGCCGCCGCCGCGTACCGCGCGCCCCAGGAGCCCTCGGTGCTCCAGGACTTCGCGCTGCTGCCGGCGACGTTCAAGTCCCCCGTGCCGCTGACCAACCGCGCGGCGCTCGGATACGCGTTCGATCGCAAGACGTCGTCGTCGTCGCTGTCACTCATCCACATCCGGTCCGGGGCGATCGCCCCCGACGGGCCGCTGCGCGACTGGGTCGACAACGGCATCACCCCCATCCGCAACCTCGCGGCGGCGTTCTCGAGCCCGCGGCTGACCGCGCAGGCCTGGTACTTCCCGGCACGCCTGAGCCTCGATGCGCGTGCCGCACGTTCCCGGCCCAGCGCCGCGGTGTCGCGCATCCTCGACCTGCGGGTCCGGCACACGCGCACCGTGGACGTTCCGTACTACGCGTTCCAGGCCGAGCTCGCCGGCCGCGGCGACGGACTCGCCAAGGGCGCCAAGGCGTTCCAGCGGGCCTCGAAGATCCCGAGCGTGAAGGTCGTCAACCGGCGGACGACCTACTCGCACCTCGACCCGCTGCTGGCGGCCGACGGACGCAACGACTTCGTGTCGACCGTGGCGCCCTGGCTGCGGTCCATCCGCTGACGCCCTGCCCGGGCGCGCCGCTACTGCGGTGCGCCCGGGGGTGGCAGCTCGATGTCCCGCGCGGGCTCGACGGCGAGCACGCCGTCGACCTCGCGCAGGACCGCCAGGTCCCCTTCGGGCGCCGCCCCGGTGACGACGCCCGCCGAGGGCAGGGTCTGCGCGACCTCCATCCCGGCGTCCTGCAGCCTGCCGGCCACCGACGCCGCCTCCTCCGGGGCGACGGTGACCACGACCTCGATGTTCGATCCCTCGTCCGGTGCCATGCCTACGGAGCTTGCACGAGCCCGACGCCCACGTCGAGCGACGACAGCTCCATGCGGCGCGCGTGCTGCATGAGCGCGGCCCACAGGTCCAGCCCGCGGGCGCCGCGTGCCTCGGCCATGAGCGCCGCGACGCCCGCGACGTGCGGCGTCGCCATGCTCGTGCCGCTGATCGCCTTGTAGCGGTCGGGGATCGGCCAGCTCGAGTGCACGCCCACGCCCGGCCCGGCGATGTCGATCTGGCCGCTCGCGGGGTCGCTCGTGCAGGAGAAGCGCGCGATCTTCTCGGCGTTGTCGATCGCAGCGACGGCCATGATCGACGGGCAGTTCGCCGGATGGCTGACCGGTGCGACGGCGCCCGGGCGCTCGGATTCGTTGCCCGCCGCGGCGATGATGAGCGTCCCGCGGTCCAGGGCGCGGCGCGCGACCGTCTCGTAGATCTGCGAGTGCGGCGTGTTCCAGTCCAGCCCCGCGCCGAGCGACATGGAGATGACGTCGCAGCCCTGGGCCATCGCCCAGTCGATCCCGCCGAGGATGCCCTGGTCCCCGCCACTGCCGGCGTCGCTGAGCACCTTGCCGCAGTGGATGTTCGCGTCGGGGGCGACGCCGTAGCGCGGACCCTCGAGCACGGTCCGGCCGCCGCACGCCGTCCCGGCGCAGTGCGTGCCGTGGCCGTTGCCGTCGCGCGGCTCCTCACCCGGGACGAACGAGCGGAGCTCCGGGTTGCGGGTGGCGAAGTCGGGGTGGCGCTCGTCGAGTCCGGTGTCGAGGATCGCGACGTCGATGCCGGCGCCGGTCGCCGACGATCCAAGCGCCCGGACCGCGTGCAGGCCCCACGTGGCGTTGTCGGTGTCCTGCCACGGCGCACCCGCCGGCGCGTCCGGGGCCGGGGTGCGCAGCTCCTGCTCCTGCGTGGAGATGGCGTAGACGACGCGCTCGGCCTCGACGGCGAGCACCGGCTCGGGCCCGCGGGTCGCGGCCTGCAGTGCGTCGATCTGGTCGGGCTCGGCGTCGACGACCGCCACCCCGAGCTCCTGGTAGACGACGCCGTCGGTGCTCATCTGCTGGATCGACATCGGCGTGGCGCCGAGCTCCGGCGACATCGTCGCCGAGATCCCGGCGGTGCGTTGCAGCGTCTGCGGCGCGGTGTCGGTCGCGCTGCGGGTGAACAGGACCAGCGTGCGGCCCGTGGTCTCCGGGCCCTGGGTGTGCTGTGACATCACGGCTCCTCTCGTCGCGGGGGTGGCAGGTGTTCGACCCGGGACGGAATGGCGCGCTGACCTCGACGCTAGGACGCCATGTCCCACCTGTCAATGCCGCGCACCGGTCCGTTGTCCGACCGGTTCCCGGTGCCGCCGTGTGGCCGATCGCACCTTGGACCGGCGGGCCAATGCTCAGCGGAATGGGTAGGCGTAGGGTCGATTGCACCCGACCGGACGGAGCCCGACCCGTGAGCGTCACCTCCTCGCCTCCCGCCACGTCGTCCTTCGCCAAGGGCCTGTTCCTCGGCGACATCGACGAGGACCTCGTCCATCCGTATCCGTACCCCTCGACGGAGGAGGCGGCGAAGATCCGCCGCATCACGGGTGACCTGCGCGACTGGGCCGCGGGATACGACGAGTACGCGACCGAGGAGGCGCGCTGGGTGGCCGAGGACGACCTCGCCAGGCTCGGCGAGATCGGCGCGCTCGGGCTCTACGTTCCCGAGGAGCTCGGCGGCCAGGGCCTGTCCCAGACCGGCTACGCCCGGGTCTTCGAGACGGTTGCGCGGATCGACCCCACACTGTCAGTCGTCCTCGGCGTGCATCAGTCCATCGGCTACAAGGGCATCGCGCTGTTCGGCACCGACGAGCAGAAGGAGCGGTGGCTGCCGGACCTGGCGAGCGGGCGCAAGCTGGCGGCGTTCGCGCTGACCGAACCATCGGCTGGGTCCGACGCGTGGGCTATCGCGTCCCGTGCCGTCGAGCAGGCCGACGGGTCGTGGGTCCTCAACGGCGAGAAGCGCTACATCGGCAACGGGTCACGCGCCGACGTCCTGACGACGTTCGCCCGCTGCGAGGTCGATGGCAAGGAGCGGCACATCGCGCTCTTGCTCGAGGCCGGGATGCCCGGGTTCGAGATCGGCGACCGCTACGACACGCTGGGCCTGCGCGCCAACGACCTGCGGCGCCTGACCTTCAACGACGTGCGCATCCCGGCCGAGAACGTCCTGGGCGAGCCCGGCGACGGCTTCCGCATCGCGATGTCGATCCTCAACAACGGGCGGATCGGCCTGGGCACCGGCTCGGTGGGCGGCGCGAAGGAGCTGCTGGACATGGCGATCGCGCACACACAGGAGCGCGAGCAGTTCGGCGGCCCCCTGGCCGACCTCGACCTGGTCCAGGAGAAGATCGGCTGGATGGTCACCAACCTCTTCGGGCTGGAGTCCATGTGCTACCTGACCTGCGGCCTCGTCGACGCCGGCGTCCCCGACTACTCGCTCGAGTCGGCGGTCTGCAAGATCAGCGGGACCGAGTTCCTCTGGTACCAGGCCAACCGCGCGCTGCAGCTCGCCGGCGGCGAGGGCTATATGCGCGGCAACCGCTACGAGAAGATCCTGCGCGACATCCGGATCTTCCCGATCTTCGAGGGCGCCAACGACGTGCTGCGCAGCTACGTCGCGCTCACCGGGATGAAGCCGCTCGGCGAGAAGCTCCAGGGCCTCGGGGGCATCGGGCTGAACGACCCGATCGGGTCGATCGGGGTCCTGGCCGAGTACGTGGGCGGCCGGATCCGCGGCGGCGGCCGGGTCGAGCACGCGCACCCCGAGCTCAAGCGCCACGCCGACAGCGTCACCGAGCAGGTCGGGCGGCTGCGGGGCACGTGCGAGCGGCTGCTCCGCGAGCACCGCGGCGCGATCGTCCACCAGGGCCTGCAGCACCGCCGCATCAGCGACGCGGTGAGCGACATCCTCGCCCAGGTCGCGGTCCTCAGCCGCGTCACGGCCCTCTTCGCCGCGCAGGGCGTCGAGGCGTCGGGCCAGGAGCGGCTCATCGCGTCGAGCTTCTGCGAGCGCGCGGGCCGGCGGGTCCACGGGATGCTCGACCAGACCGAGCGCAACGACGACACGACCATGCGCAACATCGCGCGGCTGGCGTACAAGCGCGGCGAGTACGGCTACGAACTGGCGCGTGACTGAGCGCGGTCGCTCCTGACGGGGGACCCCCACCCCCGTCATAGGTCCAGTCCTCCCGTACCGCCATGCATAGGTGTGCGGGGCGTCCGATGACTGGACCACCGTGTCGCACCGTGCCCTGATCGCCCTGCTCACCGTCCTGCTCGCGCTTCCGTCCGTCGCCTTCGCGACGGCGCGCACCGGCGGAGGCGGCGTCGACCGCCTCGCCGGCGACGGCGGCGACGACCGCCTGCTCGGCCTGGGCGGCAACGACCGGATCCTCGGCTTCGGCGGCGACGACACGCTCAGCGGCGGCGACGGCAACGACAGCATCTCCGGCGGCACCGGCCGGGACACCATCGACGGCGGCGACGGCGACGACCGCGTCGACGGCGGCCCGGGCGCCGACCGGATCATCGAGTCGCGCTACGGCGACGACACGCTGCGCGGAGGCGATGGCGACGACGTGATCAAGGGCAACCGCGGCGTGGACACCATCTTCGGCGGCGCGGGTGACGACGAGATCTGGGGCGGCACCGGCCCGGACACCATCGACTGCGGCCCCGGATACGACATCGCGTACTACAACCTCGAGTCCGACCGCGAGCGCATGACCTCGTGCGAGGAGCAGCGCGAGGAGGACGAGGACAAGCCCGGCGTCCCGTGCGACGACGAGGCCTCCGACGAGGACGAGCGCGTCTACGGGACCGACGGCCCCGACGTCTGCACCGCCCATGGCGGCGACGACGAGGTCGAGGGCGCGGGTGGCAGCGACCGCCTCAACGGTGGCGCCGGCAACGACGTCCTCTCCGGGCGCAAGGGCAACGACCGCATCCTCGGTGGCACGGGCGACGACGAGATGACCGGCGACCGCGGCGACGACGTCCTGTCGGGCGGCCCGGGCAACGACGAGCTCAAGGGCGGCTACGGCGACGACGTCATGCGGGGCGGCAGCGGCAACGACGTCATCCGCGCCTCGTGGACGGGCCGCGACACCGTCGACTGCGGACCCGGCCGCGACACCGTCTACTACCGCCCCGGCGTCACCCGCATCCGCAACTGCGAGATCAAGAAGCGCCTGTACTGACGTCGAGTTCCGGCCCTCCGGACTCCAGCACGCGCCCCGCGGCGCCGACGTCAGCCTCATGCGCGTCCTTCGCCTCGTCATGCTCGCCGGCGTCCTGACGCTGGCCGCCGCCACGCCCGCGTCCGCGTCCGCCGGCCTCGCCCAGACCGTCAACAGCCAGGTCACCGACAGCGTCACGCAGACCAACGTCAAGATCCTCGGCGAAGCGCCCGCGATGGCGATGGGGTCGCTCTACCAGACGATCGGGAACTCGGTCGCGATGGCCGCAGCGAACGCCGTCTACGCACAGCAGCAGGCGGACGTCGCCTACCAGTCGGCGACATCCATGAGCGTCGCGCAACTCGAGGACCTCGACACGTCCGGCTGCGGCACCTACCTCACCGCCGCACTGCTCGCCGCGTGCGCCACCAGCGGCTGAGCACCCTGTTTCGAACAGTCTGTCCGGATAGGTGGTACGGTTCCCTCCGAGTCCGATCAGGGAGAGATCTCATGGGCCTGGCCATCGAGAGTGATCTGCAGTCCGTCGACGTCAGCGACCTGTCGCTGTGGGAGCACGGTCCGCCGCACGAGCTGTTCACCCGCCTGCGCGCCGAGGCGCCGGTGCACTGGAGCCCACTGAACCAGTACCCGCACGAGGCGGGGTTCTGGTCCATCACGCGCTGGAACGATGTCGACGCGCTGACGAAGGACTGGGAGTCCTTCTCGTCCGAGCGCGGCGGGGTCCTGCTGCTCAACGACGTCGGTCTCCCGCTCGAGGCCCAGCAGCAGCAGATGATCTCGATGGACCCGCCGCGCCATGACCGCCTCAAGGCGCTGTTCCAGCGTGGTTTCACCCCGGCGCGGATCGCCGAGCATGAGGAGCGCATCCGCCAGATCGTCACCCGCACGCTCGACCGCGTTGCGCCGCTCGGCGAGTGCGATCTCGTCGAGGACATCGCGCAGCCCGTGGTCTCCCGCGTGATCGGCTCGTTCATCGGCAGCGACGAGGAGGACGACAAGAAGAACGCCGAGCGGGCGAACATGGTCCTCGCGTTCGGTGACGACGAGATCACCGCCAGCTTCGAGGACACCGCGGCGATGATCCAGCAGTCGATCGAGGAGTTCACCGAGGTCCTCGAGGAGCGCAAGGCCGACCCGCAGGACGACCTGATCTCCGTCCTCGCGCACGCCGTCGTCGACGGAGAGCGCCTGAACGACTTCGAGATCTTCATGGGCATCGGGCTGCTCGGCGCGGCCGGCAACGACTCGACCCGCTCGACGTTCGCCTCCGGGATGCTCGCCCTCCTGCAGGACGACCGCCAGCGCAAGATCCTCCAGGACGATCCGTCGCTCATCCCCGGCGCCGTCGAGGAATGCCTGCGGTGCTTCCCGGCGTTCGCCCACTTCCGCCGCACCGCGACCCGCGACGTCGAGCTGCACGGCCAGACGATCCGCGAGGGCGACAAGGTCATCCTCTGGTACGTCGCGAGCAACCGCGACGAGACCGTCTTCGAGGACGCCGCCACGTTCGACGTCCGGCGCAACCCCAAGCACCAGGCCTTCGGCGGTGGCGGCCGCCACTTCTGCCTCGGCGCCGCGCTCGCGCGCATGGAGCTGAAGATCCTGTTCGAGGAGACGCTCCGGCGCCTGCCCGACATGGAGCTCGCAGGCGACGTCAAGTACACGAAGTCGTGCTTCGTCAACCAGCTCAAGGCGTTCCCGGTCCGGTACACGCCCGCGTGACCGCGCCCCGCGCGTTCACCGTCCAGGCCGGCACGGGCCGCCGCCGGCGCGAGGCCACGCAGGAGAAGATCCTCGCGGCCTTCCGCGGGCTGCTCGAGAACGGGTCGCCCGTGGCGGCGACGAGCGTCGACCGGATCATCAGCGCGGCCGGCGTGTCGCGCTCGACGTTCTACGCCCACTTCCCCGACAAGCGCGAGCTGATCGCCCGGCTGGCGGCCGAGGACTCCGAGCCGTGGATGGCGCTGGCGCAGCCGGTGCTGTCCGACCCGTCCTCGACCCGCGAGGACTTCGCGGGCGTCGTGCGCCAGCTGGTCGCCAACTGGCACGAACATGCGGTCGTCGGGGCGGCGATCATCGAGCTCGCCGAGTACGACGACGCGGCGCGCGCGGCATGGCAGGAGACCATCGCGGGGATGTCGCAGACCGTCGCCGACCACCTGCGCATGCGCTGGGCGGGCCGGGAGTCCGAGCACGCGGACCCGGACACGGTCGCCGAGGTCCTGGCGTGGATGGTCGAGCGCTCCTGCCACAAGATGCTCACCGACGAGGACCCCGAGGCCGACGAGCGCGCCATCGCCGCGCTCACCGAGGTCGTGTGGCGCGTCGCCGAGCCCGGCGCGTAGCCAGGATCTGCCTCCGGCGCTGATCGAAGGGGCGGCGTGGTCGCGGCCGGCTCTCGGCCCCGGGCGCCGTCGTCGTCACCGCCGGTCCGTCGCAGCGACCGCGCGCGAGAGCAGCAGCTCGCGCTCGCGGTCGTTGGCGCACAGGTCCGCCGCGCGCACGAACTCGTCGCGCGCCTCGTCCGTCCGGCCCAGACGCACGAGCAGGTCGCCCCGCACGCTGGGCAGCAGGTGGTAGTCGCGCAGCGCGGGCTCGTCGGCGAGGCTGTCGACGAGCTCGAGACCCGCCTGCGGCCCGAACGCCATCGTGACGGCGACCGCGCGGTTGAGCTCGACCACCGGCGAACCGGTGAGCGCCGCGAGACCGTCGTACAGCGCCACGATCCGCGGCCAGTCCGTCTCGTCGAACGTCCGGGCGCGAGCATGGCAGCCGGCGATCGCGGCCTGGAGCGTGTACGGGCCGAGTGCGCCGCTCAGCTCCTCGGCGCGGCGCAGCGCGGCCAGCCCGCGCTGCACGAGCAGGCGGTCCCAGCGCGCCCGGTCCTGGTCGGCGAGGAGCACAGGCGCGCCGCCGGGTCCCACGCGGGCCCGCAGCCGCGACGCCTGGAGCTCCATCAGGGCCAGCAGCCCGTGGACCTCCGGCTCGCGCGGCATCAGGCCGGCCAGGATCCGGCCGAGCCGCAGCGCGTCGTCGCAGAGCGCCGGGCGGGTCCAGTGCTCGCCCGCCGTCGCCGCGTACCCCTCG
>SXGQ01824963.1_pt1 | contig 20708 bp, 35 predicted proteins | sample 3178371 | NCBI WGS metagenome assembly SXGQ01 (sample SAMN11356859, study PRJNA531348) | freshwater metagenome | isolation source: freshwater sample F1-20 | place: China: Fuxian Lake, Yuxi | collected 2017-12-25 | reverse complement strand
GACACAATATAGGAGCTAGAGATCTTATGCATCCTTCTATAGAATGGAACGAATATATTAAGGATGAATTTTATAAAAAATTAAAGGGTATTCATTCCTAAGAAATTCGTTAATTGAAATATATAAAAGAAAAAATAGCCATGAAAAAATCAATCCTATTTTTTCTGTTAATTCCAATTTCACTATTTTCTCAAATAAGTGAAAGACAGCAAAAAGAAGCTGTTAGAAATTACGGAACATACAGTCCTTCTACTCAACAGAGAAGTTCAACGTTTCAATCTAGACCTTCTATAGGTGAATTTGAACAGAAACAAATTGAAAGAAACAAAAGATCTGAATATTATACATTCCCTAATAATAGGCCAGGAAGATATTTTCCTTACGATCCCTGGTGGGGTTGGGGAGGAAGATGGAACAGATGGGGAGCTCCAGCTTTTGGATTTTCATATTGGGATCCTTGGTTCTGGAACGATCCTTGGGGATATAGAAATCCGGGCAGGATTTACATTTATGATGATGGGAGAAGGGACACGGTAAGAGGTAAAGCAACCAGAATATCTTTTGGATTACAAACATCAAGTAATAGAAGTGTTGGTGGATTTATAACAATTGGTAATAGAGGTTATTTTATAGCGGAATATCAAAAGACCTTCCAGAGGGATTATTCCACATACTATCCAGATCTCACAATGGATGTTGTTTTACCGTGGAAAGATAAAAAATTGGATGACATAGCTTCTGAATCTGTCTTATATCTTGGAGCTGGTAAAAGAGTTAAAAGGACAGGATTTCACTTATCTCTTGGATTTGGAAACGAAACTAGGAGATACCAGTTTGAAGACGAGATGTACGTGCTTTCCAATAATGGCAAATACTCCATTCCCAACTACAACAGGAACTTCATGTCAATTAAGGCCGGATTTGTTCACGACCTAAAAAGAATAAGCATTAAAGGGGATTTCGATCCTATTAGAAAAAATGCTATATTTGGACTAGGTTTAAACCTATAATAATATGTCACAATTTCAAGCAGAAAGGATACTTCACAAAATGTCCTGGGAAATAGGAAACATGATGAAGCTGAATAATGATGAGACGGAGAAGGTAGAAAAAATGCTCGGCTCCATTTTAAAATACAAGTTAACTTCAAACCCACCTTCACCCTTAGAAAAATTTTATAACTTCGTTTCCAAGAAAAAAATAAAACAAAAGCAAAGAAGAGGAATCGGTTACAAGGTAGACATAATCCTCCAAAACAACCAAAAATTGATGGAAAACGCCAATCCTAAGTGGTCCTGATAATCTATTATTAAATAAACATACTATAAAAATTCCGGGAGTTCCCTAACGAACCTCGGAATTTTTGTGTTTAGACAAACTACAATAGGTGAACATAAGTTCCTCCTTTTATTTTAATTATGAATTTATACAAGATATTAATAGGAATTATTTACGGCACTTTGGGACAACTTGGATCTTTTATGCAATTACAGGGATCTTATAAATATGGTTGGGATAAAAAATACATGTGGGTCATATTGATATTTAGTGTGCCCATTACTTGGATTTACATGAAATCTGTATCATATTTTATAGAAGCATTTGAAGGACAAATCTGGCCTTCTAGATTAATCGGATTTGGTGTAGGAGTAATAGTCTTCACTCTTATGAGCGTTTTCCTTTTTAAGGAACCTCTTAATATTAAAAACTCAGTTTGCTTGTTTTTGGGATTTCTAATAGTTGCTATACAGCTCTATTTTAAATGATCAATCGATTTCTTTTTCGATCCATCCAGATTCTTTTAAACCCTGAATCCAGCTATCCACATCTTTAGCGGTAATCATAGATCTATCGTTTAATTTCCCACTTTTGTTTTCGATCTTTTTAACATAGACGAACCAAGGTTCGTCTTTATCCTCCTCTATGACACAATACGTCTTAGATCTTGGCTTTTCAAATTTGTAGAGGATCTTTCCTCGCTTAGATTCTTTTTCTTCCTTCATTACATTTTTCCCTTACAATTTGGGCATCCGCAGCAGTTTTTTGTAAAAATCCACTTAAAACCCCCTAATATTTTATTGATTATCCTCATAATCACTCATTTTTCCTAGATATATCCTAAAAGAAACGATATATAAATTAAATAACTTAAATCATGAAGCACATCAAACTTTTTGAAAATTGGATGGATTCTGAATATGTTACAGAGTTACCTCAAAACGAGGATGAATTAAATCAAGAAGAAGCTCAAGTTTCTGAAGAGGAAGTTGAGACAGAAACTGAGATGGCAGAGCAACCAGTTGCTGAAGAAATCCTACCAGGGGAAGAATCAGAAACAGGAGAAGGCGATGTTGTTATAGACGAAGAGGAAGAATAATTTAATTCAGATATCTAATTTAAACCCTAAGCAAAAGCTTGGGGTTTTTCGTGGAAACTATAAAAAGGATATTTCATATAATATCTAAAATCTTTTAAAATGGATCAATTAGGAAAAGTACTTTCAGTTTTTGCCATATCAATTATGCTGGTGGTACTTAATACTATGGTTATCTTCTGGATGTGGCATTGGATAGTTATGAAGATATTTGACGCACCGTGGATAAACTTTAGCCAAGCTTTTGCTTTGGGAGTTTTAATTTCCTTTCTTAAATCCAAAAGAACTTTAATGGGACACGAGTCTGGAGAAAAAACTATGATGGATGTTTTTCTAGAAAACTCCTCATGGTCCTTTACTAATTCATTTTTCTATTTAGCAGTTGGATGGATAGCTTCACAATTTCTTTAATCATTTAAATCTCAAATAGCATGGGACAGATCACTTGGAGACTAAACGAGATTACCACCAGTATCGGAGGTTCTTTAGAAACGTTGGAATCTGATATAATAAAAATCAAAGAGGAATTAAACTCTTTGCACATGTTTCTAGATGCAATGAATATTCCAAGGCAGGGTCAAAGAGAATATGGATGGGGAGAACTTAACATCGGGCAAAGGATGATGGAGTTCAAAAACAGGGAAGTAAGATTTGAGAAAATAGAATCTTAGAAAATAACCCATTTGCCAGTTCCATAATGAGGCCACTGTTTTTCGTAGGAGTACCAGATCACATCTGAAGGAATTTCTCTCTTAATTCCGTTCCACGTTTCGGCTGTAGGTGTATTAGTTGATACCCCATTATCTTCCACTACGAAGGTTATTGGTAAATTGTAATTTTTAGCATACTTGTGCATCTCATAAAATCCCCCAGTCTCAAAAGCCATGTCTCCAACAAAGCACCAAACGTGTTCGTCACTTCCTGATCTTTTGATTGACATTGCTGCACCTACTGCTATAGGTATAATTGCTCCAACAATAGCTGAAGCATAAAATTTATACTCCCGACTAACTAGTGTTATCGATCTGCCCTCCAGAATTTCTTTTTCAATCCATTCCGGATTTATCCCCTTTAATAATGCATGGTAGTGAGATCTCCAGGTTGAAAACACCCAATCTCCCTTATCCACCCTAGTGAATATTTCTATTAGCTGATCCTCGTTTCCTCCGCTAAGGTGCAAAGGTCCTCTGATTTTTCCGGATTCCCAATGATCTGCCATTTTTCTTTCGAAGTCAATCAGATCCTGCTTAGAGAATTCTGCAGACCTTATTACCTTCTTAGGATCTAAGTTTTTAATCTGTGTCATAATTACATGTTATTTGCATACCCTAACGGAAATCCATTTCTAAATTCCGAGGTCATCTTTGGAATTATGACCTGATATGTTTTAATTAATTCTTCTATCCCGTCTTCTATGGAATATTCCGGAAACCATCCGGTTGATTCTATCTTTTTATTGGAAACAATATAATCCCTTTTATCTGGATCCTCGTAAAAATCTGAATAAGTGATAGCGAAGTCTGGAATGTAAAGTTTAATTCTTTCCAGAAGTTCCTGCTTATTTAAATTAGCATTGCTAAGTCCTACGTTATAGACCTGCTTTTGCATCGAGTCATAATTTTGTAGAGAATGTACAAAGACCGATCCAACGTCCTGTATATGAATGAAGTTTCTTTTAAAGTGCTTTTCAAAGACAACAATGTATTTGTCCGTCATTGCTTTATAAACAAATTCGTTTACAAGTAAGTCTGTTCTCATGCGGGGAGAAGACCCGAAAACAGTAGCAAGTCTGAAGCATATACCGGAACTGTATTCTCTAACTAATTTCTCAGCGGCACATTTGGTTTCTCCGTAGACTGAAATTGGATTTAAAGGTGATTCTTCCGTACACTCTGTTTGATTCTCGCCTATACCATATCCACTATTGGTATTTGGGTATAGCATTATCTGTGAAGGAACGAAGTTTTTAAAGATATTAACTATTTGGCTATAGTTTACCTCTTTTGCTAATTCTGGATCTTTTTTGCATGCTGGAAACCCAACAATAGCTGCAAGAGGAATGATAACGTCGTGTGATTTAACTAACGAACTTAATAGGTTGTAATTTCTAACATCACCATAAATAAAATTATAGCTTTTGTCGTGGGTGAATTGAAGTGGTGAGGTTTGGTTAAAAACCAAAGAATCTAGAACTGTGACCTTGTACCCAAGATCCAGCATTCTTTTCGTTATAACGGATCCTAAATATCCCGCTCCTCCTGTAATTAATACTTTCATCTAAGTCTCTTATTTAATATATTATAGAGTACCCGATTGAAATTATTACAAGAAACAACAGTAAAAGAATTATAAAATAGTCAGATGAGTGAAATTCAATACACCCCATACAAAGATGCCTTAACCAGATCCATGGATTTCTTAGGAGAAAAGGAAGACACAGTTTTTATAGGACAGCAGGTTTTATGGCACGGCAACCCGATGAGTACCACTATAGGTGGGGTTCCAAAAGAAAAAATAATAGAGCTACCTGTGATGGAAGAATCCCAAATGGGCATGAGTTTAGGAATGGCAATGAAAGGAGATTTTGTTATTACCTTCTATCCAAGATGGGATTTTATAATCTGTGCAACCAATCAGTTGATCAATCACGTTGACAAAATTGTGCTAATGAGTGGAGGTAAATGGAAACCCAATATGATTATCAGGCTAGGTAAGGGTTCAGATAAGCCTCTGGATCCTGGGCATCAGCACAGAGGAAATTACCTTGAGGAATTTAAATCTCTTTGTTCCAATATTAATTTCTGGGATTTAAAGAATCATGAAGACATCGAGTCAACATATAAATCCGCTTACGAGAAAGGGGGTATCCATGTGATAGTTGAATACCCCGAATTATACTATTCTTAATTACCAGCTAATTTCCCAGTCTTTGAATTCAGCAGCTAAGCAGTCAATCTTGTAGTCTTTTCTTCCCCCAACAATTTCTTGGATCTTATTCTTTGCTGTGTTTCTTATTCCATTTAAACCGTGAGTCAATTCTAATTGGTTGCCTTCCTTAATGCCCTTTCTGTAGTTAGACTCGTTGTGCCAAATGTGGAGATTCATTTGAGAGAGAACCACGATGGCTCTTACCACCTCAGCATCAACTTTTTCAGACTGGTCTAAAAGAATCTGGATATCATGCAAGATGTCCTTAATTTCTTGGGCATATTCTTCTTTGTGCTCTGGTATGAATACCTCTTTTAATTGACTAATTGATAACCGATCTACTAGCTCGGCAAGGGTGGGTAAATACTTTCTTTCTGACATATTAAATTTTGATATTTAATTATAGATATCCAATCCTCTCAAATTTCATTTTTCCGCTAGGGGGATCTTTCGTAAATTTGGGTAAAGGAACTACATCATAATAAAGATCTATAAGTTTAAATAGAAACAAAAGAGAAATGCCTAAAATTAAAATTGCAGTATTAGGAGCGGGAATGGTAGGAAGAGCTATAGCAGCGGACCTTTCTAAAAAACATTCTGTAACATCCTTCGATATAAATGAAGACAACCTTAATTTGCTACATGAGTCTAATTCAAAGATAAAAACGGAAAGGAAAGATCTAAGCAAATTTGAAGAATACCCAGAAATGCTTAAACCCTATAAGCTGGTGGTAAATGCGGTTCCCGGATTTATCGGTTACAAGTCTTTAGAGTCTATTATTAATGCAAAAAAAGATTGTGTAGACATTTCATTCTTCCCAGAGAATGCTTTGGATCTGGACGAATTAGCTAAGAAGAAAAAAGTAACAGTGATCACAGATTGTGGTGTTGCCCCAGGAATGAGTAATCTAATTTTAGGAAGAATTGATGCAGAGAGAAAGGTGGATTCTTTTGAATGTTATGTTGGTGGAATTCCAAGATATCCTGAACCTCCATTTTATTATAAAGCACCATTTTCACCAGCGGATGTCATTCAAGAATATCTTCGCCCGTGTAAGATAAAAGAGAATGGAAACATTTTAATTAAGGAAGCACTATCAGAAAGGCAGTTCATTCCTTTTAAATCTGTTCACGGAGTTCTAGAGGCATTTAACACAGACGGACTAAGAAGTTTAATCTACACTATGGCTCATATACCTGAGATGAAAGAAAAAACACTTAGATACAAGGGACACGTTGATATTATCATAGCATTAAGAGATTCTGGTCTTCTTTCAGATGTCCCGGTTTCTCACAAGGGAAAGAAAATAATTCCATTAGAATTAACTAGTCAGCTTCTAATAGATCAATGGAAGTTAGGACCGAACGAAGAGGAGATGACCATTATGAAGGTTATTGTTTATGCTGAGGGAAGAGAGATAGTATGGGATTTGGTCGATTACTATGATTATGAAACAAAGACTTCATCAATGGCCAGAAGCACAGGATACACTTGTAATGCTGCAGTTGAGCTTGTATTATCTCAACGATTTTCTGATAAAGGTGTAAGTCCGCCGGAAATAATCGGTAAAAGCAAAGAAAGCTTTGATTTCATTCTTAATTACTTGAAGGAAAGAAATGTTAACTGGAAGCTCTCAGAGAGGTAGATTGGATATATAAAACATGATCCGCCTGAAAGATTTTAAGATTAACGAAGGGATAAGTGATTCTGCTCCTGTCAAGACCAAGTTTGGTACATTCACGGCTCAGGGAGAAACCCTTACTGCAATCGAGTATTTGAATTTGAAAAGAAAATTTCTAGAGCTCATCAAGAATGCTGGGGTAAATAAGCCAACTGACAACCCGGAGCTTAGAAATTATTTAAACGGTCCAGGAAATAGTGAAGCTCAAAGTGCTTCTATCGATTTGGTTGAAGTCATCAATGACATATTAAACGACCTCAAAAAATACAATCCCTCTATGTACAGCAAGATTGGTGGAGATCAAATTAAAAATAGTATCAAGAACGTAGTTTCTTCCGTGTAAAAAAAATTGTTACTAATTTTGCATCCTGGGCTATAATAAAGGATGTTTAAAAATTATCTACTTATTCTCTTCTTTCAAATCATGTTCAACATCTTCAAGGTGTTGGAAATCAAGTACACGTATGAAAATAAAATACGCAGTCTGTTAATTAACAGTGTCTGGATAAATCTAGTTTCCCTAGGATCTGTTTACTATTCTTTGGATAGCCTATTTAAGGGTGATTATTTTGGGATCATTTTCTATATTGCAGGAAGTATTATTGGTAAGTACATAGCTATGGAACACTATGAAAATATCAAAGGAGAATTTTTTAGAATTCTAGGTAGGGACAAGAAGAGAAGGACCAGACCAAGACCTCCCCAAAGGTGATATATAGTGATATGAAAAATCTTAAATTATTTGAAGATTTCACAGAAGAGCTTTTCAATCTTCCGGTTTTTACTGAATGGACCGACGAAGAGGATGAAAAATTTAGCGATCTAGTTTATCCTGTACTTGAACCCTTCGAGGGGGATTACTTTGAGTTGGATGAGCCTTCAAAGGGATATGGGGAATGGGAGGAATCAAACGATCTTAGGGCAGATTATTGGTTAACCAAAAATTCCATGAAAAAGTTAGGAATTCTAACCCAGCCTGAAATAAAGAAGATGCAAGAGTTATTTCCCGATAATCACAGGGAGTATAAGAGAAAAGATTGGCAAGGGAAGGAAGTCACTGGGTATAGCGTTATACAACCTATATTTGGAAATTTTTATTGGTACGCAGTTCCGGAAGAAAGAAACGGCAAGCCATACTGGGGAAAGAAAAAAGAAAAAATTTGGCTGATTGCAAAAGATGCTTATGGAAAATATCGTGTTGCACACGGGGAAACTAAAGAGCTCAGAGGTCTTTGGAATTCTGCAAAGCCTTGGGAAAATTTAGAAGATCTGATAAAGAGCGAGATTTCAACGCTTAAAGAAATAGGACAGTATTTTAACGGGCATCTTGAAGATGAAAAAGATGAATGGGACAGAGAAGCAGAAAGTAATTCTAGGGATGATGACGATTACAGAGCTACCATAGACTATAACTGGTACCACAGATAAGGTCCTCTCATAAAATGTCAGAGCAAATTATAATCAAAAACCGAGGAATAGTTTTAAGAGACAGTTTGGGCGAACAGGTTTTTAATAAGGTATGTAACACTTTCATAACAAAAATGATTTATGAAAGAACCGGAATAAAAGCTAAAAAGTATTTAAGCAGGATTCTTTTTAATAAAATAAGAATTGGTGCCGGGATAAAGATTGATTTTAAGGAGTCGGATTTAAGGGATTTTAAATCCCAAGACGTTCAGGATTGGTTAATTAGAATGGCAGAGCTTCAAGAAAGAACTGTAATAGAAATACCAGAAATTTGCTGGGAAAAAATTAAATGAAAAGGCATAAAGAAATTTCGGAAGCTATTTTTCTAATTAAAGAATCCATTAAAAACAAAACGCCACTTAGCTTGGTCAGAATTGGGGATGGAGAAATTAATTTTATAAAAGGCAGGGGAAACGATTCATGGAATTCTTTAGTCTGCGATCTTTATGGGACAAGTACTGTTCAACAAGCATTTTCGATTTACCGACCTTTAATAGAAGATGCAATATCGAAAACAGACATATTGGGACTATTAGAACCAGGATCAAAATACGTCTCTTTGAATTATGAAGAGGATCTTTGGTCCATATCTGATGACTATATCTTAGGTCTTAGAGAATCACTTCCTTTGATCGTAGATCATCAAATCTCTAGATCTAGGGAATTAGGATCAGTCGATGGAATGAAAAACATCTTGTCCGGAAGCAATGTTCATATCATATCGCCTAATATCGAAAGACTAAGTGAAAGAAAAATATGGGATCTTCTTGGGTGCGATACTTCATTTACCGAGCATCCTATATCAATTAACGAATTCAACAGAAATCCCATAATCGATTCATTTAAAAATATTAAGGAGGATGTTGTATTACTCGGGGTAGGACTACACAAAGACTATTGTACTATCCTTAAAAATGATTATGGAAAAATAGCGATAGATCTTGGGGCAACCCTAGATGCATGGGCTGGATTAAAAACCAGAGGATGGTTCGAGAAGGGAAATCTTCAGGACTATTTGCTAATTAATTAGAATATATAAATTGTGAAGCATCTTAAAATATTCGAAAACTTTGAAGAGACAAGGGATCTATTTGGTTTATGGCATACCATTACTCTTTCCAATGGATTCGAATTGACGGGTCCATCTGAATATGCTAACGAGGTAGAAAAGATAGCAAAAAAAATCAACTTAGAATTTCTTAAACTTGATCATGATAACTATTCAGGACAGGAAAAAATTTTAGCAAGCTGGAAATCCACCCTTGATGATTATGAATATACATATCCCGAGTACAGAGTTGCAGTGTTGGAACATGATCCCGATGGGTCATACATAGATATTTATTGTGGAAAGGATTATGCAAGGATTGAGCCCAGAGACGAGGAAGAAGAAATTGAAGCTCTGGAAGACGGCAATTGGTGGCAGCATCACATATCTTCGACAGTCAGAAACTTCAATGCTACACACATATATGACACCGAAGGGGAAGATCGGATAATCCCAGTAGGTGAGTATTAGTTTCTTATTTTCCTTTTATCAAAGCCTTCTTAAATCTCTTAGAAGTGTGTCTTGCAAAGTGAGCATTCTTGATAGATAGGATCTTATTTACAAGATTCGGGTTATAGTAAACCCCTTTAGATCCGTCTAATCCCCACTGTGTGAAAACGTTTGCTCTTTTATCTACACCGTTCTGATTAACAATACTACCAAATCCATCGTCACTGAAAAGCCAGTTACAAAAATCTGCTGGAGCTAATGAGAAGTTTTCATTTAGATATCCACCCTTCTGAATAATCCAATAAGAATAGAACTTTAAAGAGCGGAGCGGAGCAGGAGGTGGCCAAGGAGATCCCAGTGTGTAATTATCAACACAATAGAATCCTGCTGGATTATCTTTGAGTATTTTTCCAACAGTCTTTATGAAAGAGGATTCGAAGAAAGATCCATTTCCGTCCTGATTGTCAACGTATGATCTATACCCAGAACTTCCGCAAGTTGTTATCATTACACCATTGCCGTCCCAGTCTATTGGAGAATTTGATTCTCCAGATTCTGGATTTTGTGGATAGCAATATTCTTCTGGCTCGAATGGATCTGGTCTTTCATGGTAATAATAATAAATAGTTGCTATCTCATACTGTGAAGGCATGAGCTGCATTGCTAAATATTTCTTAAGACCCTTGCTAAACAATATTGAACAATCCGTAACAGCAGTGGATTCTTTAGTAGGTAAATCATAGTTTTCTAATTCTGAAACTGTGATGGTTTGTTTATCACCCCATGGAATTTTGTATGAATCATTTAAATGAGCCTGTGGGTTATCGTATATTTTACTCAGATCTTCCCTTAATTGATTTCTAGTTGCATCAAATCTTTCTAAGATATCAGAGAAAATTCCAGGTAATAGATCTTGTGGAGTTTTTCCATCCTCTGAATAGTATTCAGTCAGACCGCTCAGAAACCAGGCAAAAACCTTTCCGTATGGATTTTCTTCCGCAATCTCCTCAAAAGCTGAGCAGAAAAGAATTTCTATGAAAGATTGGTCTTTATCTGGTCTATCTTTGATATTAAATTTTAGATAAACCTCAGATGGTACATTACTAGAATAAATGTTGCAAACGTCAAGGAAGTCAATTATTTTCCCAGCATTTTCTTTGATCTTAGCAAGATTAGCCATATAGAAAGTTATATTAATTTATATATCGGGGAACAAAAAGAACAATTCCTGGTATAATTAAGAAAAGTTTATGGCAGCTAAAAAGTTTAGAAAGAAGCCCGTCATCATAGAAGCTATGAGATTTGTTGGCAATATAGATTACATGACACAATGGTGTCCAGTTGGAGAAAGAGCTGAAGATGGATCATGGTTTAATATTCCAACCTTAGAGGGAGATATGAAATGCAGTATGGGTGATTGGGTAATTAAAGGAGTTGACGGGGAATTCTATCCGTGCAAAGGGAGCATCTTTGCTAAAACATACGAAGAGATATTGGATATTAATCCAAGGGACCCAAGCTAAGATTGTTCGAAAGAGGTCCAAAATCCATTTCTGGTAAGCCATTCTTTAGCTTGTATGGTGCCCGAAAGTTCTTCCCCAGAAATAGACTTTACTAAATCGATGAATTCATCATCGCTAAATCCTTTTGTTCTTTTGAATCCAACAGAAGCAAATTCATTTCTAATAAAATCATATCCCTGGGGTTTTTGAAAATTTAAACGATTCAAAGTTTGAATCGATGCACCCTCGAATAAAGTTGCAGCCAGATAAAATTCTTTAACATCCGAATTGGAGGAGAAGAAATCTTTTAGGTTATATCCTCCCAGATTTAAAGACGGGTCAGAGTTAGGATCGTCATTCCAATCACCTCCGTCCACTCTAATCCAAATGGAGTTTCCAACATCAATTGCTAGGTCAATTATACTATCTTTAGAAATATAAGACGGGAATCCATATTCTGGATCTGAATTATAAAATCTAGCTCCAATGTCGCTAAAACCAATGGATCTGCTGGAAGATCCGAGGTAACTAGAAAAGTTTATAGCCTTTGTTCCTATACCCAGCAATATTTTGCCAATAGCATTAGGAAGGGAGGATAACGAGACACTGAAAATTACCTTGTCTCCGATTTTAATTTCCCTTGTTGAAAGAATAGATTGCTGACCATTAGTAATTGATGCAGTCTTGTCGTTGTTAGACAATCTAATGTGAATGCCCTTCATAAGAGAATTCCATTTTAAAACATTTACCGAAGTTGGGTGTGTCCCATCAGATTGTGAATAAGCTATAACATATCCTAGATCCTCGTCTGGACCATTCCACCAATAAACGCTTCCTGTGTTCCCGTAGGTTTTATTCGGTTCACCCACTGCAAGATTTCCCACTTGGATAGTCCCAGGAATTTGTTCCCCTATATTATAAGCAAAAAACCTCGAATTTGGCATAAGTGTTCTGTTCTATATATTTGATAAATTGTTAGAGATAAATACAAGTATGATTATTATCTGTATAGTCCTAGGTATGGCCATCGGTTGGGTATTAGGTAACTACCTCTTAGATAGATGGATTAATAATGGGATCGATGACATCGATGAGGAAAATAAAAATGACGTAAAATGATAAAGAAATATTCGGATTTCATTAATGAATCTATTAAATATCTAAGTACTCCTGAACTTTTTCAGTGGCTTGAAGAGAGAAGAAATAAAATCTTCGTTGCTCTAGATACTGAAACAACCGGATTAAGAGGGCCTTGGAAAGAACAGCTAACTCAAATTGCTGCTGTTGCTTTTTCTTTTGATTTTGATAATTTAAAATTTACTGAGATCGATCATTACAACGAAAAGATAAAACTAACCCCAGACACACTTGCACAGAAAGATCAAGAAGGATCTAGAATTAAAGATGTTTTCAAATACACTAGATATGGGGTGGGAGGAGGTAAATTTGTTGAAGAGCAAGCTGCTCTAGAAAACCTTTCTTCCTTTGTTAATAATTTTGACGGAGCGATTTTATTAGTGCAGAATGCACCTTTCGATCTCCCGATGATTAACGTAAGAAAACAATTAGGAGGGCTTAAAAATGAAATTTTTGATACCAAAGATTTCTTTGCATACTTCATGCTCCCAACCCTGCAAAAATTAGCAGAGACCGATCCAGAAGCTCAGGAGATACTTTCAATCATTGGTACATCATCAAGTGGAAAACTTCCTACATCTTCTCTACCTAAAGTTGCAGCTGGATTGGGAATAGATCCAAACGAAGCTCATGATGCTCTTTTTGATTGCAGGTATATGGTAAAAGTTTTAGAAAGAGGCTTGGAAATAGTAAATTCAAATAGTGAAGTGAACAGGAAGGAACTTATTAGACCAAGAATTTCTACGGATCGATACATTAAGATGAAGAACAAAATGAATATGAACAAAAGATGATCAAAGGATTCAGTGACATTCTCAAACAATTTACACCCACCCAGAGATTAATAGTTCTTGTTCTTTTATTAAGCTTCACCAGTGGTAGTTTACTTCTTTCACAATATCTGAAGACCGATGATTGCAGACCCATTATAGAAGAAAATATTAGGATGCACCAGGACTTTGCTAAGATTTCTGCTATGCTAAGAAGTCAGGTCAAACTCGAGGAAAAAGAAACAAGGGCTCCTGCTTCTGCCTCCCCTGTGGATTCTTCATCATTTCCCCCTCCATCCCCAATCAAAAACGAATCCTCTGCTATGGATGAGATCCTAAAAATAGCAGACTCCCACAATAAATAAAAACCCTTCCTTATAGAAATTAAAACGGTAATTCCAATATAATTGACATGGAGGTTTTACAGATTTGGTTAAATAAAGAAAGAGGTACCATTGAATTTTTTTGTGACGATGATAACATAAAAGGTGATTATGTTTTAATTGTTTCAGACGTACATCTGGATTGCTCTTATTATTCCTGTGACATTTATGTGCACAGAGGATTTTCTATGTGGGTCGCCCCTTTCACCCACAAGTTAAATGAGATAGTTCTCGGAAATAAAAAGTTTGCTGGGTATAACGTCAAAATATTAAATAAGGCAAACCAAAGGATCGTCCAGACGAAAAAACTATTCCTACATGATGCTCCCCCTATAGTCAAAACCCCATTCTATACACACTTGACCGATGTTACTGGTCCATCATATGTTGATTTCTTTTTTGGAGATTTATGTTCTGGTTTAGATTGCTCTGGCGTTGTTGTGGATGCAGGAGCTAATGTCGGATTTTTTTCCCTATATGCTAAACAAAACGGGGCAAAAAGAATTTATTGTATTGAACCAGATCCCATGCCTTTCTTCTATCTAGAAAAGAATTTTGGTCCAGATCCCGCAGTGATACCGATCAATAAAGCAATGTATGTTCCGACGGATCAACCTATTTCTTTTGATATTTCTTCTAATGATTCTGTAGGCAGCACACTAACAAAGAATAATAACGATGATTGGGGAAAGGATAAAAACTACCATCACACATTTCATACCAAGATAACTACTCAGGTCCATTCTATTTCTGTTCAGGATATCCTAAAGGTGGAAGAAAAAATAGATCTATTAAAATTGGATATCGAGGGAGCGGAGTTTGATGTGATAAATCAATTAGAATCAGAATATTGGTCTAGAATTAATAGGCTATTTATTGAATATCACGGAAGACCCGAACCGATAGAAGAAAAATTAAAAGAGCAGGGATATAAAATTGAATATCGACACAGAGATGATCAATGGGTTTCCGGAAGTATTGGTTTTATCTATGCCCAGAGATGATTAATAAATAACACAAAAAGCTTTGAAATTATATCCGACTCATAACCTTGAATATTACAATACTCAATTTGTAGGAGGTATTCAAGAAACCATTTTATCCAATGGGCAATCTTTATATCATCCATGGTGGACTACCGGAGGTGGCAACGAATACAGAACAGATTTTATAGATTATATTAGATCCACTGGAAAATCATATCAACATGCATATGAATGGTGTTGTGGACATGGAGTAATTGGATTTGAAATTCTCACGCAGGGGATTTCACAGACGATAGCATTTTCTGACTATTATGATTTAGCAGTAAATTCATGCTTGGATAACGCCAATAGATTAGAAAGGTCGAATGATGTTTTCGGATACATCACAGAAACTCTTAGTGTTATTCCCGAGAATCAAAAATGGGATCTAATTGTCGGAAATCCTCCTAATAATCCTGCCGACGATATCAGAACCGAGGAAGGAATAAAAGCTGGTCATTCCCAGGATATGATTGATCTAGGTCTGAGGATAGTTATCGATCCTGATTGGCAAGCTCATCGTGATTTTTTTCATCACATAGAAAATCACTTGTTGCCAAACGCGGATTTATTTTTAACAGTTCACCAAAACTACATTCCTTTAATTGACGAGATGGCCAAAGAAGGTAGCTCGTTGGTATATCAGGGATTTAGAGACATCACAGGAGATCTCTCTTTAAAGATAGCTCACTGGAGATCGCTATAACACCTTCGTGAGTTCTTCTGGTTAGCGATTTTAATTTCTCCATCCCAACAAATTGAATCGGAATCTTTAGTGATTTTGCCGTTTGAATAATATCCTCTACTTCTTTACCTGCTATTCCTTTTTGAATTAAGACCCCTCGTACGTTTTTTCCATCTCTTAGTGAGTTTAATACCTGTTCTCTACCAGCAATATTGTCGGGATCTTTTAATGACTTTATTTGTGGCTTAGAACTTTTAATTGCTCTAACTACATGTTCAAATAATTTTTGGTCCCTTGTGTAATAACCGTCATGATCGATATCTTTAGTGTATTCTAGAATGGAATTAAAAATCACAGCAGCATAAAAATTTCCCCAACGCCCGTAATGAAAATCGTTGATGTCGCATTCCTCGTTAATGTGCATCTTTCCAAATTCCGGAATATCATATTTAAATGTCGGATGAGAAGGCTCTGGAAAAAAGAATCTTTGATGTTCAAAATACTCATGAGGAAATGGTGTCGGAATCCACATGATGGGTTTGTATTTCTCATGAAGATTGAGAAGATAATTCATGAAAGGAACCATAGTGGATACGACATGATGACTTCCAGTTCTTTTTACGAATTGATCGAACAAAAATCTGGTTGTCTGATTTGTTTCATAATCCAAAACTTGTCCGCCGTTGATGTTAACCAATCTACCCTCATCATCAATCCAATCGAAGCGACCTAATCCTGTCCAATTTATGATGATTCTATCCCCTGGTTTAAATTCTCCCATCCGAGCCATACTATAATAGATAGAATAATTAGAGCATCCATTCAATCCAAGATCAATTACTTCGTGACCCCATTTTCTTAAATAGTCAGTGAAGTGTAAAGGATCCTCTCCTATTTCATTAACAACTTGCTCTACATAAGACCCAATATTGTTCTCAAATTTATTATTGAATCCGAAAAGCTTTATGCCCTCTAAACATTCTTTGAAGGTGTTCTGTGCGAACGAATCTCCTAAAACAAATATTCTCATAATTAGAAATGTTCCTCTACGTGTTTATAAATTAAATTTGCTATAGCAGCATTTCCAACCGGGGAAAAATGACAGTCCTTAAATCTCCCCTCTGTGAAATTAGTAATATTCCAAACCCCGTCTGCATTCATTTCTCCTAGATTCTTATATTTTATCAAGTCAACCCTGCGAGGATGCTGAATGGGATTTTTACCAGCATCAGTATAAAAAAGAAAAACTGAGTCCACTCCTATCTTTTCGCAATATGCGGAGATGGTGTCCACCTTCATTCTTAATTTTTCATATTCATGATCCTCGTCATAAAAATGTTGGAGATATGTCTTATAGAAATTATATCCAATATCATTATACGGACTTGAGTAGGGGAAATATGATTTGGCAGTATCTAAATTATTAAAATTGATCTGTATTTCGTTACCAGGAATCCTAAGATAAAGTCGATTGAAAAAAGTGCTCTGTATAGTTACTAGAACTTCTTGTGGATTATCTAACTTGGAAATTTCATCGTAAGCTTTTTTGAAAATATAATCATTGCTTGCACCAGACAAGGATAAATTTTCCAGCTCACAGTCCAATTTGCGGGAAAGGTATCCAGGAAAGGAATGGTAAGCAGAATATGCTAAATGTTCAGGAAGCAGTCCCTGAAAATCGTCAAATCCTGTATCAACGGGTAAAATGTTTCCAAATTCTAACCATTTATGAAACTTTCCACTATTTAAACCACCTCCTTGTGTGAAACTGCACCCGAAAGATAATAACTTTTTATATTTCTTCACAACCTATATATGTAGTAAAGAAAAGGACTGAATTGAAACATTTTTTATTCAAAGGTCTTTATCGTAAATTAGCCTCAACAAATACCTCAGAGTATGAATAGGTTTAAAGCACTTCTTTTAATTGTCCTCCTCTTCGGATGCTCTAAGGAGAACCCAGGGATAATTCCTAGTCCTCCCCCTGTGGTAGATGTGGATCCGGGATTGACCCAGGTAGCTATTTCGAATTGTAAACTTCCTGAGATGCTAGTCAGAGGTGACGTTGGAATAGGGTTTCCGAAGATCTCAAATCGTTTAAAGTCTTCTGGTACGATAAGAATCAATATTATCTTTGTGGATTTTCCTGATGCTCCAGCAACCCGCACCACTCAAGAAATCTACTCATCTCTAACCCCCACATCGGAAAAATTCTTTTCCACTTCTTCTTATGGAAAATTAAATGTCCAATTAATTCCCAGACATAAATGGTATCGCATGGGTAAATCCTCAACTTCGTATGGCTGGACAAATCTCACATTCTCTGCTCATCGCCAATATTTATTAGAAGCTATCGGACTAGCAGATCCCGAGGTTGATTTTTCCAGTTCCGATGCTTTTATTGTGGTGGCTAGTCCCACAGCCACTGCTCTTGGAAATGGACCAGCATTTACCGCTTCTCCTGGTGCTGGAATACTTGCAGACGGGAAAGAGTTTCTAAGTAGTGCCACTTCAGGAGCTGATCTGGAAAGCTGGAGAGGATACTGGCTTCCACATGAAATGGGACACATGATGAGTCTGGTAGATCTCTATGGTTATGGAGCCACAAGTAGTCATGGGTTTGTTGGAGATTGGAGTGTGATGGGTAAGATCTGGGGCAAGGGTAAGGATCTCTTTGGATGGGAGAAGTGGATTCTGGGCTGGTTGGGCGACAAACAGATCGTGTGTGTTAATTCTGGATCTAACCGAACAACCCTTACACCGTTAGAAACCTCAGGAGGAGTTAAACTTTTTATTAGCCCAATTTCTTCCACTACAGCTCTGGTGGTGGAAAGCAGACAAGCTCTGGCTTTAGATACCCTAGTTCCCAAACCTGGTCCGTTAGTTTATTTGGTGGATACCAACATTCCGTCGGGTAAAGGAACTATCAAAGTGCTACCCCTTAGTGAGGGAGACCAGGATAAGTTATACACTACCCTCAGTGTGGGACAGGAAGTTACCTGGGGCAACCTAACAGTGAAATACGTGACCAAGAATTCTTCGGGAGATGTAATTGATATTAGAAAAAAATAACCCTTAAATAAAATAGCATGAAAGCAAAATTCACAATGACCTGCTCTGCAGGCACCTACGAGGCAGACACCTTCTTCTCCTTAGTAATTGAAGTACTCAAACACCGTTTTTGGCATCTACGTAAACATGGGAAGTGGATGGATTAATTAAGACAAATCAAGAAGCTTAGTCAACGCTAAGCTTTTTTTGAGGGTATTAGTTGTGGTCCCTAAATAAAGAATCGGCCTCTGGAGACTGCTCGTTCATTTCTCCCTTCTTTCTTTCCAAATAGATCAAAGCAGCTTGACCCATGCCATCCATTAGGTCAAATCCTCCTGCCAGATGTTGGCTCTGCTGAGGTTCAAATCCATTAAGCTGATTGAAGGCTTCCAATTTCCTAGCTATGTTGTCTAAATACTCTTGATTGGGCTTCATGGTCTTATCTATCTTTCGAAACTCTCCCTATTCTAATTAATAAAAAGAATAGAATTATTTTCATATGAGCGAGCATAAGCACAATAAAAATCCAATGAGTAAAGAGCCAGGTCATGACGTGACTCTCATTCACGAGATACATGATGGGACATTCACCACTCTAGAGAGTCAATCCTATGACTGGGTTCAAGTACCCTATGTGTACATTAAAACTGTCCTAAAAGCAGACACCCCTAACAAAAGATTAAGTGAAGCTTGGGTTAATGGCGAACTAAAATGGAGGCGCAACGATCCTACCTCTCCCTGGGAATTTAAATAGATCATGACAAACTCTCAGAACATTGATCAAAATCAGTTAATTAACCTCAGAGGAGGAGTTGCTTTTGTGCAGAGCCTAAGAGAACCGTCTCATAATTTAAATTTACAATCAGGGGAAACCCAAATCAATTACACTCTAGACCAAAAAATTTCTCCTGTGTTTTATAAATACGCTCGATTGGGAATGCACATTCCTCGTGCTCCCCAAGACATCTATGTGATCCTTCCCTGTTAAATATGCAAGAACTCCAAAAATATCACCAGCTCACTCTTAGATTCGAGACCTATAACTCTGGATGGCTTGATAGTATCTCCGGTGAGATATTTGTCGAAAGAGAATACGAACATCCCGGGGTTAAAATTCTCTCTGGAGACGTGGTGCTAGATCTAGGTGGCAACATTGGGATCTTTGCCTCTTATGCTCTGGGTATGGGAGCATCTCGTGTATACACAGTGGAACCATATCCTTCCTATCTCGAACTTCTGGCAAAAAATATGTGGCAATTTGGGGAACTAGTACAGATCCTGCCATATTGTGTGACCAACGAGAATAAAATGGGACACTTGCATGTCAACTTTGAACAGAACACCATTTACGATGAAGTGTTCAAAGAACGTAAGTGGAGCATGGAGAATTCACCTCAACCCCCTGTGCCAGTGGAATGCATTCGCCTTGACTCTCTTTTAAAAAGACACAAAATCGAGAGAGTGGATTTCTTAAAGATGGATATAGAGGGATCAGAATACTTTCTCTTCCGAGACATAGAGCCAAAATTACTTCAGGAGAAAATTAGCAGGATCGTTATTGAATACCCCTGGAGTTATAACTCTGAGCATCTTGAGATTATCCAAAAGCTGCAAGACTGCGGCTATGCTGTGACGGATCTGCCTGTTTTTGAAAAAGCCAAGGTGGGCAAGATTTTTGCCAGTAATCCAGGATTGCCACTAAATGCTAAGATCCTTGCAGATCTAGAAGCTCAGAAACTCGGGGTTCTTTAAAAATAGTGAAGGACATTTTAATTTTCCAAATATTCCTCATATATTAGCCTTTGTCTTTAAACAACAACTCTATGCAAATCAATTATGATTCACCCAGATTAGTATCGAAGACAATGGACTTCGATGGTCAAACCTCGGATGGTAAAGAGTTTACCATCACAGCCAATTGGAACGATTGGGATGATTGGAACGCCACAGCTGATGAAATCTCTTGGAAAGGCGAGGAAGGTACAGAGGAAGAGGTAGAAGAAATCCTCACTCAGTTCCACCTTCACATGAACGGATAAGGAGATGCGAGCACAGATGATAGAACTCATGACTCGGATCATGAACCTCAAGGATTTGCTAGCTCATTCCATTCGAATTAACGAGAAAGATATCTCCAGACTCATCAGAGAGGAGATAGGAAAAAGAGAACGAGAACTTCGCATAGTTAAGGTGAGAATGGAACTTG
>SXGQ01260432.1_pt1 | contig 20710 bp, 17 predicted proteins | sample 3178371 | NCBI WGS metagenome assembly SXGQ01 (sample SAMN11356859, study PRJNA531348) | freshwater metagenome | isolation source: freshwater sample F1-20 | place: China: Fuxian Lake, Yuxi | collected 2017-12-25 | reverse complement strand
CGTCGAGGTCAACCTCAAGATTTTGACGAGCGGTATCGAGGCGCGCGGACGCCTGCGCCGAAAGGACCGGGATCGCCTACTCGCGAGCCTCACGGACGAAGTCGCTACGCTCGTATTGCGCAACAACTACCTGCAGAGTCAGGCGCTCTCGACGCTCGAACTTCAGTCGGCGGAACGACTGCCCGAGCTACGCGGTGTGATTCGCGAGCTCGAGCGTAGCGGCGAACTCGATCGAGTCGTCGAGCATCTGCCGGATGAGGAAACCCTCGCTGCGCGTCGAAAGCAGGGTATTGGTCTCACCCGGCCCGAACTCGCGGTGGTACTCGCTTACTCCAAGATCTCACTCAATCGCCAGTTGATCGACTCCGAACTACCGGAAGACCGTTACTTCGCAGCCGAGCTTGCGCGCTACTTCCCGGTCGCGGTGCGGCGCAAATTCGAACAGGACATCGGGCATCACAAGTTACGCCGCGAAATCATCACGACTGCCGTCACCAATAGCTTGGTCAACCGCATGGGGCCGAGCTTCGTGCTGCGAGCCTGCACCGAGAGCGGCGCCGTAGCGGTTGAGGTCGCACGTGCCTACAGCATCGCCCGGGAGATCCTCGGCATGCGCGAGGTCTGGGGCAAGCTCGAGGCGCTCGATAATCGCGTGCCGAGCCGGGCGCAATATGTGGCCTATGCCGACACGGCGCGACTGTTGCGGCACATCACGCTTTGGTTGCTGCGCCATCGTCGTCACTCGCTTAATGTCGATCAGTCCGTACGTGAGCTATCGGCGCCGATGCAAACGCTGCGCGCTGCGATCCCGGATGTGCTTGCAGGCAGCCCGGCCGCGCGGCATCGCGCGGCCCTCGCTGAGCTCACCCAAGCGGGTCTGCCGGCGCCGCTCTGCACCACCTTGGCGGAGCTTCGGGTCCTCGATAACGCTCTAGACATCCTCGCGTGCGCATCGACCTTGCGTCGCGGCGTCGGCGAGACGGCGAAGGCGTGGTTCTCGAGCACCGCTGCCCTGAAACTCGATTGGCTCGAGGATCAAATCTCCGCCCTGGCCGTGGACTCCACGCTGCAGGCGACGGCCAGAATCGGCCTTCGCGAAGCCAGTCGTACGCTCGAGCGCAAGATTGTCGGGCGAATCATCTCGAGCGGTGGCTTAGACCGTTGGCGCGCTAGCCGCACCTCAGCCCTCGCCGAGTGGGCGCGCACGGTCACGGAGATTTCGGGACACGGGACGTCCGATTTCGCCTCGCTCTCCGTCTGCCTCGACGCCCTGAGACCGCTCGCCGATTAGCTCTCGGCGGGCGGCCTCAGGTCGATACTAGGTCGACGAGGAGTCGCCCGCCTGCGCGAGTTTCTGCTTCGAGAGCTCCGCCTTTTGGTGCATGGGCGTTCGGGCTGCGAGCCATGCGGCGAGAACCACGCCGACCGTGATGGCGATCAACTCGACAGTGTACTTCTCGGGGTATTCCCAGAACTCCGTGAAGAGCTTCCAGCGCCCACCGAGTTCCACCGCATTCCAGGCGACGATGGCCGTCGGAATGCCATAGCGGATGGCCGTGGTCACCTTCCAGAACAGCATCAGGCGACGGAACAGATACACCGCCCAGATGATGTTCAGACCGAAGACCACGTACGCTGCCGGATGACGGTCGCCAAAGAACGATTCGTCGTACAGGAACAGCAGGAACAGATAGAAGAACCAGATGACGTAGATCGTCTCGAGTGCCGTGATGCCGGCGAAACTCCGCTCGTGCGCGGGGTTAGGCTTCCCGGTCTTCATGCCGAGATGGCGCTGGAACCACACGAAGAAGTTGCACTTCGTTTCTTTGTTGAACAGGAAGTACACGAGCGTCGCACCCATGACGCCGATCGAGGACATCATGACGAGATATTCGCCCTTGGTGGCGATCGAGCCCGGGTTGTACTTGTCCATGAGATCAGGAACGCCGAGTACTTGTGCCGACCAGACGAAGGCAAACTCGATCCAGCCGGTCCAAAGAAAAGTACCCGCCCAAAAGCCGTACCAGGTCGCTGTAACTTCGTTCGGGTTTCGCATGCCAAGCCACAACAACACCGCACCAAAAAAACCCATTGCGATGGCCGACTCGTAGACGTATCCCGGACCCGGCCAGATGTCCTCCATCATGATCATCACCGTGTGGCCGAGCGCCTGCACGACGAAGACGATGATGAAAGCCATCAGACCCGGCCACGGCGGCCGCGCCAGAAAACCCTTCATTCCACCGGCTGCCGGCGGCAGCCCCTTCTCCACATTGGCATTCATGATTTGACCCCTCCGCCCAGACCCACGGGCTGATCGAGTCTAGGCTCCGCACTTGCACCCGTGGGTCAACAGAAGGTAAACGTGGGGTCATGACCTCCTTGCTGCTCGTCGACGACGATCGCGCCCTCGCCTCGATGCTGGGCGAATACTTGGCCCTGCAGGGTTTCGAGGTGAGCTCCGTCTCGAGTGGCGAGGACGCCTTGGCGAGCTGTCAAAGTCAAAGTCCCGATCTCATCGTGCTCGATGTCGGTCTTCCGGGCATTGATGGCTTCGAGACGCTCAGCCGTCTTCGCGCCGAGTATGCGGTGCCCGTGATCATGCTGACGGCTCGGGGCGAAGACAGCGATCGAATCGCGGGTCTCATGGCCGGCGCCGACGACTATCTCCCGAAGCCCTTCAACCCGCTCGAGCTCGCCGCGCGCATCCGCGCGGTCCTCAAACGCAGTACCACCGTGCCAGCCGTCACCGCCACGATCGGTTTTGGCAATCTCGAGCTTCATATCAAGCGTCGCGAGGTACAGGTCAAAGGACGATTGGTCGCTCTGACGGCCACGGAGTTACGAATCCTCGAGGTGCTACTCAACCGCAAAGGCGAGGTACTCTCGCGGGCCGAACTCACTGAAGCCGCCGTAGGACGTCCGCTCGAGGCTTACGATCGAAGTGTCGACACGCTCGTGAGCAAATTACGTCGCAAACTCGGCGAGGCCGGGGCGCGCGGCGCCGAGATTCGCAGCTTGCGCGGGCATGGTTACGTGCTCGACATCGCCCGACCATGACTCCGCGTCCCTCCCCGCTTTATCTGCGTATGGCGCTCTACATCGGCGCGGCGATCGCCGGTTTCGTATTACTCGGACTTGCCAGTCTCGTGCTCGTCGCCTCGAAGCAACTCGAAAGTTATCTCGAGGCCCGCGAAGGCAATCTTGGTCGTGATGCGGCGCAAGTACTCGCAAGCGGCGGACGACCGGCGCTTCGACAATGGATGACAACGCCCGGCACCTTGCCGGACGGCGTGACCGTATACGTGCTCGATGGCGAGGGACGTGATCTCGGTGGTCGAGATTTACCGCCGCAGTACGTTCGATTCGTCGATCGGTTCGTCCTCGGCGCCGTCCGCGACGAGGATGACAATTTCCGTCCGATCAGGCTTGCGCCCCTTTTGGTGGCACCGGACGGTCAGCGCTATGCATTCTTGTTGCTGCCCGAGCGGATCGCGCCCTGGGGCAGTCCAGCCGCCCTCGCCGCGCTCATCATTGCAGCACTCATTGTGATCGCCGTCGTCGCTGCACTCATTGCCCGCGCCTTCGGACGGCCCATCGGCGATCTGCAATCAGTCGTCCGTGCGCTGTCGAATGGGCAAATTTCTTCGCGCGCCCCCGCCGAACTGACAGCGCGCCGCGACGAACTCGGCGAGCTCGCTCGGGATTTTGATGCCATGGCGATGCAGATCGAAAACCTACTCGCCTCCCGACAGCAACTGATGCGCGACATGTCTCACGAACTCCGATCGCCCCTCGCACGGTTGCAAGCAGCGATTGCACTGGCCGAGCGCAAACACCCGCTACCGCCTGCCGAGCATGGGCGCATCGTGGCAGAGCTCGACCGAATGAATCAGGCCATCGGCGATGTCCTACGCCTCACACGCCTCGAGTCTGAGCCCATTCGGTCGAAGCACTTACTCAAGCTTGATGTATTCCTGAGCGACTTGGTGACCGACGAACGGGATGAGGCGACGACTCGAGAGGTTGATCTTGTCCTCGAGAGCGACACGTCGCTCGAGGTGGTGGCGGATCCGCAGTTGCTGCGTAGTGGTTTCGAGAACGTTCTGCGAAATGCCATTCGTTATGCCCCCGCGCGCTCCGTGGTCGACGTCAACACACATCGGGATCCGGGGAACGAGAAGACCATCGTCGTGACCATCGAAGATCGCGGTCCCGGCGTCCCGCCGGAGATGCTGGAGAGAATCTTTGAGCCATACACCCGCCTGTCTGCGGATGCGGACGACGGGCAAGGCTCTGGACTCGGACTCGCCATCGCACGGCGAGTCTTCGAAGCGCATGGCGGTCGTATCACTGCGGAAGTCGCAGAGCCCTGCGGTTTGCGGGTTCGTATTCTGCTGCCCGCTGCGTGCTAGGATTCGCGCCTTCTAAACGCATCCCGGTTCGCTCAAGGAGCCCATCGTGCCCGGTAAACTTGTCCTCGTCCGCCACGGCCAAAGCATTTGGAACGTCGAGAACCTCTTTACGGGTTGGCACGATATCGATCTCTCGCCGCAAGGCCGGCTCGAAGCCGCCACAGCAGGACGCGAGTTGCTCCGCGAAGGTATTGCGGTCGATATCGCGTTTACCTCCATGCTCAAGCGAGCCATTCGAACGCTGTGCATCATGCTCGATGAAATGGATCGCATGTGGATCCCCGTCGAGCGCAGCTGGCGACTGACCGAGCGTCATTACGGGGCGCTGCAGGGTATCAACAAGGCTGAGACCGTCGCGCGACATGGCGAGGCACAGGTCAAGATCTGGCGTCGCAGCTACGACATTCCTCCCCCAGCGCTTGAGGCGGACGATCCTCGTCATCCGCGCTTCGACGTACGCTACTCGGCGATCGACCCCGCTCTGCTGCCCGCCACCGAATCTTTGAAAGACACGCTAGCCAGAGTTCAGCCCTTCTGGGAGTCTCGAATCGCGCCAGAGTTACGCGCCGGTCGAAACGTGCTCGTCGCCGCCCATGGCAACAGCCTGCGCGCCATGGTCAAGATGCTCGATGGTGTGCCCGAGAGTGAGATCGTCGAACTCAATATTCCGACGGGCGTCCCGCTGCTTTACGATCTCGACGACGCCCTAAAACCGAAAAGCCGTCGTTACCTCGGCGATGCGGAGACGATCAAGGCAGCGGCTGAGGCAGTACGGCGGCAGACTGAGAAACGGTGAAGCCTCGTACGCAGTGATCAGCAAAACCCGAACAATCTACGAACTGATCGGCTTACCGGGTCCCGGCGCCCAACCGTCGTAACGTCCGCCCGCCTCGTCGGCGAGCTGACGCAGCCGCGAGGATACCTCGCGCACACCGTGCACATTGAGCGACATACTCTTGAGCGCGTGCACGCTCCAGGTCTGATCGACGCTATCCCGCAGCTCACGGATATCGGTCTCGAACCCTTCTGCGCGCAATCGAGACGCCATACTTTCCGCTTTGTCTTTGGACGGTACCGCGACAAAAAAATCGACGTCGACAGGTTTGAAGGGATCGATGCCGCTGCGACGCAAGCGCTCGATCATCCGCGCGTCCCAGTCGTCTTCGCGCGATTTGGAGGCGTTACGGACGTTGTAGATGATGCGCCACACAGCGATGGCGGCGCCGGCAACCAGAAAAACGACGAACCAATCCATACACCCCTCCGAAGCTGACTGCGGTCAAACGAACACGCGTGGCGCGTCGATCGGTCACTCGTCGGGGGCGATGGTGACCCGCAGCCCGTCGAGTTCGTCAGTCATGTCGATCTGACATGAGAGACGCGAACCGTCTTTGAAATGAGCAAGCTCTTGCAACAACTCACGCTCGTCCGACATCGGCGCCGGGATTTTTCCAGACCACGCTGCATCGACATAGATGTGACAGGTGGCGCACGAACACATCCCCCCGCAAATCGCTGCGATGCCGTAGTCGAGCTCCCGAAGCGTTTCCATGATTTTGACGCCGGCACGAGCCGGCACGTCGTGTTCTTGACCGTCGCGATCGATGACTTTGAGTGTAGGCATGGACATAGTTTGCCCGGGTTGGTCATCCGATGCCAGCGCGGCGGCGAGTTGCCGCCAAAGCTCATCGAGCAACCGTCTCGCACGGACACGAAGGGGGAACTCCTCGAGAGCGAGGCTCCACTCTTCCATTCCGGGTGTCGTGATCGCGAGGCCTGCAAGATCCTCATCCGGATGTCCGCAATGAGCGTACTCCCAATCGATCAGGCACAGCGATCGGTCTTCACGAACAATCACATTCTCGAAGGATAGATCGCCATGGACGAGCACTGTCCCCGCGCTTGAGATCATCGCCAATTGAGCGATGCACTCGCGAACCTCGACTTGATACCGCTCGGCACACGTCGGCGCGACTCGCGAGAGACGGTCATGCAGTTGACGAAGGCGATCCCCGATATCAAGAGTCGGCAACTCCGTTGAGTCGATCGAGCGCAGCCTCGAAATCAATGCTTGCATCGCCCTACGGCGCTCAGGTCGTTCGAACCAATCCGCCTCGAGCGGCACGCCTTCGATGAAGGGCATGATCATGAAGCGTCGCGTCCTGTCGTACTCGAGCACGGGCGGAGCAAGCCCCTTATCTGCCGCAAATCGCTGAGCCTCGACTTCGTTATCCGGCGCCATACCAAGCTGATATGCCCGGTCTGACGATGCCCACTCGCGACGAATGAGTCGCCCGCGGGCGTCCTCCAGCACGGTCACTCGGTTGATCGAATTCACTGGCGACGATACTGCGCGAGCCATTCGCGCCAACCGAAGACAGCGATGATGAAATACACCACGTAGAGGCCTGCGACCAAAGAAAGCCCCTGCACGCCATAGAGAAACATCGACGCGGCATTGACCGCATACCAGTACAGCCAGTTCTCGAGCACACTCCGCGCGGTCATCCAGGTCGCGAGCAAGCTCGCGCAGGTGACGGCCGCATCAAGCCGAGGCCAGCTCGCACCGGTCGTCTCCGCGAGTGCCGGTGAGAGAACGAGTGACGCGAGCGCAATACCCGCGAGTGCCCACCCGTGCGCAGAGAGCGGCCAGCGACGGATCACCGGTCCTCGGCGTGAGCCCTCCGTTATCGGATCACTCAGTCCATCCTTTTTTTTCGAGACGCTCCATTGCCAGAAGCCGTAGACCGCCATACCGACATACACCGTCTGCAGCGCTGACTGCAGCGGCAGCGAGGACCGGGCCGCCAGCAGCGCAAGTAAGGCGGAGGACACCCCGCCGAACACCCAGGCCCAACGAATGCGGCGCACCGCAAGCAGCGCGTAACCGACGCCGGCGGCCACCGCAAAGTATTCGATCCAGGCACTCACTCAACGCACCTGCCAAACAGCAGATACCCCGACGGAACGGGGGTCGGCCAGTTGTACGTAGAGCTTGTCCGGATAGTCCGGCGGCTCATTGCCAAAGAAGAAACCTCGCATCGCATAGTCTTCATCAAGCACATTGCGCACCCACGCGTCGATCCGCCAGGAGCCCGCGTCGTAGCCCGTACGTAGGTTGACGAGTGAATAGGGTTTCGAGCGCTGATCGTGGCTGTCACTAAAATAAAAAACTGCCACGCGCTGCGCATCGAATCTTGCGAACCACCCCCTCGGATGTCGATAGTCGAGCGACATCGAGACTTGGTAGCTCGGCGCATGCGCCTGTGCACGCCCCGAAAAATCCTGATCGGCGACGACATAGTCTTCGAATCGTGTACGCAACACGCCGAGGGTTGCGCCGATTGACCACGACTCCGACACGCTCGCCAATACCGACCCTTCCAAACCGAGGTTCGTACCTCGGGCGGCGTTGTCGGTGAGATAGATAAACGAAAGTGGATCGCCCGGATCGATCTGGGCGGACGTACTCACTTGCTGAGCCCGGCGCCACATGTAAAACATGGCGAAGTCGTAGCGCAGCCCGCGCACGGCATCGTCGAACTTGTAGCCGACCTCGAGGCTGTACAGTAACTCCGCATCGAACTCGCGTCGATCGGTTGGCACCACCACACCGATATTGAAACCGCCTGCCTTGTATCCCCGAGCCACGGCAAGGTACGCCATGCGATGATCGTCAGGTCGATACTCGATCGAGGCGTTACCGCCGATCATCGTCTCGGCGGGCGAGAGATCCGTTCCATCGGTGTCTCTGTACTGAGCCTTTCGCCTCTCCACACGCAGACCCGCGTTCGCGTGCCAACGCGACGCCAGTGAGTGACTGACATTGGCATATCCTGCAAAGGAGTCCGCCTCGTAATCACTGACGAGTGCGCGATAGAGCTCTCCGCCATAAAGATCGAGCTGATCGTTCGCCTCCGTCAAACGTTGCGCATAGAGGCCACCGATCAGAGTGAGACCTCGCGTCTCTCGAGACCAGCGAACATCTTGTGACAGTGTCTGTCGATCGCGGAGGAACCGCGAGGTGAAGTCATAGTCCGCATCGGCTGCCCAATCCCCATCGAATGAATAGAGGATGTCTGCATCGACCACAGCCGTCAGACTTCGAAAATCCGTCTCATGACCCTTGTGCTGTAACGTCAACGATGCGCCTCGCGATCGCTGTCGGTCTCGTCCTGGATCATCCGATCGCGTGACTCGAGAATTGTCTGTTGAAAACGCATCGAATCCATTATCGACATCGACGATCAAAGCAGAAAAATCAGCCTGCCAACCTGTTCCAAACTCATGCTGACTACGCCATCGCAGCGTACGCTCGTCGAGTCCGTTGGTATCGTCGCGCGACAGCGTCGCATTACGGCGCGAGCCGTCTCCGCGGAATCCTTGCGCAACGAATCGAAACGCCGACCGATCGTCCGTGCCGAGTGCACCACCCGCGATGAGCCCGAGTGAATTCACGGCGAAGTCTCCTGCACTCGCTTCTAGGCGAAGCGTCTCTTCGGTCGACGGCGCCCGGGTACGCACATTGATCAATCCCGCGAGCGCGCTGGCGCCCAGCGTCGTGCCCTGAGGCCCGCGCAGCACCTCGACTTGGCCGAGATCGACGAGCGTCGCGGGCACACCGATGCCAGAGAAATCCATACCATCGATTAAAAATCCCACGGAGGGATTGGGTGCCCCCTGCCACTGATCGCTTTCGCCGATCCCTCGCAATTGGAAGTATCGAGGCCGAGAGGTTCCGGACGCCCAGTTCAAGTTGGGCACGAGGGGTAACACGTCTTGGAGATGTTGAACGCCCGCCTCGCGCAAGGTGGTGGAGTCGATCACCGTCGCGCTCGTGGCCAGAGAGAGGGCGGATTGCGGTCTTAGGGTCGCGGTAATGACCACCTCTTCCAATTCGGACGCGATGGCGACAGTCGTCGCCAACAGGGTGATCAAAGAAAGAAAGGCGGGAAGTAATCTGACGTTCACCTAGTCCCTCCGCCGGTACTAACCGGATCAGGTTCAACGGGTTTGCCGCCCCATGCGGCATCTCAGGTCCTTCCGGACCACCCCAAGGTCCCGCGTATTCTCCATGCGAATCAGGGGTTTGCAAGAGCGCTGAGCCCCGTTAATCAAAAGGGGTGACCCGGACCCTCCTCTTCCCTACAATCGCGCCCCTTGCAGTCAGTCTGCAGGCCTCTGGAGTTCGCGCTCGATGCCCAGATCGATCAAAGTTTTCCAAGTCGACGCCTTCACTCAAGGCCTCTTCACCGGTAACCCCGCGGGAGTGGTGTTGGGCGCGGAGGTCCTGAGCGATGATGAAATGCTGGCCATCGCGCGTGAGCTCAACAACGGCGACACCGCGTTCGTCTTGCCTCCGGAAGGGGACGATCATGACGTTCGGGTGCGTTTCTTCACGCCACGCACCGAATCCTCATTTGTGGGGCACGCGACGATTGCGACGCAGTACGTGCTCTCGGCAGTCGCTGGATCTCCACGCCGGCTTCGTCAGCGTCAAAAGGCGGGCTTGGTAGACGTCGAAATTCGGGGTGGCGGGCCCGATCGACGTATCGCCGTGCGCCAGCCTGCACCGATCCTCGGTCGCGAACTCAACGCACGCGAGCGACTCGCCGTGCTCGATGCCCTCGCCCTCTCCAGCGCGGATCTCGACCCACGTTGTGAAATGCGTATCGTCGGCTCGGCGGGTAATCGACTGCTGATTGGCGTGCGCGGCACACAACAACTGAAACAACTCAAACCCGACTTCAACCGCCTGACAACGCTTTCCGCGCAACTTGGCGCATCGGGACATTTCGTATTCACGCTCGAGTCGGACGTCGAGGGCTGTCTGACGCAGTCGAGGATGTTCTGCCCGTCGATTGGAATTCCGGAAGATCCGGTCTCCGGCAACGCTCACGGACTCCTCGGTGCCTATCTGCTTCACCATGATCTGCTGAAGCGTGAGGGTGGCCACGCCCATTTTTCGGGTGCTCAGGGTCAGTTCATGAATCGCCCCGGCCGGGTCGACGTCGATCTCGAGTTCAAGGACAACGCCCTCGCAGGCGTCTGGATCATCGGCAGTGCAGCGATGGTCTTTGAGACGACGATCACCCTCCCCTGAAAGGCCGACCCAAAAAAACGCCGGCGTGACTGAAGAGCCACGCCGGCGTTGTGTGTCGAAATCGATCGCCGACTTAGAACTTGTACTCCATCAACAGCGTGAAGCTCCGATTACGCGGGTCTGCCACGCGTGGCTCCCACGAACTGCCCGAGCCAAAGTTGCTGGCGTAGGTGATGGCGAACGGCGGATCTTGGTTGGTGAGATTTTTGATGCCCGCCGTTACCGTCAGCCCCTCGTATCCGCGCCAGGTAACCGACGCGTTGTAGGTGACGTAACTGTCGACCTGACGATCAAGATTCGGCGGCGACACAAGACCTGACGTCACGCCCGGCAGCTCCTGATTCTTGTAACCCGAGCGATAGATCTGCGAAAGCGACGCACTCCAATCTCCGCGCGAGAACGAGAAGAAAGCATTGTGCTTCCACTCAAGCCCGAGATCGCCCGCGAACGTGAAGAAGCCCACTTCGCTTGGACCGAACGGCAGACTCGGTGCAATTCGAGAGCGCTTCTTGAGGATCTTGGACCCGTCGAGTCCTGCGCTCCACGAGCCACCCCAGGCTTCGCCACGGAGTCGCACGGAAGCCTCAAGTCCCTCCGTCTCGGAATCACCCGCATTGATCACACGCTGGTCGATCGATACGAGATTGCCCGATCCATCACGGATGTATCGATCCGAGAACGTGTCGTAGTTGGAGGCCAACTGCTGCAACGTCAGGATTTGGATCGTCCCAATTCGATCGACCCGCCACCAATCGGCTGACAGGCTGAAGTTATCAGTGGCTTCCACCACCATTCCGATGCTGAACTGCTCAGCCTCTTCCGGTCCGAGGTCTGGCTTACCGCCGTCAATAATCGTCGGCTGCACGACTGCACAGGCGGGATTCGTCGTGTTGGGCACGCCGCCCGGACACCTGCCCGGATCAGCGATATCACGACCCGAATACGGTGCCTGCGACGAGGCATTGAAGATTTGGTTGAAGGATGGAACCCGGAAGCCCTCGTTGTACGAGCTGCGAATCAAGATCGAATCGACCGGGCGATACTTGAGCGAAATCTTTGGGTTCACCGTCGACCCGAAGCCATCGTAATCGTCGCGACGCACGGCCGCGGTCAACTCCATCCCGGTGACGAGCGGGAACATCACCTCACCGTAAATCGCCTTGACGTTACGCGACACGCCCGCGAGTGCATTGCCGTCATCGAAGGGTGCCAGCAGGATCACAGGACGCGCCGCCGCCGCCCGACGATCCCCGTTGAATCGATACTCTTCCTTTCGCCAATCGACACCCACTGCGGCAAGCACCTCGCCCGCCGGCATGTCGAACAGCGCCCCCGACATCGACGCATCGACCTGCGTCACGGAGAATTTTCCACCATAAAGGATGACGCCCTCAGCCGAGGTCGCCTTGAGCGCATCGAGCGCTGCTTGGGTCTGTGTTTCACCCGGACGCAGGAAGAGATTGATGACGCCCGTATTCAGTGCGTCGATCAAGCCGTTGGCGATCACTCCCCCCTGCGCATCGCGAACGGTGTTGCGATAGTAATAACCGGAGCCCAACTGCGACTGGGATTCGCTGAAGGCATAGGACGCACCCGCACGGTACTCCCAACCCTCCAGCGCACCGATCGGACCATCCGCTCCGATAAAGAAGCGTCCGGTCTCCGTCGTGGTCTCGAGCTCGCGACGACCGCACTCCATACACCGCCAGCGCACCGCCATTGGCTGGCCGCGACGAGGCTCCAGCGTCGGGAAGACGGCCACGAGTTGATTAAACACTCGGTCGTAAACCGCCTGGGTGGTGGCGTTTCGAGGATAGGCAAAATTTTGTGTCGAGGTATTCGACGAAATCTGCGCGTTCGAGAAACGTTTTGCCGAATCGGCTTTCGACCCCGTGACCTCTGCAGCGATCTCGTGTTCACCAAATCGCATCACGCCTCGACTGACGAAATTGACCGTCTCGATCGGCTGCTGCAAAACAGCCGCCCGTCCCGTATCCCATGCACAAGCGAACTCAGCCGATGGATTAATCCAAAGCGCCGGGTCGTAGGCCTGCATTCCGTCGATCTGGTTACATCCCCCGCCGCCCGGCAAGTCGAGCACGTTGATACCGCCGCCTGCTCGAAGCGTCGTGCTCCCCGGCAATAACGGCGCCGTCGCAGCGCTGGTGATCAGGGTGTTGGCGAGGGGAAAAATAGTCGCGAATGGAGTGCCGCGAGTATCGACGGACAAGCCGCGACTTGGTTGGAACGTATTCACGAAGTCGCGCGCATCGCCTCGCAACTCTTGGTGCTCGCTGAAGGACACGGTCGCCATCACATTCCAGCCATCAGAGTCGACATCACCGAGTCCGCCAGTCGCCGAGGCACGGTAAATGGCGCCACCACCCAGCTCCGTCACATCTCCGAAAGCATTGAAGCTCAGGCCCTGAAAGTTATCTTTGAGGATGAAGTTGATGACACCACCGATCGCATCGGTGCCGTAGATGGCCGACGCGCCGTCTTTGAGAATCTCGACGCGCTCGATGGCCGCCATCGGAATTTGGTTGATGTCGACAGCGCCGCCGTTGAGACCGTGAGCGGCGACGCGCCGTCCGTTGAGCAACACCAGCGTCGCAGCAGCCCCCTGTCCTCGCAGATTCGCCGACGACGCGCCGTTGTTTCCACGTTGGGCACCACCGACAACATCCGCATTGGAGGCGAGGTTATCGAGTCCGTTACCGTTCGAGTTGAGGAAGCTGATCAACTGCTCCGCGCTCGTAATGCCCTCGCGTCGAATGTCTTCGGTGCTCACCACCTGAATGGGCAGGGCACTCTCAGTCACTTTGCGCTTGATGCTCGAACCCGTCACGACGACCGTCTCGATCCGACGATCATCGTCGGCGCCGGTTGATCCAGATGACTGCTGCGCCCAGGCTGAACTCGTCATCACCATGCCGGCGACGAACGCGCTCACCAATACTCCGCAAGGCATAGACATAGAGAACTTCCCCTGTTGGTTAATTCTTTTGAAGTCCAAGTCGAACCCGTGCAATCTTATTCGAAATCTCGAAAACCTACGACTAGCGGTCTTTCGGGCGCGCGCTGCCCTGCCATCGCAGCGCCAGATCGGCAAGGTGCGCGACCAGGGACAAGATCAGGAGGATCGCGACGTCCCACCACGGAGCGTCTGCGAGCGCCGCACCCACGGCCAACATCAGGCAGGCGCCCGAGAGGAGATTGCCGAGGATGGCCCGCGGCGTAATTCCAAGGCCCCGGGCTCGCCATAGCCACGCTAGAAAGACGGCTTCTAGTAGCACGAGTGCCGCGATCGCCCTCGGCAGGCCACCGCTTTCGATTCCGCTGATGACCCAATCGATCACTGCGTCAGGCGGCTTTCGCGATACCGAGCAGGTGGGCGAGATCTTTGAAGAATACTCGAACGTGCGCCATCGGACTCTTGCGAACGAGTTTCTTGTGCATGTACGCCTCCCAGGTGAGGCGTTGCACATCCGGATCACGGCACATTTTGACGAAGCGCTCACGGCGCTGATCGTTCACGTACCAGAAACGTTGTAGCAAACCGAGCACCCAGAAGACTCGACCATGCGCCCGCATGAAGTCGCGTCGTGCCTCGCGCAAGGCATGGGCGTTACGCGTGAGCAGGCACTTATCGACCGCGAGCGCAGCCATGCGCCCGCAGGCCATCGCATAGTAGATTCCTTCGCCCGATGCCGGCGCGACGACACCGGCAGCATCTCCGGTCACGAGCACGTCTCGGCCGTTATCCCAACGGCGCAGCGGCTTCAGCGGAATAGGCGCTCCCTCGCGGCGCACCACTTCCGCATGCTCGAGCCCGGTCGCTCGACGCAGGCCACCGACCGCATTGCGTATCGAAAAACCCTTATGGGCCGTGCCCGCCCCCGCACTGATCGTGTCGCCGTGCGGAAACACCCAAGCGTAAAAATCGGGAGAGAGCCGACCGTCGTAGTACACATCGCAGCGCGCGCGGTCGTAGTTCGCCGGCGGCGCAGCGGGTGTACGCAAGATCTCATGGTAGGCATACACGAAGGGGGTCTCGCGACCACCAGCGATGCATTGCCTCGCCACTTCCGATCTCGCCCCATCGGCGCCGAGCACGATACGCGTACGCACCTGTCGAGATGCACCGCCACGCTCTTCGAAGATCACGATCGCATCGCCATCGGCATCACGCTCGACTCGCGTGAAGGTGCCATCCACGCGCAGCGCGCCAGCGTGACGAGCACGCTCGCGAAGCCACTCGTCGAACACCTCTCGATCAACCATGCCGACGAAACCACCGTCGATCGGCATATCGACGGACCGTGCCGAAGGCGACACCATACGAGCCGAAGAGATACGCGCGACCAACAAGTGCGCCGGTATCTCAAACTCCTCGATCAGTTTTGGCGGAATAGCACCGCCGCAAGGTTTGATACGCCCTGCGCGATCGAGCAGCAATACGCGCCATCCGATACGTGCGAGATCATCGGCGGCCGTGGCACCCGACGGTCCCCCACCGACCACGACGACGTCAAATTCTTTGACCAACTCCGACGAGTCGAGCTGATGCATGAGCTATCCCCTTCCCGCCTCGGCCACATAGGTCGCCGAAACACCTTGAAGATCCACTTGGACCGATGACTGTGTGTCCTCGCGACTGAGGCGCACCGCAAACGCCGTCGCCACCACGAAGAGCGCCGCTTCGGCGACAAACACCGAACCGTACGCTGCGGGCAGCGAACCCGTCAGCGCACGCGCGAGATCGACCGCGCCCGTGGCAGCGATACCGCCGATGCCGAAGGCGATGGCCTGAGCCGCCCCCCAGAGCCCCATGCGGGTGCCTTCGCGTGACTCGCGGCCTCGACCGACGAGCCCCATCATCGAGCCGATTGCAGCAACGGCGTAAGCGCCGTTGGCGAGTCCGAGCAAGAACACGGTCGGCTTGAGTGGCCAGGCCGGCCCGACGAACCCCGCCACGGCGAGCGTGACGAGCATCAGTGCCGAGGCGACGCATCCGCCGATCGTCCACAGTCGTAGCGCGCCCATTCGGCCTCGCGCGCCGACGGTGCAGATGAGGGCCACCAGCAGCATGCCGACGAGCGTTCCTCCGCTCATCATCCCCGAGAGTTGGGTGGACTCGCCGGGTGTCATGCCGAATACAGCGCCGGCGAAGGGCTCGAGGACCAGATCCTGCGCGCTGTAAGCCAACATCGATACGAACACGAAGCTCGCAAGTCTTCGCGAATGGGGCTCCGCCCACACCTCGCGCAAGGCCGTCATGAAATCGGTCGTCGGCGCAGTCGGCGTCGACGCACCTGCCGCGCCGGCGGCATTTGCGATCAAGGGGCGTTCGATTCCATACACCGCCAGACAGGTCAACAGGAAAGCGCCGGCGGCGACGCTCGCCGTCACTTCGACGAGTCGAGTCAAAGAAAACGGATCGAGCATTTTGCCTGCGATCACTGTGGTGACGATGAAACCGACGATCATCATGACCCAGGTCACCGTCGCGGCCGCCGCGAGTTTTTCCTTGACAACCGTCTTCGACAACAGAACGAGCATCGTCGTACCGCAAGCCCCGACACCAAGCCCCACGAATAGAAAGGCCACGACGGCACAGGCGATTCCCAACCAAAGATTAGAGACCATGAGAGCCGTCGAGAGCGCGGCACCGAGAGCCCCGAGACCGAGCACGGCCATGCCGCCGATGATCCAGGGTGTGCGTCGCCCGCCGACGTCGCTGCCGTAACCAAGTCGGGGTCTGAGCACCTGGACGAAGTAATGTAGGGCCACCAACACACCGGGCAACATCGCCGGGAGCGCGAGCTCGACCACGAGCACCCGGTTGAGCGTCGAGGTGGTAATCACCACCACCGCGCCGATCGCAGCCTGAACGAGACCCAATCGAAAAATACCGAGCCAGCCCATGGTGATCGCAGGGGTCGTTCTCATGGTGGTCACCTCGGGCGTACTCACGGGAGCGATCTCAGTGCGACTGCGCTCACCATCATGCCGAGCACGTACAGCGGCACACCGAGGGCGTTGTACCAAACGTCGAGCTCGGCAGGCCGACGTAACAGTCGCCCCATCATCAAAATTTGTCCGATCAGGAGCGCGGCGATCAGACCAGCGAACAACTCCCGATCCCAGAGTGCAAGCAGTCCGATCACGGCCACTTGCGCGAGCACCATGACCACACAAGCGACTCGCGCGGCATTCTCGACGCCGAGTCGGACAGGTAGGGAGCCGACACCCATGCGCCGATCACCTTGCACGGACTTGAAATCATTGAGCGTCATGATTCCGTGCGCGCCGACGCTGTAGAACAAGGCGATGGCCACGGTTTCGAAACGCGGGAGCACGCTCGTCATCACCACGACGGCCGTCAGCCAAGGCACGCCTTCGTAGCAGAGTGCGACCGCAGAGTTACCCCACCAACCATTTTTCTTCAGGCGAAACGGAGGCGCGCTATAGGCCCAGGCAAGCGCCATCCCAAGCGCCGACGCGGCAAGCACCCAAGGGCCGAGTAGTGCAGCGACGATGAGCGAGATGACCGTCCAGACGATCGCGATGTAGAGGCCCCAGCGCCCGGGCATCCGGCCCGAGGGAATCGGTCGGCGCGGTTCGTTGATAGCGTCGACGTGACGGTCGAACCAATCGTTGACGGCCTGGCTTGTTCCGCAGATGAGCGGACCGGCGAGGATCACGCCAGAGAGGATGAGCGGCCAGTGGCCTGCGGGCGAAGCGCCGGAGGCGACGATGCCACACAGAAACGCCCACATGGGCGGAAACCAAGTCACGGGCTTGAGCAGCTCCAGCATCGCCGGCCATGCGGGGCGACGTTCGAAAATCAGCCTGCCAGCGGGCCGTGCCATGACTGGAAAATAGCCATGACACCTTGAAGTGTCAATTGAAGATTACACGCAGTCCATTCACCCGGCCGGGCGACGCCCTGCCCCGCCCGCTCAACCCGGTCCGTCGAGATCTCCGAGCCCGTAACGACGCAACTTGACGTAGAGACTTTGACGGGAAAGTCCCAGCATTTCTGCGGCTGAGGCCCGGTTATCGCGGGTGAGTTCGAGCGCGGCCTCGATACACAGGCGCTCGATGACATCCGTGGTCTCCCGGACGAGTTCCTTCAGGGACACCCGACCCACGAGTTCGGTGAGCTGCTCCACCGACCGCGGCAATTCTCGACCCGGGCGGATCTCGCTCGGCCGACGACGATCGACATTGCGAATTGAAAACCCGAGGCAGGCCTCGGCGCCCTCGTGGATGGCGACCGCCGAAATCTCGACATCGGTCACGGCGCCGTACTCACCGCGCAGAGTCGTCGCGAACAATCGGACGCTGCCGTGCTGTTTGAGGTTGGCGACCAGCACGCCAAGATCGACGCCCGGTCTTCCGAGCCAACGCTCGAGGGTTTCATTTCGCGTCTGATCATCGGTGGCCAACTGGACGAGATCGAGAAAGGCTCGATTGGTCGTGACGATACGACCATCGGTCGTGGTCACGACGATGGCATCAGGCAGACGCAGCGCAACTTCCGCAAGTGCGCCGGGCCCGAGAGCGAACCCACTCGATGAGGGGAGCTCCCCGAGCGGCTCGAGGCGCAGCAGCGCATGCGAGGCATTCTCGTGGCGAAACAAGATTCCGTTGAGACGGAAATCGCGTGTCGCGCCGGGCGGTCTGACGCGCAACGGATCCGCTCGACCCGAGGTCCGTAGGCCCGTCAGCCAGTCCCCGACGAGCCGACCTGTTTGTGCACTGAAAAATTCGTCGAAAGAGCGACCTACAAGTCGCTTCGCATCCTCACCGAAAAGCCGCGCGGCAGCAGGATTGGCCTCGACGACTTTCTGCGTCCCCGCGTCGACCGTGAGCACTGCATCGCCGATCGACTGCAGCAGCAGGCGATACCGCGTCTCAGCCAAGCGTAGCTTGGTGTAGTCGCGCTCGAGAGCTTGTTCGGACTCGATCAGTCTTTGCTGCAACGCAGCGACGGCGCGAAGGTCTCGTCCCTGCGCAAGGCAGCGCCCCTCTTCGTCGAGAGGCGAGAGCGCGTAAACAATGGGAATCGTGCGTCCGTCACGAAGCGGATGATTGACCTGCCTCGCACGGACTTCACCGGCAGCACGGTCGGCAAGCAACAATTCGACCTTGGGGCGACTGTCCTCGGTGACCGTATCGATCAAAGATTTTCCGACCCAGTCACCGGCAAGCTCATCGAGCAGTTCGGGATTTGGGATGGCGAGATCGCGAATGATTCCCCGACGATCGACGACGAGAGCGATGTCAGTGGAAGCAACGATGAGACCAGCAACCGTCTCCGCATCGAGTCCGGTCAGGGCCTTCCTTGGCGCCTTGAAAGTGTTCACATGATGACCGCGTCAGTTCCTTCGACCCAGCAACTCCAGTAATTGTTCAGCTCGCTCCACCGCGTCTTTTCCGTCTATCGCCGTCGCATCGGCGCCGACTTTGGTCACCCGTTCGGGGTGCCCCGCAAAGGGCAAACCGCCCACCATGACTCGAACATTACGATTGATCGAGGAACGTCTCACCTTGCGGATGAGCGCGGCCAAAGAGGGTAATTGCGAGGCCGTACTGATCGACAAGCCAACCACCGCGAACCACTCCCTGCCAACGAGTGAAAGTATATCCGGCTCATTGGCGCCGGGCGCATCCCATACATCCCACCCCGCTCGACGCAAGAACTCGCCGACGAGTTGAGCGCCAAAGACATGCTGCTCTTTGGGCAACGCCACAAACAACGCACGACGACCCACTTTGGTGGGGGCTTGTGACTCGCTGTTGGCCTCGCTCAATTGGTGCGCGAGATCCTGAAGCTTTTTGAGACTGACCGTGACCTCGACGAAATCGCTGGTCTCGGCTTCCCAACGAGCCCCAAAATGACGCGCGGCGGGCGCGAGAAGCTCGAGATAAATCGTCTCGGTGCTCATCCCCAGCGTTTGCAAACCTCGCAAATACGCCAAGGCCTCTACCATGCTGCCCCGCAGCACGATACGTGCGAGCTCAAACACTTCAGTGGATCCCGGTCGGAGCGGGCTCGAGAGGTCGTCGCAGTGGTTTCCCTCTACCACGGTCCGGTGCGCGAGAATGAGGCGCGGGATGACCTCGCCCTCGATGGTTCGCAGCAGAGCCGAGTGATCACCCTCGGCGTCGCGATTAGACAGCGAATCAGTCATCGGCCTACCTCAGCCCTTCAAAAACGACCCCTTGATCGCTCTCAAAAAGGCCCTGCGCGACGACTTCCGTGTACCCGTGGAGGGGGTGATGAGTCCAAGTCTCAACCCCTATATCGCCGCAGAATGGCACATATAGACCCCCCTCCGCTACGTGTCAACAAATATGGACGTAAATCTAGATTGACATCCCCCTCCCCCTTCTCTAGATTCGAGGGTGATTCTTCTATTACTGGGACTCAGGCCCATGCCCCAACGCCCGCCGGCGGTTGTCGGCCGCCAGCTTTACACCCCTGAGGAGCGTGACCGTCGGGACCGCTCTCGATGGACCGTGGTCCAAGGCGTGCTTGCACCCCTGCAGTTGCTCGCTTTTCTGGTCAGCCTCTGGTTGGTGCTCCAGTTTCTTAGGACCGGTGAAGGCGCCGAGGCCGCAACGGTCTCGGTCATCGTCAAGACGGCCTTTCTCTACGCCATCATGGTGACGGGCGCGATCTGGGAAAAAGAGGTCTTTGGCGTTTGGCTGTTCGCCAAGCCCTTTTTCTGGGAAGACGTGGTCAGCATGGCAGTGATCGCCCTGCACTCGGCCTACCTGTACGCATTCCTGACCGACGCGCTCGATTTGCGTAACCAAATGCTCCTCGCGCTCGTCGCGTACGCCGCGTACGTCCTCAACGCAGCGCAGTTTTTCTTCAAACTGATGCTGGCGCGACGCGAATCGGGTGCTGAAGACACGCGACGATGGGTCACCTCCACATGAAACCCGGACGACTCCGCTACGATCCGCGTTTCCTGCCTTTCGCAGACGCTGCGAGCGATGATCTGCCGCTCACTCGACTGCTGCGTCTGTCGTTGTTCCAGGTCTCGGAAGCTCTCGGGCATGACCGGCACCGCCGAGACCGAGGCCGCCGAGTTCATGTCGACCTACAAGCTCGGCGTCGTGCCCATCCCGACGAACAAGCCGGTGCAGCGCAAGGACCAGTCCGACCTCGTCT
>SXGQ01071617.1_pt1 | contig 20710 bp, 11 predicted proteins | sample 3178371 | NCBI WGS metagenome assembly SXGQ01 (sample SAMN11356859, study PRJNA531348) | freshwater metagenome | isolation source: freshwater sample F1-20 | place: China: Fuxian Lake, Yuxi | collected 2017-12-25 | reverse complement strand
TCGAGGTCCAGCGGGATCGGCGGGGTCCGGCGAACCTTGGCCACGGCGTCGACCTCGAAGGCCTTGCCCTCGAAGTGGGCCCAATCGGCGTGGCTGGTGAAGGCCGCCTTCGGGCCGATCTTCACGACCCGGCCGTCGGCCAAGGTCAGGACCAGCCGGAGGTTGCGTACCTTGAACTTGTCCTCGTTGAGCGGCACGGAGACGTCGGCCGCATTGCGCAAGGCGAGCTTGCTCCGGCTCTCGCCCGTGAGGTCGAAGCCGAAAGCCTTCCAGTCGTCGCCACCGGTGGGCAGCTTGCCGAGGGCGACGCCGTTCCATGCCACCGTCTTGTCGCCGTAACCTGGGTTGACGCCGAAACTCTCCCCTTCGAGACGGGCGGACTTCACGCCTCGCAGGTCTTCGGCGGTGAGTTTCACCTTGGGCGCAGGGGCGGCCGGCAACTCGGTTTCCCGCAGCACGGCGTCGGTGTGGCGCAGCACGCCCGGGAAGGTCAGCGGCGACAAGGTGTCCTTGTCCGCCTGCTTGCCGAAGCCGCGTTCGGTGAGCAACCAGGCCTCGGCCTTGGTCGCCTCTTCCGCGCCGGCGAAGCGTACGGTCACTTCGGCCGTGCCGAAGGAAGCAAGGTCGAAGCCGGCCATCTCCCAGGCGCGGGCCTTCTCGCTCGGCATGCCGCTGCGGGCGTAGCCCGGGTAGGCGTTGAGGCGGCTCTTCGTGCGGCGCGTGGGCGTGGCCGGCTTGCCGTCGAGGAAGACCTGGGGCAGGGAGGGGTAGCCCATCACCAGCAGTTCCCGCCGCTCCGCCGCGAACTCGGCCACCTTGATCTTGGTTTCGAGCGGTTGGGTGCCCGGCTCGATGCGCGCCGTCGGCGCCAGTTTGAACATCGGCCCGCGCGCCTCGCCCGGCTCGAGTTCGATCGCCACTGTCTCGTAGCCCGGGATCGTGATCTCGCCCACCGCGCCCGACTCGAACCCGTGGGCCAGCTCCTGACGGTAAGGGTAGACGATCCGTCCGCGCCAGGACTTGCCCGGGGCACTGCGGAACAAGGTGGTCGCGTCCAGTCCGAAGCGCAGCGTCTGCGCCTCCGCGCGCGGGTTGCGGGCGACCAGGCTGCCGGTGGTGCCGTCATGCGACCAACCCACGAACCCGTAGGCCGCGCCCTCGTCGGGCCGCCCGCCCACGAAGCAGGTGTTGATCATGTCCGCGTGCCGGGATTCCGTCCAGCGGTGGATCGCGATGAGCGCCTGCCACTCGTGCGGCAGCACCGAGCCAGGGGACAGGTACCACTCGCGCAGCAACGTCCCGCGCCCGTAGTGCATAAGCACGTAGTCGGACCAGTCCCGCGGCAGGTCGGTCTTGTAGGACATCTGCCCGCCGGCGTTACGGATGATCCCGTGCGTCATGATGTTCGCGATCGGGAACCACGGCCGGTCGGAAGGGTCGCCCCACATCCGCCAGAAATACACGTCGCGGTCGGTCGTCGCCTGCGCGCGGCCGGCCAGTTCGGGCCAGTTGCCGTTGAACCCGTCGTCGCCCGCCAGGAGCCAGACCGAATCCGCGTAGTTAAGCCACGCCGGCGAATGCCACGTCCAGTTCGTCGCGTTGATGAAGACGCCGGCGGCGTTCGCCCGATAGGTTGCACGGCAAAAACCTTGGAACTCGGCGTCGTGCCCGTGGCGGTCAGTCGGCACCACGTTGGAGAGGTGGTTGAAGTCGAATTTGATGTAGGAAACCTTGGTCTGCTCGGTCAGCGCCCTGATCTGGTGCTCAAGATCGAGTCGGTACCGGCTATCCGCCAAGGAGTAGTGGGGGAAGTATTGCTTGAAGTAGGCGTTCGGCTGGGCCTTCACGTAGCCTTCTTTCACGCCCCAGCCGATGTCGTTCGTCGTGCCGTCCGCCGCCATCCAAAGCCCGAGCGAGGAACCCTGGGCGCGGAGCGTCTCGCTGAGCGTGTTCAGGTCCTTCATGCCTGAGGGGAAGGCGCCGGCAGCCGGTTCCCAGACCGATCTACGATCCTGCCAGCCGTTGTCGGGCACCATGCCGTCGACCTTGATGCCCGAGCCCTTCAGCGCCTCGAGGAACTGGCGGTGGATCGCCGGCAGGTTGTCGCCCTTCAGGTTCTTGCCGGCCGGGTCGAACCAGTTGTTGTAGTGCGTGTAGCTTCGGTTACTGCTTTTCGTGCGGCTGTAGTCGATGACTGCCTGTTCCGGGGTCAAGCCGCGTGGGACGGCGAAGACTCCGACGAAGGACGATCTCGTGAGAGGGGGGAATGACGTAAAGGCGGTCGGGAAACACAGCGCGCGGACTAGACCCGGCTGGGGCTTGGTCTCGAGTTCCGCCTGCTCGAAGTCGACGAAGCTATGGTTGCCGACCTTCTCGAAGCGGTGCGAGTAGGCCGCGGGCTGGTTACCGTCCGTATGCCGCGTCAAGGTCGTGGGTTCGACCGGCATCAGGATCCACGTGTCCTCAAAGACGAGAGGCTCGCCACGTCCGCCACGGCCGACCTTGGCCTTGGTGCGGAACCGCTCAGTTTCGACCGTGACCTTTTGGTCGGGTTTGTGTTCCGGCCAGGTGATTTCCACCGCTTTGAGGATGGTGTCGACCGGGATGCTCCTTGGTTTCTTTGGGAGTATGCCGAGGTCGGAGCAGAACATGGCTATGACCAAGGGGGGCGCCAGCGGGTTGGTCGTTTTCTTGGGTCGAAGCGTGAAATCGACCTGTCCGAGGTAGCCCGTGTCGTGTTGGGAATCCGATTGCTCCTTGGTCGGCGGTCGGAAATTGACCTTCGCCTCGTAATCATCCGCGGTCAGCACGGTGCCGTCCGAAAGACGGATCGCGAACTCGTCGCTGTCCACGTCGAGCGTCCGGCCGGTGGCCTGGTCGGTCCAGCCCAGCGTGCGGAAGCGGCCATCCTTCAGCTCGAAACGACGGATGAGGTTGCCGTTGCGCAGCTCGTAGGTCTCGGCCCGGACCAGGGCGCTTAGGCAGAGCGCGAGCAGGGCAAAAAAGAATCGGGGCATGGCAGGAATCTGCCACGCCTCGGTCGGGCTTCAAGCCCCGCAATCAAACGATATCCTTTATTACTTCTTCCAGACCACCTTGGACGGCTCGATGACGCTCGTCTGATCCTTCGTCGGGAAACCTTCCGGGATCGGGATGGTCACCTTGCCCGTCGCGGCCCATTCGGTGGAGCGGGCGAGGATGGTCTGGAAACCCACGCAATGGAGGGCGTCGAAGGTCTTGTCGCCGACCCAGAGGTGGCCCATCGAGGTGGTCACCACCCGGCCTTCGCCGAACTTGGCCCACCAGACCATCGGCTCATGCATCTCCGTGCCGCCGAACTTCTCGGACGAGAAGGAGCTCTCGAGGACGTCCATGTGGTCGGCCGAACCGCGCATGCGGTGGTAGAGTTCGTCGGAGGCGTGCAGCCATTCCGTCGGCACGCCCTGCAGGACCGGGTGGGCGGCGTCGCGGGTCTTGAGCACGAAGGCGTGCTTGGAGCCGTGACCCGAGCCGAAGCCTTTGGTCTTGATCTTCTCGTCGGCCTCGGCGACCGCGACGGCCTTGCCGGTGGCGTCGTCGACGGCCACCCGCTGCCCGAAGGTCGCTCCGCGCCAGCCCACGCAGATCATCTCGTTGAAGTTCTCCCAGCCGGTGAAGGCGTTGTTGGCCGCGTGCACGTTGACCAGACCGCCGCCCTTGAGGACGTACTCGGTGAACGCGTCCTTCATGTCGGCGCCCCATTCCGGGCCGTTGTAGTTGTTCACGACCACGGCGTAATCGGCGAACTTGGGCACCCACTTGGCCCAGGCGTCCGCGTTGGCCTTGTTGAAGGCGGCCTCCTCTTCTTTCCAGGCCTTGAGCGCGGCGTCGTAAGCCTTCTTGCCGTCGGCGTCGCCCGCCTTGGGCTTGGCCGGCTGGGGCTTGGCGAACGCGGCCGGGGCGGTCGAGACGTCGACCTTGAAGCGGCCGGTGGCCTCGAGGGTGGCCTTGCAGGACTCGGTCGTGCGGACCCAGTCGTGGTTGTTGCGACCGTCGATGATCAGGACCTTGATGGCGTCGGCCGCGGCGAGCGGCAGGGCGAGGAAGGCGAGCAGGCCGAGGAGCCCGAGCGTTTTCAGGGGTTTCATGGGGAGGCCCCTATTGGAAGCGAAACTTCCCCGTCTGCGAGCGTTTTCAGCCTCGGTCGAGGGAGCGGTAGTGGATCGCCTCGAGCAGGTGAGTCGTGGCGATGCGCTCGTCCGCGGCGAGGTCCGCGATGGTGCGGGCCACCCGGAGGATGCGGTCATAGGCGCGGGCCGAGAGCTTGAGCCGCTCCATAGCCTCCTGGAGCAGGTCCCCTTGGGCTTGCTCCAGGGCGCAGCAGGCCCGGAGCTCCTTGCCGGCGAGCAGCGCATTGCACCCGCCGGCGCGCTCGCCAAAGCGTCGTCTTTGCAAGGTGCGGGCCGCCTCCACCCGGGCCCGGATGGCCGTCGAGGGCTCGCCCGGCTCGCCGGCGCGCAGTTCCTCGATGGACAGGGCGGGCGCCTCCACCTGCAGGTCGATGCGGTCGAGCAAGGGACCGGAGATCCGCCCGCGGTAGCGTTGGACGACGGTCGGGCCGCAGCGGCAGGTGCGCTGTTTGTCGCCGAGGTAACCGCAGGGGCAGGGGTTCATCGCCGCCACCAGCATCAGGCGGGAGGGCAGGGTCACCTTCGCGGCGGCGCGCGAGACCGTCACGCTGCCGTCCTCCAACGGTTGGCGTAGCACCTCCAGCACCGAGCGGCGGAACTCCGGTAATTCGTCGAGGAAGAGCACCCCGCGATGGGCGAGCGACACCTCGCCCGGGGTCGGCATCGCTCCGCCGCCGATCATCCCGACGTCGCTGATGGTATGGTGCGGCGAGCGGAACGGCCGCAGCCAGGCGCGCGTCGGGTCCGCCACGTTCATGCCCGCGGCGGAATGCACCGCCAGGATCTCGAGGAACTCGGCCTTGTCGGGCGTCGGCAGGATCGAAGGTATCCGCTTCGCGATGAGCGACTTCCCCGAGCCGTGTGGTCCGATGAGCAGCAGGTTGTGCACGCCGGCAGCCGCGATCTCCACCGCGCGACGCACGGCCAGCTGCCCTTTGACCTCCGCGAAATCGGGTTGCTCGCCGAGGCCCGCGAAGGCGAACGGGTCCGTCACGGTAGGCAGGGGCTGGAAACCCTCCTCGCCGGACAGGAAGCGCAACGCCGCGTCGAGCGTATCGACCGGCACGGCCTCGACGCCGTCGATGAGCGCGGCTTCCTGCGCGGCGGCGCGGGGCAGGATGACGCCCTTGAGTCCGGCGCGTTTGGCGTAGGCGGCCAATGCCACCCCGCCGCGGATCGCCCGGACCTGTCCGCTGAGGCCGAGCTCGCCGGCCAGGAGGTAGTGCGGGAGGCGGGTCTTCGAGAGCTGACCGGTCGAGGCGGCGAGCCCGACCGCGATCGGCAGGTCGTACATCGCGCCTTCCTTGCGGAGGTCGCCCGGTGCGAGGTTGATGGTGGTCACCGTCTCCGGTGGGCGGAGCCCGGTGTTGATCAGGGAGGAGATGACCCGGGTCTTGGATTCCTTGACCGCGGTGTCGGGCAGGCCGACCAGGAAGATCTCGAGCTCGCCGAATTCCCCGGTGTTGACCTCGATCTCGACGGCGACGGCTTCCACCCCCACGAGGGCGCCGGAACGGATGGTGGCGAGCATCCCGGACGGCAGGGGGCGGGGGCGGGCATGGCAAGGGGCGTTAACTCGGGCTTTTTACCTCTACGGAAGGCCCCGGCCAGGGGCAGGGGATTCCTCGGGACTTGGCAACCCGCGGGGCATTCGTCTGTCTTAACCCCCACCCCGATGCTCGCCCGGTTCCTCGCCTTTGGACTCCTTGCCCTCGCCCTGCCCGCGAAGGAGCTAGCGCCGTTCCTGGATAAGCACTGCCTGGAGTGCCACGATAGCCAGACCCGGAAAGGTGATTTCGACCTCGAGGCCCTGAAGTTCGCCCCGACCGACCCCCGTAATCTCGCCGCCTGGGTCAAGGTCCACGACCAGATCGCCACCGGCGAGATGCCTCCCCGGAAGAAGGCGCGTCCCGAGGCCGCCGCGCAGTCGGCCTACCTGGCAGACCTCGGCGGCAAGCTCGCCGCCGCCGACCGCGCCCGGCTTGAAGCCGAGGGGCGCACCGTGAAGCGCCGCCTCAACCGTTTCGAATACGAGAGCACCTTGCGCGACCTGCTGGCCGCGCCGTGGCTGGATGTCCGCGAGTCGCTCCCGGAGGACTCCGAATCACATCGCTTCAACAAGAGCGGTCAGGCGTTGGACGTCTCGCACGTGCAGCTGGCGCGTTACCTCGCGACCGCGGAGGACGCGCTCCGCCAGGTGCTCGTCGCCTCGGCCGAGAAACTGCCGGGCACGCCGCGTCGCTTCTACGCCCGCGACCAAGGCAGCTACGTCGGCCCGATGAAGTTCTCGGTCTTCAACACTTCTCCCGAGCGCGCGACTTTCCCGACGCTGGGTTACGCGGCCCAGCCTGAGGTTCGCGCCGGCAAGGCCCCGACGACCGTCGGCAAGGCCGACCCCGCCAAGCGCGAACTCGAGGGAGTCGGCGTCGTCGCCAGCGCCTACGAGCCGATCGAGCCGAAGTTCAGCGCCTTCAAGGCGCCGGCCTCCGGTCGCTACCGGATCAAGCTTTGCGGCCACACCGTCTGGGTCGGGCCCGGCGAGGCCAAGCGCTGGTTCATTCCGAACCTCGACAATGTCGGCCCCGGTCGGCGATCCGAGCCCGTGACGGTCTACGCGCTCACCCCGCCGCGCGTGATGCGGCGGATCGCCAATATCGACCTGAATCCCGAGGTGACCGTCGCGGACATCGACGTGCAGCTGGTCGCGGGCGAGTCCATCCAGGTCGACGCCGTGCGGTTCTTCCGCTCCCGTCCCGGCGCCGGACGTTTCCAGAACCCGCTGGCGACCGCCGAAGGTCAGCCCGGGATGGTCATGCGCTGGATCGAGGTCGAAGGGCCGATCTACGACCGCTGGCCCACCCCGGCTTACCAGGCTTTGTTCGACGACTTGCCCGTCCGCCGGACCGACGCCACCCCGTTGAAGGTCGAGGTCACGTCGAAGGATCCGGCCAAGGATGCCGAGCGACTGCTGCGCCGCTTCGTGCAGCAGGCCTACCGCCGGCCCGTCAGCCCGACCGAGGAGGTGCGTTTCCTGCCGGTGATCCAGAACGCGCTCAAGACCGGGAGCTCGTTCGCCGAAGCGATGGTCGCCGGCTACACCGCGGTCCTGAGCTCGCCGGGCTTCCTTTACCTGCAGGATAAACCCGGCCGTCTCGACGACGTGGCCTTGGCCGAGCGTCTGAGCTTCTTCCTCTGGAACTCCGGCCCCGACGCCGAGCTCCGCCGGCTCGCCGCGGAGGGCAAGCTGCGCGACCGCGCCGTCCTGCGGGCCCAGGTGGACCGCCTGCTCGTTGACCCGCGCTCCAGGCGTTTCGTGGATGCGTTCCTCGACTACTGGCTCGACCTGCGCAAGGCCGGCGTGACCAACCCCGACGAGAACCTCTACCCGGATTACTACCTCGACGACCACCTCGCCGAGTCCTGCGTCGACGAGAGTCGTGCCTTCTTCGCCGAGCTGCTGCGGGGCGACCTGCCGGCCCGCCATGTTGTCGCCTCTGATTTCGTCTTCGTGAACGAACGTCTCGCCGCGCTGTACGGTCTGCCGGGCGTCGTCGGCGCGAAGTTGCGCAAGGTGACCTTGCCTAAAGACAGCGTCCGCGGCGGCTTCCTGACGCAGGCCAGCGTCCTCAAGGTGACCGCCAACGGCACCACCACCTCGCCCGTCGTGCGGGGCGCCTGGATCATGGAGCGCCTGCTCGGTCGCAAGCCGCCGGCCCCGCCGCCCAGCGTGCCGGCGGTGGAGCCCGACATCCGCGGCGCGACGACGATCCGTCAGCAGCTCGACCGGCATCGCACCCAGGAGTCCTGCGCCGCCTGCCATACCAAGATCGACCCACCGGGCTTCGCCTTGGAGAGCTTCGATATCTTCGGGGGCTTCCGGACGAACTACCGGGCCATCGACGGCAAGACCAAGGACGTCGGCATCGGCAAGAATGGCCAGAAGTTCGCCTTCCACCAGGCCCTGCCGGTGGAGTCCTATGGCGAGCTGGATGGGCGTAAATTCGCCGAGATCCGTGATTTTCGACAAGTCGTCCTCCGCGATGAGCGGCAGCTGGCCCGGAACCTGGTCGGCCAGTTCGCGGTCTTCGCCACCGGCGCCCCCGTCGGTTTCGCCGACCGGCCCAAGGTCGAGGCCCTGCTGGATGCGGCGGCCCCCCGGGGTTATGGCGTCCGGAGCCTGGTCCACGGGCTTGTCACCAGCGATCTCTTCCTCAATAAGTAACCTGTCCCCATGAGCACCCTCGCCGGTTTCACCCCTGTCCAGGCTCCCCGCGTCGCCTTCCGCCGCGCTCTGGACCGTCGCCGTTTCCTCGCGGGGACCGGCGTGCTGCTGACGTTGCCCTTGCTGGACGCGATGACCCCGGCCTTCGCGGCCGCGCCCGCTGCCTCGGCCAATCCCGGCGGCAAGCCGCGCCGCATGCTCGGCATTTGCAATAACCTCGGCCTCGTGCCGGAGTATTTCTTCCCCAAGGGCGCCGGGGCCGACTACCAGTCGTCCGTCACGCTCGAGCCGCTCCAGGCGCATCGCCGGGACTTCTCCGTCTTCTCGGGCGTCTCCCATCCGGACGTGGACGGCGGTCACCCGGCGGATAATTGCTTCCTGACGGCTGCCCCGCACCCGAGCAGCGGCGGCTTCCGTAACACCATTTCCCTCGACCAATTCGTCGCGGAGCGGGTGGGGCACCTGACGCGTTTCCCGTCGATGACCCTTGGGGTCAATTGCGCCCGCGGTTCCCGGAGCCTTTCCTGGACTGCCGGCGGGATCATGATCCCCACGGAGGAGAAGCCCTCGGAAGTCTTCCGTCGCATGTTCATGGGTGGTTCCCCGAAGGAAGTCGCCGCCGCTCAGCGCCGTTTGGAGCTCGGCCAGAGCATCCTGGACGCCGTGGGCGGACAGGCCGGCGACCTCGGGCGCACGCTCGGCGCGCAGGACCGTGATCGTCTCGACCAATACTACACCAGCGTCCGCGAGCTGGAACGTCGCATGCAGATGTCCAAGGAGTGGGAGCGCAAGCCCCGCCCCGTCGCCACCCGCCCGGCGCCCCTCGATCCGGCGAGCCCGAAGGAGTACATGGACAAGGTCCGCCTCATGTACGACATGGCCCGCCTCTGCTTCGAGACCGACTCGTCCCGCACGGTGACCCTGATGCTGGATAGCGTGAACTCGCCGGCGATCGAGCTCGACCACGAGCACACCACGAGCGACGGCTACCACAACCTTTCCCACCACGGTCGCTCGGCGCAGAAGCTCGCCCAGCTGAAGTCGATCGACGCGTGGCACATGAAGCTGCTCGCGCAACTGCTGGCCGACCTCAAATCGGTGAAGGAGGACGGGGACACCCTGCTGGACCGTACGATGATCCTCTACGGCTCCAACCTCGGCAACGCGAACACCCACGTGACCACCAACCTGCCGACGATTTTCGCGGGCGGCGGTTTCCGCCACGGGGAGCACCACGTCTTCGACACCGAGCGCAACTACCCGCTGCCGAACCTCTTCGTCTCCATGCTGCAGCGCATGGGCCTTGAGGCGGACAAGTTCGCGTCGTCGACCGGCTCGATGCGCGGTCTGAAGATGGTCGGCTAGGCCGTCCGCGGCCTAGTCGTCATCATCGTCGTCCAGTTCGGGGTCGAGCACCAGCCCGAGCGCCGCGAGGCCGCGTCCGTGCGGGCCGGCCCATTCGGCGGGGTAGCGCTCGCCCGGGCGCGTCTGCAGCCAGGTAGAGCGGTTCAGCGTGTCCTCATGGATGAGGTCCGGCCGGGAGAAATCCATCTTCTCCATGCGGGCGATGATCAGTTCGTCGCTGGTGCGCGTCGGCAGCCAACCGGCCGCCTTCGGCTTGGGCTTCGGTCGCGCCTCGTTCAGCGGGGTGGCCGGCACGAGGTGGGTGAAGGGCTCCAGGTTGGCCTTTTCCGCGAAGCAATCCTCCATGGTGGGGGAGGCGGCCACCACTTGGTTGAGAGGCTGCAGACCGAGGATCCGGCACATCGTGTGCAGCACCGAGGTCTGGTTGTAGAACTTGCTGATCACCGCGCCGCGCTTCGCCCAGGGGCTGATGACGAAACAGAACGAACGATGCCCGTCGACGTGGTCGCCGCCGGTCTGCGGGTCATCCTCGTTGACGAAGATGGCCATCTCGCCCCAGAAGCGGCTGCGCGAAAGGCCTTCCACGATGCGCCCGAGCGCGAGGTCATTGTCGGCGAGGTAGGAGTTCGGGGTCAGTTCCGCGGCGGTATGGTCGTTGGGCAGGTAGATGATGGTCAGGTCGGGGAACGTGCCTTTTTGCTCGAAGTCCGCGAGCTCCTTGAGGAAGGCGTCGGCCCGCACCTGGTCGGGGATGGACATCTCCCAGCCCGGGAAATCCTTGCAGCTATATTTGCGCAACGTCTCGATCTGGTAGGAGGTGGCGAAGGCGGCCCGTCCGTCGCGGTTCTGCCAGGCGCCGAAGAAGTCGGCGTAGGACTTGCCCTTGAGCTTCACGGTGTAGTCCATCTCGCCGTAGTTGCGGAAGGACTTCCCGCCGAGCAACGCATGGTCCCAGAGGAAGCCGCACCCCGCGTAGAAGAGGGCGTCGGTGCCGAAGTCGTAGCCGCACCGGTAGCCGACGCGGTCCTTCTCGCGGTAGGGACCGACGATACCCTGCGTGCCCCAGGCGTGGCCGTCGGAGGAGTTCACCCCGTTGCAGTAGTAGTTGTCGAGGAGCGGGAACCGATCCGCGATCGCGTGGTGGTTAGGGGTGATCTTGCGGGGGAAGATGCAAAGTTTGGGCTCGCCGTTGCCTTTGCCGAGGTCGCCCAGCACCTGATCGTAGGTGCGGTTCTCCTTGATGATGTAGACCACGTGCTTGATCACGGAAGGCTGGCCTGGCTCGGCCGGCACGGGTAAGGGTTTGACGCCGGGCTGGCCGGTCCGGGGAGAGGAGCGCACGGCGTAGGCGAGGTGCGCCGCGCGGCGGGCCCGGGCGTCGAGCTGCGCGACCTGCTCGGCGTTGGTCGGCAAGGTCGCCTTCTGCAGCCCGTTGCGGACGTTGGCGACGAAGAGGGCTCCGTTCCGGACGCGGACCGCGCCGGGGAACCAGCCGGCGGGGATGAGCTTCGGAGGGGCGCCGGGGGCGCCGAGGTCGAGACAACCCACCGCGTTGAGACCGGCCAGGGCGGTGTAGAGGGTCTTGCCGTCCGGGGAGAGCGCCAGCCCGTCGGTGAGCGTGCCCCAGGCCAGCTCGGCGTCGGGTTTGGTCGCCAAGCTCCGGCTTACCCGGCGGGTGGCGGTGTCGACCACGCTCACGCTGTCTGCGCCCACGTTGGCCACGTAGAGCGTACGCCCTTCGTCGGCCAGCAGAAGCTCGCTCGGGTGCAGCCCGACGGCGATCTGGGCGGTGGACTTGGGCGTCCCGGCGAGCGCGACGACGCTGACGGTGCCGCGCAGGGCGACCGACCGCGGGTCGACCGCCACCAGCGAACCGCCGGAGGACTCGGTGACGTCGGTGGATTCCGGGCGGGCGCCGCCGAAGTTCGAGACGTAGGCGGTGCTTTCATCCGGCGACAGCGCGACGCCGTAAGGGCAGATGCCGACCTCGGTGGTGCCGACGACCGTGCCGGTGGTCAGGTCGACCTTGGCGAGCGCGTTCGCCATCGAGAGGGCCACGTAGGCGAAGCGGCCGTCCTTGGTGAGCGCGATGCCGAGCGGGTTGACGTTCTTGGCGCCGCCGGAGACGTCAATCGACGGCCCCCAGGTGATCTTGCCGTCGGCCGCGATCTTGGCCACGTAGAGGTGCGTGCGGCCGCCGGAGACGACCGCGGTCTCGCCGTCGGCGGCGATCGCGAGGCCGTGCATGGAGCCGCCGCCCTTGGCGACAGGGAACTCGGCCTTCGCGATGAGTTTGAAGGAGTCGGGCTCGAAGGTCGCCAGGGTGGTCGTGGTCTTGAGCGCGAGGACTTTGCCGCCCTGGGCGAACTCGATCGCGAGCAAACGTCCGCTGACGTCGATGAGCGTGCCTTCCGGGTCGAGTTGCTGACCGCTCTGCAGGACTTCGCCGGCCTTCACGCGGGCGTTCATCCAGGCCTCGTCGGCCACGGCGGACTTCTTGTCGACGTAGGGAGTCGGGGCGGCGGCGAGGGTCGCGGTCAGCAGGAGCCAGGCGGGGAGGGCGGGTCGCATAAGGGATGGATAGATACACCCACGGCGGCCTTCAAGGGCGCAATCGACGGAGCGTCCGGCCAAAAACATTTGCCCGGAGCGTCCGGCCCCCTAATCCCTAGGCATGGCCACCCCTCGCTACGACTGTCATGTCCACCTGGTCGGCAACGGGCTGGCCGGGAGCGGTTGCTGGCTCAAGGTGCCCGGAGGTTGGCACCGCTTCCTCGCCGAGTTCATGCGCCGGGGGGTCGGCCTGCCCACGCGGCTCGACGCCCCGGAATTCGATGCCGCCTATGTCGCTAATCTGGTCGGCTTGGTGCGGGGGTCCGGGCTGGACCACGCCCTCTTGCTGGCCCAGGACGAGGTCTACGCCGAGGACGGTCGCAAACTCGACTTCGGTTCGTTCCATGTCCCGAACGACTACCTGTTCGAGGTCTGCCGGGCCCACCCGGAATTCGTGCCGGCGGTCTCCGTCCATCCGGGCCGGCCGGATGCGCTGACGGAGCTGGAGCGATGCCTCGACCGGGGCGCCCGGGCCCTCAAACTCCTGCCCAACTGCCAGAACGTCGACTGCGCCTCGCCCCGCTACGAGGCCTTCTGGCGGCGGATGGCTGAGGCGAAACTGCCGTTCCTCTGCCACACGGGCGGCGAGATGACCGTACCCGTCATGCGTCGCGAGTTCCAGGATCCCCGGATCCTGCGCCGGCCCTTGGAATTAGGCGTGAAGGTCATCGCCGCGCACGCCTCCGGCAACAGCCACTTCTTCGACCCGAACTACTTCGGCGAACTCATCAAGCTCATGGACGAGTTCCCGAACTTGTATGCCGACACCAGCGCGCTCAACAGCCCGATCCGCAGCGGGGTTCTCCGGCAAGCCCTGACGTCGGGGCGGCGGGAGCGCTTCCTGCACGGCAGCGACTATCCCGTGCCCGTCGGCGCGCGCTGGGCCTGGTTGCGCGGTCTCATCTCGCTGGCGCAGGCCGCCGAGGCCGGTCGGATCGATAACCTCATCGCGCGCGACGCCTACCTGAAGCAGGCGATGGGCTTCGACGAGGGGCATTTCACCCGCCTGGGCGAGGTGCTCCGACCCGTCTGAAGCCGTTCAGAGCGCGCGGAGGAGGCCGCGGATATCGACCGAATCGGCGATCATCTTCTCGATGATCGGGATCTTGTCGGAGTCCTGGCGCATGGTCTTCACCGTCATGTTGTTGATGCGCGCGGTCACGGCGAAGGACTCGGCCTCGACGGCGGCCATGGGCAACCCGGCTTCCTTGAGCCGGCGCACGATGTCGTCGTTCGGGAGCAGGCCGTTGGAGAAGATCACGCCGGTCAGCGACTTGGCCCCGCCGGCTGCCAGGAAGGCCTCCAGCAGGTCCTCGCGGTCGCCGGGCACGATGACGAGCGTGCCGGGCACGCGGAGGTATTCGGCGGACCGCCGGGCCGACATGGCTCCGATGACGACGCGGCGGACGCGGCGCAGGCCGGCCGGCTGGTGCAGCCAGCGGGCCTTGGTCTCGTCGGCCACCTGGTCGAGGTTGGGGTAGACGAGGGTCTCCTGCAGCGGGACGACGCCCAAGAGGGGGACGCCGAGCTTGCGCAGGCCGCGTCCCGCGAAGTCGCGGATGAACTCGAGCTTGTCGGGCATGACCTTGTTAAGGATCGCGCCGACGACCTCGACGCCGGCCTTGTCGAACAGGGCCTTGTTGAGGGCGATCTCGTCGATCGGCTTGCCGATGCCGCCGGCGGCGACCAGGAGCGCCTTGGAACGCAGCACCCGGGCGTTGTCCGCGTTGGAGGCGCCGAAGACGGAACCGACGCCGGCGTGGCCGGAGCCCTCGACGACGACGATATCCTTGCCGTAGGCGGCGCGGTCGAAGGCGCGGCAGATGCGGTCCTTGAGCTGCGGGCCGATCTCCTCGGGGTTCTCGAGGTACTGCTTGGTGAAGTCGGGGCCGATCGCGATGGGTGACATCGCGGCGATCGGGATATCGAGGTTGAAGAGACCGTCGATGAGCAGCGTGTCCTCGTCGACCTGGTCGTCGCCGGACTGCACGATGCGCTGGGCGATCGGCTTGATGTAACCGACGTGCATCCCCATCGACTGCAGGGCGGCGGTCAGGCCGAGGCAGGTCGTCGTCTTGCCGTCGTTCATCCGCGTCGCCGCCACGAAGATGCGGCGCGTGTCGTGGTTCATCGGACTCAGCAGGAGTCCGGGCACGTTGTCCGCGAAACGACGCTTCATCGCCATCGCCGTCAGGCGGCGGGGCCGTCCTTGCGGAGGGGGTACAGGTAGGACTTGTCGACCGCCTGCGCGGCGACGATGACGGCCGTGCCGAAGATGTCGTGCGCCGAGGCGCCGCGGGAGATCTCGGCGGCGGGCCGCTCCAGGCCGGTGAGGATCTGGCCGTAGGCCGGGATATCGGCGATATGCTGCGCCATCTTGGAGGCGATGTTGCCCGCGTTGAGGTCCGGGAAGATGAGCACGCTGGCCTTGCCGGCCACGCTGCCGCTGACCTCCTTCGCCTCGGCGGCGAACGGGTTGAGGGCGGCGTCGGCCTGCATCTCGCCGTCGATGTCGCAGGCGATGCCGAGCTCGCGCGCCTTGCGGCGGGCCAGCTCGGTGGCGGATTGGACGCGCTGGACGGAGCTCAGGCGGGGGTTCGCGGCGTGCGTGGAGTACGCGAGCATCGCGACCTTCGGCACGGTGTTGGTGAGGTGTCCCGCGAGGGCGGCGGTGGTGATCGCGATGTCGGCGAGCTGCTCGGCGGTCGGCTCCGGGATGACGCCGCAGTCCGCGAGGAAGAGCACGCCGTCGACGCCGAACTTGGCCTCCTCGGACTCGAGGATCTGCATCGAGGAGACGGTCTCGACGCCGGCCTGGCGCGGCATCGTCTGGAGGATCGTGCGGAGCCCGGAAGCGGCGTGGGTCGTGGCTCCGGAGATGAGGGCGTCCGCGCCGGCGGTCGCGACCATCATGCAGGCGAAGTAGTTGGGGTTGAGGGCGAGCGCGGCCGGGTCGCCCTGGAGGTTGGTGTTCCCGTAGCGCTGGATGGAGGCCAGCTTCTCGGCGTAGGACTTCAGCTCATCGCTGCGCTCCGGCTCGATGATGCGGATGTCGTCGAGCTTCACGTTGAGACGGGCGGCGGTGACCTTGATGCGCTGGCGGTCGCCGACGAGGATCGGGATGCCGAGCTTCTTGTTGGCGAACTGGCGGGCGGCCTGGATGATGCGAGGGTCGGCGCCTTCCGGGAAGACGACGCGCTTCGGGTGGTTCTGGAGGCGGGCGGAGAGGCGGGAAATCAGGGACATGGTGGGACGGTCGGCGGGCCGCGCATGTGCGAGCGGCCCGGCCACTGATTAAGGCAGGTTTGCCCGCGAGGGCGAGGCAGAAGGGGGTCCAAATCCCCTCGTAACCGGGGTTTTACTTGGCCGGAGCGGCGGGGACGTAGCGGAAGGCCGGGAAGCCCTTCAAGGCCTCCTTGGTTTCCGGGGCGATCGGGTAACCGAGTTGTCCGAAGAAATCGGCGACGTCCACCTTGGCGGCCTGGCCGTAGCGCACCACGAAGCTGTTCTGCTTCGCGGCGAGGTCGCCCTTACCCGGCGTCTGCGCGTAGGAGCGGAGCGTGGCGCGCAGCGGCTCCCAGCCGTGGGCGCGGATCAGCACCATGAAGGGGGCTAGCTGCTCGAACGCCCCGAGGTTCGGCGGGTTACCCAGGCGTTTGGCCATGTTGCCGTCCAGGTCCTTGACGGAACCGTGGCCGGTGCCGCGCGGCAGGCCGACCAGTTTCTCCATGCAATACAACGAGAAGAAATTGCAGGTGACCTCCGTCTGTCCGGGGAAGGTCCAGTCGGTGCGCTGGTGGTTGTGGCCGAGCTCATGGAAGAAGCCCCAGTTGCCCTTGGTCGAGAGCTGGGCGAGGTCGACCATCGCGGGTTCGCTCGGGTTGATGAAGCACATGAACGGGTAGCCCGAATGCATGAACCCGGCCGAGATCTGGACGTCGGGGACCACGCGCTCGGGCGCGAGACGGTCGAGCGCGACGAGGTCGTCCTGGAGCTCCATGGCCTTATCCCACCATTCGGTGATCGGCCTGGGGTCCGCGATCTTCTCGGCGGTCGCGCGGCGGACATGCAGGATGGCGTGTTTGGCGACGAAGGTGACCCACGGCGCCGGGCTGGTGGCGAGGGATCGCTGCCAGCTCTCCGCGGTGTCCTTGCCGAGCACGAAGGTGGGCATGGCCACGGCGTTGCCGAACTCGAGCACGGCCGGTCCGGGCGGGGCGACGGGCTTGGAGACGGCGGCTTTCCGGGCGCCGGTGTTCCGGACCTGGACGAAGAGCTGGCCGCCGAAGGCGTTGGCGACCAGGTTGTCACCCGGCTGCAGTTCGAAGGAACGCGTGATGACGGGGAAGCGCTGCCACTTGTCGAGTTTGAGCAGGCTGTCGCGATGGCAGCCGATGATGACGCGGACGACGCGGCCTTCGGGCATCACGGGGGCTTTCACGGTGACGATCTCGCCGGGCGCGGCGTAGAGGCCCGTCTCTTGCCAGGCCTCGGGGCTGGTCGCGAGGTTGGGGGCGTTGTGAGCGTTGGTGTCCCAGCGGGCGACGAGCGTGGCGTCGAAGGGGACGGAGCGGTTGACCCGCGCCTTGCTCTCCACCGCCCCGGGGAAGTCCTTGGCGGCCGGGTGGGCGACGACCTGGGCCGGCGGCGTGGCCATGTAGCCGTTGATCGCCTGATGCAGTTCGGGGCGCTCGGTCGCGGCGGGCTGGACGTAGGGAGCCTTCGGCCGCGGGATGATATCCTCGGGCTTGGGGGCGGCGACGGCCAGGGCGGCGAAGCCGAGCAGGGTGCAGGTACGGAGCATAGGGGTGATCCGGATAGAACCCCCTCCGAACACGCTTTAAAGCGTAAAGAGCTATTGAGCGAAACCCGCCCTTATCAGAACACCACGGTCTTGTTGTTCCCGGCCAGCAGCACGCGGTCCTCGACCACGGCGCGGAGCCCGCGGGCCAGCACGACCTTCTCGATGTCCTTGCCGAGCTGCACCATGTCTTCCGGCGTGTCCGAGTGGTCGACGCGGATGACGTCCTGTTCGACGATCGGGCCTTCGTCCAGCTCCGGGGTGACGAAGTGACAGGTCGCGCCGATGAGTTTCACGCCGCGTCGGTGGGCCTGGTGGTAGGGCTTGGCGCCGGCGAAGGACGGCAGGAACGAGTGATGGATGTTCAGGATCTTGCCGGCGAAGTCGCGGCAGAGCTGCTCGTCGAGCACCTGCATGTAGCGCGCCAGCACGATGAGGTCCGCCTGCTCGGCCCGGAAGATCGCCTCCATCCGCCGGAACGCCTCGGCCTTGTTCTCCGGCGTGACCGGGATGTGGTGGAAGGGGATGCCGTGGGCCTCGACGACCTTGCGGTGTGACTCGTGGTTCGAGATGACGCAGGGTACGACGAAGCGGAAGTCCTGGGAAACCTGTCGCGCGAGGAGATCGTAGAGACAGTGCTCCTGCTTGGAGCAAAGGATCACCACCCGGCGCGGGCGGTCGGAGTCCGACAGCGTCCAGTCCATGCCGAAGCGCTCGGCCAGGGGGCGGAAGCGCTCACCGAACTCGGCCGCCGGAAAGTCGAGCGAGTCGGCTTCGATCTCGACCCGCATGAAGAAGCGGCGGAGCTCCGCCTCGGTGTGCTGGCTGGCCTCGGTGATGGAGCCCCGGTGGCGGGCGACGAAGCCGGCGACCTCGGCGACGATGCCGGTGGTGTCGGGGCAGGAGAAACTGAGGGTCAGTCGGCGGGCCATGATGGGATAAGGGGAAGGGCAGGTGCTCGGGTCAAGCCGGGGTGACTACTGGGCGTTGCCCGTGTTGTTGTCGCCCTGCTTCTCGTCGGCGCCGGCCATGGCCTCGTTCTTGGAGCCGAACAAAGGCCCCGTGCTCTTCTTGGCGCCCGGCTTGGCCGGCGGGAAGTTGGCCGGCATCCAGGGTTTGAGGACGCCGAGCGACGTTTTCATCGAGTCGGTGTAAGGCCAGTTGAAGTTGGCGAAGTAAGGCCCGAGGTTGTGGCCGACCTCCTTGGACCAGGTACGCACGAAGATGTCCTTCTTGCGCTCGTCGGAGTCCGACTTGGAGAGGGCGCCGAGGGCTTCCTTGATCTTCTTCTCCTCCTTGGCGATCTCGGCCATGCGCGCCTCGGCGGCGACCTTGTCCGCGTCTTTCTTCTCCCGCAGGGCGGTCTTGATCTTGCGCTCGAGCTCATGCTTTTCCTTGTCGAGCGCCTCCTGCTGCTTCTCGACCTCGCGGCCGGCGAGACCGAGGTTCTTCTTCACCAGGCCGTCGGCCTTGCGGATATCGCGGCGGTCGGACAGCGTCTCGAAGGTGTCGCGCAGGCTCTGCCAGCCGAACTGCTTCACCGGGAAATAGTACTGCGCGAGCAGGTGGAAAGGCGAGGCAGCATGGGCCTTCGGATCCAGCGCCATCTCGGCCGCCATCACCGCGAGGTCCTCGCCGTGTCCCTCGCCGAGCTTCTTACCGGAGATCTTCTCCATGCAGTAGAGCGAGAAGAGGTTGTTGGTGACCTCGGTGTAGCCCGAGTAGGTCCAGAGGCTCGACTGGTGGTTATGCCCGAGCTCGTGGTAGAAGCCCCAGTTGCCCTCGGTCTTCAGTTTCCGGACGTTCACCGAGTCCTTGGCGCTGTCCAGGTAGCACTTGATCGGGTAGCCCGAGTGCATCCAGCCTATGGAGATCTCGGCGTCGGAGACGACGCGCTCGGCCGAACGGCGGGTCCCCCAGGCGGCCAGCCAGTCGCAGGCGTCGACGGTCTCCATCCAGGTCGTCATCAGTTCCTGCGCCTCGGCGAAGGGCAGTTCGCGGATGTATTTCGACGGCACGGAGACCACCATGTGGTCGCTCACCATCTCGGCCCACGGGGCCGGCGCCAGGCGGCGGTTCTCCCATTCGGCGCGGGTGGTCTTGCCATGGATGAAGATCGGGGCCTCGACGGCGCCGACGATCTCGACGCGGATCTGGTCGCGGGATTTCGCGTTCTTCTCGCCGCCGGGGATATCGATGTAGATCGGCCCGCCGAACGGGTTCGCCAGTTCCACGGTACGTTTGTTGAGGGCGACCGAATTACAGATGACCGGGAAGCGATGCCAGCTCTCGCGCTTTGTCGCCCCGACGATGTCGTCGGAGTGGCAACCGATGCGCGCGACCAGCCCGAGGTCGGCGTCGCCCGAGGAAAGGCGGAAGGTGATGCGTTCACCGGGGGCCGCGTACGTGCCAGTCGAGTGCCAGCGTGAGCGGTTGACCGGAAGGTTGACGGCTGTGATCACGCGGTCGGCGGGCTCGAGCACCGGACCGGGGAATTTGTCGGCGTCAGGGTGGGGGACGCAACGGTCCGGATCGAGGCCGGCCCAATACTCATCGACGACCTGGCGGATCTTTGTGCGCAGCCTGCTGTCCCCGGAAGGCACGGCCAGCGGAGTGTCCGGGGCGGCGCGAAGCTCGTGCGCGGCCTTGACCTCCTTGGTGAGGCGCGCCGGGTCGCCGACGTGCGCCTTCACCAGCCGGGTCGAGACGGTCTTGTAGAAGCGATTGTATTTCAGGGCCTCTTCCTTCACCTCGGGGACCGGCTTCATCGGCTTGGGCGGTTCGTTCATCACCACCGGGGGCGGCGGAGGCGGCGGGGGCGTTTGGTCGACCACGACGACCTTGGTTTCCTCCTTGGGGATGACCTTGGGCGTCTCGGGCGGAGGGGTGTCGACCACCGGCGCCGGTACGGCGGACTCGTTGAGCCGGCTGTGCAGGAGGAAGCCGGCCACGGCCAGCAAAGAGAGGAGCAGGCACCAGTACAGCGGGCTGTTGGTGAAGCCCGGTGACTCGGGCGGGGGGGTCGAGCGTCGACCGGGGCGGCGGGGCTGGATAGCCATCAGGATGTTTTTGCCCTTCTTTGGCGGGAGGGTCAACCCATGCCTGTGGGATTGACCGCCTCGCCCCCAGTCCTACGTTGACCCCTCACCTTTACCGCCGATGGCCAAGACCTTATTCCAGAAAGTTTGGGAAGCGCATACCGTGCGCCAGCTGCCGAACGGGCAGACCCAGTTGTTCATCGGCACGCACCTGATCCACGAGGTGACGAGCCCCCAGGCCTTCGGCATGCTCCGGGATCTGGGCCTCAAGGTGAAGTACCCCCAGCGGACCTTCGCCACGGTCGACCACATCGTCCCGACCAATGAGCTCAAGGAGCCTTATTCCGACCCGATCGCCCAGGAGATGATCGAGGCCCTCCGCAAGAACACCAAGGACTTCGGTATCCGCTTCTTCGACACCAATACCGGCACCCAAGGCATCGTCCACATGGTCGGACCGGAGCAGGGTATCACCCAGCCGGGCACGACCATCGCCTGCGGC